>Ga0256914_1001506_pt1 | contig 20832 bp, 17 predicted proteins | sample HulkmetaG_FD_191571 | JGI IMG/M metagenome (GOLD analysis project Ga0256914, IMG submission 191571) | Hydrothermal chimney microbial communities from Main Endeavour vent field at the Juan de Fuca Ridge, Pacific Ocean - Hulk | ecosystem: Environmental > Aquatic > Marine > Hydrothermal vents ... | reverse complement strand
ATTCCATCTCAAACACATCGCCGACGTTCAACAGTTTTACCCGATCCTTAAACACCGTGAATAAACGGTGGATGGCTTTAAAACCCGTGCAATGCAAGGGCACCACGTAATCGGGATTGAGCAATTCCAGATTCTCGACAATCAGATTGATGCGCTCTTCGCTGGCGCCGCTCAGATGCATGCCCCCAACCACGGCGTACACGTGGTTGTTCTGTGTGATGCGCATGGCGTGTTTTAAGGAATTGATCGGCCCGGCGTGACCGCAGCCCAAAAGCACCACCACACCTTTAACGGTATTCAGGGCCAGAAACTGTTCGTCGTGAATTTCATCGTGAATGTAACTTTCCAGAACGCGTTGCTGATAGGCTTCGTCGATAACTTCGTAAGGCGTAAGCCTGGGAATTTCACCGGAAATCCACACATCGGGTAAAATTTGGTGCGGATGGGTGTAAAAGTGGAACTGCGCTCCTTCTTTGATCAATGCGTTTTTCTCCCAGGGCACGCCGATTTCCAATCGTCCCGCCGGGTACACGCGGTATTTTTTGTGCACCAGCGCCGGGTGGCAAACAACGTCGGTTTTTTCGCGCATGTTTACCAGCGCGGGCAAACCGCCGGTGTGATCGTAGTGTCCGTGGCTAAGCACCACCGTTTTTACCGATTGCAAATCGATGCCCAAATTGCGGGCGTTTTCAATAAACGCATCGGTTTGGCCCGTGTCAAACAACACATTGCCGGAAGGCGTCTCCACAAAAATCGACAGGCCTTGCTCGGCAATCAGTTTGCGATTGGCCACCCGGTTTTCACACAAAATGGTCAATCGAAAAAATTCCAACATGACGCTCCCTCCTTTGTTGATCGAACGGTTCAATCGTTCTCCGGCATGTTCCGGCCGGAAGCAAGGGAGCAAATTCCGTTTTACTCTTTACGGTTCTTTCCGGGCGTTTTTTTGTCTGTCCGGGATTCGGGCAGCCGGTTTTTACTGCGCAGCAAATAGTAAAATCCCAAAATTACCAACGGAATACTTAAAATTTGTCCCATATCCAGAGGAAGATGGGCCTCGAACGGCTCCTGATATTCCTTGAGAAATTCCACGAAAAAACGAAATCCGAATGTGAGCACCAAAAACCATCCGAACAACTGTCCGCGCGGCGTTTTTGCTCCCTGCTTTTTGTATTTGAAAAACAAAAAGACAAAGATCAGCAAATAGGCCAGTGCCTCGTAAATTTGCGTGGGATGGCGGGGAATCTGATCTACCCGGTCGAAAATAACCGCCCAGGGAACGTGCGTGGGCCGACCGATGATTTCGGAATTAAAAAAGTTGCCCAGACGAATAAAGCTACCGCCCAAGGCCACGACAATTACAATGCGATCTACCAACCACAAAAATGGCTGATCCGGCCGTTTGCGTGTGTACAAGTAGAGCGCAAGCAAAATGCCGATGGCCGCTCCGTGGCTGGCCAGGCCGCCTTCCCACACCTTTAAAATGCGCACAGGATGGCTAAAATAATACACCGGATCGTAAAAAATGCAATGCCCTAACCGGGCCCCGATAATAGTCCCCAAAAGCATGTACACCAGTAACGAATCCAGGTCTTCCAGCGGTTTGTGTTCGCGTTTGTAAATCCAGTTAAAAATGTAAATGCCGATCAAAAATGCCAGCATCCACAGCAAACTGTAGTAGCGAATATGGATGAATCCGTAGTGAAAAAGTTCGGGATTTACATTCCAGTGGAACATGATGCACCTCTCTGCTTTCTGCCGATCGTCGCCTCTTCATCGTTTTAAAATAAATTTCGCGCCAAAGGTTTCAACTTAAAATAATATGCATTACGATTCAACGTTTTGCACTGCAATTCTGCGGACCATTTTGCCGGGCGGCCCGCAGAATACCGCAGGTGGAGTTGTTAACGTCCCATTTCTTTGAGCAGCTTTTGCGCTTTGGCGTAATCTTTGAGCAAAAAGAGCAAATAGCGAATGTCCACACCGATGGAACGGCTGTATGCGTGATTCCAGGCAAAGTCATTAATGGTTGCTTCAAAGGTTCGGTCAAAATTCAATCCCACCAGCTCGCCTTTGGCATTCAACACCGGGCTGCCGGAATTTCCGCCGGTGGTATCGGTGCTGTAAAGGATGTCGATGGGCAATGTGCCGGTGGTGCGACTGATGTACGGCCCGAACTGCTCTTTTCGCAACAAGGTAAGCAAAGCGTCCGGTGCGTTAAAAGGCGCCTGACCGGTATTCTTTTCCAGAATGCCCCGCGGAGTAGTAATCGGATGATCGTACACCGCATCGCGCGGGGAGTAGCCTTCGACGAAACCGAAAGTCATGCGATAGGTACCGTTGGCATCGGGAATGAAATCTTTTTTCAAAAATTCTTTTTTGATTTTCAGCCATTGGGCGCGCAAACGGCGCAAGGCTCCGCTGCGTCGCTGGTTGCGTTCTTTCAGCGCGGCGTAGACCGGTTTGAGCGCAAGCATCAATTGTACGGCCGGATCCTGCGATGTTTGCAGTTCCTGCGGTGTTTGCGTTAAAAGATGCATCAGGGTTTCTTTGTCGGTAATTCGGGTGCGCGCGTACAACGTGTCGATGATTTGCTTTGTTTTTTCTTCGTCTTCGTTTAGGGCGAAGCGGCGCACCACCTCGGGAATTTGCAGCGAGTCGGGCAGGGCTTTCATCATGTGCAGCAAATCGAGCAAAAGCATTTTGTCGGCCTGGGCGTCAAAGTTTTTCAGCCGCATGGCCGCGTACATTTTGGTACGCTCGAAGTTACGATCCATGAAGGCGGTTTCTCGTTCCAGATCGGGTTTTTGCCGTTCTTCAGCCGCCTTGACTACCGTCCAGGCCAATCCCAGCGCATCCACGCTGCGTGCCAGGTAGCCCAAAAGCCAATCGCGCCGTGCTGTCTTTTTGTAGCGCGTAAAGATCGAATCGATTTGCGGCAAAACGCGGCCGTAACGCTTTTGCCGTTGCGCATCCCGAGCGATGTAGTGCAGAATCGTTTGTTCCTGCGCCCGTTTTTGATCGATTAAATGCAAACGGCGGATACCCTGCAACTTGCCCCGGTAATTCTTTTCCGTATTGGCCAGCCCCTTAATGCGGGATTTGAATTTCAGGGCTCGTGCGGGATGGTTGGCACCCAATTTGTGCAGAAGATCGATTTGTCGGTTGTACCATTGCACTACAAAGGGCATGTGGGTCGTGTACTCAAAATCGAGAAAGGCCGAAGTGCGGTGGCGATAGGTACGGCCCGGGTAGCCCAAAATGAAAACGCGGTCGCCTTTTTCCGCGCCCTGCCGGGCAATCTGCAAAAATTTTTTGGGATGGAAGGGCACATTGTCCTTGCTGTATTCCGCGGGCGAACCGTCCGGCGCCACGTAGGCGCGCATCAGAGAAAAATCGCCCGTATGGCGCGGCCATTCCCAATTGTCAACTTCGCCACCGTAATTACCCACCGAACTGGGCGGTGCGTACACCAGGCGTACGTCCTTTAAGTAAACGTACAAAAACAAGTAGTAGGTTTCGCCGGGAAACATTTCCGCGACTTCGGCACGCAAACCGGGATGCTGCGCTTCGGCCTGTTTGACCAGTTCTTTCATTTTTTTCTCGATGGCCTTTTCGCGCTGCAGGGGATCGTCCACCCCCCGAACGGCTTGCAAAACCTGCGACGAAACATCCCGCACCTGTTGCGTGATGCGCACGGTGTAGCCTTTGGCCGGAAATTCCTGCGAACGTTCGTAGGCTACGAATCCTTCGGCCAGAAAATCGTGTTCGGGAGTGCTGGCATCCTGAATGGCGCGGTAGGCGCAATGGTGGTTGGTTAAAATCAGTCCGTCAGGCGAGATAAAAGAACCGGTGCAGCCGCCAAGTTTGACGATGGCATCGGAAAGGCTGACGTGATTCTCGGAAAAAATGTCTTCGGCTGAAATTGCGAATCCCAACTGCTTCAAAGGCAATTTGTCAATTTCGGTGATGGGATACATGCCTTCTTCGGCGGGCAAGGAAGACAAAGTTAGGAAGGTGAGAAAAACAGTTAAAAAAATCGCTGCAAACTTTTGGCCCATGGGAAAGTCCTTTATGTTGGTTTTTTTTCGAAACGACGCGCACATTTTCGCTTGGCTAAAATAACCGAAATCGTCTCTTGATTCAACTCTCCCTTTCGAACATAAAAAAGGCGGGAATTCATCCCGCCTTGTGGAAATTTTTCGAATGATGCTTACTTGAGTGCCGGTTTGCTCTTGTCCGGATACGTCGGCTTTTTAAATTCCGGCTTGGGATGCTTTTTAATTTTTTCCAGTAGCACTTTGATGGTTACATCCAGTTGATCGTCTTTACCGTTCAGAACATCTTTCGGCCAGTTGACCACGCGAATGTCGGGATCTACTCCGTGGCCCTCGATAACCCAGTGCCCGTTGCGGTTGTATTCGCCGAATTGCGGCGGCGTAACCGATCCGCCGTCCACCAGATGCTCATGCGGTTCGATGCCAACAGCGCCGCCCCAGGTACGCGTGCCGATAACCGGCCCCAGTTTGCGGAATTTCCAGGCATCGGAGAATAATTCGCCGTCGGAGCCGGTGTCATGATTAATGATCAGAGCGTAGTAGCCGCCAAATGTGCGTTCCGGTACGGGCGTGGGTTTGCCTTCGCGCGGCTGCATCATGGTGTTGATGCGCCGTTCCAGACGGTCGTGAATCATCTTGCTGACAAACCCGCCGCTGTTGTAGCGCACGTCGATGATCATGCCCTTTTTGTAATATTGCGGATAAAAATATTTGGCGAATTGAATCAGACCCGATTGCATCATGTCCGGCAAATGCACGTACCCGATTTGGCCGTGCGATTTTTCATCCACGTATTTCATTTTTTTCTGCACCCAGGCATAGTAGCGCAAGGCGTTTTCGGAGCTCAGCGTTTTGACCAGATAAGTGTGGGCGCCTTGCATTTGCGGTTTGGAATTGTAGGTTAGTTCCACCGTTTTACCCGCTTTGTTTTGCAGATATTTGTAAATGTTGTCGTTGGGTTGCAGTTGAACGCCATCGATGGCCAGAATGTAGTCGCCTTCCTTAACGGGGCAGCCGGGCAAGGTAAGCGGTGAAGTTTCGCCGGGGCTGGAATTGTTGCCCTGCACAATGTGCTTAATGCGCGGATAGCCGTTTTCCATAGCAAAATCCACACCCAAAAGGCCCACGCTCACGTGCTTGCCTTGTTCGTAATCGCCGCCGTACACGTAAGTATGTCCGGCGTTCAGTTCACCAATCATTTCGCCGATCAGGTAATTCAAATCGCCGCGCGAACCGCAAAAGGGGACAAATTTAGCGTACATGTCGTGCACTTTTTTCCAGTTAAGGCCGTGCATGTTTTTGTCGTAGAACCAATCGCGTTCGATGCGCCAGGCCTCGTCGAACATCTGTTTGTATTCTTTCAGCTTGTCGATTTCCATAGTAATCGATTTCAAATTCAGAGCGCCGTCGCCTACTTTGGCCTTGCCCAAATCCACCACGCCGAACCGTTTCCCTGCGCGGTAAATCAGACGCTTGCCGTCGGCGGAAAGATGGTACTGACTAATGCCCGAAATAAGCCGTTGGTCTTTCTTGTTTTTGAAGGTAAAGCGGTACAAATCCAGATCGGTTTTGGTGTTTTCGTCATTGACGAACTGGTATTTCAGGAATTCGTTCTGCGTTTTGCGCAGGTAAACAAATCCGTCGTCGGTAGCTTCCAGGCGGAACAAGTTACCGTTTTTCACCGGCGCCGGAATGATACGTTCCTGCATGTTTTGCAGGGTGATAATCACGTTATCGCTACGCGATTCGCTCTTATTTTGCGAATCTTTGTCCGAATCGTTTTTGGGCGCGAATGGCGAAGGATCGCCTTCTTTTAAAATTAAGATGTAGGGTTTGGCCATGTCCAGAAAAACGTGATTCTGATCCACGGAACCCATGATCGGCTTAAAGGTTCGATTCGACAAAAAGTACAGATATTTTCCGTCTTTACTGAACGAAGGACTCCAGTCTTTGGTCATGGAGCTGGTTACGCGGTAGCGTTTGCCCGTTTGCACGTTGTACAGGAAAACGGACGGGTAAAGCGAACGCTCCATTTTGGAATAGGCAATCCACTTGCTGTCCGGTGACCATTCATAATCCTGAATGCCCCATTCTTCCCAGGCATCGTCATATTGTCCCTGATCGACAATGGTCAACTTGCCGCTGGGAACATCCACCATGTTCAAGCGCATGAATTTGTCATGGAAAATAATGTGCTTGCTGTCCGGCGACCACTTGGGATTGGTTTTGAATCCGTAATTGGTGTGGGTGAGCTGTTTCCACTCGCCGCCGGTGGGTGTGGTCAGGTACAGCTCTTCTTCTCCGGTTTTGTCCGAAAAGAAGGCCACCCATTTGCCGTCCGGTGACCAGACGGGATCTTTTTCGCGGCTGCCGGAGGAATGAGGCGTCAAGTCGTAGGTAACCCCTTCTTTGGCCGGCATGTTGACGATGTTGCCGCGAATGTTCAGCAAGGCGCGTTTTCCCTTGGGCGAAAGGGAAAACCGGTACACGTAATCTTGCGGGTTTTGTAATAAAAACGTGCGTACGAACACGCGATCGCTGGGAATTTCGATGGGTACCAAATGCGTTTTGCCCGTGGCGATGTTGTACAGGTAAAGCGATCCGGCGTACTGGTAAACGATGTCGTTGGGTCCCAGCGATGGGAATTTAACGTCGTAGTCTTTGTAGAAAGTCAGTTGTGTGAATTGTTTGCTTTTTGGGTCGTAACGGAACAGATTGAGCGTGCCGTCGATGCTGTCCGAAGTAAAGTAGATGCCCGTTTTGTGCCACATGGGAAAGTTGTCGGTTCCGCGGAATTTGGTAATGGGTTTGTAGTTGTGTTTTTTAAGCGAACCGACCCAGATGTCCTGAGCCATGCCGCCTTTGTAGCGTTTCCATGTGCGGAATTCCCGTGAAATGCGATTGTACGCCAGCATTTTTCCGTCCGGCGAAACCGAGGCCAGCCCGGCCCGATCTACCGGCATAACTTCGGGCGCACCGCCGTCGATGGAAATGCGGTAGAGCTTTTCGGCACGGTAAGGCCATTCGCGACGGGAACGGAAAAGAATGTGCTTGCCGTCCGGGCACCAATCCACCACCAGGTCTCCGGCCGGATGGTAGGTAAGGCGCACCGGTTGCGAGCCGTCCAGTTTCATGACGTACACATCGCTGCCGCCGTCGTAGTTGGCGGTAAAAGCGATCATTTTACCGTCGGGCGAAAATTTGGCGAACACTTCTGCGCCGTCGCTGCGGGTGATGCGCTTGGCTTTGCCGCCGGTAATGGGCACCAGCCACAAATCGCCTTCGTAGGTGAACACGATTTTATCTTTGGAAACATCGGCGTAGCGCATCAGGTGCGACTCCGCAAACAGGAAGCTAACGCTTAAAAATAAGAAAAGAAGAAAATTTGAAAACGTACGCATGCCTACTCCTTTCGAGTTAGAAGTTTTTTCGGCTCAATTTAAGAAATAAAATGATTAAACAAAACCTTATCCGGAGGAAATGGAGGACAAGTAGCCGGATTTTGAACAAATAAAAATTCGTCCCGTGGGTTGTTTAAGCGGTACTCTCTTTATTTCCAAAATGACTAACGAAATCGTTGTTTTACTCAGAATATCGTGCAAAATTACTCAATGTATTGAGTAATTTTAATTTGCAATTTCCCGTAGCAAAATAGTTTTGGGTTTTGGAGCTTTGACGTTTTATTTTGATCTGCGGACAATAAAAGTTGCAATTTTGCCAAACTTTGTTAAAATTTGCACAAAACATAACAACGAGGATTTTTTTCATGAACATACATGTTTTTTTGCAGAGTCATCAGGTTATTCTGCTCTTTCTGATCATCGTGCTCGGCTATTTGATCGGGCACATTCGCATTCTTGGATTTTCTCTGGAAACATCGGCCATTTTGTTTGTTGCTATGGTCTTTGGGCATTACGGATTTTCACTGGTAAAAGAGTTTCAGATTTTGGGCCTTATTTTCTTTATTTACGCCATCGGCTTGCAGGCCGGGCCATCGATATTTAACATTTCGCGCAAGCAGGGATTGCAGCTTAATTTGCTTGTCTTCGGGCTTATTTCGTTAAGCGCCGTGCTCACGCTAATTCTCAGCAAACTGTGGCATGTAAATCTGGCTATGGGCATCGGATTGTTTACCGGAGCATTAACCAGCACGCCCGGTTTGGCTGCGGCACAAGAAGCCACTCAATCGCCGCTTACTTCTACGGGCTACGGTTTGGCATACAGTTTTGGCGTTTTGGGTGTTATTTTGTTTATTAAATTCATGCCTTTGATTTTTCGTGTGGACCTTTCGCAAGAAGAAAAACAAATTGCCGAACAGGAACAGAACAAACAGGTGCCCATTTGCCGCAAGGAAGTGGTGATTACCAACGAAGAGCTGGAAAACAAATCGCTGGAAGAACTGCAATTTTTCAAGACGGCCGGTGTGGTCATCTCGAGGGTGTACCACAACGGAAAGCTGCTTGTACCGGGGCCGCAGACGCGTCTGCACGTGGGCGACATTGTGCGCATTGTGGGTGAAGAAAAGCAGGTAAAGGCCATTATTCCCTTTTTCGGTAAAGAAAGCCACGATCGTTTGCCGGAGGTGCGCACGTTCGAATCGCGCATGTTCATTTTAACCAATCGCAATATCGTGGGCAAAACCATTGCCGATTTGAACTTGCGGCAAAAACACAATGCCAACATCACCCGCATCCGGCGTGGCGGTTTGGAATTTGCGGCCGAACCGAATTTGAAGCTGCAATGGGGCGATCGTATTCGGGTGGCTGGTGAGGCGGAACAGATGGAAGCCATTCGCAAGCTATTCGGGAATGAGATGCGTCTGATCGAATACGGCGATGTGTTTGCCATTACCATGGGCATTTTGGTGGGTATTTTTCTGGGATTGATTCCTTTCTCCATCGGTAAAGTCATTTCGTTTAAATTTGGTTTGACCGGCGGTATTTTGCTGGCCGGGCTCATCCTGAGCAATCGCGGTAAGTTGGGGCCGGTTATCTGGCAGGTGCCCATGCCTATCATTACCTTCATGCGCGATTTGGGACTGGTCTTTTTTTTAGCTGTGGTGGGTACCAAAGCCGGTTCGCAGGTTGTGCAGGTTATTCAAACGCAAGGGCCCAAGTTGATTTTAATGGGCGCAATCATTACCATTGTTCCGATGGTTACTGTGGCTGTTTGGGCGCGGCTTAAATATCGCATGATGTTGCTGGAGCTCATGGGCTTAATCAGCGGTGGCATGACTTCCAGCCCGGGTTTGGCCGCTGCGGCCGGTATGTCCTATTCGCAGCGTCCCATCGTGTTGTACGCCACGGTGTATCCCACGGCCATGATTCTGATGATTGTGTGGGCCAAAATTCTGGCGCTGTTTTAGTGTGCGGGAAACCGTTGAAACGGTTACCCACGCCCGGTTTCAACCGGGTTGTTGGGCCGCCAGGAAGCTGCATCCGAGAAACCGTTTAAACGGTTTCCCCGGGCGCACTCGAATGAATGCCACAAAAAATTGATCATTAAAAAAATACGTCTTAAAATATCAAAAGTCGGAAACTGTAAAAAATTTCTATTTTTCTCTGCTTTCTCCACTAACTTTATTAAAAAGCAAGGGGTTCGTCATGGAATATCGAAACTTCGACAAATCGGATCAAAAAATATCCCGTCTCGGTGTAGGTACCTGGGGCATGGGCAAAACCTTCTGGATCGGTGCCGATGATGCCGAGTCCAAGCGCGTTTTACACAAGGCTATTGACGAGGGCATTAATTTTTTCGATTCGGCTCTGGTGTATGGCATGGGGCACAGCGAACGTCTGTTGGGCGAAGTGGAAAAAGAGAGCGGTAAAGAACTGTTCATTACCACCAAAATTCCCTCCAAAAAATTCGAATGGCCAGCCAAAGATGAATCCACGCTGGCGGAATCTTTTCCAATGGAATACATCATCCAAACGACCGAACGCAGTTTACGTAATTTGAAGCGTGATTACATCGATCTGCAACAATTCCATGTGTGGAACGATCGCTGGGCGCAGGAAGACGAATGGAAGGAAGCGATTTATCGCTTGAAAAAAGATGGCAAAGTACGCTTCTTCGGGATTTCCATTAACGATCATCAACCGACCAATGGCATCGAGGCCGGGAAAACCGGCCTGATCGATTCGTTTCAGGTGATTTTCAACATTTTCGATCAGTCACCGATTGACGAACTTTTCCCCTTTTGTCTGGAACAGGGCATTAGCGTAATCGCCCGCGTACCTTTTGACGAAGGCGCTTTAACAGGCAATGTCACACCAGAAACCACCTTTCCCAAAAAGGATTTTCGTAACCGCTATTTCCGCGGTGAACGCAAGCAGCAGGTTTGGGAGCGCGTGCAAAAAATTCGGGAGGTCGTCAAAGACGAGACCGAAACGTTGGCCGAGGCGGCATTGCGTTTTACGATTTCCTTCGAGGCGGTTACCACGGTCATCCCCGGGGTGCGACGTTTGCCTCATCTTTTGGCCAATATTCGGGCTGTGGAAAAGGGGCCCTTGTCGGAGACAACCATTCGCAACTTAGCGGAGCATCGCTGGCTGCGCAACTTTTACGAATGAAATGCTTTTGTAAAATTCAACTCCTTACTTTCGGGGCAAATGCCCCGTTTTTTTATTCTGTCGGGGCAAATGCTCACCCCCATCTTCTCCGATCACCACACCATTTAAAGCAGGTAATTTATTTAGAATCAATAGGTTGTAACTTTCTTTCTTCTCCAAACAAAAAACTGGTACGGCTCTTGCCTGAAATGAAGGCATGTTATTAATTCACTAAACTTTTTAACGAATGGAGGAGAAGCATAATGGCTACCTACAAAATCAGTGAAATCGAAGGCATTGGCCCGGCATACGCCGAAAAACTAAAAAAAGCGGGCATCCGTACCGTAAACACCCTTTTGAAAAAAGGTGCCACCCGCAAAGGTCGTGAAGAAATCGCCAAGGCTACCGGTCTGGATAGCAGCTTAATTCTTAAATGGGTTAACATGGCCGATTTATTCCGGATTAAAGGCATCGCCGGTGAGTATGCCGAACTGCTGGAAAAAGCCGGCGTGGATACCGTAAAAGAACTGCGTAACCGCAATGCTGAGAATCTTCACGCAAAGCTGGCCGAGGTAAATGCCGAGGGACGCCGTCTTGTTCGTTTGTTACCGTCCTTATCCCGAGTAAAAAGCTGGGTTGAACAGGCCAAAAAATTAGAACCTGTGGTAACTTACTAATTCGCAACTTATAACAAAGGCCTTTAGGCATTAATCTTGCGTAAAGGCCTTGTTTTTGTATTTCAAAATTTTAAGGAGAATCCTTAAATGCATTTTATTAAAAACACCTTATTAAATTTCTTCCTAATCTTCACACTTTTTTCTTTTTTAGGCCTTGGTAACACGTATGCACAGACAAAGCCCAAAAAGAAAGTAAAAGCCGGAACAAGCAAAGTCCTTTCAAAGACCCAAAAAACGAAGAAAAAAGTTACCACGAAGGCAAAAAGCAAAAAAGCGCGTAAAAAGGCTAAAACGACAAAAAAGAAAACACTCAAAAAAGCAAATAAAAAAATATCGAATACCAAGAAAGCGGTAAAGCAAAGAACAATCCGCCAGCAAAAAAAGGTCTCCAAGAAAAAAGCTTCTTTAAAAAAGAGCACAAAGAGCGCACGCACCAAAGCCGTTGCAAACACGCGCCAATGTCAGGCGATTACCAAAGACGGAACCCGCTGTAAACGTCCCGCCATGCCCGGTTCCAAATATTGCTGGCAGCACGCAAAAGCAAAAAGCACTAAATGACCCTAGCCCCATGGGTAAATGATCCGGTTCTAATCTTGGATTAGGGCCGGATTTTTTCTTTTTACAAGTACACCACGGAAATTTGCTTCGAAAGAATGCCCTTACTAACTTGCGTTTTTCGCAAGAGGGAAAGAGAGAAGGGGTGTATTATGTTTGCTACGATGCAAGTCGAGCACCGGAACTGGTTTGATCCCGGTACCCGCCTTTACCGTTTTACCATTCTATTTTTTGTATCGCTTTTAACCTTTGGTAGCTATTTTGCTTACGATTCCATTGGCGCCATCGCCCCGGAACTGATCAAAGTGTTAAATATCGACCGTAGTGCCATTGGCACCATGTACACCGTTTATTCCATTGCGGCCATTATCTCCGTACTTTTGGGCGGAATTTTAATTGATAAAATCGGCACCAGGAAATCTTCCCTATTGTTTGCCGGACTGGTCGCCATTGGTGCGGCTATTGTGGCCATTGCGCCCAATATTATCATTTTGTACATCGGTCGTTTTATTTTCGGCGCCGGTTCCGAGGCTTTGGTCGTAGCCCAAAGCGCAATTTTGGCGCGCTGGTTCAAGGGAAAAGAATTGGCTCTGTCGTTCGGTATTGCTTTAACCATTAGTCGTTTGGGAACGTTGTTTTCGTTTAACACAGAAGCGTTGATTTCAAAATATTTCGGGAATTATCAGGCGGCTTTGTGGGCCGCAGTCTTTTTTTGTGTGGTTTCTCTGGCAGCCGCACTTGTGTATATGATTATGGACAAGCGCGGGGAAAAAGTACTTGGTTTGAAGGATGAAGAGGCCGAAGAGAAAATTGTTTTTTCTGATATTAAAAAGTTTCCTCCGGCTTTTTGGTACGTAGCGTTACTTTGCGTTACATTTTATTCTTCTATCTTTCCTTTTACGGCGCTTTCCACCGACTTTTTCCATGACAAATGGCATATTCCCCTGACGGTTGGGAACCAAGGTGGATTTTTCAGTCAGGTTTTTTACAACATTACGCACATGTTTTCCACGGCCGGCGGAACCACGACCATCATCATCGCCGCCTCCATGTTTTTGGCACCGTTTGCGGGTTCGCTGGTGGACAAAATCGGTAAACGTGCAACTCTGATGATTTTCGGGTCTCTGCTCATGATTCCCAGCTTTTTGCTCATGGGCTTTACCATGGTTCCGCCACGCTATCCGATGATGCTTTTGGGCGCTGCTTTTGTACTGGTTCCTGCTGCCATGTGGCCTTCGGTTCCATTGATTGTTAAAGAGGAATACACGGGCACAGCATTCGGCCTGATTACTTTTATCCAAAATATCGGTCTTGCTTTGTTCCCGTTCTTAAACGGGAAACTTCGCGATTTAACCCACAATTACACAGCCAGCATGGTCATGTTTGCTCTGCTGGGTGTGTTCGGTTTGATTTTTGCCGTCCTGCTGAAACGCGCGGATCGGCAATTAAATGGTGTGCTGGAAAGGCCATAAATGAAACGCATTGGGCTTATCTCGGATACCCATGGGTCGTTAGCAGCCGAAATTTTCGACTTGTTCGCCGGGGTGGATTTGATAGTACATGCCGGTGATGTGGGCAAAGAAGAAGTGCTCATCGAACTGCGAACGATTGCTCCGGTTCGTGCGGTTTATGGAAATGTAGATGCATTTCCCATTCGAGGCCAATATCCCAGAATAGATTTTTTTGAAATGGCAGGCAAACGTTTTTGTCTGACTCATATAATCGGGTCGCCCAAAAGCTTTGCTTATGAGCTGTTTAAAATGAATAAAAAAGTTGATGTTGTGGTTTACGGCCACACACACAAAGCAGAACAAACGGAATTTGAACAAATTTTATTTGTAAATCCGGGGAGTGCCTCTCAGCCACGGAATTCGCCAAAACGTTCGGTGGCAATTCTGGAAATAGAGGGAGGGCTGTTTGCGGTAAAGGTAAAGTATTTTTAAACAGAGCAGGAAACCGTTTAAACGGTTTCCTGCTCTGTCCATCCCACATAAAAAGCATGCGAATAAAAACCGTTTAAACGGTTTTTATTCGCGAAAATGTCGTCGCTTTAACCGTACACTTCCTTCTCATTGCACTTGCAAACCGCAACCATACGTTCGGCAAAATGGTACGAACCGCCTCTCTCGGAAGGCACCATGCTTACGGTCTTTACATAAGTATACGTCTCACCACATACCGGGCAAGATTTCACATATTTGCTTTTTTGCGTCTTGCTGGCAAAATCTTGTTTCTTAGCCATTTATCCTCCAATCTGTTTCTCTTGAATCAAACGATTTAACGCTACGGAAAACAATCCACAATAGCGAACCAATCGCTCTTTATCCGCAATTGAAAATTTATTCGCTTTACTATCTTCAAGCGTTACCATACCAACGGACTGATCATTAAAATGCAAAGGAACCGACAAAAACGCCCGTAATCCGTAATTCGTCTTTTCCGCCCGGCTAAAGCGCGGAATAAAATAGTCGCCCTTATCGATATCATCCAAAAGATAGGGACGATTCTTCAAAATCACCCAACCGTTAAGTCCCTCTTCCAGAGGGAACTCGTAACCCGGTTTCACGGGCTCGTGTTGCCCAATCGCTGCAAATACCACACCTCGTTTTTCTTCGGCCTTAAAATCCTTACGAAACGCCACGGTTAACGTACGGGCTTGAAATTCCTCCGCCAAAAAATCTGTCAACAAATCGACAGCCGTGTTGATATTGCGCGTCGCATTTAAATCCCGGCTCAACATCAAAGAACGGGTCAATTGACGTTTCTCATCAGCCAAAGCCTCGCTTGTCAGAACCTTATTCACATACGAAACCGTTGCCTCATTAATGCGGTGCAAAACCGAACGGTCCTCATCATTAAACACATCAAACGTTTCCGCATCAAAAATCCAGTAAAGATGAAGCGCCCGATCGATCTCCGAACGAAAGCCCAAAAAAGAATGAGGTACGTATTCATCCCGGTTGTAAAACGGCAACAAGGTCGCCCCGTTTTCCACGTGATTCTCCAGCAAAAAACCCTTGGCGTTGTCAATCAATGCCAAAACCGGAATCGGCAACCGTATCTTTTGAAATTCCAGATCATCACGCACCTTTTTGTGCAGCACAACCATCTCTTGATCCGGAGTCATTAACAGCAAATATCCGTTGTGTGGCAAAATCAAATTCCAGATCACAAAAAACTGCTTGCGTAAAAAATCCAGAATTTCTCCGTTCTGATGCAACGTTTTGTTAAGAAGCGATGCTTTGTTTTCAATGAACACCGGACGTTCACTTTCTACCTGCTCATCCTCATCCGAAAGCTCGTCCGCCTCATCCATCGTATCGTTCCAATCGTCCCAGAGACGATATAAAACAATCCCGATCCCCGCTAAAATAACCGCCTTAAATACGAACGATTGCCAGCTCCCCCATGACGAGGGATTCACAAGAACACCTACAAGAATTAATAATGTAAGTATTACAAAGTTTAGCACTGGTTTTCTCATTCGTTTTAAAGCCTGCTAACTTAAGAATAAAATTCCCGAAAAACAAGTGATTCCAAGCGGTGGGCATGCAAATTTTGACCGATTCCCAAAGGCACAGCGGGATAATTTTTTACCCCGTACACCTCTTGGCAAGAAAACACTCCCCACTTTGGCCCCGCAACCAGAGATAAGCCTATGGACTCCCAAAAAATCGAATAATTAGTTGCTTTCCTGGTCGACCAGCTTAATCTTACTTTGGTCTACCTTTTGTGGCACATTATCCATCGAATCCATTGGTGTGGAAAAATCCACCGGATTGGCTTGAGGCAGGGTACGTTTGCCAATAACCGTCGGCCCCATTTGTCCGGCCTGATTAATTACCTGATTCGATGAAGATTGAATAAGCGTGCCGTTTTCAGGATTATTCGTGGAAATAATAAAGAATGTAATAACGGCAATGAGTACCGCCCCTGAAAAGCCAAAGGTTAACCCTCTCTTGGAGAAGACCGGGTGCTCTGCCGATCGGAAATCCCGAGAAATCCGCAAGCGCAATTGCCCGTCAAAATTTTCCGAAGTTTGCGCATGGGGTAATTCCCGCATTTTTTGTGTCAAAAATGCCACATCGTCGAACACGCGCTTACATTCATGACAATGGGCCAGATGTTCATCGACCAAAGAGACCTGCTCTGGCGATAATGTCTGCTCGAGATAGTCGGAGAGCATGTTTTTTGCATTGTCACAAGAGATCATAGGCTACCACTCCCTGTTTATTATTGTTCCTTCATCAAATGTTGAAGATCTTCCTGTAATTTCAAACGGGCTCTGTTCACCCGCGATTTAACAGTCCCCAAGGGAATCCCAACAATCTCGGAAATTTCTTCGTAGGAGAACCCCTGAATATCCCTCAAAATAATCACCTGCTTAAATTTAGGTGATAATTTATCTATTGCCTTTTGAATAATTTTGTCCGTAATCACCGTATTCGCCTCTCGTTCCGGATTACTGTCCTCATCGGGAATGTCATAATCCTTTTCGCTGGACATAAAATGGCTAATAGATAACAACTTACGCCGTTTGCGTCTTCTCAACTCCGTTTTCGCCAAATTTCCGGCTATCGTGTAAATCCAGGTAGAAAACTTGGCGATTTCACGGTAATAATGTTTATTTTTAAAGAGCCTTAAAAACGTTTCCTGAACAATATCTTCGGCTTCTTCTTTATCGCCAACAAACCGATACACAAAATTCAGCAAGGGATCTTTATACCGCTTCACCAGCAAATCAAAAGCATAATTGTCGCCCTGCTGAAATCGGCTGATGAGTTCCTCGTCCGTTGGCGCTGCACCGGTCTTTAATGCCTTATCTGATTTCATTATTCGCGAACTTTCTGTTTAACATTAATTCAAAAAAAATAGTTCCGGATTTTTTCATTTTGATTAATTTTTTTTACATGAGTTACTTTTTGATTATTCCCTTTGCCTTCACAAATTCGGATTTTGTAAAATACTATTCATCACGACGTTCTGCAAATCCTGTAACACAGCACTTCCAGATCCTTGGATTCCCCGGGATCGATACCTTTCTGGGCTTTGTCAAATCCGTGCAGCAAGCGGATAACCTCCTTCAGTTGCACAAAGTTAAAATGCTTAAGCGTTTCGTTTATTTCGCGAAGCTGGAAATCGTACAAATGCATTTTTTGTTTGATTTGTGCACTCGCCATCTGCTGGCGCTTTAAAGCGGCGACCATAAGGGTCTTGCGAAAAAAAGCAAATAAAACCGCGTTGATCATGGTGGCATCCACACCCGATTCTAACAAACGCCGACTAATCTCGATACTGCGGGACAACTGGCGTTGCCCCAATGCCTTTTGCAAAGCAAAAATATTGGCTTCCCGATGCATTCCCGAAGTGTGCTGCACATCTTCGATGGTAATTTCGGATTCATCGTTTTTGAAATTGATTACCTTCTCAACTTCATTTTTCAACTCGAGAATGCTTGTGCCCACATTGGCAATCAAAAAATGAGCGGCCTCCGGCTGAAGCTGATAGCCCAAACCTTTACAGTATTCAACAAGCCAGTGCGGTAACCGGCTCTCCGTTATGGGTTTGCAATCCACAACCGTTGCTGCTTGCTGCAATTTTTGAAAGAATTTGTTCTTGGGAGCATTCAGCACGCTTAGCACCAGCACCGTAAACTTGGCCGGTTTGGCCAAATATTTTTCAAACGTTTCCGCATCCGTAATTTTCATCTTCTCAAATTCGCGCACCACCACCAATTTTTTGGCCGCCAACATGGGATAGGACGTCGCCTGCGAAAGGACTTCGGCCAATGTATTTTCCGTACCGTACAGCACAACCTCATTCAAATCGCGGCTGCCACGATCGCTAAAAAGCGCCTGAGAAAAGGCATGAATCAATTGGTCGTGGTAAAATTTTTCCTGCCCGACCAAAACATAAATCGGATCCAGTTTACCGTTTTTTATTGCATTCAAGGCCTGCTCAAATGTTTTCATCGCTTATTCTTTCCTTCGATTCCTGCATTTGCAAGCGCCGGTTCATCCAGCGCATTCCCACCCATCCGGCTAACAGAACAATCGCCCATTGCAACAACACGGTTCCCAAACTGTACATACGAAACGGCTGCCACCAGGTTGTGGGATTCCACTGTACCGATTGAAAAAACCACCAGCCAATCATAAGAACAAATTGCAACGGCATTAAAACACGAAACAGCCACTTAAATCCCACAACTCTCCACCCTTTGTCCGGGCTACTTAGCCAATCCCGCAAAAAACTTCCGGGCCCGATATGGTTCACTAAAAGAATAAAAAACAAGCCGCTAAGCAATAAGCCCAAACCCCACACCCAATCCTGATTATTGAAAAAATTCAGAGACAAAGCCGATGGAGCACCCAGCAAAAATGTAGCCAGGCCGACGAGCAACACGGCCTTTTTACGCGGCAACCCAAAATCAATGAGCATCCGTGTGGCCAGTTCAAACATAGAGATCAAACTGGACATAGCCGCAAAAAACAAAGCCAGAAAGAAAATCGTGACAAAAATCCGGCCCGCCGGCATGTGAGCGAACAAACGCGGCAATGAAATAAAGGCCAATCCCTGATTGCCCGCTTTAAGCGTTTCCATGGCCGAAGCAAAATCGGGCGTTAGGGCAAAAACCGTAGGAATAATGGCCAGCCCGGCAAATACGGAGGCAATGTTGTTGCCAATGCCCGTCAAAAACGAATTGCTTACAACTTTTGTCTGGTTTTGGGCATAAATGGCATAGGTCAGCAACAATCCCCAGCCGGCACCCGTGGACCAGGCCGATTGGGAAAGCGCATCCAGCCACAAACGATGGTCCAACAGCCGATCCGCATCAATGGTAAAAAAATATCGCACCCCTTCACCGGCTCCCGGCAAGCTTACCGCGCGTAAAGCCGCAACCGCCAGTAAAACAAACAACGAGGGAATAACAATTTTGGAAAATTTTTCAATGCCCTGCACTACTCCCCGATAAATGACTCCCACGCCAAACGCCACGGAAAGCAGCAAATACAACAAAGCACTCCGGTTCCCGTGGGTAAACTGCTGCCAGAACCGGGCATGATCTATCTTAAAAATTTGCCCGTCAAGCGAAAGAATAAAATATTTCAGGCTCCAGCCACAGACAACCGCGTAATAAAATAAAATTGCCGTGGTACAAAATCCCACAAACCAGCCCATCCAGCTTAATGTGGAGCGCACTTTCCAGAACGAACCGACCGTTCCCATTCGCGTTTTGCGCCCGATGCCAAATTCAACCACTAACAACGGAATAGACCAGATAAAAAGGAACAACAACCAGGGGAGTAAAAAAGCACCGCCGTACTGTCCGGCCAGACGCGGAAAACGCCAGATATTTCCCGCCCCCACGGCCATGCCAATGGTCGCCGTTAGCAAGCCAAACCGCGATGTAAATAAATCACGCGTTCGTTCCATGATCTAAAACCCGAAATACCACACCAGCCCAATCACCGAAACGGCCAAACAGTAGTACCCGAACCACTGCAACTTGCCTTTTTTTACAAAATCGAGCAGCCACACAATGGCCAAACAACCGAAAATAAACGCTGCCAATGCCCCCAATGCCATGTTCAGTATTTCCGATGAGGCAGGAGGTGCACTAATAAAATCTTTCAATTTCAAAACGACCGCACCGGCAACCGCAGGAATCGACATAATAAAGGAAAACCGGGCGACCTTTTCCTGTTCGCCACCTGTCAAAATTCCTGTAAAAATTGTGCTGCCACTCCGCGAGATCCCCGGCAAAATGGCAAAAGCCTGGGCCACCCCCATCAAGAATGAACGGCCCGCCGTAATTTCACCCGAACGTTTTTTGAGAAAAGGAATCGCACTCATAAACAGACCCGTGACGAACAAAAAGATGAGAGCGTACACCATTTTTTCAAAAATCGCCGAAATCTGATCTTCAAACAGCACGCCCACAATACCGGCCGGGATAGTGGCTAAAATAACGTACAAATCCCAGCGCCAGTAATACCGTTGTTCTTCATTGGCCGTGCCTTTTAAGACGTAAAAAGGCGCAACCGCCATCACCTTGATTTCTTTCCAGAACATGACAAAAATGGAAAGCAACGTGCCGAAATGCAAAAACACATCAAAAGCCACACTGCTTTCTTTGAAGTGTAGAACCGAAGAAAAAATCACCAAATGTCCCGAACTGGAAATGGGCAAAAACTCGGTAAGCCCCTGAATAATTCCCAGAATAACTGCTTTGATCAAACTTTCCATTAAAACTCCAACCTTAAAGCATGTTTTCGATTTGCCAAAAGAATGAAAACCCGGAGGTTTCCAAGATATTACTTAATTTATTTATTTTTTCGATATTTAACAAGCTATTTCGGGAATCATTTCTTGCAATACATCGTTGGAGAGGCTAAGATGTGGTAATCCTGCAAAAACAGGCGTGAACATGGCGAAATTATTTGTGCTTATTACAGCAGGCTCCGCGCTGTGCGGCGATGTGCACGCCGAACTGGACATGACCGGCCCGCATGTACCGCTCCTTGCGCACCCGCCAATAATTCCTGCCATCCATGATCAATACCGGGCAGGGTAAAATTTTAAACGTCACTTCGTTTTGCCGGGCTCTTTTACGCCACAAAAGCTTTTGTGCTTTCCTGTTTCGCGCCCTACACTGTGAATTAAAACCGCCGGGGATTACCGGCGCACACGGTTGCCCGCACCGGTTATCGGGGGCTAACGTGAGCAAAACGATGGTTGTGCCGGCATGCTTAACAAACTTACCCTGTGAGGAATCCGTTTCTTACCCCGCGGCCCGGTGTGTACCATGGCTTACTTCATTATGAAACAACGCTTAATTTATTTTTAGCACTTTATGGGAGAGAGTGCTAACCTTTAGTTGCAATAACTTTAAATTTTTAATATATTTGTGCGCTAAAATAAATGCACCGATTTTACAAACAGAAACTGTAACTTTTAGGCAGATTAATCATCAAAAGGCAATGAAGT
>Ga0256914_1001505_pt1 | contig 20838 bp, 18 predicted proteins | sample HulkmetaG_FD_191571 | JGI IMG/M metagenome (GOLD analysis project Ga0256914, IMG submission 191571) | Hydrothermal chimney microbial communities from Main Endeavour vent field at the Juan de Fuca Ridge, Pacific Ocean - Hulk | ecosystem: Environmental > Aquatic > Marine > Hydrothermal vents ... | reverse complement strand
CGGGAACGACATGGCGCGGGCGCGGGCGCTGGCGCCGCGGTTCGCGTACGTGCGCCGGCTGCTGCACCGCAAGTGGTTCGTGGACGAGCTGTACGGGAAGCTGGTGCTGAAGCCGTTCTACGGCCTGTGCCACTTCTTCCACGGGTTCGACGTGTGGGTGGTCGACGGGGCGGTCAACGGGACCGCGCGGGCGACCCTCGCGCTTTCCCACCTGAAGGCGGCGATCGATCGCTACGTGGTCGACCTGGGCGTGAACGCCGTCGGGTGGTTCGTCCGGCTGGGCGGCGCCGTGATGCGGCGTCTCCAGGCCGGCTACGTCCAGTCGTACGCGGCGTTCCTCGTGCTCGGCAGCTTCCTGCTGCTGGCCGTCTACATGCTGATCAACCGTCCGTAGGACGCATGGGGTCAAGGCGCAGATGCTGACGAACCTGCCGATCCTGACGATCATCACCTTCCTGCCGCTGGTGGCGGCGCTCTTCATCGTCTTCTTCGTGCCGAAGAAGAACGAGAAGGCGATCATTCACATCGCCACCTGGGTGGCCCTCGTCGACTTCTTCCTCTCGCTGATCCCGCTGTGGAACTACGATCCGACGAACGGCGGGTTCCAGTTCGTGGAGGCGCATCCCTGGATCCGGGCGCTCGGCGTCCAGTACAAGGTGGGGGTCGACGGGGTGTCGCTGCTGCTCGTCGTCCTGACGACGCTGCTCGGGTTCATCTCGATCCTGAGCTCCTGGACGGCGATCAGGGAGCGGGTCAAGGAGTACTACGTCTTCTTCCTGCTCCTCCAGGTGGGGATGCTGGGGGTGTTCGTCGCCCTCGACCTCTTCCTCTTCTACGTGTTCTGGGAGGTGATGCTCGTCCCGATGTACTTCATCATCGGCGTCTGGGGCGGGCCGCGGAAGCTCTACGCCGCGATCAAGTTCTTCCTCTACACGCTCTTCGGCTCGGTGCTGATGCTGCTCGGGATCATCGCGCTGTACTTCTTCGCCCACGAGAAGCTGGGGGAGTACACGTTCGACATCGTGCGCCTCCACGAGCTCGGGCCGTACACGGCGATCTGGGGGCTGGGCACCTGGGTCTTCCTCGCGTTCTTCATCGGGTTCGCGATCAAGGTGCCGATGTTCCCGTTCCACACCTGGTTGCCGGATGCCCACGTGGAGGCCCCGACGGCGGGCTCGGTGATCCTGGCCGGCGTCCTGCTGAAGATGGGAACGTACGGTTTCTACCGGTTCAGCGTGCCGATCTTCCCGAAGCAGACGGTGGAGAACGCCTGGTGGCTCTTCTCGCTGTGCGTGATCGGGATCATCTACGGCGCGATGGTGGCCCTGGTCCAGAAGGACTGGAAGAAGCTGGTCGCCTACTCGTCGGTCAGCCACCTCGGGATCACGATGATCGGCCTGTTCGCGCTGAACCTGGCCGGCATCAAGGGGTCGGTGCTCCAGATGCTCAACCACGGGATCAGCACCGGCATGCTGTTCCTCATCGTCGGAATCGTGTACGAGCGACGGCACACCCGGCTGATCTCCGAGTACGGGGGCCTCGCGAAGGTGATGCCCGTCTTCGCGATCTACTTCATGATCGCCATGCTTTCCTCCGCGGGGCTGCCGGGCCTGAACGGCTTCATCGGCGAGGTGACGATCCTGATGGGCCTGACCCAGGTCAGCGGGGCGGCCTACTCCTTCTTCGGCGCGTCGGAGTTCTGGTGGGTCGTGCTCTCCGCGACCGGCATCGTTCTCGGGGCGGCCTACCTGCTCTGGCTCTACCAGCGGACGATGTTCGGCAAGCTGACGAACCCGAAGAACGAGAACCTGCCGGACCTGACCTGGCGCGAGAAGTGGACCCTGATCCCGCTGATCGTCTGCGCCGTCTGGATCGGGATCTACCCGAAGCCGTTCTTCCGGATCATCGAGAAGCCGATCGAGCACCTGGTGATGGACCAGGTGTGGCCGGTGCTGCGGGAATCCGGGGCCGCGGTCGACCTGCCCACGCCGGAGGAGATGGCGCGGGCGGCCGCCGCGATCCCGGCGGAAGCCCCCGCCGAGGCCCACGGGGCCGAGGCGGAGGGCCACGGGGAGTAGCGAGCCGTGAGCTTCGATACCGCCCAATACGTCCGGGACCTGGGCTGGCTCCTGCCGGAGCTGTGGCTCACCCTGGCCGGGTTCGTGCTGCTCGCCTTGGCGCCGTTCGCCCGGGACGCGGCCGCCCGGCGGCGGCTGGCATGGCTCTCCGCCGTCGCCCAGGGGATCACCCTGGTCCTGATGGTTCCCCTTCTCCTTCGGGACGGCGTCTTCGGGGCCGCCGGCCCGGATGCGCCGGGAGCGGTCTTCCGGGTCGCCGGGGGACAGCCGCTGCTGGTGATCGACGGCTTCGCCCTGCTCTTCGGTGGGCTCGTCGTGCTGGCCGGGCTGCTCAGCACCCTGATGGGGATCCGCTTCCTGGAGATCGAGAAGCTGGACCGGGGCGAGTTCCATGCCGTGCTGTTGTTCGCCGTTCTCGGCGGGATGTTCCTCGTCGCGAGCACCGACTTCATCTCGCTGTTCGTGGGGCTCGAGACGATGTCGCTCTCGGTCTACCTGCTGGTGGGGTGGGCCCGGGACGACCGGAAGTCGAACGAGGGAGCGCTGAAGTACTTCCTGCTGGGAGCGCTGGCGTCCGGGTTCCTGCTGTACGGGATGTCCCTCGTCTACGGGGCGACCGGGTCGACCAACCTGTTCGGGATCGCGGCGGCGATCGGGGACCTGGCCGCGGGGCATGCCGGGCCGTTCCTGCTGGTCGGCCTGCTGCTCCTCGTCGTCGGCGTGGGGTTCAAGATGGCCGCCGTCCCGTTCCACATGTGGACGCCGGATGCCTACGAGGGAGCCCCGACCCTGGTCACGGCCTTCATGAGCACGGCGGTGAAGACGGCGGCGTTCGGGTTCGGCCTGCGGCTGTTCCTGGTCGGTTTCCCGGCCGCCGGGATGGCACGGGAGTGGACGCTGCTCTTCGCCCTGCTCGCCGCCCTGTCGATGACCCTCGGGAACTGGGTCGCCCTGCTGCAGGACAATATCAAGCGGCTCCTCGCCTATTCCTCGATCGCCCACGCGGGCTACATGCTGCTCGGCCTGGTGGCGGTGGGGGCGGTCCTGGCGGGCGAGATCCCGGCGGGGCTGCGATCGACCGTGCTCGAGTGGGGCCAGGTCTCGGTCATCCTGTACGCGATCGCCTACACCTTCACGAACCTCGGTGCCTTTGCCCTGGTCGTGATGATGCGGCGGGGCAGGATCGCCGGGGACCGGGTGGACGACTTCTCGGGGCTCGCCCGGAGGCGTCCCCTCTACGCGGCGATCATGACGATCTTCCTCCTGTCCCTCGGGGGGATCCCGGCGACGGCCGGGTTCGTCGGGAAGTACTGGCTCTTCTCGGCGATCCTCGAGGCAGGGTACGGTTGGCTTGCCCTGGTGGCCGTGGTGAACAGCGCGGTCTCCCTCTACTACTACCTGCGGATCGTCGTCCGGATGTACATGGCGCCGCCGGTGGTGGAGGAGCCGTATGCCGTGACCCCGGCCCTGGCCGCGACCGTGGCCATCGCGCTGGCGGGCGTGCTGGTCCTGGGCCTGCTGCCCCAGCCGTTCCTCGACCTGGTGGCCGGGACGCTGCTCCTCGGCCCCTGACCCATGGGCCGACCCCGAGAACCCGACCGGGCGCCGGGGAAGGGGTCGGGGAGGCGCCCCTTTGCGGGGAGGGAGGAATCTGCTAGCATTCCGCGCTCCGGTGCCGGGCGCCGGGAGGAGGGGGGTCCAGCCTTCCAGCAGGTGCTGCGGCAGGCCGGGCCGTACCTGAATGCCTCCTGGACGATGACGGCGGCGCTGCTGCTCGGGCTCGCCCTCGGGTGGTGGCTGGACCGGAGGCTGGGCACGGAACCCTGGCTGATGCTCCTCGGGATCCTCCTGGGGATCGTCGTCGGGATGTACGAGATCGCCCGGGTGGCCTTTCCCCCGCGGGGGAAGGGATGACCGGGTGGGCCGCCTTCCTGGGGGCGCTCCTCGCCAGCGTGGCGGGGGGCCTCCTCGTGGAGGCGCTGGTGCGGTTGCCACGGGAGCCGTTCGCCCTCCAGATGCGGCGGCGGGGGCTCCGGATGACCGGGAGGATCGTGGTCGTCCTGGTCGTGGTTGCCGCCCTGGTGGGAGCCGGTGGCGCTTCGCCCCTCGCGAGCGCGGGGGGAGCGCTGCTCGGGTGGCTGCTGGTGGCGGGCCGGGAGGCCCGCACGGTGGTGCGACCGGACGGAGGCGACGGGGAATGATCCTGGCGAGCACGGGTGGCGGCACCCTGGACGTGGGGGAGGTCATCCTCGGCCACGTGGCCAATCACCCGTGGCCCATCCTCGGGCTCAGCAAGCACGTCCTGATGATGCTGATCGCCGCGGTGGTGGTGATCCTCTTCGCCCGGGCCGCGGCCCGCGGTTACGACGAGGATGGCGTACCCCGTTCCCTCGCGGCGAAGATGCTCGACCCGTTCGTCGAGCACTTCTACCGCGACATCGCGCTCGCCCACGTGGGCGAGGAGTACGCGCGCAGGGTCACCCCGCTGCTGCTCAACTTCTTCTTCTTCATCCTCACGTGCAACCTGCTGGGGTTGATCCCCTTCTTCGAGACGATCGCCGCCGCGTGCCGGCTGATGGGGATCGACGTGCCGCTCGTCTTCACCGTCGTGCATGGCGGGACGACCGCCACCGGCAACTACAACGTGACGATGACCCTGGCGACGATCACCTTCTTCGCGATCATCCTCTACGGGTCCCTGAAGTTCGGGGTACTGCGGCACTTCTCGCACCTCGCGCCCCCGGGAATCGTCTGGCCGGTCCGGTTCGGGATGCTGGTCCCGATCGAGATCCTCTCGATGTTCGTCAAGCCGTTCGCCCTCACCATGCGACTCGCGGCGAACATGACGGCCGGCCACATGGGGCTTCTCGCGCTCCTGATGATGCCGATGATCGTCGGCAAGGTGGCCGTGGGGGTGCCGTCGGTCGCCCTGGCGATCGGCATCTCTCTCCTGGAGATCATCGTCTGCTTCGTGCAGGCATACGTGTTCGCGCTGCTTTCGGGAGTGTTCATCGGAATGGCCCTGCACCCGCACCACTGACCCTCGCGGGTCGGGCGGGTCCACCAGGACGCCGGAGCCCGGTGCTGCCGGCGGGAGGGACGAGACAAGATGCGGAAGTTCGTCAAGGTCACCGGTCTGATGCTGGTTCTGTTCATGTTCCTCGCCCCGACCAGCCTCGCCTTCGCGGCCGAGGAGGGTGCCGCCGCCGCCGGCGCCATCGACCTCGCGAAGATCGGCGCCGCCCTGGGCGCGGGCCTGGTCGTGATCGGCGCCGGGCTCGGGATCGGGAAGTTCGCCTCGGCCGCCGCGGAGGCGATCGGGCGCCAGCCGTCCGCCGCGAAGGACATCACGGGCGCGGTCAACCTGCCCCTCTTCCTCCTGGAGGGAGTGGCGATCATCGGCCTCGTCGTCTGCATCCTCGCGATCGTGATGTAGCGGCGGGGACGGAGAGCGATCGATGACCCCCCTGCCGCTCGCACTGCTCGCGGTCGACGAGGCGGAGCACGCCGCCGCGGACCTGCTCCTGCGGCCGGACCCGGGCCTCTGGATCTGGACCCTCCTGGTCTTCCTCGGGGTGCTGTTCATCCTGTGGAAGTGGGGATGGGGCATGATGCTCGACGCCCTCGATCGGCGTGACCTGGCGATCCGCGGGGCGATCGAGGAGGCCCGCAGGGAACGGGAGGAGGCGGAGCGGCTGCTCGCCGAGCACCGGGCGCTCCTCGAGAAGACCCGGCGGGAGACCGCCGAGATGCTGGCGACCGCCCAGCAGGAGGCCGCGAGGGAGCGCCAGCGGATCGTCGAGGAAGCACGGGCCGAGTACGAGAAGATCCTGGCCCGCGGCCGGGAGCAGGTCGCCCAGGAGGCGGCCCGCGCCCGGGCCGAGATCCGCCGCGAGGTGGCCGATCTCGTGCTCCTCGCCGCGTCGCGCCTGCTCCGGAAGACCCTCGACGACGCGGAGCACCGGCGCCTCGCCGAGGAGTTCGTCGCCGAGCTCGAGGGGTACCGGGGCGGCGACCTGCCCCGGGCCTGACCGGGACCATGATCGGGGCCCGTCCGCGGTCGATCCGCGGACGGGCCTCGTCGTGCCCGGGTCAGGGCAGGACGGCGGCCAGGGCGCGTCCGCCCAGGTGGCTCTCGACCCGCTCCCGGAGCCAGGCGGCCCAGCGATCGAGAAGCGCGATGTCGGTGTCGGTGGGTGCGAACATCGCGTAGAGCAGGTTCCGGCTCGTCTCGTCGACCGCCGTCCGGGCGGAGTCTGCCGAGGGATTGCCGAACGGTCCGTCCCGGTCCGCGAGGACGAGCCTCCCCCCGAGGTGGATCTCGGGCCGGCGGATCCCGGGATACGTCTCTCCCTCGCGTCCCAGGCGGAGGACGATCTCCTCGCCGGCGATCCGGGCGGTGTCGTACAGGCCGACCGGGAACCCGGAGAGGATCGCCCACAGGTTCCCGAGGTCGACGGCAGGGTGGACGCGGGGGAAGGGAGCCCCCCGCAGGAGACGTCGAAGCAGGGCCTCGGGGCTCGGTCGACGCTTCGTCGGGTCGATGCCGATCGCCCGGTAGAGTGCCCGGGCGGGTCGCAGGTGCGGGATCTCGCCGGCGGTACGCCCGGCGTACCGGGTGCGCAGATCCTCGACGGCCCGCTCGATCTCGAGGTCGAGGGCGTCCGCCCGGGCCGGGACGATTCCCCGGGCCTCGACGAGGGCGAGGGAGACGAGGTCGCGCACGTCCTCGTCCCGTCGAACACGCTCGATCCAGGTCATCGGCATCCCTCCTTCCGGCGATTGCCGCCGCCCCCCGCATCATGAATAATCGCGGCGAACGTTCCAACCGGTCCCGCGCCGCGGGACGACGGAGCCGATGCCCTCCTCCCAGCCACCCAGGAAGTTCGGCCGCTACGAGATCCTGCGCCTTCTCGGGCGCGGTGCCGTCGGCGAGGTGTGGCTCGCGCGGGACCCGGTCCTCGAGCGCGAGGTGGCGATCAAGACGCTCGGGGGGCTCGGCGGGCTGCCGCCGGAGGAGCAGGCGGAGGCGAAGGCCCGCTTCCTGCGGGAGGCGCGGGCCGCGGCGGCCCTCGCCCATCCCCACATCGTGACGATCTACGACGTGGGGGAGGAAGGGGGCGTCCCGTACATCGCGATGGAACTCCTCCGGGGCGTGACCCTCGACCGGCACACGCGCCGCGGGCATCTCCTGCCCCCCGAGAAGGTCGTCGAGCTCGGGATGCAGGCGGCCCTGGCCCTCGACGAGGCCCACCGGGCCGGCATCGTCCACCGGGACGTGAAGCCGGCCAACCTGGTGCTCACCGGGGACGGGAAGCTCAAGGTCGCCGACTTCGGCCTGGCCAAGGACCCGGGGACCGCGTTGACCGCCACCGACAGCCTGGTCGGCACGCCGAACTACATGTCCCCCGAGCAGGTGGCGGGGCGTCCGCTCGACGGACGCTCCGACCTGTTTTCCCTCGGGGTCAGCCTCTGGGAGCTGCTGGCGGGAGAGCTGCCGTTCGCCGGCGACACGATCTCCTCGGTCCTCTACCGCGTCGTCAACGAGCCCCCGCGACCCCTCCGGGAGATCCGGCCCGGTCTCCCGGAACGGCTCTACGCGCTCCTCGACCGGATGCTGGCCAAGGATCCGGCGGAGCGACCCGCCACCGGCGCCGAGGTCGCGCGGGAGCTCCACGCGGTCCTCGAGGAGATGGGGGGGGTTCCCGGAAACCTGGCGCTCCCGCCTCCCGCTCCCCCCGGCGAGGAGGGACCTCGGCCTTCCGGTTCTCGTCCGGGAGCGGGGCAGGTGCGGGACGACGCGCGGTCCCGCCGGGGGAGGAGGCGCTGGTGGCTGGGTCCCGCAGTCCTGCTCGTGCTGGCGGCCGTGGTCGTCGCCCTCTGGACCGCGCCCCTCTGGACGGGCTTCGATCCCCTGGACGGTCACCGGAGGGCGGTGGAAGACCGGGTCGAGGAGTGGTTCGGGCCGTTCGGGCGGGCGATCCGCGTCACGCCGCCGGACCGGTTGCTTCCAGTGGTCACCGATCCGCCGGGCCTTCCCGTCGCCGTCGATCCCCCGGCCCGCATCGAGCCGGACGGGCGGCTGAGGATCCCCGGTGACCTCGGGGCGCCGGTGACCGTACGGGTCGAGGATCCATGCCGGGAGGGAAGCGTCACCGTCGATCCGGCCCGGGTGCCGCCGGAGGTCCGGGTCCCGACATCACCGCGGCGGGTGCGCCTGCCCGTCGCCACCGACCCGCCCGGGGCCAGGGTCGTCCTCGACGGGAGCCCCCTCGAAGGACGGACGCCCCTCGAGCTGGCCCTGGAACTGTGCCGGGAGCACCTGCTGCGTCTCGAGAAGCGGGGCCGTCGCCCCCGGGAGATCGCGTTGCCCGCGACGGAGGACCCGGCCGCCTGGCGGGAGGCCCTGGCGAAGATCTCCCTCGCGCCGCCGCCCCGGGGGCGCCTGGTCGTGGCGGCGCCCCCCGGTTACGCGGCGGAGGTGCGTTCCGCGCGAACGGGCCGGCGGCTCGGCCGGGCGGGCCGGCCGATCTCGCTTGCGCCCGGCACCTACCGGCTCCTGCTGGTCGCGCCGGACGTGCTCGTGCGGCGCGAGGTGACCGTGCGGGTCTCGCCGGGCGCCTCCCGGAGGGTCGACGTGGACTGGCCACCCCTCGGGAAGCTCTCGGTCCGGGCCGTCCCCCCCGGGGGGACGGTCGAGATCCGGCGCCCCGGGGACGACCGCTGGAAGGAGCTGGGAACGACGCCGCTCAACGGCGTCGAGGTCGCGGCGGGGCCCCTCGAGGTCCGGGTGGGACACCCGCTGCGGGACGCTCACGTCGTCCGGCAGGCGGCGGTGCGGGGCGGCGCGACGACCGTGGTGCGGGTTGGCAGGGAGGACTGGCCGTGAGACGCCTGCTGCCGATGATGCTGGTCCTCGGGTTCCTCCCGGGAATGCCCGGGTCCCGGGCGGCGGACGACATGGCGAAGCGCCGGGTACGGGCTGCGCTTGCCCTCGAGAAGGAAGGCAAGCTCGCCGAGGCGCGGGATCTCTGGGCCACCCTCGCCGGGGAACGGCCGCCGGGAGAGTGGACCGATGACGCGCTCCTCGCCCTCGCCCGTCTCGACTGGCCGGTGGACGACCCGGACCGGCTGGGGACCGACCCCGGTGCCGGGCCCGCGATCGCGGCGGCAATCCCGCGGCTCGAGCGGATCCTCGGGGAGATGCCCGGTTCGGACAGCGCGCCGGAGGCCGCGTGGCGCCTGGCCCTCGCCCACCTGGACCCGGCGAGTCCTGCCCTCGATCCCTCCCGCGCCGAGGCGATCCTGACGACCTGGCCGGTCCTCTACCCGGACGCGCCGCGTCTCCCCGAGGTGCTCCTGCTCCTCGCACGCCTGCGCCTCGAGGGCGGGCATCCGGACCGGGCGGCGCGGACTGCGTTTCGGTTCCTCTCGCGATGGCCGGACGATCCTCGGGCCGGCCGGGCCTGGCTGGTCCTCGCCCGGGCCGCCGGGGTGGCGCGCCCGGGGCCATGCCTGCGTCGCCTCGGGCGTGCGGCGGTGGCCGCCGATGGCCGGGATCCGGGAACGGCCCGCCGTGCGCGGGAGCTGGCCACGCTTCTCGACCGGTTCGGGTTCGCGCCCCATCGGCAGGGAGACCGGCCCTGGCGCGCCCGGGAAGGGGGCGGCTTCACGGCGCTTCCCGAGCGGGGGGCCGGCCTGGCGATCGACTCCCGTGGCGTCGCCTGGGTGGCCCTGCCCAGGGCCGGGGAGGTCCGGCCCCTCTCGGGTGGGGGGACCGCGATCCGCGCGCCCGGTGCCCGCGGGATCGCCTTCGACCGGTGGGGCCGGGCGTGGGTGGCCGGGGAGGCGGGCGTGCGGACGCCGGGGGGCGACCTGCTCGTTCTCCCGGACCGGGGCACGGCGGAGGACCTCGCGCCGGCGGGCGACGGCGTGTCGGTCTTCGTCCTCGATGGGCGGAACCGGAGGGTCGTCCTGCTCGGGCCCGGTGGGCCGCCCCGGGTCGTGACCGGCCCGGGCCCGCGTCCCGCCCCGGCCCGGCTCGCCCCGGACCCGGCGACCGGCGGGGCCGTGGTCCTGGACCGGAAGTCGGGAAGGCTCTGGTTCGTCGGCCCGGACGGAACGGCGCTCGAGGAGATCGCGATCAAGGGAGTCGCGCCGACCGCCGTCGACGTGGCGGTGGACGCCTGGGGGCGTCCCGCGATCCTGGACGGCAGGAACGGCACGGTCACCGTCCTCGCCCGGGACGGGCGACCCCTCGTCACCTTCCGGTTGCCCCGGGAGGGGGAGCAGGGCCTGCCCCGGCCCGACCTGCTCGCGCTGGACGGGGCCGGCCGCCTCGCCGTGCATGACGCCCGCAGGAGGGGAGTGGCATGGTTCGACTGAGCCGCGACGTACTCCTGCCCGTCCTTGCCTTCCTGGTCCCGTTGGCCGGGCTTCCCGTGGCGCGCGCCGGGGACGCGTCGCCTGCTCCGGCCGCGGTCGAGGGCTCGCGCGCGGAGGCCGCGGGCATGCGGGCGCGCCGGCTGGTCGAGGAGGCCCGGAGCGCTTTCCTCGACGCGGAGTTCGAGAAGGCGGCCGCCGCGGCGGGCGAGGCGATCTCCCTCCTCGAGGGAGCACCGGGGGAGGCGCTGCCTCCCGCCGATCGGCGCGGGCTCCTGGCCACGGCCCTCGACCTGCTGGCCCAGTCCCGGTTCAACGTCGGGGACGAGAACGGCATGAACGAGGCGATCCGTCGCCTGCTCGCGGTCGACCCGGGCTACCAGGTCGACGTGGAGATCGCCGGGCCGAAGTACGCCAGGCTCTTCGAGGCGAAGCGCGCCGAGCTGGTCGGTTTCCTCGTCGTTGCCTGTCGGCCCCTTCCCTGCGAGACCGTGATCGTGGACGGTCGCTCCCGGCCCCTGGGAGAACGGGGGCGCCTGGCCCTCGTCGCGGGAAATCACCGGGTGGTCGTGGAGCGGCACGGGTTCGAGCCGGCGGACCTGGGCGAGGTCGAGGTGCCCGCCGGGAAGGAGACCCGGGTCGAGACGACCCTGCGCCAGGTCGCCCGGGACGTGCTCGTCGTCACCGTGCCCCCCGGGGCCGACGTCTCCCTCGATGGAACGCCGGTGGGAACGACGGTTGCGGCCGGGGACGGGGAGGCGACCTCCGCGCCGCTGACGGTCCGGGACGTGCCTCCCGGGCCCCACGTGCTGGTCGTCAGCGCCCCCTGCCGCCGGCGCGTCGAGCAGTCCCTCGAGGTCGTCCTGGACGAGAAGGACCCGGGTCCCCTCGTCCTTCCGCCCATCGAGCTCGAGGAGGCATGGGGGACGATCCGGATCTCCTGGAACGGAACGGAAGGACTGGTGAGTCTCGACGGCTCGCCGGTGCACCCCGGCGAGACGCGCGCCTGTCCCGGTGAACACGAGGTTTCCCTCGCGGTCGCGGGCCGACGGGTCTTCGTGGCCCACGTGTCGGTGCGGGACGGCGAGACGGTCACCGTTCGCCCCCGTCCCCGCCCGACCCTGGCGGTGCCGACGGAGGGCGCCGGGCCCTTCCCCGCCCTCCGGGGAGACGCGTGGAACCGTACCGAGCTTCCCGCGTCCGCCGTCGCCGAGAGCGGGCGGATCCTCGCGGGGATCCTCGGCGACGGTTCGGGCGACGTTCCGACCTGGCCCGCGATCGTGCGGCGCCTGGTGCCGGAGGCGGCCGCGCCCCTCCTCGCCGCGGCCCCGGAGGCGGACCTGGTCGCGTTCGCGTTGCCGGTGAAGGACCCGGTCCGGAACCTCTCGCGCCTCGTGCTCGTCGATCCGCGGCGTGGCGTCGTCGAAGCGGTGGCCTGGCCGGAGAACGACCGGCGGGCGCCGGGAGAGATCGACCGCGCGCTCGCCTGGAGGCCCCCGGCACGGGATTCGTGGCTTGGCCTCGACCTGGCGGACCGGGTGCGCGGCGCCCCGGTCGTGGCGCAGGTGACCGGGGGGTCGCCGGCGGAGGCGGCCGGTATCCGGGGCGGCGAACTGCTCCTCGCGGTCGGCGGCCGGGACGTCTCCGGCGCGGAAGAGGCGGAGCGCCTGCTGGCGGCCCTGCCACCGGGCAGGGAGACGGAGCTGCGCCTCCTCGGGGAGGAGGCGCGAACCGTGAAGGTGTTGCCGCTTCCCGTCGTCCACGTCGATTCTCCGGCCCGGCTGCGAGACCGCCTCCTGCTGCCGGCCCTGGCCACCGCGGGCGTCCTGCGGGTGGCGGGAGCCCCGGCGGAGAGGATCCCGGCGGCGGTGGCCGAGGGACTCCTCCTGGCGGCCTGCGGATCCGCCCTGGAAGCGGCCCGCGTGCTGGACCGGGTCACCGTCGACGCGGTGGAGGACCCGGAGGGGGATGCGCGGGGGACCGTGCTCTGGGTACTCGAGGGGTTGCTGCGGCGCATCGATCGGGATGCCTACGCCGACGAGATCGCCGCCAGGTTGCGGGAACTGCCCCGTGCCCGGCTCGGCGGACGCCGCGGACCGCCTCTCTCCCTCGCCGGCAGCGATTGACCGTTCCCGGGCGATCCCCCTAGAATGCGAACCGCCTGCGACACGGGGACGGGGAAGCAAGCCCCCCGGGCAGGAGGGGGTCTTGGTCGTGGAGGCGTTCGGAAACGACGCGCGGAATGGCGGTGACCTCGGGGTCGTCGGCATTCTCGACCTTCTCGATCGTCCCGCGCTCGCCCTCGGCGAGGACGGGCGGCTGCTGGCATTGAACGCCGCCCTTGCCCGGTTCTGCCGGGACCGTCTCGCCCGCGACTTCGCCCGGGTCGACGATCTCCTCGACCCGGACGACGCGGGACACCTGGCGGCGCTGGCGCGCCGGCCGGGCGAAGTGCCCCAGAGCCGCGTCGGCGTCCTGCTGCGCGACGGATCGCCGGGCCGGATGCGGGTCCAGCGGATCGAGACGCCGCGGGGAGGGGTGCTCGTTGCCGTCCTGGAGTCGCCGCCCCCCGGGGGCGTCGCGGACGATGTCGGCAGTCTCCGCCACGACCTGGCGGGCCCGCTGACGTCGATCATCGGTACCGCGGAGCTCCTGCTTGGACGCGGGCACGAGATGCCGCGGGAGATGAGGGAGGCCCTCGGACGGATCATCGAGGACTGCGGACGGATCACGGAGATCCTGGCAGCGTCCCGGAACGGGAGGGTTTCCCGGGAGGACGGATGACCCCCTCCCTCGGCCGGAGCGGCAGGATCCTCGTCCTCGAGGACGACCACGCGCTGCGGCGCATGGTGGTCGAGTTCCTGCGCTCCCAGGGCCACGATGTCGAGGACGTCGCCGAGCTCGACCAGGCCCGGGCAAGGCTGCGGGCGCGTCCCTTCGACCTGGTGCTCTCCGACCTGGTCCTGGGGCACGGGACCGGTCTCGATCTCCTCCGGGACGTGCGCACCGCCGGCCTGCCCTGCGAGGTGATCATCATGACGGGGCAGGGCGGGGTCGACGCGGCCGTCGAGGCGATCCGGGGGGGAGCCTACGACTTCGTCACCAAGCCCCTCGACCTTACCCGCCTCGCCATCGACGTGGCGAAGGCTCTCGAGAAGAAGTTCCTCGAGGACGACGTGCGCCGGTTGCGGGAAGGGCCGCCGCGCGGGTTCGGCGAGCTGGTGGGGGCGAGCCCGGCCATGGCCGCGGTCTTCGCGCTCCTCGACAAGGCGGCGTCCGCCGACTGCAACGTGCTGCTTCTCGGCGAGTCCGGCACCGGCAAGGACGTGGCGGCCCGGGCGATCCACGAGCGGTCCCCGCGCCGCGGGGGGCCGTTCGTTCCCGTGCACTGCGGGGCGATCCCCGGCGAGCTCCTCGCGTCGGAGCTGTTCGGCCACGTCAGGGGCGCCTTCACCGGCGCGGACCGCGCCCGGCGAGGGCTTTTCGCGGCCGCCGACGGCGGGACGATCTTCCTCGACGAGATCGGGACGGCCCCGCTCCCGGTCCAGGTGAGCCTGCTCCGCGTGCTCGAGGAACGGGTCGTGCGTCCCGTGGGAAGCGAGCAGGGGGAGCCGGTGGACGTCCGCGTGATCGCCGCCACCAACGCGGACCTGGCGCGGGAAATGGAGGCGGGGCGCTTCCGGGAGGACCTCTACTGGCGCCTGGCGACCGTCGTCGTCACGCTCCCGCCGCTTCGGGACCGGAAAGAGGATCTTCCCCTCCTGGTCGAGACGCTCCTCGCGCGCCTCGCCGCCCGGACGGGCCGGGACGTCCGCCCCGGGCCCGGCGTGATCGAGCGGCTCGCCGGGTACGACTGGCCCGGCAACGTGCGCGAGCTGGCCCACGTGCTCGAGCGGGCGGTGCTCCTGGCCCCGGAGCCGGTCCTCCGCCCCGAGGATCTCCCCCTTCCGGCCGAGGCCCCGGGACGGGTGCCCACCCTCGAGGAAGTGGAGCGGGATCACGTCCGGCGGGTGCTGCGCCTCGTGGGGGGCAACAAGCTCCGGGCAGCCCGCCTCCTCGGAATCCCCCGGGGGACCCTCTACCGGAAGATCGAGCGGTACGGCCTCGCGGAGGAGGTCGAGGGTGCCGGTGCCGTGGGGCCGGCTCCTTCCCCCGTTCCGGACGCCCGTCCCCGGCGTCCCGGTTCGTCCCCGGCCTGAGCCGGTACCCCGCGGCCGGACTGTCCGAATCCGGACACTGCCGGCCCCGTCGCAATCGCCGGCCTTTCGCCTTGCGGTGTCCCGGCCCCCCGCCGAGGCGGGTCTCCGGCACGGGAGGTGTCAAGAAACGGGACACTCGTGGAGCCCGGTGTCCCGGAGCGGACACTTCCGGGCCGTTCCACCCGGCGACGCGGCGCGCCGAACGGCGCGCCGGGCCCGAAAGCCTCCCGGTTTCCTGCCGATAAGAGGGACGGACGCGGAGCTGCCCCTTCGTGGCACGCCCGTTGCTTTTCCAGCCGGCGAACGCGAACCGGCCGACCAGGGAGACGCGATGAAGGAACGGACGAGCGGCGAGAGGAGGACCCTGACCCGGCAGGACGAGACCGTCCGGCGGCTGCGCCCGGTGGACGGGTTCGTCGTGGGCGGGGACGCGGCCTGGGAGTCCGGGCAGAACCTCTGGCTCCTGCTGTCCCGTCCCGGGGAACGGCTGATCGACTTCTTCCTCGAGGACGAGGACCTGGCCGGCTCTCCCGACCCGGTTCCCTGCGCCTGTGCCGGCGTGCTGCCCGACGGCACCGTCCTGATCGGGGAGGTGGACTGGGAGATGGACAGGTTCCTGTCCGAGCTGCTCGACGAGCAGGAGATGGACGGGCGGCGGGCGTGACCCGCCGGTGACCGGGCGTCCGAGGAGCGAGGGGATCATGAGCGAGCTTTCGACGATCACGATGGAGAACGAGGAAACCACCGGGACCGGGATCGGTCTGACCGCGGAGATCCGCGAGGAGCTGGACCGGCTCGAGGAACGGGTTCGGGCGCGGGTACTCCACGCCTCGGTGGACGAGACGGCGCGCCCCGTGCCGCTTCGGTTCCGTGGCCAGGTGATCCTGGCCCGGCCGATCGACACCCGGAGGTTCGTCATCGCGATGGCGCCCTACCTCTGCATGAACTGACCGGGGGCGCCCGGGAGTCCGACCATGGCCGAGGGGCTGCTGGAACGCACCGTCGCACCGCGGGGAGCGGAGCTCCTCTGGGCCGACCTCGCCGCCCACGCCGCCCACGACCTGAACAACCACCTGACATCGGTCCTCGGGAAGTCCGAGATCGCCCTGATGTCACCGGACCCGGCCCGGTGGCAGCGGGGGCTCGAGGAGGTCCTCGAGGCGGGCCAGCAGGCCCGTTCCCTGGTGGCCGATCTCCAGCGCCTCGCGCGGTGGCAGCTCGGCGCGGAGGGTGGTGTTCCCGCGCCGGACCTGCTGGGTCTCGTCGTCCGCCTCGCCGGCCGCCGAGCCCGCCGCGCGGGCGTCACCCTCGAGATGAGCGGCACCGGCTCCCTCGCCGATTCGCGCCTCGCCGCGCGGTTCGCCCTCGTCACGTGGCGGCTGGTCGAGCGGGCTCTCCTCGCCCTCGAGGCGGGGACGGATGCCGAGCTTCCTCCCTGGCGCCTCGAGGCGACCGCCGGACCGGGCACCGACTGCGCGATCACGCTCCATCACCCGGGCGGCCCGGCCGTGCTGCCGGGCCTTCTCGAGGCGGCGGAGGCGCTCGAGGGCGCCGGCGAGCCGCCCGCCGACTGGGCCGCCGTCGTCGAGCTCTGCCGCGACCTCGGGGCCACCCTCGCCCCCGGTGATCACGGTTTCCACCTGCGCATGGTGTAGGGAGGTTTCCCGGTCCGCACCCGGGACGGCCGAACGACAGTCCCCGTTCCCGCCCGCCATGGTCCCGCGAAGTTCTCGGCAGGAGGCCGGCGTCCGGCCGAGCGGGTGCGAGTCGCGGTCACGCGTATCCGCGGTGGCGGTGCGAGGCCACGACCCCGGCGAACGCCAGGAAAACGAGGATCGTCGCCAGGACCCCGGGTGGGAGCACCGGGGCGCCGTCCGGGGTGATCGGGAGGGGGAGGACGAGGGCGACCAGCAGGTTGACGAGGGCGTGGACGCCGGCGACCAGCCAGAGGTTCCGGGAGACCTCGAGGAGGGTACCGAGGAGGGTTCCCATCGCGAGCACCCACAGCAGTTCTCCCTGCTGGGCCGCGAGCGTCCGCGCGGGGTCGAGGTGCTCGAGCGTGAAGGCACCGGAGACGAGAAGGATACCGGTCACGCGGACGGCCCGTCCCTCGGGAAAGCCGGCCTGGAGCAGCAGGCGGATCACCGTCACCTGGACGATGCCCCGGTACCACGTTTCCTCGGCGAGCCCCCGGGCGACCTGGGCCAGCGTCACGGTGGCGAGGAGGGCCGGGGGACGGGGAAGCCATCCCCAGGGAGCGCCGGCGAGGAGAGCGGCGCTCCAGGCGACGAGGCCCGTGCCCGCCACGGAGGCGGCGAGCAGGAGGAACGCCGCGGGGAGGCGCCCGGGGCGCATCACGGCGTGGATTCGCGCCCAGGACTGCCGGAGGACGAAGGCGCCGAACAGGCCGACGGCGAGCAGACCGAGGGCGGAGAGCCCGCGAAACGCCGCGTCGGCGAGGCGGGGATCGGGAAACGCCGCGACCAGCCGGTCGAGGATCGGCTCGAGAACCGGCCCCGTCACCCACTTCTCGAGGAGGAGGACGAAGACCAGCGGCAGGACCTGGGGAAGCGTCAGCCGGTGAGGAGCCCGGAGGGACGTGAACCGGTCCCGCCCCTCCCGTCGCGCCCAGAGCACGGCGAGTCCCGCCAGGAGGGCGCCCGCGAACAGGAGGCTGTCGAACGGTGCAGGGAGTCCCGGCAGACGGGGAGTCGACTCGTGGAAGGAACGGATCAACCCGGAGGTGAACAGGGCCGCCGCGACGAGCCCGGCGAGGGCGTACGAGGCCGTGGACGAGCCCGGCCGGTCGGTGGTGGGGGAGACGCTCACGGGGGGAATGTCGGGCCCGGCGGGGACCGGGACAACCGGGCAGATGGCGGAAGCGCGTGGGAATCGAACCCACCCCCCGCCGGCTCGACCGGCGGGGCGACCGGTTTTGAAGACCGGGAGGGCCACCAGGCCCCGTTCGCTTCCGTCCGTGCCCTGCCCCGACCGCCAAGGGGCCGGGAGAAGAGCATAGCAGAGCCGCCGCGGCCCGCCCGGAGGACAGGGCGCTTTACGCCGTCGGCCCGGGAGGATACACTCCCCCTTCCCCATTCCGGCGGGCCACGGGCCCGCGCGAACCAGCAACCCGGCTGGGGCGCCCGGCGCCCCGCGAGAGAGTCCCCCCCTGATGGGCAAGCGTCTTTTCGTCGGCAACCTTCCCTACGAGGCGACAGGCGAGCAGCTCCGCGAGGTCTTCGGCCGCCACGGCCGGGTGACCGACGTGCACCTGGTGATGGACCGGGAGACCGGTCGTCCCCGCGGCTTCGCCTTCGTGTCCTACGCGACGGACGAGGAGGCGGCCGCCGCGGTCGCCGCCCTGGACGGCGCCGATTTCGGTGGCCGGAAGCTCGTCGTCAACGAGGCCCGGGAACGCGGCAGCGGCCCGCCGCCCGGGAGCGCTCGCCCCGGTGGCGGTTCCCGGGGCGGTGGCGGTCCCCGGGGTGGTGGCGGTCCCCGGCCCCAGGGGCCCCGGCCCGGTGGCTTCCGGCCCGGCCCCGCTCCGCCCGTCGACCTGCCACCCGCCCACGAGGAGCGGCGCCGCACGCGGAAAAAGCACGGGCCCCAGAGGGAGCGCGCACCGAAGCCCCGCTGGCGCGAGGAGGAGGACGACCTGCCCGGCGGGAACTGGCGCCAGTGGCTGAACGAGCTGGACGAGGACGAGTGACGGCCGGGAGACGGGCGTTCCTCGCCGTCGCCGCGGTCCTGCTCGTCGCCTGCCTGCCCGCGGTGCCCTCCGGGGCGCGACGGGTTCCCCTCGTCCGGGTCGTCGACGGGGACACGATCGTCGTCCGGGACGGGGACCGGAACGTTACCGTGCGCCTGGCCGGAATCGACACCCCGGAGCTCCATCACCCGGCCTGTCGTCCCCAGTACCTGGCCCTCGAGGCCCGGGACCGGCTGGCCGACCTCCTCGGTGCCGGCCCGGTGCTCGTCGTGCCGGACCGGGGCCGGGAGCGACGCGACCGGTACGGGCGCCTCGTGGCCTACGTCGAGACCGTCGATGGAACCGATGCCGGTGCCGTCCTCCTTCGTGAAGGGCTGGCCCGGGTCTACCGGAAGTTTCGCGTCTCCCGGCGGGAACGGTACCTCGCCCTCGAGGAGGAGGCCCGGCGGGCCGGTCGGGGCCTGTGGGCCGAGGGAGGGCTCGCCGAGGTCCGCTGGCTGCTCGACCAGGGCGAGCGCGGCATCCGGGTCCTGCCGATGACCGGGTGGCGTTACGCCGTGCTGGTTTCCGGGTGGGTCCGGGCCGGGGTCGCCGGCCGCGCCCTCACCGATGCCCTCTGGGCGGCGCGGCGGGCGCTCGGGGCCCGGTGGCACCGGGAGCACGGGCGCCGGGGAGGGGAGGACCCGGAGGAGATCCTCCGGAACGCGGGGTTCCAACCCCTTCCGGGCCGGGCCCTGGTTTCGCCGGGACCATCGCCCCGGGAAGCTCCAGGTCGAGCTCCTCGAAGGCCTCGTCGAGCCCGCGGCCACTGACGCCCGAACCGTCGAGCGAGTCGAGGCCGGCCTGCAGGGCGTCGGCCCGCGGCGAGAAGACCGCGTCGAGGAAGGCGACGGCCAGGCCCGCCACCGGGTCGGCCGGGGGAGGAGCGCACGGGGCGGGGCGCGCCGCCGGCCGCGCCGGGCGGCGTCCCTCCCGGTCGTCCCGCGGGGGTGCCGGGGGACGACCGCAGCCGATCACCCGGCCGCCCGGGCCCAGGAGGCATGGCTGCCCGCCGGAGACTGCCAGCCGGAAGGGGCTGGTCCTTTCCGCCACGAGCCGGGGCGAGGCGAGGGCGCGGGAGAGCGCCGCCGCCGCGATCCCGGGAGCGGTGCCGGCGGGCGGAACCACCGGGAGCGGAACGTCGAGCCGGCGGAAGAGCGCCGGGTCGTCCGCGAGGGTCTTCACCAGGTGATGTGCCGCTTCCCCCGGCTTCCCGAGGGCGAGGGCCGCCTGGCCCGCACGGAGGTGGACCCGGGCGCGGAGGAGGCGCTCCGCCCGCGGCAGGTCGGCCAGGGCGTGCCGGGCGGCTTCCCGGCATTCGCGCCAACGCCCGGCGAGGGCGAGGGCTTCCGTCTCGAGCACGGCGAGCCATGCCCGGCGGAGCTCCGGGGGGGCCGGGTCCCGCGGCTCGGGCGGCGCGGCCCGCAGTTCCCGCACGAGGGCCAGGGTCGGCCCGGCGCCGAGGAGAGCGACCGCGTCGGGCAGGAGCCAGGAGGGCCCCGCCAGGAACGGACGGAGCCGTTCCCGGGCGGTTCGCTGCGGGCGGAGTCCGCCCCGCGCCAGGAGGGGGAGGGTACGACGGGCCAGCCACCAGGCCCGGAGCCGGTCCCGGGCCGCGGCGGCGAGCAGGCGGGGCCCCGCCCGCCACCCGGAGACCGCCCGGACCTCGGAGCAGCGGGCGGCGCGGGCCCGGTGGGCGGCGGCGCCGAGCAGGAAGAGGGCCGAGTTGACGGAGCCCTCGTTGCCGGACCAGTGGGAAGTCCGGTCCGGTTCCGCGAGCGCCCGTTCCACCGCCTCGACCGCCCGGTCCGCGTCGCCGCCCGCCAGGAGCAGGCCGGCGGCCGCGGCGAGGGCTCCCGACCGGTGGGCCTGCCGGAGGACCGGGGGAAAGCGGCGCGCGCGGCGGAGCATCCGCCGGGCCGCGTCGAGCGCCTCGGGAAGCCGGCCCTCGAGGGTGTACAGCTCGACCAGGTCCTGCCACGGGTTGGTCTCCACGTCCCCCATCTCGGCTGCCTCGAGGAACCACTGCTCCGCGTCCTCGTAGCGTCCGACCTCGACGGCCGCCGACGCCGCGTTCCGGAGGGGCAGGTCCAGGGGCAGGCCGAGCTCGCGGACACGGGCGAGCAGCTCCCGGCAGGCGGGCCAGCCGTCGATGGCGCACAGCCCGTTCCGGGCGACCAGCTCGTCGAACACGCGGCCGGTGGCGATCGCCCGGTCGGCGGCCGCCCGGGCCTCGTCCAGGCGGCCGAGCTTCATCAGGGGCCAGACGTCCCGGTACCAGGCGTCGGGTTCGTACCGTTCCCGCAGTTCCCGCTGCACGTCGAGCTGTTCCTCGTAGCGGCCGAGGTTCCCGAGGCAGCGGGCCAGCTCCCGCAGCAGCTCGCGGTGCAGCCGCTCGCGGCCGGGCGGAGGATCGCCGTCCCGGTCCTCG
>Ga0256914_1001504_pt1 | contig 20846 bp, 15 predicted proteins | sample HulkmetaG_FD_191571 | JGI IMG/M metagenome (GOLD analysis project Ga0256914, IMG submission 191571) | Hydrothermal chimney microbial communities from Main Endeavour vent field at the Juan de Fuca Ridge, Pacific Ocean - Hulk | ecosystem: Environmental > Aquatic > Marine > Hydrothermal vents ... | reverse complement strand
TATCTCCTTTATTTTTTACGCAAATAGAATTTACATCATTTAAAGTTATATCAGAATTAGAAGATTTAATATCATCTTTATTACTAAAATTAGTATGATTATTTTCAGTAATTGCTCGTGTTGGAAATCCTAACCAATCGCTTAATACATTTGCAATCTCTTCATTTCTTCCATTTTCATCATCTTTATACTCAATTACTGATTTTTGTCGTTCGTTTGCATTATCCAGTTCTGATAAATTTATAGAATATCTATTTAATACAATTTCTAAAACAGATGCAATTCCTCCAATTTTTGTGGTGTTATAAACCGATACAATTTTTTTATTTTTATTAATAAGCTCTGGAGCAAATGTAATTAAATTATGATAAAATGAAATATCCGACCATTTATCTTTTGTGTTAATTCTGCAAGGAAGCAATACAGAAGCCCCACCAAATAAATCTCTGGGAGGTGTATATAAAAACCATTCATTTTTTGTAACAGCAGTACTTGCCATATCTTTTATTCCAGCCATTGAAATTTTAGACTTATCTAAATCTTTGATAAAATTTATAAAAGACAGCATTTCTTTCCATGACATATTTGTCCAAAAATTTTCATCTATAATACCTAAAATAGATTTTATTTGTGATGGCGATGTTAAAATTCCAGAATTTAAAGCCTTTTCTTTTAATGCAAAAATTGCTTTTTTTTGTCGATATGACCGACCAAAATCACCCCCTGCATTTCCATGACGAGACCGTACATATTTTAATGCAGTTTTACCATTTAATGTTTGCAACCCTTCATCCAATTTAAAAATTGTATATGAAAAATTTGGACCTGGATACGAAGAATCATATATTTTTTTTTCTACATTCAGCTCTATCCCTCCCAGTTGATCAACAACTTTTACAAATCCTTGAAAATCTATATATAATGTATAATCAATATTTTCCCCAATTATATCAGAAATTTCTTCTTCTATGACTGGTGCAGACAAACCAATCATTTCTTTTATATCCGTCATTCCTTCTCTAAACTTCCAATGATTCATTGCGTCCATAAAGACTCTATTTATTTTTCCTTTTCGTCGCCTTCCTTCCACTGTATATTTTACATATAAATCCCTTGGAATAGACAACATCGAAACAGTATGTAAATCGTGATTTAATGTCATTACAATTAATGAATCTGTTAAATATCCACCATCATGATTTTCACCTCCTGCCCCCAAAAGTAAAATATTTGTTAAATTTTCTTCTGATTTTGCTAAATCTTTTCCTAATACATTTGTCGCAACCTCCAAGGTACTATTTAAAATTTCTTTTTTATTGTTTTTTAAATATTGATACCCAAAATATCCACCAATTACAACAAATAAAAATATTAAGAACCAAACAATTTTTTTATTATTTTTAATAATTTTTTTAGAAAAATGTTCAGATTTCGCCTGTTTCAAATCTGTAAATATTTTTTTACTTTTCAATTTACAATCAGATTTTTTTACAATATTTCGTGTTTCAAACGTCATAATATTAATATTTTTATTGATAGTGTTTATATATTATTTTTTACAAGATCTAATCCAATCTTCATTATTCATATACCAGTCAATAGTTCCATCTATCCATTCCTCAAAAGTATATTCTGGAGTCCATCCCAATTCTTTTTCAATTTTACTTGCATCCATTGCATATCTTCTATCATGTGCTTGTCTATCTGTTACATATGTAATTAAATCGTGAGATTTCCCAAGTTTATCTAACAGTAATTTTGTAATTTCTAAATTTGTCTTTTCATTATGCCCTCCAATATTATAGACATCTCCAATTTTTCCTTTATGTAAAACCATTTCTATAGCCCTACAATGGTCTTTTACATAAAGCCAATCTCTGATATTTTTTCCATCACCATACATCGGCAATTTTTCGTTATTCATTGCTTTCATCAAGAAAAATGGAATTAATTTTTCAGGATATTGATACGGACCATAATTATTTGTACACCGTGTAATAACAACTGGTAATTTATATGTTTCAAAATATGACAATACAAATAAATCTGCAGCAGCTTTACTTGCCGCATAAGGACAATTTGGTGCAATCGGCGTTTTTTCTGTGAAATATGTTCCTGTTGTATCACCTAAATCACCATATACTTCATCTGTAGAAACTTGTAAATATTTTGTAATTTCATATTTTTTAGCTGCTTCTAATAAAATTTGAGTTCCTTTTACATTTGTTTCTAAAAAAATTTCTGGACCCAAAATAGATCTATCAACATGTGTTTCTGCTGCAAAATTTACAACAAAATCAGGCTGATATTTTTGAAATACATTTTCTACATCTTGTTTATTTGCAATATCTCCTTTTACAAAAACTATTTTATCTTTTACACTTTCTAAATTTTTCAAATTTCCTGCATAAGTTAATGCATCAAAAACTATTATTTTTGAATCTTTATGTAAATCAGCATAATAATGTACAAAATTTGAACCAATAAAACCTGCTCCTCCAACGATTAAAATTGTATTTTTTATACTCATAACTATTTTATAACTATATTTTTTAGATTTATAATTCACTGAAATATACTATCATGAATTCTTTTTAAATTTAAATTTTATTTACTCTTTAAATATCTAAAAAAACTAACTCCAATTATAAATAATAAAATAGACAAGACTTGCCCCATAGAAAAATTTAAAAATACAAATCCTAACTGAGAATCTGGCTGTCTAAAAAATTCTACACAAAATCTAAAAATTGCATATAATATTAAAAAGCTAGAAAACACCAATCCAGAATTTAATTTTAATTTTTTTGAAATATTTATTAAAAAATACCAAAAAATACAAAACAAAATAATATCTTTTCCCATTGCATACAACTGCGACGGATGACGCATTATCCCATCTCCAAAATCTACAGCCCAAGAAACATCGGTCTCTCTTCCTATCAATTCTTTATTTACAAAATTTCCAAGTCTTCCCAAAGCCATTCCAAACGCAATAGAAACAACAGAAATATCAGCAAATTGTAAAGTATTTATTTTTTTTATTTTTGTAATATAAATAAATCCTAAAGCACCACCAATCAAACCACCATGAATACTCATTCCACCATTCCATACTAAAAATATAGAAAATGGATCTATTATAAATTTGTCCCAATTATATATCAGCATATATCCCAATCGCCCACCAACTACACCAAAAAGCAAACTCCAAAAAATAATATCTAATATATCATCAGAATCACAATTTTTAATATTCATTTTTTTTACCCAATATTTTGTGATAAAATATGCACTAAATGCAGACAATGCATACATTGCACCATAAAAATAAAATGAAATATCTCCTATTTGCAATATAATATTTGGTTGAGGAAAAAATTCAAAATACATATACTTAATTTATAAATTATAACTATATAATAATATGAAAATAATTAAAAATACAGCAATAATGCTTTTCCTTCTTCCTCTTTTTACATTCTCTGGATGTTTTGATGGAACTTCAGATACAGAAGTTGAAGAAGTTGAGACACAAGGTAATTACAGCATATCTATTCCAAGTAACTGGGAAATATTTCCAAAATCAGAATATGAAAAAAATATGATATTTGCAGCAAGAGAAGCTGAATATTCTTCTATCATTCCAACAACTATCACTATTTCTCAAGTGCATTCTCTTCCTCCTTCACTAAACACTCTTATTAAAAAAAATTATGAAATTGTAAGAAGAGAGTCTCAAGATTTTAAAATTGTCTCAGAAGAAGATTTTACTACAGAAGAAACAGAAAAAGATCAAGATGAAAACAATGATGAAAATAAAGAAAACAAAATACAAATAAACCAAAATGAAACAAGAGAACCAAAATCTAGACTTGTAATATATACAGAAAAATACACAGGAACAAATTCTTTTGCTCTAATCTATTCTTTAAATGTTCTTTCATATAAAGAAAGAAAAACTTATGTTATAAATATTTTAACAGATTTAAATTCATCAGATGAAGAAAAAGAACGTATTCTTAATATTTTAAAATCTTTTACAATTACATTATAAAAAAATATGTAAAGAAATCACTCCTGAAAAAATTAAAATAGACCCTATCACAATATAATTCCAATTAACTTTTTCATCTAAAAATATTGCAACCAATAAAACCGAGATAAGAGGACTTGCACCTGCTATTGGCAATAAAATAGAAGCTTTCCCCATTAAAGGATAAAATCCGTATCCCAATGAAGCCACAGCAATTGCCCAAACAATTCCTGTTAATAAAAATTTTGGTTCAAATCGCAATTTTTGATTTCTTACAATTTGAACAATTAAAGATAAAATAATTCCCGTAGCTCCCATTATTATTCCTAATGCTCCAGAATTTAATTCGTAATACGCTTTAAACATAGTATTTAAAACTCCAAAACTGATAAGAGGAATTATCCCTCCCACAAAAATTGGTAAAAAATTTGAAATATTATTTTTTGAAACTTTTTCTGAAACATTTATTATTTCTGCTTTTTGTAAAAATAAAACTCCTGCAAAAATTATAAATGCAGATAAAAATAAATAATATAAATTTCCTGTTTCTCCCAAAATCACAATACTTAATACTGATGTTAAAAGTCCACTTGCCGATGCGATAGGAATTATTTGTGATCCATTAGCATTTAATTTTTCATATGCAAATCCCATAGAAAAAATAGCCAATGTCCAAATTACACCTAAAATTCCTCCTATAAAAATAGTATCATAATTATTTTTTGTAAAAATTTCTATATAATTTCCTGAATTTATTCCAAATAAAAAATAACTTAAAATTCCCATGGCTATCATTCCACCAAAAGATGTGAATAAAAATACATTTTGAAATGGTATTTTAATCGAAAAATATCGAAATAAAAAATCCATCAATCCAAAAAATATCATTGGAAAAATTCCCCCTACAATAATACTACTTCCAAAAACGCTATTTAAAATATCCATATTTTTACTCTTAATTTTTTTATGTACTCCCTAAAATCTTTATTGCCTCTGGTTCAGAAATTCCACTTGCTATCATTTTTTGTAAAATCTCATCTCTTTCTTTTTTTTCTTCCTTGCTCTAAGCCCTCTTCTCTTCCCTCTTCTCGAGAAATCTCTAAACCACGTAATTCATCAGAAATTTTCAAATTAATTTTTTGGTAAATATCTAATTCTTGTGAGTTCCATTGAAATTGATTAGCGGTAAAATGCGAATAATTTTTTGGACTATTTGCACCAGCGAGTAATTGAGAAATATACGCTTTAATATCTAAAATAGTTTCTTTCAGCTCTTTGATATCAGGAATTTGATACGGATTTGTAATTTCTACTGATTTTATTTTTTTGTCTCCTAAAAATCCTAAACAGCTGTTAAGAAACGAAATTAAAATTTCTGGTTTTTTTTCATTTCCAAAGATTTTTTTAAAAACAAGGTCGTTGGTTGGGTCAAGGAATTTCATAAAAAAAGAGTGAAGAATATTCAAAACCAATTCTACACTATATTCCCTTTAAAAACTAAAAAGATTTGTAAATTATTTAAAATTAGAGTAAGGTAATCTGAAATATTATTTTTTTCAAAATTTAAACATGCAAATCAAGCACACAAGCAGAATTTTAAGTAATTTCTTTGAAAATAGAGTTATTTTTAAACAGCCTGAAACTCCAGTAATTCAAAATGAACCAGTTATTCTTTTTATAAAAGAAAAAGAAACAAAAATAGAACAACAAGAAATTACAAATAGAAAATTAGCACTAAAATCTAAAATCCCTGAAATAACAGAAAAAAAATTTAATATTGCAGAAGTGCAAAAAACTCCGTTTCATGTTAAAACAAAACAACAAATTTCTAAACTTTACGAACAATATTCTCAAATTTTAAAAAAAGAAGTTCCAAACTTAGATTTATATAAAAACACTCTCTTTAATAAAAATACCGTTTTTACAGATATAAATAGCAAATACACCCCTAAGCAAATTTACAAATTTCATAAAAGTGCAAATTTTAAAGTCGGAGCTTCTATATTTACATGGGATAACAATCAAAAAATAATCACAATTAACAACAATGTATTTAAGAATATTTCTGATAAAAATTTTATATGGATTGCCACATTACTAGAAGAAGCTTGGCATATTCGTTTTCCAGACGGGGCATCAAATATCCACGATATACAACATAAAAAAGGAGCATTACAAAAATACTTTCTTGCTGAAATCAAAAGTTCATTTTTTAAAAATTTACTTAAAAAAGCATTTTATGGAGACAAGCAAGGAACCCCTATAGACAAGGCTGGGTTTTCATATGAGCTTAAGACTTCCGTAGACTATGTAATAAGTAAAGAAGTACTTCCTAAACTTTTTTATAATCTAGATCCTCCTACTCTATCAGTCATAAATGAAGCAACTCGATACTTAAAAAAATATTTAATTTCACACACAAAAACAACAAATTATACAGATGCAATTTTTGCAATAATAGACGAATTAAAAAATCAATAAACTTAAATTATATAAATATTTCTTATTTTTTATCCTAATAAATCATCTGCCACTTTATATTTTGGATCTTCCACAACATTAACCTCAATAATATCATCTAAATTTGATAATAATTTTCTGCAATCTGCAGATAAATGAATAAGATGAAGTTTTTTTCCTGCTTGCTTATATTTATCAGTTAAACTGTTTAATGCTTCAATTCCAGAATGATCCAAAATTTTCGCTCTGACAAAATCAATATACACTTCATTTGGATCAGACTGAATTTTTTCTTGAAATAACTCAATAAAATTTTTACTAGAACCAAAGAAAATATATCCTCTAATTTTATGATGAATTATACCTTTTTCATCTATTGAATCTTTTATCCAAATATTTGTAGATTTTTTCCAACTAAATACAAGAGCCGAAATAATAATCCCTGAAATAACCGCAATTGCTAAATCTGTAAATACAGTAATGATAGAAACAAAGGCCAAAACAAAAGCATCAGCCTTTGGAATTTTATGTAAAATTCGTAAACTGGACCACGCAAATGTTCCTATAACTACCATAAACATCACCCCAACCAATGCGGCCAAAGGTATTTTTTCTATAAGACTAGAACCAAAAAGAATAAAAAACAAAAGCCCTAAACCTGCTACAATTCCAGCTAGTCTCCCCCTCCCATTAGAATTAATATTAATCATACTTTGACCAACCATTGCACAACCTCCCATTCCTCCAAAAAATCCAGTAACGATGTTTGCAGTTCCTTGTGCCAAACATTCTTTATTACTTTTTCCTCTTGTATTTGTAATTTCATCAATCAAAGACAACGTCATAAGAGATTCTATCAATCCAATAAATGCTAAAATTACAGCATACGGAACAATTACCAACAATGCTTCAAGAGTTAGCGGAAAATCTGGAATATTAAATGTTGGAAATCCTGCAGACATAGAACCAGTAGGATTTGTACTAGAAGTAAGCATTGTTTGAACCGTTGGAATATCAATATTAAAAATAATAACCAACGCCGTAACCACAACAATTGCAGCCAAAGCTGATGGAATTACTTTTGTAAATTTTGGTAAAAAATGCATTATTGCCATAGTCAGTAAAATAAACCCAGACATAATAATTAATTGCTGAGATGGCAACCAATCACCAGCAACATCTTTAAATTGAGAAAACTGTGCCAAACCAATAACAATTGCAAGACCATTTACAAATCCAAGCATTACAGGATGAGGAATAATTCGTGCAAATTTTCCAAGCTTAAATAAACCAATCGCTATCTGAATAATTCCCATTAAAATTACAGTAGCAAATAAATAATCAACTCCATAATTAGCCACAAGAGTTACCATAACAACAGCCAAAGCACCAGTTGCCCCAGAAATCATACCTGGTCGTCCACTTAAAAGAGCCGCCAAGAAACTCATCATAAACGCAGCATATAGCCCAACAATTGGATCAACACCAGCAACAAATGCAAATGCAATTGCCTCTGGAACCAAAGCCAATGCAACCGTTAAACCAGACAAACTATCATTTTTCCAATTATTAGGAGAAATATAATTTTTTATTTTTTCAAACTTTTCAAACATAAATAATATAAACAAAACAAATACTCAAAGAATAGAGTATCATGCTTTCTGAATTTTTTTAATAATTTTTTAAGAAAAATATCAGATGAACCAAGTGATTTTGGGATAATTTTCTGGAATTTATTTTCTGCATTGGGCACAAGGTTTTGTGCCCCTACAAATCCATAAAATCCTACAAACTATTCTCCATCACTGCCCCAGTATCAGCACTGGTAACATTTTTTGCATATCGTCCCAACCATCCTCTTGTAATTTTTTGTTTAAATTCTGGTAACGCTTTTAATCGAGAAGAAATTTCTTCGTCGGTTAATTTCACATTTATTGTTCGCTCAATAGAATTAATCTCTATAATATCACCGTTTTGTACCGCTCCAATTGGTCCACCTGCTGCTGCTTCTGGAGAAATATGTCCAATACACATTCCTCTTGTTGCTCCAGAAAATCTTCCGTCTGTTATTAATGCCGCTTTAATTCCTCGACCTTTTATTGCTGCCGTTGGTGCCAACATTTCTTGCATACCAGGTCCTCCTTTTGGTCCTTCATAAGTAATCACCACCACATCTCCGTCGACTACTTCACCGTTTAATACAGCTTTTAGCGTGTCTTCTTGTGAATGAAATACTTTTGCTGGTCCAGAAAAAATCTCCATTCCTTTTTCCACTCCTGCCACTTTTACTACTCCTCCTTTTGGAGCGATATTTCCGAATAAAACAGATAATCCTCCTTCTTGAGAAAATGCTTCGTCTCCAATTCTGATAATATCTCCGTCAGCATCTGGTGCTGATTCAACCATATCTCGTAATGTTCCTGTAATGGTTGGAGCATCTAAATCTAATGTTGTTTTATTATATGTTGTAACTGCTTTTAAAATTGCTGGAATTCCTCCAACAGCATGAACATCTTCAATATGAATATTTGGACGAGAAGGTGAAACTTTACATACATTTGGTGTAATTTGTGCCAGTTTGTTCAATCGGTTTAAATCATATTTTACACCTGCTTCGTGAGCCAAAGCCAAAGTATGAAGGATAGTATTTGTTGATCCTCCCATTGCTAAATCCAGAATAAATCCATTATCAATATTTCTTTGTGTAACAATATCGCATGGAAGAATTTTTTCTGAAATAATTCTTTCTAAAACTGCTGGAATTTTATTAAATAAAGCCTTTCTATCCGGATTAATTTCCCAAGTTCGTGCTTCTTCATCAATCCAAGTTGCTGCTGGAATCGTCCCATTTCCTGGTAACGCTAAACCGATAGCCTCCGCCAAACAGTTCATAGAATTTGCCGTAAACATTCCAGAACAACTTCCACAAGTTTCACAAGCATCATTAGTAATTTGCTCAAGTTTTTCATCTGTAATTCCACCACCTGAATGTTCTCCAACTGCTTCAAAAACAGTGTTTAGATCAGTGGCGTTTTTTCCTGCAAGCATTGCCCCTCCAGAAACATACAAACTCGGAACATTAAGCCGAACCATAGCATTTAGCATTCCTGGCACGATTTTGTCACAGTTCCCAATTCCTACCCAAGCATCACACGGATGAGCTCCAATAATTGTTTCTACTTGATCTGTAATAAGCTCTCGACTTGCCAAAGAATATTTCATCCCATCGTGTCCCATCGCAATTCCATCACAAACAGCTCCTCCAATATTTGCATACCAAACATTATATCCAGCTTGTTCCAATTTTTCTTTTAATTCATATCCCAATTTATCAAGATGAGCATGACCTGGAATTTGAGTTGTATAACTATTTACAATAGTTACAAACTTTTTTTTTCTATCTGATATTTTTTTAATTGTTCCAGATGCTTTTATTAAACTAGCCGCAGGAAGCATATGATTTCCTTCTGCAACAATTCGAGAACCTTCTTTTTGAATTCGTGCGAACTGAGGGTTAATTGGTGTTGATGACATAATTTTTTTGGTTAAAATTTTATATAAAAATTACAAACAATATATCATATTTATATAAATATGAAAATTATAAAAATATATCTCTTGCTTTTGCTCCTTTACTTGGTCCTATATATCCAGCTTCTTCCATTTCATCTAAAATTCGTGCAGCTCTTGCATATCCAACAGACAATCGTCTTTGTAATAATGACGCAGAGGCTTTTCCTGTAGACCTTACCACTTCTAATGCTTCTTCCATCCTATCATCAGTATCAGATGAAGATTTTGGTGTAAACCCAGGAACATCAACGGTATCGGGTGCATCGTCCAAAGAAATACATGAAGAAAAGAAATCTTCATCTGAAATATTTAATTTTAAATGATTTACCACTTTTTCAATTTCTTTTCCAGAAATATAAATTCCTTGAATTCGTTTTGGTTTTGAAAGTGATGCATTTGTAAAAAGCATATCTCCCCTTCCCAATAAATCTTCTGCACCAATTGAATCAATAACTGTTCTTGAATCTATAGAACTGGTTACAGAAAATGCAATTCGTGTAGGAATATTTGCTTTAATAATACCAGTAATTACATCAACTGATGGTCTTTGTGTTGCAATAATCAAATGCATTCCTACAGCCCTCGCCATTTGTGCAATTCTACAAATCATTGCTTCTGTTTCTTTTTTATGCTCTCTCATCATCAAATCAGCAAGTTCATCAATGATAATTACAATTTTAGGAATTTTTTTCCATTGTTTTTTATTTCTAAATTCTTGCTCTATATTTTCTTTTATAAGTTCAAATTCTTCTTGAAATTTGCTATTAAAATCTTCTTCTCCCAACCCTGTTTCTTTTAGTTTTTCTGTTAAACTTTCTCGTAATTCTGTTTCTATTTTTTGAATTTTATCTTGTTTTTCTTGCTCCTGCTTTTCTGCGCGAGACAGCATTACTTCATTATATTCTTTAATATTTCTGGCACCCACTTTTGAAAAATCATCCAACCTTCTCATCATCTCTGCCACACTCCATCGTAATGCAGAAAGTGCCTTTGAATCGTCTGTAATGACTGGTGTTAATAAATGTGGAATTCCTTCATATGGCATCAGCTCTACTCTTTTTGGATCAACCATTATAAATCTTAAATCTGATGGAGAATTTTCATATAACATTGAAATAATAAAACTATTCATTCCAACCGATTTTCCAGATCCAGTCGCCCCTGCTATCAGTAAATGAGGCATTGCTTCAAGTGTTTCAATTTGTGCTTCTCCTGAAACATCTTTTCCAAGACAAAGACGCAAATCTCCATCAGCATTTTTAAATTGAGGCGAATTTATAATTTCTCGCATTAAAACTGTAGATCTTTCTCTGTTTGGAATTTCAATTCCTACCAAATTTTTCCCAACAATAGGTGCTTCAATTCGCACATTTTCTGCAGAAAGTGCCAAAGCTAATTCACTTTTTAAACTGGTAATTTTGCTTAATTTCACTGTTTCATCTGGCTTTAATGCAAATTGAGTAACAGTAGGACCAACAAAAGCACTTTTCATTTCTACACCAATTTTAAAATATCCCAATTTTTCAACAATTTTTCCCCCAATAGTTCGCAATTCTTTATCTGAAACATGCACAACAGACGAACCTTTTTCCAAAAAATCTAAAGATGGAGGTATCCATTGTGAAAAATTTTGATTTTCTGGACGAGAACAATTTTTTTTCTCTAATTTCTCTAATTTTTCTAAATCTTCTGATAATTCTCGCCCTCTGTTTATTTCAAATAAATTATTTTTATTATTATCTCTATCAGTATTAATAATATTTTTTTGTAATTCTTCAGCTTTTTTTAATAATTCTTCTTGATTTTCTTGTGGCTTTAAATCTGTTTTTCCAGAAATATTACTAAGATCTCTTTTAATTTTTAATTTTTCAGCTTGTTTTTTCAATTTTTCTTGAAGTTTTAATTCTCTTTCTTTTGCTTTAATTTCTGCTTTTGTTAATTGTTTTTGTGTAAAAATTTTAATTATCCCATTAAAAATACTAGATAAAATATCTGTAAGAGAAATTTGAAAAGTAATTAAAATACCAATAATAAATAGAGTTGTAAAAATAATTTTTGTTCCTAATGCACCAAAAAACATCAAAAATAATAATGTTGCAGATACTCCAAAAAATCCACCTCTTTCAAAATTTTCTATATTTTTAGATAAATTTACTAGTGAAGAAATTTCTAAATCTGATAATTGAAAAAGAGCTTGAATAGAAAAAAATAATAACAATATCCCTAAAATAGAAGATTTTGAAAATTTCATCAAACTATTAAGAAACAACGCTATTCCTATAGAAATTAAAACTATTGGAAAAATCCAAATACCTAAGCCAAAAAGCCTTAAAGAGAATAAATTTATCCACTCCCCGGCTACTCCCAAACTTCCACCCAAAGCCAACATTATCAAAATTCCAACAGATATAGAGACCATTGCCCAAATTTCTTGTTTAATTTTTTTAGATATTTTTTTTCTTGCAATTTTTCGTGCCATAATGTTTTTTTTGAATAAAAATAAAAATACAACAAAATATTATCATAATTTAAAATTAATTATAAGAATTTAAGAATTTTTACGATCTATTATAGATTTTCAGATAAACTTCATGATAAAATAAAAGCAATAAATTTTTAGTATATAAAAAAAAATGAGCAGAGATATTAATGAAACACTCGAAGAACGAAAAATTAGAATTGAAAAAGCAATTAAAAATGCTACAATTAACAGAACAATGCGAATAAAAAATGCAGAAAATCAAAAAAATTTTTCAGTAAAAAAAGAACAAACTAATAAAATGAACTGGAAAACCATGCCAGAGGGGTCAATTATTCCAAATGCTGGAAATTCCAAAGAATACAAAACTGGTAATTGGCTTCCTACCCATCTTCACTTCAACAATAAAACTTGTATAGATTGTGGACTTTGCTGGTCTGTATGCCCTGATGATGCTATAGTATTAGACGAAGGAGGACACATGACTGGAATTGACTACGATCATTGTAAAGATTGTGGATTATGTGTTGAAGTATGCCCAACGGAAGAGAAAAGTTTGTATTTTGAAGAAAAAGAAAACCCTAAAATTTAAATTTATATAAAAAATTATTATTATGAATAACACAATAAATAACAAATCAAAAAAAACACCATTATATGTTTCAACATCCATTGCATATGTAAATGGATCTCCTCATGTAGGTTTTGCAATGGAAAGTATTGAAGCCGATGTTATAGCTCGATGGGGGAGATACAACAACCGAGAAGTATTTTTTTCTACTGGAACAGACGAACACGGAGAAAAAATACAAAGAACTGCAGAAGATAAAAACACCACTCCTCAATCGTTATGCGATGAAAATTCTCAAAAATTTAGAGACTTAGGAAAATCTTTAAATATTTCTTCTGATTATTTTATTAGAACTTCAGACCAAAAAAAACACTGGCCATCAGTTCATAAGCTTTGGAATAAATTGGTAAAAGCTGGAGATTTAGAAAAACGAAAATATACTGCAAATTATTGCTATGGCTGTGAAGCATTTATGCTTGAAAAAGATTTAGATGAAGATGGAAATTGCCCAAACCATAAACGACCACCAGAAGAAATTTCTGAAGAAAATTACTTTTTCAATCTATCTAAATATTCAAAACGCATTGCTGAATTGATAGAAACAAACGAACTTCAAATTGTTCCAGAATTTAGAAAAAATGAAATTTTAACAATGGCAAAAGAAGGTTTTCATGATATTTCATTTTCTAGACCATCAAAAAAATTGCCTTGGGGAGTTTCTATTCCAAACGATGAAACACAAAATATGTATGTTTGGTGTGATGCATTAACAAATTATATTTCATCGCTTGATTATGCAAAATGTGATGAAAAAACTCCAGAAAATAATAATTTATTTAATAAATTTTGGAATAATTCAGAGGTTGTACATGTAATTGGAAAAGATATTTTACGATTTCATGCTGGGATTTGGATTGGAATGCTTTTATCTGCTGGTGAAAAATTACCAACAAAAATTTTTGTACATGGATTTTTAACAAGCGAAGGACATAAAATGTCAAAATCTCTGGGAAATGTAGTAGATCCATTTGGAGAAGTAGAAAAATATGGAACCGATGCTTTGCGATATTTTCTTTTGCGAGAAGTGCCAATTGGAAAAGATGCCGATTTTTCACGAGAGCGATTTGAAAATATTTATCAAGCACATCTTGCAAATGGGTTAGGAAATTTAGTTTCTCGAGTCTATAACTTATGTGAAAAAAGTGAAGTTTTTGCTCCATCTACTGCAGAAAATTTATGTCCAAGTGTTACAAAATTTTTAGAAGAGCAAACAAAAAAAATAGATTTCGCAATGGACGGATTTGTTTTTAATATTGCATTAGAAGAAATTTTTACAGCGGTAGATTTCTGCGATGGAAAAATTAATAAAGTAAAACCTTGGGAACTTATAAATACAAATCCAGAAAAAACAAAAGCATTTTTAAGCCATATTTTAGCAGTTATCATTTGGATTTCAGAAAAACTACAAAGTTTTTTACCAGAAACTTCAGAAAAAATTAATAATATTTTTGATACAGAAAATCCAAATAATAATAAATTTGGAGAACTTACAATGCTTTTTCCACGACTTGAAAAATTAAACTTACCAACCATTTCAGAAAATACATCAGTAAATATCCAAGCTCCAAAAGCAAAAAAAATACATTTTGAAATTTCTGATCAATGTGAAAAATTGGGAATTTATACAGAAAATATCCAACTTGATAATATTGCTGTAAAAAAAACACCAAGAGGAATGCAAAAATTTTTAAAACAAGAAGTAAAAACTTGGTTAGAAAAAGGTGGAAGTAATAATCCAGAATGGAAAGCACGAATAAAAGAACAAGATAATATAAAATCTGAACTTGGATTTAATCCAGAAAATTTTATTTGTGCACCACAAATGCTTGCGAATTTAGCAGAAAAAAATGGAAAACTTCCAAATATCAGCAATATTGTAGATTTGTATAATATTATTTCTCTAAAACATGGACTTTCTGCAGGAGCTCATGACACTGCATTTTTAGACGAAAATGTAAGTATCGATATCACAAAAGGAGATAATTTTGAAACATTTAGCCCCATGCCAGGAAAAGAATATTTATCAATTGAAAATAATCCTGTTCAAAAAGGCGAATATGCATTTTTTACAAACCAAGATAAAACAATAATTGGATGTCGATTTGATGCAGCACAATGCGATGAATCAAAAATAACAGAAGGAAATAAAAATATATTTATATATTTTCAAAGTGTAAATATATCAGAAGAAACAAAACAATGGGCAAAAGATGCCATGACTGAATTTGTAGAACTGGTTAAAAAATACGGATTAATAGATTAGTTTACAATTAATTCAATTTAATATAATTTAATAATAAAAAAACATGAGTAATAAAAATATTTTAGAAACACGAAAAAGTTCTATTCGACGATTAAAAATTATTTCTGGGCAAATTTCAGGATTAATAAAATTGATTGAAGAAGAAGATTGCAACAAACTTTTAACACAAGTAAAAGCAACAAAAAGCGCTTTTAATGGATTTGCATCAGAATTGATGAAAAACATGCTTAGTGAATGCTTATATGATATTAAAAATCAAGATTGTAAAACTGGAGACTGTGCAGAAAAAGATGCAAAAGAATTAAAAAAAATAAACGAAATAATTACAAAATTTACATCCATATAATCTTAAAATTTGAACGAAATGACTGAAAATAAAAAAAATAGTCCCATAATTATTTCTAATAATGATGATGGTATTCGATGCGAAAGGTATATAGAACGCCAATATCCACAAGTCCCAAGAGGAATGCGACATAAATTTTTTAGAACAAAAAAAATTGCTGTTTTTCGAGACGGAAAACGATTGAAGATTGAAAAATCTCTTACTTTACACAAAGGTGATGAGCTAAAGATTTTTTTTCAAGCGTCAGAATTTGGACAAAAAAAAATAATGAAAAAAGATATAAATTTTGATTCTGTTTTAAAAAATCCAAAGCTTAAAAAAATAAAAATTTTATATGAAGATGAATTTTGCTTAATTGTAAATAAACCTGCAGGAATAGCTGTTCACCCTGGATCGAAAATTAAACACGGACACTCTCTTATTGATTATTGCGTTGCATTAATACGAAATAAAAATCCAGAATCTCCAGAACCAAAACTTGTGCATAGATTAGACAAAGACACTTCTGGACTGGTAATGATAGCAAAAAATGATGGATTTTTGCGAAAAATTATAAATTTATTGCAAACTGGAAAAATTCAAAAAATATATAAAACCTTGGTTCGTGGTGCTTTTTTAAAAGACTCGGGAACAATTACAGAAAAAATTGCTCGACGCGAAGAACGAGCCCAAGGTGGAGGAAGTAAATATACTAAAATTTCTATAAACTCTGAAAAAGGAAAAGACTCGGTTACGCATTATACAGTTGAAGCATATTACCCAAAACTTGATGCATCGCTTGTAGAAGTTTTACTAGAAACAGGAAGAATGCATCAAATTCGAATTCATTTTGCATCAAACAATCACCCACTTGCAGGAGACCAAATTTATGGAGATTTTAGATGGAATAGAGAATTACAAAAAGAATTTAAGCTAAAAAGACAAGCTCTTCATGCATTTTCTTTACAATTTATTCACCCAGAAACAGGAGAAAAAATATATGTAGAAAGTGAAGTTCCTGATGAAATTACAAATATTTATAGATAATATTTTTATTTATAAACAATTATGATAAAATACTTTCACGCATTTTCTAAATTTATAAAAAAAATATGTCTAAAATTACAAAAGTTCATAAACCATTTGAGTTAAAATGTAAATTTACTCCAAAGGGAGACCAGCCAACAGCTATAGAATTTTTGATAAAAGGATTAAATGAAAACAAAAAACATCAAACTCTTTTAGGAGCAACTGGAACGGGTAAGACATTTACCATGGCAAATATAATTCAAAATCAGCAAAAACCAACGCTTATTTTAGCACATAATAAAACTCTTGCTGCACAGCTTTGTACAGAATTTCAAGAATTTTTTCCAGATAATGCTGTTTCATATTTTGTTTCATATTATGATTATTATCAACCTGAAGCATATATGCCAGCGAGTGATACATATATTGAAAAAGAAGCAACCATAAATGACGAAATTAATAGACATAGACATGCCGCAACATACAATTTATTAACACGAGATGATGTTATTATTATTTCATCTGTTTCTTGTATTTATGGATTAGGAAGCAAAGAAGACTATCAAGCTCTTGCTATTGAATTAAATGTTGGTGAAGAAATTGTAAGAAATGATTTATTAAAACAATTTTCAGAAATTCAATATACTCGGGTTGCTTCAGACTTTAAACCAGGAATGTTTCATGTTATGGGAGATAGTGTAGAAGTGTATCCACCAGCAGAAGAACACGCATATCGAATCGAATTTTTTGGAGATGAAATTGAAGGAATTACTGCAATTGATCCATTTACTGGAGAGATTTTGGGAAGTCATGACAAGGCTGTTATTTTTCCTGCAAAGCATGCAGTTACACAAAAAGAAAAAATTAAAGAATGTGCCGAAGATATTAAAGTTGATGTAAAAGCACGAGTAAAATGGTACCAAGAAGAAGGACGGGTTGTAGAAGCAGAACGAATTCAAACACGAAGTGAATATGATATTGAAATGCTTTTGGAAACTGGATATTGTAATGGAATTGAAAATTATACTCGATATTTATCTGGAGAAATAGCAGGAAGCCCTCCATCAACACTTTTAGATTTTTTTCCAGAAGATTTTCTTTTATTTGTAGATGAATCACATATTACAATTCCTCAAATTGGAGCAATGCACAATGGGAATCTTTCACGAAAAAATACACTAGTAGATCATGGTTTCAGACTTCCTTCTGCACATGATAACCGTCCTTTAAAATTTGAAGAATTTGAATCAAAAGTAAATAAAGCAATTTATGTTTCAGCAACACCTGGTAAATATGAATATGAAAATTGTGATAGAGAAAAAGACTTTGCACAACAAGTAATTCGTCCAACAGGTCTTCTTGATCCTATTATTTCTATTCGTCCATCTGAAATTGAAAAATATGATGAAAATCTTCATACTATTTCAAAAAGTGAAGCAAATAATCAAATTGAAGATTTAAATATTGAAATTTCTAATAGAATAAAACTTGATGAAAAAGTTTTGGTAACAACAGCAACAAAAAAAATGGCAGAAAAACTTTCTGCATATTTTGATGAAATTGGAATTAGATCAAAATATCTGCATTCGGAAATAGAAAATATGGAACGGATTGAAACAATTCAAGCGTTGCGACTTGGTGAGCTAGATGTAATAGTAGGGGTAAATCTTTTACGAGAGGGGTTAGATATTCCTGAAGTTTCAATGATTGCGATATTAGATGCTGACAAACGAGGATTTCTTCGTTCAAGAGATGCACTTCTTCAAATTATTGGACGGGCAGCACGAAATAGCAAAGGTATTGCTATAATGTATGCAGATGTTATGACTCCAGCAATGGAAGAAGCAATCGACGAAACAACAAGAAGAAGAGATATTCAAAAAGCTTATAATAAAGAACATGGAATTACTCCAACAACCATTAAAAAACATGTAAAGGCTTTGAATATAGAGAAAAAAGAACGAAAAACTAAGATTTCTAAATCTAAAAAAGATAATTTAAAAGAATGGATTCGAGAATTGGAAGCAAAACTTGAAATTTCTATTCAAAATCTTGAATTTGAAAAAGCCGCCGATTTAAAAGATGAAATTGAAATGCTAAAAAGTGAATTAAAATAATTACACTTTAGAGATTGAGCTTGTAGCAATATTACATAATTTAGATTTCCACAAGTTCAATCTAAAATTTCTTTAAAATTTCTAAGATTTCATCTTTTGAAACTTCTCCACTTTTTAATGCACAATATACATTTGCAAAAAATAATTCATTAATATTTCCCGCGTCAAATCTTTCTCCTTCAATAGAACATGCAGACACTGATATATTTGATTTCAACAATTGCTCAAATCCATCAATAAGCCTTGTTTCTCCTCCTTCAGAACTTGTTGCATTTTCCAATGCATTCCAAATATCAGAAGTACAAATATATTTACCAATAATTGCCTGATTTGAGGGCGCATCTTTTTGTGCTGGCTTTTCTACAACATTTTTAATTACACTTACTTTATTTGTAGAATTATTTATATCAACAACACCATACGAAGAAATAGTTTCTAAAGGAACAGATCTTACACCAACAACAGAAGATTGTGTTGTTTTATATGCTTCTAAAAGTTGTTGAATTGAAGATTTTTTAGACTCTTCAGAATTATTATTTGGAAAAGTTAAATCATCACCAAACACTACAACAAATGACTCATTTTTCAATAAATGCTTTGCTTGTAATATTGCATGCCCATCACCGAGTTGCTCGGCTTGTCGCACAGAAGAAAACTTAATTTTATTAAATTTTGTAATTTTTTCTAAACGAATTTTACTATCTGTATCACCTGCATCTATTTTTTTTTGCAATTTTTTTTCAAGATTTGGAAGTGCATCAAAATAATCCATAATTTCATATTTTCCTTTTGATGTTATAAATATTATTTCTTCTATTTCTGCATTTACGCATTCTTCTACCAAAATATCTAATACAGGTGTATCAAAAACAGGTAGCATTTCTTTTGATGCCGATTTTGTAAGAGGTAGCATTCTTGTTCCCATTCCCGCCACAGGAAATAGAGCTTTTGTTATTTTTTTCATATATCTTAATTATAATTTAAAATCTATAATTTTATCTAAATTTATTATTTTTTTAATACAAGCGGCTCAAAATCAAAATGCTTTTTCCCTACAAACAAAGTTGTTCCATTTATAGCTCCAGCTTCTAATAATTTTTTTTGAATACCCATTTTATGAATTACATCTCTAATTCGCATCATAGCCTCTCTGTTTTGCATATCCGTTTGTATCACAATTTGTTCAAATCGTTTTCCAGTAATTCTAAATCCCTCTCTTCTTAATACTCCAAAATCATCACCCAATTGAATTTCTTTTTCTATAATAAAAAATTTAGGATCTACTTTGTCTAAGTGAGGCTGAAATAATTGAACTTCGTCTGATTTTCGCTTTTCTTCTTCTATTTTTCTTTCTTCAACTCTAATTTCTTCTATTACTTTCCATGCATTTTCTTTTAATGCATTTAAACCAGTTCCAGCAAATGACGCGATTGGCAAAGGACGAACTCCTGTTTCTTTTTCAAATTCATCTTGCAAAAATTCTAATAATTCAGCATCTCCTGCTAATGTATCAATTTTTGAAAAAACAATAATTTCTTTTTTTTCTGCTAATTCTTTTGAATAATTTTCAAGCTCTTTTCTAATTATTCTATAATCATCCAACGGCTTGGGAAGTGAAATATCTACTAAATGAATACAAATTTTACTTCGAGAAATATGACGCAAAAATTCATCACCAAGACCTTTTCCCTCACTTGCTCCTTCAATTAATCCTGGAATATCACAAGCAATAAAAGTTCTATCATCAGATAAACTTACTACTCCTAAATTTGGAATAAGTGTTGTAAAATGATACGCTGCAATTTTGGGTTTTGCTGCAGAAATCTGAGAAATCAATGTTGATTTTCCTGCAGAAGGAAGACCAATAATCCCAACATCCGCAACAAGTTGTAATTCTAAATCTATATAAATTTCTTCTCCTGGTTCTCCTAAT
>Ga0256914_1001503_pt1 | contig 20848 bp, 19 predicted proteins | sample HulkmetaG_FD_191571 | JGI IMG/M metagenome (GOLD analysis project Ga0256914, IMG submission 191571) | Hydrothermal chimney microbial communities from Main Endeavour vent field at the Juan de Fuca Ridge, Pacific Ocean - Hulk | ecosystem: Environmental > Aquatic > Marine > Hydrothermal vents ... | reverse complement strand
ATACTGTTGCCATGGAAGAGGACCCATTTGACTCCATTATCTCTGAGACCAACCTGATGGTAAAGGGGAAGTCCTCTGCAGAGGGAAGGATAGGAAGCAGTGACCTCTCTGCAAGAGCTCCATGACCTATCTCCCTCCTGCTTGGGCCTCTGAGCTTTTTGGCCTCTCCCACACAATAAGGAGGAAAATTGTAATGCACCATAAACCTCTTGCTGAGATCGCCACTCAGGGTCTCCACATGTTGCTCATCCTGACTGCTACCAAGGGTCACCACTCCCAGGGCCTTGGTCTCCCCCCTGGCGAAAAGGGCTGAGCCATGAACACGGGGAAGTAACCCTATCTCTATATTTATCTCCCTGATCTCATCCAGGGCCCTTCCGTCTATCCTTGGTTTATTTTCCCTTATCCACCTTCTTACAATAGAACTCTCTAGTTTCTTCAAATAGTCAGGGATGCGCTTTAGCCTCTCTGGCTCCTCAGGAAACCGTTCCTGAAGTCGTTGCACTACATCCTCTTTTATCCTCTTGATAGCGGCCTTTCTCTCCACCTTCTGAGGTATCTTTAGGGCTATCTCTAGGGGGGTATGAGCTATCTCCTTCACCGCCTCTTCCAACTCCATATCCTCTCTGGGCACATCCACCACCAACTTTGGCTTGCCTACCTTTTTCCGAAGTTCATGCTGGATCTCAATGAGCCCCTTTATCTGGGAATGCCCCCACTCAATGGCATCTGCAACCAGCTCCTCTGGAGCAAATTCAGCACTTCCCTCCACCATAACCACTGCCTCTTGGGTTGCAGCAATTATCAGGTCTATCTTACTATAAGCAAGTTCCACCTGAGAAGGGTTTAACACAAAGTTTCCATCTACATATCCCACCCGACCACATGCAACAGGTCCAAGGAAGGGGATCTGAGAGATATGAAGGGCGGCAGAGGCCCCATTTACTGCCAATACATCCGGGTCTGAATCAGGGTCAGCGGACAATACTGTGGCTATAATCTGCACCTCCTGTCTGAACCCCTCAGGGAAAAGGGGACGCAAGGGCCTGTCAATAAGTCGGGAAACAAGGGTCTCCCTCTCACTGGGTCTTCCTATCTCTCTCTTAAAATAACTACCTGGTATCCTTCCCGAGGCATAGGACATCTCCTGATATTCCACCACCAGGGGCATAAAATCTATCTCCCTGTCCATCTCCTGAGTCACTGCTGTCACTAAAACCACTGTATCTCCACTCTGGACCCATATACTTCCATGGGCCTGATTTGCCAGTTTGCCTGTCTCAAAGATGTATTCTCTGTTGTCTATGGCAACAGACACCCTCGTGGGATTAAATCCATTCATTCTTCTATCTCTCCTCAAAGTTAAAATTTCAGGACGCCATATATCCGGCGCCCTGTGTCTTCATGAGGATTTAACCTCAAAAATTATTTCCTGAGATTAAGCCTCTCAATCAATTTTTTATACCTTGTCACATCTTTTTTTCTTAAATAATTTAACAACTTACGCCTCTGTCCCACCAGTTTCAACAACCCATTCCGGGAGTGAAAATCGTGTTTGTGGACCTTAAAATGCTCAGTAAGATAGTTAATCCTGGCGGTAAGCAGGGCCACCTGGACCTCTGGAGAGCCTGTATCGCTCTCATGTAGCCTGAATTCCTCAATTATCCTTTTCTTTTCCTCTACAGAAAGTGCCACAGCAATTCCTCCTTTTTATTAAGTTCACAATTACCTATACCTGGTGGGTCCTCTTCCAAAGACCTCTCAGGATGGAAAACACCAACGTTCCCCCCTTTTCCCTCACCTCCATAAGGGAAAGGGCCTTTGCATATTCGTCTAAAAACACAAAGCGATCCCCCTCCCCTTCAACCTCCACCCCTGGGAGGTCCTTTACCCTGATCTGCATCCCATTGCGTATCTTTTGGGCAATAAGTTCATCAACCATTACCTTCTTCCAGTGGGGAAGACTCTTCTCAAGGGGAAGGACCTTCTCAAAAAACAGGTCCCTCTTGCTCAAGATGAGTTCCATATCCACTGCATCCTTCAGGGAAAAGGGAAAGATCTCCTCCCTAACCAGGTCTTTTAGGACCGCACCAACCCCTATCCGTCTCCCCAGGCTGTGGGCCAGGGCACGGATATAGGTACCCTTACAGCACCTTACCCTGAACTCAACAAAGGGTAAATTTATGTTTAAAACCTCACAGTGGTCAATACTAATTTTCTTCATCCTCTTGGGGGGATGTTTTCCCGCCCTAGCAAGGGAGTAAAATGGCCTACCTTTATATTTGGCGGCAGAATAGGGAGGTACCTCTTGTTCAGTATATGTCTTCCATTCCTCTATCCCCTCAATGATCTCCTCACGATTCACATCCCTCACATCCCTTCTAGAGATCTCTTCCCCTGTCAAATCATAGGTGTCGGTCTCCACCCCAAGCTCCAGTATTCCCCTATAACATTTTTTGCCTTCCATGATATAGGGGGCCAGCTTTGTCCCCTGACCTAAAAGGATTATCAACAGGCCAGAGGCAACTGGATCAAGGGTGCCTCCATGGCCCACCTTTTTCTGTCTAAAACGTCTCTTTATTTCTTCCACACATGAATTAGAGGTGGGTCCCTTTGGTTTATTTAGGACCAAAATACCATCTAACTGGGAAGGCCTCCTTTTTTTCATAATATAATTGGACCTCATAAATTTTCTTTTACCACATCCAAAAGATAAGAGGTGGCCTCTTCCAGGGAGAGAGAAAGGACCCCCCCTGCAGCATTTTTATGTCCCCCTCCTCCCAGGGAAGATGCTATCTTACTAACGTCCACCTCCCCCCAGGACCTGAGACTGAACTTTATCCCCCCCTGTTCTTCCCTCAATACCACTGCCACCTTCACCCCCTTTATCTGTCTAACATAATTTATTATCCCCTCACAGTCTTCAGAAGTGGTAGCAGTCCTCTCAAGGAGGGCATAAGGAATGGTTATCACCCCCACCTGACCCTCATACACCAAATGGGCCCTCTGCATGGCAAGTCCATGAAGATGGACCCGATTGAGGCTCCATGACCTCTGATACTTTCTATTGAACTCATCCAGATCAAATCCTTGCTCTAGGATCTGGGATACAATAGAGAGGGTAGCTGCAGAGGTATTACTAAAAGTAAAACCACCTGTATCCGATATGATGGCAGTATATATGGCCTCAGCAATCTCTCCCCTCATGGCAATCTCACATGCCCTTGCAAGATGCGCCACCATCTCTCCCACTGAAGACATTGAGGGGTCCACCCAGTTTATATCTCCAAAAAAGGTGTTTGTGGGATGGTGGTCTATATTTATAATCAGAGGGGAATCCACCCCTTCTAGCCCCCCTCCCACCCTCTCTCTGTCGCCACAATCCAGAAAAATGATCCCAGAATATTCACCTCCTTCCAGACTGGTCCTCACCAGGGGAGCAAAGGGAAGCCACTCAAACCGGCTGGGAACGCCAGTTTTGTTATAAAGCAACACCTCCTTCCCTAGAGAGGTAAGCACATAATACAGGGCACCCATGGAACCCACTGCATCCCCATCTGGATTCACATGGGAAGTCACAATAAAAGACCTCCCCCTTTCAAAGACCTCTATCAATTCTCTTACAATCTCCCCACAAGACTCCATGCTGATAAAAACTCTCCTCTGCACTTCTATCCCTTTTCCCTCACTATAGCCTTCTTCAAAAACAAGGACTGCTCCAAGGGTCTAATACCCAAATATATCAATATCCACTCCCACGATCTCTTCACTGGTAATGCGCTCCAGGTGGTTTATCACCTTCTGAAGCACACTCTGGACCACCTTTGCACTGTTTGATACTGTGGTGATTCCCAGGATCAGCGTCCCCAGGCTATCCTGAGAATCCACCTCTGCCACTGCCACATTAAACTTATTTCTTATCTTCTGTTTAAGGCTATTTGCAATCCTCCTCTTCTCCTTCAGGGAAAATACCCCGTGGAGATAAAATTCCACACGCATACACCCTATCTGCATCTTCTAATCCAGTGTGGGTCTCTCTTCCACCTCTTCAAAGGCCTCAATCACATCCCCCACCTTTATGTCATTAAAGTTCTCAAGACCCACTCCACATTCATATCCCTTGCTAACCTCACGCACATCATCCTTAAACCTCTTCAGAGATGCAACACGTCCCGTATAGACCACCACTCCCTCCCTCAACAAACGCACATTGGAGGTACGCTGGATCTTTCCATCCACCACAAAACATCCTGCCACTGTTCCCACTTTCGGGATATTAAAGGTCTCCCTTACCTCTGCCTGTCCCAGATAGACCTCCTTCTTAATTGGGGTCAACAGACCGGCAAGTGCCTCCTTTATATCATTGACCAATTCATAAATAATGGAATAAAACCTTATCTCCACCCCCTCTTGTTCCGCTAGCTCCTTTACCTTGGAGGTGGGTCTTACATTAAAACCTATTATAATGGCATTGGAGGCAGAGGCCAATCTCACATCATTTTCATTTATTGCGCCGGTGGAGCCATGAATTATCTTCACTGTTACCTCTTCAGTGGAGAGCTTGTTGAGGGCCTCAGAAATGGCCTCAAAGGAACCGTGCACATCTGTCTTGAGGATGAGATTGAGATGTTTGATATTTTCCTGTTCCTTTGCCTTAAAAAAGGTCTCCAGGGTAAGCTTAGTCTGCTTTGCCAGCTCCTTTTCCCGGTGTTTCTGTTGACGGGTCTCTGCAATCCTCTTGGCCACCTTCTCATTTTCCACCACCACGAATTCATCTCCAGCGTTGGGCACCCCATCAAAGCCCTGCACCTCCACGGGCATAGAAGGACCTGCGGTTTCCACCTTTTTCCCCCTGTCATCAAAGAGTGCCCTTACCTTTCCATGATAGAGACCACATACAAAGGCATCCCCTGTGCGAAGGGTCCCCTCTTTTATCAATACAGTCCCCACAGGACCCCTTCCTCTATCCAGCCTGGATTCAATAATATGACCCCTGGCCCGTTTATCGGGATTTGCCTTTAATTCCAATATCTCTGCCTGCAAGAGGAGCATCTCCAGGAGCTGATCTAGACCCAGGCGCTTTTTGGCAGAGATATTCACAAAAATGGTGTCCCCTCCCCAATCCTCAGGGATAAGACCATAGTCTGCCAGTTCCCTTTTTACCCTTTCCGGATCAGCATTTTCCTTATCTATCTTGTTAATTGCCACAATAATTGGGACACCTGCGGCCTTGGCATGGTTAATGGCCTCCACGGTCTGATCCATTACCCCATCGTCTGCAGCCACAATCAATACCACTATATCTGTCACCTGTGCCCCCCTGGCCCTCATCTCAGTAAAGGCCTCGTGGCCAGGGGTATCCAGAAATACAATGGAATGTTCCCCCACCTTCACATGATAGGCGCCAATGTGCTGGGTGATACCACCTGCCTCCTGCTCCACTATCCTGGATTGCCGAATTGCGTCCAATAATGTGGTCTTTCCATGGTCCACATGACCCATTATGGTGACCACAGGGGGACGGGGCTTTAGGTCTTCAGGCCTGTCCTCTTCTTTGGGGAGGATATATTCTTCCTCTGAAAACCCCACCTTCTCCACCTCATATCCAAACTCTGCCGCCACAATAGAGACTGTATCATAGTCTATGGCCTGATTAATGGTTGCCATCACTCCCAGTTCCATAAGCGTCTTTATTATCTGCTGGGCCTTTACCCCCATCTTCTGGGCCAATTCTGAAACGCGAATCGCCTCTTCTATCTTTATCTTTCTCTTTGCCGCCTTAATAGGTTGAGTACTCACCTTGGGGTGCTCTTCCACCTTTTCTCCCTTTGCCTGGGACTTTTTCTTTTTAGAAGAGGGTTTGCCCCCTGTGCGATCCTCTACATGGGATTCCTTTTTCTTCTTCCAGGCAAGTTTTTGTTTCCGACTGTCCATCTCCTCATAGATGGAGGAGACATCCACCACCTTTTTCCCCTTTGACTTCTTCCTCCCTGTCCTCTCTTTCTTAGGTGAGGGAGGCTGAGGTTCCACCGGGGGAGGAGTCACCTCAATCTGGGAGGTATCGGCCCCTTCCCTTGCCTCTGCGGCATGCTCCTGGGGAGGAGGAGAGGGATGGGAGATCACCTTTACCTTTGGAGGGCTCTTTTTCCACCTCTTCTTAAATCTTTTCTTATCCCTGAAATGTCTCTTATCCTTCGCGCGCTCCTTTTTCTTTCCTTCCTTCTTCTCCCTGGGGGCCCCTCTCTCCTCTTCTCTCTTCTCTTTCCCTGGCTCTGAAGGGACAGGTCCCTCCCCTTCTGCGACCTCTTCCTCCTCTCTATCCTTAGAGGGAACAGTGACCTCTGTAGCTTCTTCCCCCTCTGACACTGAGGTATCAGGGATTAATACCTCTCTAGACCCTTCTTCTCCAGGGGAAGTGGCCTGTGATTCCTCTATCTCTTTCTCTGACTCTCTCTTCTTCGCTTCAACAACCACTTCTTTCCTTTTTTCGCTCTTCTTTCTCCTTCGGATAATAATATTTCCACCCACCTTTTTCTCAGTAACTGCCTGACTTGACTGAGTCTTAAACTTTTCCCTGATCAGGGCCACCTGTTCCTCTGTGAGTCCACTCATGTGACTTTTAACAGGGATATTTTCCTCCCTTAAAAGGTGCAGAAGTTCCTTATTAGTTATCCCTAATTCACTGGACAGATCCCTAACACGCATCTTCGTGGCCATATTCCCCCCTTCACACGCCCTTATTCTTCCTGAGTCCCTTGTTTACTGGCCTTCTTATTCCAAAGCCCTTCTTAAAAAACTCCCGGGCCCTTAACTCACATTCCGTGTCTCTACATACATAAAATCCCCTTCCAGGGAGAGTCCCTTTAACATCCTCCACAGGACCCTTTTCTCCACTTACAAACCGTCTCAGCATCTTCTTGGGATACCTCTGTTTACACACAATACACATCCTTATTGGAACATGGGCCATGGCTTCAGGACATCAAAAGATTTAAGGCGGAACGCATCTCTTTGAGTTTTTTTTCATCCATCCCCTCAATCCCCATAAGGTCCTCATCTGAAACATCCATGAGGTCATCTATAGAATTATAACCTGCATCCACAAAGGCCTCCACAGGAATCTCCACCACTGATGCCAACTGTTCCAGTTTCTGACGGTTCTGGTAGATCTCCCCATATCTGCTTTCTGTGATTATGTCTATATTCCACCCAAGGAGCCTGCTGGCAAGCTTTACATTCTGTCCCCGCCTGCCCACCGCCAGATAATATTGGTTATCAGGGACCACCACCTCCAGGCTCTTTTCCTCCTCATCCACGGTAATGCTGGATATACGCGCGGGAGAAAGGGCATTTACAGCGTATGTGGTAATATTTGGACTCCATACCACCAGGTCTATCTTTTCCCCCTTAAACTCCTGAATTATCTTATTTATTCGGGAGCCCCTCACACCAACACACGCCCCTATGGGATCCACATCTCTATCCTTGGAATAGAGGGCCACCTTTGCCCTTATACCTGGGTCCCTGGCAATCCCCATAATTTTTATAGTCCCATCACTTACCTCAGGCACCTCCCTTCTAAATAGCGCCTCCATATATTCTGGATGAGAACGAGATATAATGATTTGAGGCCCACGTCCTTCCTTTTTTACCTCAATTATGTAACCTTCTACCCTATCACCCCTCTTATAATGTTCTGTGGGTATCTGCTCTTCCCTGGGAAGAAGGGCCTCTGTCCTTCCAAGATTCACAATAAGTCCTGCCCGCTCCTTCCTCTGGACAGTACCACTCACTATCTCTCCTACCCTATCCTTAAATTCTTCATAGATAATCTCCTGCTCAGCATCTCTCATCCTCTGGATAATAACCTGTTTGGCAGACTGGGCCGCTATCCTTCCCAGATCCTCTATCTCCAGCTTAAATCCCACTTCATCATCCAACTGGACATTTGGATCTATCTCCTTTGCCTCCTCCAGGGTTATCTCCCTATCTGGATCTTCCACCTCTTCCACCACTCGCTTAAATTGATATACCTCCATATCCCCGGTCTCTTCATTATAATTCACCTCAATATCCAGCCGATTGTGAAACTTCTTATTTACTGCAACCCGCACCGCCTCCTCCAGGGTATCAATGAGGACATCTCTATCTATTCTCCTCTCTTTACTAATGGTCTCTATTGACTTCTTTAGTTCCAACCCCATGAAAATCCACCTCCACCCATATCAATGGTGTCAACTAATTGACTTTAGGCCTCAACCCAATATAATAAATTTATAGTCTCAATCTCATTCCAAGAAAAAACCCTTTCTTCCCCTTCCACATCCAGCACTAATTCCTCCACCTCTTCCCTCACTGCACACAACCTTCCTCTCCATCTTTTTCGTCCCTCAACTGCCTCCCTTGTACGCAAGGCCATCATCTTACCAAGATAGGGAGGTAGTTGATGAATATGAAAAAAACGCCTCTCCATACCTGGGGAAGATACCTCCAGGGTATAAGGTCCAGGGATAGGATCTTCTACATCCAAGACCACATCCAGATGTTTAGATACCTCCTTACAGTGGGAAATGGAAATACCCTGAGGAGATTCTATAAATACCCTCAGGAGCCCTCCTCTGCCGCCACTTAAAAACTCCATCCCCCACAATTCAAACCCTAGAGACTCTACCACAGGTCTAACAATACCCTCCAACTTATCCTTAAGCCTATCCCCATCCATCTACAACTCTCCATTAGAAAATTCTGCCCTCTCCAAAAAAAAAGTGGACCCACATAAGGTCCACTCCACACTCTCTATAGTGAATGTATGAGGAGTGGAGCGGGTGACGGGACTTGAACCCGCGACTCCAAGCTTGGGAAGCTTGTACTCTACCAACTGAGTTACACCCGCTCAGCAGATATTTCTTATCTATTCTAAAAGGGGAAATAAGTCAATCCCTCTATTTCACAAATCCACACTCAAAAATAGGGCTATCCTGGTCTGTGTTTTGCATTTTAATCAGAAAAAAAGGAGTTTTTTCCTATGCAAGATAGTGTTTACAATGGATTATTTGGTGCCCTTACCCAGAGTTATCGTCTGGATGTGATAGTCAATAATCTGGCAAACGTAAATACCACTGCATATAAATGTGACAAAATGGCTTTTGAAGATGTACTCTTCCACTTTGCCCATGACTTTCTGGACCCAAACCCTGGAATCTGTGGGGGAGTAAGGTGGCCAGAGAAGGATTTGCTTACCCAGCCCCGTATAGCGGAAAAAAGGATAGATTTCTCTCAAGGACCGCTAATTTCTACTGGGAACTCCCTGGACCTTGCCATCTCTGGACCGGGATTCTTCAAGGTGATAACCCCTCAAGGACATACTTTTTATACTAGGGCAGGAAATTTTTCGCTGGATTCTCAGGGATTCATTGTAGATCCCCATGGAAACCAGCTCCTGGGCACCTCTGGTCCAATCCAGCTTCCCTCCAGGGGAAAAATAACAATTCAAAAAGACGGAACCATCCTGCTGGGAAATGTCCAGATAGGAAAGATAGATGTAGTGGAGTTATCCAATCTTCGGTCCCTGAAAAAAGTGGGAGAAAACCTATACGCTCCCAAAAAGGGGACAAACATCCAGGAGCAACCTGCCCAGGGATCTAAGATCCTCCAAGGATATCTGGAGGGTTCTAATGTGGTTCTGGTAAAAGAGATGGTGAAGATGATAGAGACCCTGCGAACCTTTGAGGAATGCCAAAAGGTAATGACCAATACCAATGATGAAGACAGAAACTTAATAAATAAGGTGGGGACTCCCACATAATAAAAAGGAGGTGATGGGAGATGATGAGATCCCTATGGACTGCAGCATCAGGCATGGTGGCCCAACAATTAAACATAGATACCATTGCCAATAATCTAGCAAATATAAATACTGTTAGTTTCAAAAAGAGTAGAGCTGAATTTGAGGACCTTATGTACCAGACCTTAAAAATTGCAGGTACCCAAAATCAATCCGGGCAAACAGTGCCAACAGGTCTTCAGGTGGGGCTTGGAGTAAGACCTGCCACTGTGCACAAGTTTTTTAAAGAAGGGAGTCTTAAAAATACGGGGAATCCTCTGGATCTGGCCATTGCAGGGGATGGTTTTTTTCAGGTGGATGTAAATGGGCAGATAGCATATACCCGGGCAGGGGACTTTAAATTAGACCAAAATGGCCAGATAGTGACCTCTCAAGGATATCCCCTTCAACCGCCTTTTACTGTCCCACCCAATACAGAGAATATCGTTGTCTCAAGTGATGGTCATATCTCTGCCTTGGACAAGGAAGGTAATGAGATCGCAGGCACGGACATTCCTGTATATCTCTTTATCAACCCAGCGGGGTTAAATGCCATTGGAGGAAATCTCTATCTGGAGACACCTGCATCAGGTGCCCCTCAACAGATGACTCCAGGCACCAATAATGCGGGAAGGATCGTTCAGGGATTTCTAGAGATGTCCAATGTGGAACTGGTAGAAGAGATGGTCAATATGATAATGGCCCAACGGGCCTTTGAAAGTGATTCAAAGGCCATCACCACCTCTTCCCAGATGTTAGAGATAGCAAACAGGCTGGTAAGGTAAGGAGGGTTAGAAATATGGCCAGGAAATGGTACCTGTCCCTTATCCCCCTTATAACCCTCTTCCTCCTTATCCCCTCACACTCTTATGCCACTTCCAGGGGAGAGGGATTTATCCTGGACAAGATGGCCCTTATAAAAAGATTGAGCTCCATTATTAATGAAAAAACAGTCTCCTGGAATGCCCGCGTCCTCATAAAATCCTTTTCCATCCCAGACCACATTGAGATGTATCCAGGAGAAACCCTTCAGATAATAGTTGGAAACGGAAAAATACGGCCTGGTGCCAATCCTGTGGTATTTAGAGTCCTTCATAAAAATCGTCCCATCAAGACCTTAGGAGGAAATTTTTTCCTGGATGTATGGAAGGCACTGCCCTGTGCCGCCAGGCCATTGAATAGAGGAGAGGTCCTTACTCCGGACAAGATTACCTATGTGGAAAAAAATCTTGCATATATCTCATCTCCTGTATGGGACGGCAGGAGTGGTCCTTGGCGTATAAAAATACCCATTGGAAGACTTCAGGTGATAACAATGTCCCATATAGAGCCTGTCCCTGTGGTTGAGAGAAATCAAAAGGTGAATCTTATATTTAATGGGAGGGCCATCTATCTGAAGGTGGTGGCCCTTGCCCTGAAAGATGGCAACATGGGAGATATTATACCTGTTCTCAATCTCCAGAGCAAAAAGGTGGTATACGCAAAGGTGGTGGGACATGATACTGTGGCAATCCAATAATAAAACAAGGAGAGGGTCATGAAGAAGGTCTTTATCTATATTTTACTGTCATTACTTACTAGCCTTACCCTGGGATGTGCCACAGGGGGAAAGGCCCCTCCTTATGTACCCAGACTTACACCTCCTGCTCCTTCTCCAATCTCCAAGATAGAAGACCCAGGGTCTCTTTTTCAACCCTCAGAGGCCCGTTACCTCTTTGAGGACAACAGGGCCAAACGAGTGGGAGACATTGTATTGGTGAAGATAATGGAGGATATGTCTGCATCCAGCAAGGCAGATACAAAATCTGAAAAGAAAAATAATGCCTCCCTGGGATTTGGCGCCTTTTTTGGAGCAAAGAATGTCCTGGGCCTCCCTATGCCTGTGGGTTCCTCTCCAGTCTTAAAGGCATCTCATGAGAGCAAACTAGACACCTCTGGGGAGACATCCAGGAAGACACAGGTAAAGGCCACTGTAGCCGCCAGGATAGTAAGGGTCTTTCCCAATGGACTTATGGAGCTGCAGGGCTACAGGGAAATTCTTGTAAATGGTGAAAATCAGGTAATCTCCATTCAAGGACTAATCAGGGCCAGGGACATTGGACCAGACAATTCCATCACCTCGGATCAATTGGCAGATGCAAAGATATATGTATATGGGAAGGGAGTATTATCTGAAAAACAAAAACAGGGATGGATGGGCAAACTCGTGGATAAGCTATGGCCATTTTAGAGGTAAGAGAGATGAAGAGAGTAATAACCACTGTTCTATTTATCCTCTTATTTCTACCCTTACCCTCATGGGGGGAAGTGGTTCGTCTAAAGGATATTGCAAACTTTAGCGGAGTAAGGAGCAATCTCCTTGTGGGATATGGACTGGTGGTTGGTCTCTCAGGTACTGGTGACAAGAGAGGGGCAGAATTTACCATTCGCTCTATTGCAAATATGCTTGAAAATATGGGAATAAAGGTAGATCCCACATCCATAAAGCCAAAAAATGTAGCAGCAGTAGTGGTTTCTGCTCACATGCCTGTATCTGCGAGACCAGGAGACACCTTAGATGTCACTGTCTCTTCCATAGGAGATGCATCCAGTCTCCTTGGAGGGGTGCTCCTAATGACTCCCCTTAGGGGAATAGATGGAAAGGTTTATGCCATTGCCCAGGGTCCCCTCCTCCTGGGAGGCTATTCTGTGGGAGGGCAGGCCGCATCTGCAGTGAAAAATGTCCCCACTGTGGCCAAGATCCCAGGTGGTGCCACTGTAGAGAGACGGGTGCCATTTGATTTTAATGCCCAGGACAACCTCACCATATCTCTTCAGATAAGGGATTTTCTTACCACCAAAAAGATCGCTGACCAAATAAACCAGCTCCTCAAGGGGAAGTACGCTACACCTGAGGACATTTCCACCATTCGTCTCACCATACCGCCAAAGTTCAAACACCATCTCGTGGACCTCATGGCCACATTGGAAAACATGTATGTGATCCCAGATTCCAGGGCAAGGGTTGTAGTGGATGAAAAGACAGGGACCATTGTAATAGGAAATAATGTGAGACTGTCTCCTGTGGCCATTGCCCAGGGAAATCTCCAGGTGGTTATAAAAGAACTCCCTCAGGTTTCCCAACCTGCTCCATTTAGCCTTGGAATCACCACAGGGGTGCCTCGCACCAGTCTCACCACCAAGGAAAAGGTAAAAAAATTGAATATAATAAAGGGGGCCACCCTGAAAGAATTGGTGGATGGATTAAATGCCATTGGGGCCTCTCCAAGGGATCTTATCTCCATCCTGAGGACCCTCAAGGCCGCAGGGGCCCTCCATGCAGAGCTGGAGGTCTATTAAATGATAGGTGCACCCAAGTTATATCTCTCAGACTATGGGGATAGGGCTCTACAGGAGAAATTAAAAGAACTAAGGCAGACAGGCCAGGGGGGGGTATCCCCTGAGAAACTGAAAAAATTAAAAAAGGTCTCCAGGGAATTTGAGGCCCTATTTTTGGAGAGGATCTGGAGGGAGATGAAAAAGACCATCTCCCCTGATGGACTCTTTCATGACCCCATTGCAGAAAAATATATGGGACTTTTTGACTGGCAATTTGCCCTCACCCTCTCTAGGGACGGGGGCATAGGTCTTGGCGATTTCCTCTATAATCACCTAAAGGAACAGCTTGAGGAACAGAGTAATAAAACAGTGGTTTCCTCCTCACTCCCCCCAACACAGAAAAAAAAGGGGACAGAGGAAGTAAAAAAAGAGAGGTTCAATGGTCAATGGGAGGAGGTGGAGCACCTGGCCAGAGAGATAGAAAAAGGGGCAGAAAAAAAATTAAACCTTAAGGGGAAGTGGCCCATTCCAGGGGACAGAGATATAACCTCCCCTTATGGCTGGAGACGGGATCCCTTTTTAGGGGAGATTAGATGGCACAATGGGATTGACATAGGGGCCCCCACTGGCACTCCAATTCGGGCAATATCTCCGGGAAAGGTCATATTCTCAGGATACAGCAAAGGATATGGAAACCTAGTAATCCTGCAACATAAAGGGGGCTGGGAAAGTTATTATGCACATAATGAGAAAAATCTAGTGAAGGTGGGGGAGGAGGTAAGGGCAGGAGAAATAATAGCCAGGGTGGGGTCCACAGGAAGGGCCACAGGCCCCCATCTCCATCTGGAGGTGCGCCATGACGGCACTCCCATAGACCCCCTGAGAGTATTTCCCCACCTTATGGCTCACCGCCGTGTCAAGGGTGAGGCATCCTAATATAAAAACAGAGTTTGCCGAAAAGAAAAATAGAGGGAGGGCAGTTATGGGTATTGAAAGGATAAAAAAGGGACTGTGCAGACAAATAAAGGCACTTTCCCTGCTTCACCAGCTTCAAGTGGAGGAATATGAGATCCTGAGAAGTTCCAATAAAACCCAGCTCTCCAACAATCAATTCTCTATCCAGGCATTGTTAAAACAGATATTAAAGGAACGAGAACACCTGAAAAGACTACTTAGAGAGGGGTGGGGAGTAGATAGGCTTTCAGAAATACAGGGAAAGCTCCCTGAGGGGGAGTGGGAAGGGCTGGAAAAACTCCTATCCACGCTAAGGGAGATGGAAGAGAGATGTAGTATCCAGTCCACCCGCAACGCAGACCTGGCAATCGCCCATCTGGAACAGACCAGAGAATTGGTACAATTTCTGTATGATAAGATCAAGCCAAAGGAAAAATTTACCTACTCTAGGTATGGTAAATTTGAAGAAAAAAGCAGCGGTCCATATATTATAAACGGGAGGTTATAGATGCCAGGATTGAGTTCTGTCCTGGACATAGGAAGATGGGCCCTCTTTACATCCCAGAGTGCCATAGAAACTGCGGGAAACAATATAGCAAATGTAAATACCCCGGGATATAGTCGGAGAAAGGTAATCATTGAAGAGGCCCCTTCCATAGACTTCTCTCCTGGACAATTGGGGCGGGGAGTAAGGGCAAAAGAAATAGTAAGAGAGTTTGATGACTTTATTGAAAAACAATATCTAAACAAATATGCAGATGAGGAAAGATGGAAAAGCCTCCATGAAAATCTAGATAGTGTCCAAACTGTATTCAAAAATGAGGAAGGAAGAGGGCTAAGTGCGGCCCTAGAAAAGTTCTGGAGCGCATGGCAAGACCTGGCCCAGCGTCCAGACGACGGGAGCGTGAGGACTGCACTCCTTGGGAGTACGCAAAATCTCCTCCAGACCATAAATATTGCATCCACAGACCTCAGGCGCCTTCAAACCCAGGTAAATGACTTTATTCAACAAGATGTGGACAAGGCCAACAAGTTGATTGAGGAGATCTCAGATATAAATAGACAGATTATTGCCCATGAAATTCCAGGTAAAAATATCCCCAACGAATTATACGATAAGAGAAACAAGCTCATGAGGGAACTGGCCCAGCTAATGGACATAAATGTAATGGACCATGGGGGAGGAAACCTCTTAATCACCACCAGGGCAGGACACACCCTTGTGGATGGAGTAGAGCATTACCGTATAGCATTTGAGAGTCCCCAGACCTTTACCACCCTCAGTGCCAACTCCAACTTTGATGGTCAGATATATTTTGACGGCTCAGATGACTATGAATATACCTTTGAAGTGGTACAGGCAGGACCAGTTACAGACTCAAAAAACTCCAGCCCTCCCCCTGCAGAACTAAAGATATCTATTGACGGAGGAAAGACATGGCTTAAAGATGAAGATGGAAATCTCATCACAATACCTGCACTGGACTATAATGCAAAGGTTCATGTACCAAATAGCAATATAGATATCTGGTTTGGAGACCCCAATGACCCTTCCACCTATTCAGGGAGCAATGACCTCCAGGTGGGAGACAGGTTTGAGGTCATTCCAAAACACGGACTCTATTGGTATAAGACCTCTTCTTCCAAAGTAAATATCACCCCTATGATACTGGGAAATGGTACCGATAATTCCAGGAGATTAGTGGGGGGCACCCTTACAGGAGAATTCAATTTTAGAGATAACTATGTGGGAGAGATAAGAGAAAAATTTAATGAATTTGCGAGAGAATTGGTATGGGAGGTAAATCAGAGACATTCCCAAGGGGCGGGCTTGAAAAAATTTGCAGAAGTTACAGGAACTTATACTACCACAAACACTAGTGTACCCCTTGGAAGTGAAAGCTCCGGCCTTGCTTTTTACGACAAACTTCAAAAAGGAAATGTGGAATTTTACATATACAACAAAGAGACTGATGAACTAATTACAGGCCCTTTAACCCTAGACATGGACGGAACCTATACTGATAACGTAAAATCCCCCTTTGACCCTTCTACAGATTCCCTGGAGGACATAAGAGATGCCATCAACAATGACCCCCGCATAAACACCTACCTCCAGGCATCTATTATAGATGGGAAACTCCATTTAGAGGCAAAGAGTGGATATAGGGTGGCATTTGGCACGGATTCAAGTGGTCTGTTGGCGGCACTGGGAATAAATACCTTTTTTGAGGGCACCTCTGCAGAGAATATTGCCATAAATCCTGTGGTAAACAACAACCTGGACTTTATAAACGCAGGAAAGGTAAATGGCTCAGGAGAAACAAATCCCGGAGATAACACTACTGCAAATTCAATTGCCAAACTCCAGTATACCCAGGTGGAATTTACCACCAAGACAGAAGGGACAACCCATGACACCCTTCAAAATTATTATAACTCCTTAACTGCCCAGGTGGGGGCTTATACCCAGAGGGCGGATTATAATCAGAAGTTTTTTGAGTCACTCACCAAGGACCTTGATGAACGTCAAAAAGAGATCTCAGGGGTAAATCTGGATGAAGAGATGAGTAACCTACTAAAATTTCAACAGGCATACACTGCTGCGGCAAAATTGATTACAGTGTCCGAACAGATGATGAATACTGTGCTCCAGATGTTTGTAGGATAGGATCCCATAAGGAGAAAATGCCATGAATAGAATATCACAGAGTATGCTTTATAATAACTTTGTGTATTATCTCAATCAAAGCACTTCAGAACTCCAGAAACTATATGCAGAGGGATCTTCCCAGAAAAAGATAAATAAACCATCGGACAATCCCGTGGGTATGGCCCGGATACTTGGATATAGAGATTCTTTAAGTGCCCTGGAACAATATAAAAATAACATAAACAATGGAAAGGCATGGCTTGGTCTTGCAGATACCACTCTCTCACAGGTAGAGGATCAGATCACCAGGATAAAGGAACTTGCAGTACAGGCGGCCAATGGAAGCCTTAACGAATCTGATAGACAGGATATTGTCCAGGAAATCAGACAGATATATGATCAATTGTTAGATCTGGCCAACACAAAATATGAAGGAAAATCTATATTTGGGGGACATAAATATAACATAGACGCATATGAAAAGGGACTTGCAGTATATTCCAACAAAAAAGGAGAAAATGGAGAGGACGATGTAATTCCATATGTAAGAGATATTGAAGGAAGTTCTGATAAAACAATTAAGGTAAAATTTTATAAAGATAATACTGCAACAGCCAGGATAGGAATAGATGATAACATACAATATACAGTCTATAAAGACAACAAAGCTATCTATAATGGAAAGCTAAATAGTGGGGAAACCACACTCAATCTTGATGGAGTAACCCTTACCCTGGACAAGGGATATGAAGTGGTTACTGACTCTACACTTGCCAATGAGCCCAACACCGAGCTTATAATTGCCCCCACTGCCTATTATAATGGGGACAATGTAAACAGGGCGGGAGTAGAGATATACCAGGGATTTAACTTTCAAATAACCCCTTCCAATAAAGGTAGTTTTGAATCTAATGCAATGGTAAAAATATTAACAGATACAACCATTGGCAGTGGCACAGATGTAGAATATAAATATAGTATAGACGGAGGAGTTACATGGAGTGATACCCTTCTAGCGGACAACAACGACCCTAACAAGCTGATATTGGACCTTCCAGGGGGACAGGTCACTCTTAAAGACCTTCAACCCACAGGAACACCCTCCTCTCTTTCTGGAGTAAAGTTTGAGATACATGGGATCGGGGTCAAAGAGCTAGATACCACCAATGTCCATGCCTTTGCCACTGGAGATATACAAAACAATATCGTGGTGAGGATAGATAACATAGACACCACCTCTAACGAGATCTCCTATTCTTATAGTCTGGATGGGGGAGAAAGTTGGGATAAAGGTCACAAGGTATCTATAACCACCACCCAGAATTATCTGGATCTACCTGTTCCAGGTGGTCTATTTAAATTGGCCACCACTGATATTGCATCTATCCCCCAAGGGGCTCAATTTGTTATTGAACCCAGAAGGGCCTACATTCATTCTGAAATATCCACGGGGATCTCTCTTCCCATAAACAACATAGGACCAAAGATATTTGGAGGACACTATAAAAATACAGGAGGACTAGAGCCAGCATTTGAGGAGGACCAGGGAAAAAACCTATTTGAGACCGTTGGGAAGCTAATAGCCTCCCTGGAATTAAATGACGTGGATGGTATAAGGGATTCCCTGGACAATCTAGATGCCTCCCTCACCCAGGTAGGAGAGATCCACGCAGATATAGGTGCCAGGCTTAACCGCTTAAATACTGCAGATTCCATCCTCTCGGACCTAGAGGTAAACCAGAAAGAAAGAAAAAGCTTTATTGAAGATGTGGACTTTGCAGACCTCCTCACCCAGATAAGCCAACAACAGGTGGTATATCAGGCGATCCTTAAATCAGCCTCCATGATAATGAAGATGAGTCTGGTAAACTTCGTATAATGCCATCTTTGTGTTGACCTCTATCCCCAAAATGGATAGGGAACAGAGCCATACAAATACCCAAACCATGGGGCACATCACCTCCCAATGCTAGTATCTATTATAATACCCACCTATAACAGGGCATCTAGATTAAAAAGGGCCATATTCTCTGTCTTATCCCAGCAGAATATAGAGCAAATAGAACTCATTGTGGTGGATGATGGATCCACTGATGACACCAGGGAGATGATAATGTCCATCAACGATCCCAGGCTCATATATCTCTATCAGGAAAATAGGGGGGTCTCTAGTGCGAGAAACAGGGGAATAAGACAGAGCAGGGGAGAACTCATTGCCCTCCTTGACTCTGACGATATATGGAAGCAAAATAAACTCTCTCTCCATTTAAAATTTCATCTGGAGGGCCAATGGGAGATCTCCCAGACCCAGGAAGAATGGATCCTCCACGGGAAAAGAATAAATCCCGGTCTTAAACACAAAAAAAAGGCGGGATGGATCTTTATTCCCTCTCTAGAATTATGTCTAATAAGTCCCTCATGTGTGATGTTCTCCAGAAGATTATGGGAAGAGATGGGCCCCTTTGATGAGTCCCTGCCTGCCTGTGAGGACTATGATCTGTGGCTAAGGGTTACCGCCCATTATCCTGTGGGGTTATTTCCTGTGGCATTGGTAGAGAAATATGGAGGACACCTAGATCAACTCTCCAGACGTATAATAGGTCTGGATCTCTATCGTATCTATGCACTATTAAAAATATATAGACAACCACTGCCCCAGGAATATAAAGATGCAGTAATAAAGCAGATAAAACAAAAGGGCAAAATCTACATAACAGGTTGCATTAAAAGGGGAAAATGGGAAGAGGCAGAGAGAATAAGACAACTCATAAGGAATATAACAGGATTAACAATATGAAATTTCTACCAATAGGAGACGGAGATGAAGTCTCAATGCAAAAGATGTGGTAGATGTTGCTCTCTAAATCCTCCAGCCCTACACAAAGAGGATCTCCATCTTATAACAGAAAAAATAATTTCATTGTCCTCCCTTATTACATTTAGAAGAGGAGAAGTAATATGGGATAATGTAAAACAAAAATTTATATTCCTTGAAAGAGAACTAATAAGGCTGAAAAATAAAAGAGGAGAAAGGTCCTGTATCTTTTTTGTTGAACAAACTAATTCCTGTTCCATATACAAATACCGTCCCATGGAATGTAGAAAGTTTAAATGTTGGGAGCCTGAAGGATTAATAGAATATTATGAGAGAGATAGACTTGAAAGAAGCGACATAATAGATTCCCTCTCGGCAATGGGAAAGATTATTCTAGACCACGAAAAAAAGGTGCCTGCCGCTCGTCTTGTAAAATTAGGGCGACTCTTGAAAACACAAAATTCCCCTTTCATCCAAAAAGAACTTACCCCCCTTATCTCCTACGATATGACCGTCCGCTCATACTTAAGGGATAGAACAAACATAGGAGAAGAGATGGATTTTCTGCTGGGAAGGGATGCCCTACAGATCCTAAAACAGTTTGATATAGAGGTAAAGGTTCCACATAACCACCTAGACTAAATTTATTTGTTTCCCACGCCAGGCCCTTTTGGTTATAAAAAATTCCCCCATATAAGTTTTACAAAAATTTTGTATATTGTAACAAAGATGTAACAATAAGACCCCACCCTTAGCTGTAAGGCACCAGGGTAAAAATATCCAAACACTAATGAAAGGAAAACAAAATGAAACAGGGCTCCTTAAAATTAAGGCTCCTCTTTCTCATCTGGGGAATCCTGGGAATATCTCTTACCATCCCTGGCCTATACTTTATAAATATCCTCCAGAAACAGGTAAAGCAGGATGCCATCTCCAATGTAAAAAAGGAATTCACCCTCATAAGATGGATCCTCCTCCGGAGATTTCATAAAAAAACTCCCCCCGCCAATATGGATGCCTTTATAAAAGAGCTGGGCAAGGAGGCAGGGGACAGAATCACCTATATCCTGGAAGACGGAGTAGTGATTGCGGATTCCAAGGTACCAGAGGGTAAAATAAAACACATGGACAACCATGCCACTCGCCCCGAGATAATCCAGGCAAGACATAGGGGATGGGGAAGTAGTATCCGATTCAGTGGGACCCTGAAAAAACAATTGATCTATTATGCCGAAAAGATCTCCTCAAGGCACCTTCCCCCTGGATATTTGAGAGTGGCACGACC
>Ga0256914_1001502_pt1 | contig 20852 bp, 17 predicted proteins | sample HulkmetaG_FD_191571 | JGI IMG/M metagenome (GOLD analysis project Ga0256914, IMG submission 191571) | Hydrothermal chimney microbial communities from Main Endeavour vent field at the Juan de Fuca Ridge, Pacific Ocean - Hulk | ecosystem: Environmental > Aquatic > Marine > Hydrothermal vents ... | reverse complement strand
AGGAGGTAATAAAATGGGACTTTCTAAGCTTAGCATTTGGGTAAGAGATACAGCACATCCTTGTTTGCCTTACCAAAGTACAGGACATAGTTGGATTGCTATTATTTGGAGTTGTGATTTAGAATCTCTTTCTTTCGGAGCCGTAAACAATGGTATCTTCCCCCTTACAGATAAAGGTAAGGCCAAGGGCAAGATTCACGGTCAAGTGGATGTTCCACCTGGGTGCTATATTGTCGTGGCTATTGCCACCTGTAAAAACATCTTTACAGATATGGCCTTTGTCCAAGTAGGCTGCGATCAGACCGTTTGTGTAAACCTCATCCCTAAGAGGTTGTCTACCTGCACAGGCCAATTGATTATTGCCTTGAATATCGCTGCCATCTTGGGATCACAATATTCTGCCTCTTCACCTTCGGGAGAATCTATCCCCAGAGAAGTGATTGCCAAGGCCATAGCCTCCCTTGAGGAATTACGTAAGTATCTTCCGTGGGATCCCGTATTATCAGCCTTTCCCCTTACTCGAGATGAACTGGAAAAAATGGCCCAAGAAGAAAAGAAGGGAGGAAGAAGAGACAACCAAAAGGAATAATTTCCTCTAGCATTCGAAGGGTGCTTGTGTATCTGACCAGAGAAGCAAGTACCCTTCGGTCCCAATCAGCGGTTTTCTACCTTTAATTTTCATTTTTCCTTCCATCGAAAAGCTCAAAAATTTATGTAGCAAATTTATAAATATCGTGTTACAAAATGATAAAGATCAGCGGGGAGGTCTTTGATGATCTTTGTTGATTTGGAACTAAAGGCCATCGCCGAAAAGCATGGCCATCTTTGTCCAGATCTGGCCATTGGTTGGCGGGTGGGGTCCCTTTTTAGGGAATATCTTCCGGCACACCCTGAAGGTTTTTTGGTCTATGTCTATAATTCTACCTGCGCTGTCCAGGCCCTTACCCTTATGGGATTTGAGACCAAAATCGAAGATCTTCGGGAACACACTTATACCCTCATCTCTCCAGGAGGAGATATTCTTTCGCTCCTCACGGTAAGACCGGATTTCATCACTCCTCCGGTCCCTATGAATGAACTTGGCCAAAAGATCAAAGAGGGTCGGGCTACTTATTATGAAAAGGCCCATTATCTCCATCTTCTGGATCATTGGGTGGTAGAGATCATCAGTGCCGCCGAGGATGAAATCTTTTGGCGCGAATACGAAGAGAGATGGGTGGTCTAAAGATTTATTTTCTGTGCTTGTTCATTTTGTTTCCCTCTTTAGGTTTGGCCAAGACCATTCAGGTCACCGATGCTCTTCGGCGAGAAGTAAGAATAAAGGTCCCGGTGCAAAGGGCCATTTTTCTCATTGCCTATGAATTCATTCCTTACCTCGATCTGTGGGATCAGACCGTAGGGGTAAGCCTTTGGGCCAAGAGGGAGAGTGATCTCCTAAAACTCTATCCCCAAAGACTTAAAGGTCTTCGGGCTGTAGGTACAGCGACAAATCCCAATTTGGAGGCCATTACCTCTTTAAATCCAGATCTTATCATTACTTGGACCTATTTTCCTAAAGCCGTTAAAGTCTTGTCTTTCTTAGGTATCCCTACTTTGGCCCTGGCTCCCGAAAGCCTAGCTGATGTCTTTAAGACGTTGGATCTCTTGGCCAAGGTCTTTGCCCGAAAAGAAGAGGGCCTTCGGGTACAACGGGCCATGAAACATTTATTAAAGTTCTTGACCGATCGCCTCTCTTCGACCCCACGACCACGGGTCCTCTTCCTCTGGAACACACCCACCAGGGTCTCTGGAAAATACGGAGTAGTACCTGATCTCATTCGGGTTGCTGGAGGGAAGAATTGCAGCGATGAGTTAGACTTACCTTATGCCACGGTGTCCGTGGAAAGGATCGTCATTTGGGACCCGGAAGTGATTTTTATCTGGGGCAACGCTCGTTACGATGAGAAGACCATCTTGCAAGATAGTCGTTTGGCTACTTTGGCCGCGGTCAAGGAGAGGAGAGTTTATAAGCTCCCTCCCTGGTCCACTTGGTCCCCTCGATCGGTCCTCTTGGCCCTTTGGATGGCCAAGAGGCTCCATCCAGAACGGATAGATCAGGCCTCTTACGAAAGACAAAAGAGACTATTTGAACAAGAGGTCTTGTCCGAGCGGTGAGAAGGGCCGTTTTTCTGTTTATCTGTCTGGCCATCTTGGGGGTGGCTTCTTTTATAGGGCCTTCGGGGATCTTGCCGCCAAAAGGGTTTTCCTCACCCATCCTCTGGGAGATCCGCGCTCCACGGGTGGTGTTGGCTGCCCTTTGCGGCGCCACTCTTTCGGCCTCCGGCGCTGCGCTTCAGGCGGTTTTCCATAATCCTTTGGTCGATCCCTATCTCTTGGGGCTTTCCGCTGGCGGGGCCTTGGGTTGTGCCCTTTCGGTGGCCTTTTTTCCGTTTATCCCCGTATCTCTGGCTGCCTTTGTTTGCTCCTATCTTTCGGCCTTTCTGACCTATGCCCTGGCTAGGACCCAGGGTGGTACCGGGCGGCTGGCCTTGATCCTTTCTGGAGTGGTGGTCTCGGCCTTTCTCACCGCCATCGTCTCCTTGATCAAATTCCTGCTCGACCCTCATCGTTTGACCGAGGTGGTCCTTTGGCTTATGGGTAGTTTTGCCTTAAGCCGCTGGGAAGAAGTCGAGGCCACCGCTCCCTTGATCCTGGCCGGGTGTTTTTTTCTGTTCCTTTTACGCCATCGGCTAAATGTACTTTCTCTACCCGAAGAAGAGGCCAAGGTCCTTGGGGTCTCCGTGGGCAGAGAAAGGGCCTTGGTCATCGGGGCCGTAGCTTTGGGGGTCGGGGCTTCGGTAGCTGCCGCCGGGGTCATTGGTTGGATAGGGCTTATGGTCCCTCACTTGGTAAGACTATGCCTTGGGCCGGAAAATCAGAGACTTGTCCCTTATTCCATGATGGCTGGGGCGGCCATTTTGGTCGCCGCCGATACCTTGGCCCGAAGCCTTACCACCCTGGATCTCCCCGTAGGTATCCTTACTTCACTCCTCGGGGTGCCGTTTTTTGTCTATCTCCTTCGTCAAAATAAAGGGGCTGGCTGGGACGATGCTTGAGGTAAAGGCTTTGGGCTATCGTTCGATCCTGCATGATCTAACCTTTTCTATAACTTCGGGAGAACTAGTGGCCATCCTTGGGCCTAACGGGGCGGGAAAGACGACCCTTTTTCGTTGTCTGGCCCGATTGATCAAGCCTGACCAGGGGAAGATCCTCCTTCAAGGCCGCCCCCTTGAGGCCTATTCTCCAAAAAGGCTTTATCAAATATTGACCTTGGCCCCTCAATTTTCACAGATAGGCTTTCATTACACCGCACTTACCGTGGCCCTTATGGGCCGGGCACCTTATCTTTCACCTTTTTCCCGACCAAGGAAACATGATTATGAAAAGGCCCAAGAGGCCCTAGCCCTTCTTGGCCTCAAAGACCTGGCCCACCGGCCTTTTCATACCCTTTCCGGAGGGCAAAGACGTTTGGTCTTGATGGCCAGGGCCTTGGCCCAAGAAGCTGAACTCCTTTTACTTGATGAACCTACGGCTCACCTTGATCTCAAACATCAAATCTTGGTGCTCTCTAAGATTCGTGAACTCTCAAAGCAGAAGGGACTCACTATTTTAGTCAGTCTTCACGATCCGAATTTGGCCTTGGCTTATGCCGATCGGGTGCTGTGTCTGAAAGGAGGTAAGCTTATCGGAGAATTAACCGATCAGGATCAAGAAGGTATTCGACAGATCCTCGAAGATCTATACGATATTTCATTCTCTGTATTTGAGACGGCGGAAGGTCTTGTTGTCTTTCCTTACCAAGGAAGACCCAAGAACAAGGTACTTGCTTAAATTTGTTTATTTAAAGGGGGCTTATCATGAAAATAGGCATCGTTGGGTCTGGCTTCGTTGGGGCCACCTCGGCCTATGCCTTGATTATGAGGGGCATCGGGCGAGAAATCGTGCTGATAGACAAAAATCCCAAGAGGTCTTTGGCCGAGGCGGAAGACCTCTTTCATGCCGTACCATTTGCCCATCCCTTAGAAGTAATCAATGGAGATTTTGCCGATCTAGCCGGGGCCAAGGTGGTCATTATTGCCGCCGGCGTGGCTCAAAGGCCAGGAGAGACCCGGCTCCACCTCCTCGGTAGAAACGCAGCAGTATTTCGAGAAATTATTCCTCAGATCCTCAAGTATGCTCCTGAGGCTATTTTAGTGGTGGCCACCAATCCGGTGGATGTCATGACCCATCTCGCCGCTCGGTATGCTGCTGAGTACGGAGTACCCTCTTCCAAAGTAATCGGTTCAGGGACCACCCTTGATACCGCGAGATTTCGGACTTTGCTTGGTCGGCACTTAGGCGTTGATCCCCAGCATGTGCATGCCTATGTAGTCGGTGAACATGGCGATTCAGAAGTCCTTACCTGGTCATTGGTTACTATAGGGGGCATGTCTCTTGAGGAATTTTGTAAATTAAGGCACCGCTCCCTTACCGCCGAAGACAAACAGCACATCGACGAACGGGTGCGACGAGCGGCCTACTACATCATCGAAGGTAAAGGAGCCACCTATTATGGTATCGGTAGCGCCATTGCTAAGATCGTCAGTACAATCCTTTATGATCAAAGGGCTATTTTGACCCTTACTACTCCCACTAAAGAAGTAGCTGGAATCAAAGATGTCAGTGTTTCGGTACCAAGATTATTAGGTGGGGAAGGTGTGTTGGCCACCTTTCCCTTACCTTTGAGTCCTGAGGAAGAAGAGGCCTTGCGAAGAAGCGCCCAAATCATCCGTTCCGCCATTAATGAACTTGATAATGAGGGAGCTTCTTGAAATGGTGTCACGAAAGAGTTTAATTTTGACATATGTTACGCTACCCCTTCTCCGCTATTGTCGGTCAGGAGGAAATGAAGCTGGCTCTCCTCCTTTCAGCGGTGAGCCGGGAGGTGGCCGGAGTCCTGCTCTGCGGTGAGAAAGGGACAGGTAAGTCTACTGCTGCTCGTGCCCTAGCCTCTCTCCTGCCGGAGGTAGGTCCTGGACAAAAGGCCCCCTTTGTCAATCTTCCGCTGAACGCCACAGAAGAGGCCCTCTTAGGCACCATTGATTTGGAAGAAACCTTCCGCACTGGAAGGCCGATTTATTCTCCAGGGCTTCTGGTGAAGGCAGATCAAGGGGTCCTTTATATCGACGAGGTGAACTTGCTTCCTGAACACCTAGCAGCAAGCCTCCTCGATGTGGCGGAAAGGGGTTTGGTGGTTGTAGAACGGGAAGGCCTAAGCCTGACCCTGCCGGCCCGTTTAGTGCTCATTGGTTCTATGAATCCCGAAGAGGGCGATCTCTCCTCTCAACTTCTCGATCGCTTCGGCCTTTGTGTCATGGTCTCTGGAGAGAAAGATCCAGAGCGCCGGGTGGAAGTGGTAAAGAGAAGGCTTCTCTTTGAGAGAGATCCAGAGGCCTTTGGGCGGCTTTATGAAAAAGAAGAAAAGGCTTTGAGGGAGAGGCTCCTTAAGGCGCGAAGTCTTTATCCACAGGTAGTCATTCCGGTGCGATTTAGGGTCCTGATCGGGGAGCTTTGTCGTGAGGCCCGTGTCTCTGGGCACCGGGCGGACTTGGTCCTTCAGGCCGCAGCCCGAGCTTATGCTGCTCTACATGGAAGAGAAGAAGTCCTGTTTGAAGATATCGAAGCCGTGGCTGAAATGGTCCTAGTTCATCGCCGACGGGAACAAGAGCCCCGGGCCAAATCTCCGGAAAAGGAACCCAGAGAAGACAAAGAGTCAAAAAAAGGAGAAAAAAGAATCGATTCTCCTCCTGAGCTTCGAGAAGACTCCCGGCCAAGGCCTCCAGAACGCGAGGCCTCAGAAGAAAAAGAAGGCTCTCAAGCCTCTCTTCCTCCTCCGCCAGAAGAGGTCAAACCCCATGAAGGTCAAGACCAGGTCTTTGAGATTGGTGAGGTCTTTGAGATACGCCCTCTAGGGTCCACTAGACGCCGAAAGGCCCAGGAGATTAGCGGCAAGAGGTTGAAAAGTCTGACCCAAAGGGGGCGTTTTGTTCGAGCGATCATTCCCCGAGGCAAGGTGCGGGATCTGGCCCTTTCGGCCACCTTGCGGGCGGCAGCACCTTATCAATTGCGCCGAGGGGCAGGCCCTGGCCGCGGGGTAGTGATTACCAAGAACGATTTCCGTGAAAAACAACGAAAGAGCAAGGTCGGCCACCTGCTCCTCTTTTGTGTCGATGCCTCGGGTTCCATGGCCGCGGAAGCCAGGATGCGGGAAACTAAAGGGGCCATCATGAGCCTTCTCCTTTCCGCCTATCAGAAGCGGGATCGGGTGGCCCTTATCGTCTTTCGCGGTAAAGAGGCCAAGCTCGTCCTACCTCCCACCAACTCTGTAGAACTTGCCGGAAGGCTTTTGACAGACCTCCCGGTAGGAGGGTCAACCCCTTTACCGGCTGCCCTTTCTTTAGTGGTTTCTTTCCTTGAGCGCGCCCTACGTCGAGAGCCCGAGCTTCCGGTGACTACTTTTTTTATTACCGATGGACGGGGGAACGTAAGCTTAGGCCAAGACAAACCCCAGGAAGAGATCAGAAGATGGGCCCTGATTTTGAGTCAAAGATTTCCTCAGGTGGACTTTGTGGTCGTCGATACAGAGACCGGGTTTGTCCGTCTAGAGATGGCCAAGGAACTGGCCCGCATCCTTTCGGCCAAATATTTTACCCCTGAGGCCTTAAAAGCCGAGCGCCTGGTGCGTATCGCTCGCGATTTAAGAATGAAATAACAGGCTCATGGAGGATCTATGAAACGTTACCTCTTTCCCTTTAGTGCCATCGTTGGTCAAGAAGAGATGAAATTGGCCTTGATCCTGAACGTGATCGACCCTTCTATCGGGGGAGTGCTCATTCGGGGGGAGAAGGGCACCGGTAAATCCACCGTGGTCAGGGCCTTGGCCGATATCCTTCCTGAGATCGAGGTGGTCGAAGGCTGTCCTTTCTCCTGCGATCCGGAGGCCGTGGATCAACTCTGTCCAGAATGTGAGAGGCGTCTTAAAGAAGAAGGGAGTCTCCCGCGCTTGCGTCGTAAGATCCGGGTGGTTGATTTTCCTTTATCCGCCACCGAAGATAGAGTGGTAGGCACCTTAGATATTGAAGCGGCCTTAAAGACCGGGGAGAAACGTTTTGAACCCGGTATTTTGGCCGCCGCCAACCGGGGCATCCTTTATGTAGACGAGGTGAATCTCCTTGATGATCATTTAGTCGATCTTTTATTGGATGCCGCGGCCATGGGAGTCAATTTCGTAGAAAGGGAAGGGGTAAGTTTTGTCCATCCAGCGCGGTTTGTCCTGGTAGGGACCATGAACCCGGAAGAAGGCGAACTACGCCCTCAGCTTTTGGATCGTTTTGGTCTTTGTGTCACCGTGGAAGGGCTTAAAGATCCCAAACAGCGGGTGCTCATCATGGAGAGACGGGCGGCCTTTGAACAAGACCCAGAGGGGTTTACACGCCGCTTTGCCGCGGAAAACCAGGCCTTGGCCCAAAGGATCATCTCTGCCAGGGAACGTCTCAAAGAGGTAGAGATGCCAGAAGAAATGCTTTATGAGATGGCTAAGAGGCTGATTACCATCGGGGTTGATGGCCATCGGGCAGATATAACCATGGTCAAAGCAGCCAAGGCCCATGCAGCCTTTTGTGGGCGAGACAAGGTCTCTTCTGAAGACCTCAAAGTGGCGGAGAAATTGGCCCTACCCCATCGTTTACGTCGGCGCCCGTTTGAGGAAATCAGGGTCATGTAAAGGTGGGGCCGGTCATAAGCCGAGTTCTGTCCCCTGAAAGGGTGGTGGTCATTCATCTAGGCGGTTGGTTACCCAACCGCTCTAGCGGCCTACCCGGGAGCTCGGGCGGGCCACCCTCAAGCGCTCCCCTACATGGCCTTTCTCCGGGTGGGGTTTACCGTGCCCTCTCCTGTTACCAGGAGAGGCGGTGGGCTCTTACCCCACCTTTTCACCCTTACCCCGCTTACGCGAGGCGGTCTGTTTTCTGTGGCACTTTCCAGGGGTTACCCCCTCCGGGTGTTACCCGGCACCCTGCCCTGTGGAGCTCGGACTTTCCTCCGAGGCCAAAGGCCCCGGCGACCACCGACCGACCCCATTAAAAAGATAATCCATCTAATAAAATTGGCTATTCTTTTTCTGGTTGATCAGGACCTTCCGCCTTTTCCACGGACTCAGGGTGCAGAGCGGCTAAGACTTCTTCGTAGGCCTTTTTATAATAAATGATACGCTGACATATGGGACATTCATGAACTTGATCATCACGAATAAGCTCGTTGTAAAGCTGAGGAGGGATGTTCATGTGACAGCCGTCACAAACGGCTTCTAATACGCCAACCACGGCGATCCCATTCCGGCGGCTTTTAATAAATTCATAACGATTGAGCAATCTAGCTGGAATACGGCTGGCGATGGCCTCTCGTTCTTGCCAAATACTTTCTCTTTTTTTGTCTAATTCCGCCTTTTTGGCCTCGTACTTAGCCCGTTCCTCAGCTACACGTTTTTCTAACTCCGCTACTTCTTGAGAAACTTTTTCTTTTTCTTTGGCTAAATCTTCCAATCGTTCCATTAATTGTAAGAGTTCTTCTTCTCTCTTCTTGTTGGCTTTTTTGATCTCTTCAATCTCTTTAAGAAGGGCTTGATATTCCCTCTGTGCCTTTACTTCCATGAGACGATTCTGACTCTTACGCAGACGCTGGTACTCTTGTTCAAGCTCATCTTCATATTCGCGTCTCTTAAATTTCAGTTCTTCTATTTCGTTTTCCAGTTTTTCAAACTCCTTTTTCTTGGCTTCTAAGCTCTTTTCTACCTCTTGGAGTGATTCTGGACATCGCTCTTTTTCTTTATCTAAAGCCAGGAGTCGGAGATCAACATCCTGTAATTTGATAAGATTGATCATTTCTTCTCGCACATTTACCTCCTTTGGAAACTAGATCTTAATCAATTTGAAGGGTGATTTGTCTTCTAATTGACTAATCTTTATCGTCGCTTGCTGAGAGCTGGCCCATTTTTCAAGGTATTTGGCCAGTTCAGAGACGACGAGGTATTCCGTTTCAAAGTGACCAGCCACAATGACCGAAAGGCCTAAGGCCTCAGCCTCTCGCGCCTGGTGATACTTTATCTCCCCGGTGATATAAACCTGGGCCCCGCTTTTAAAAACCTGCGGCAGGAGATCTCCCCCTGCTCCCCCGCACACAGCCACCTTTTCTACTTCTTGCCTCTCATCTCCAATGATCTGGACCTGTTCACTTCCGGTGACCTTAGCCACTTTTCGGGCGAGCTCTAGCACCGTCATCGGTAGAGGAAGAATACCCAAACGCCCCAGACCAAAACGGGGATCATGTTCTTCTAAGGGGTAGAGATCAAAGGCCATCTCTTCGTAAGGATGAACCTCTTTTAGAAGGGAGATGACCCGGGGGATCTCCATGGAAGGGACCAGGACCTCAAGCCGCCATTCGGAAACACGTTCAAGTCTTCCTTTTTCGCCGTACCAGGGTTTGGCCCCTTCTCCAGGGAGGTAAGTCCCTACACCACTTACGGCAAAGGTACATCCATAATAAGAACCAATTACCCCGGCCTCGGTCTCAAGAAGGGCTTGGCGTATCTTCTCTTCGTAACCCTTGGGGATAAAGACTACGAGCTTATAAAGTTTAGAGCCTGGGCAGGGAGAAAGGGCCTTGGTTACCCGAATCCCTAAGGCCTTGGCCAGGATATCACTTACGCCCCCTTTAGCGGAATCGAGATTGGTGTGGGCAGCGATACAGGCCAAGTCGTGTTTGATGAGCAAAGAAAGGATCTTTCCCAACGGTGTTTCCAGATCCAAAGACTTTGGGGCCTTGAAGAGGAGTGGATGATGGGTGACCAGGCAATCGATACCCTTGGCCAAGGCTTGTTCAAGGACTTCCAAAGTTAGATCAAGGGCCACACCGAGATGGGTGACAGGCCTTCGGCGGGAACCCACCTGTAGCCCGACATTATCCCATTCTTCGGCTAAACTCCTTGGGGCCCATGATTCAATCGCTGATAATACATCTTGAACAGTAACGGCCATTTTTAGGCAAAATAAAAAGGTGCAAACACCATGCTTGCACCCTGTTTGGTGGGCCCACCTGGACTCGAACCAGGGACCTACCGGTTATGAGCCGGTGGCTCTAACCAGCTGAGCTATGGGCCCACGTTTTTTGCTTAAATGTAGCCTTTGAGTTTTTTTTGTCAAGGAAGCCTATCCCGAGGACCTAAAGATCCTCTTTATCATTAAAATTCGAACATTTTCGACTATTTACTTAAACATTATTAGGGCTTGATAAAGCACCGTAGTTTTCGACTACGACTCGGATGACGAAGTTTACGCAAGGCCTTGGCTTCTATCTGTCGGATACGTTCCCTGGTAACGCTAAACTCACGCCCCACTTCTTCCAAGGTGTGTTCACCCCGCTCGCCTATGCCAAAACGCATGCGTAAGACCTTTTCTTCTCGGGGAGTAAGGGTGGCCAAGACCCGCCTCGTCTGTTCGATAAGACTCAGACTTACCGCCACCTGATCCGGTGAAGGGACCCGTGGGTCTTCGATAAAGTCGCCTAGGTGTGAGTCTTCGTCTTCACCGATGGGTGTTTCCAAGGAGATGGGTTCTTTGGCTATCTTTAAGATCTTACGGACCTTTTCTACCGGAAGATCCATCCGGGCGGCAATTTCTTCGGGAGTGGGCTCCTGGCCGGTCTCTTGATAGAGCTGAAGCGAAACGCGGACCAGTTTATTAATGGTCTCGATCATGTGGACCGGGATACGGATAGTCCGGGCTTGGTCGGCAATGGCCCGAGTGATGGCCTGTCTGATCCACCAGGTGGCGTAGGTGGAAAATTTGTAACCACGTCGATAATCGAATTTTTCTACGGCCTTCATCAGGCCGATGTTCCCTTCCTGGATCAGATCTAAGAATTGAAGCCCTCTTCCCGTATATTTTTTGGCGATGGAGACCACGAGCCGCAGGTTGGCCTTAACTAATTCTTCCTTGGCCCGTCGGGCCTTAAAAAGGCCTAATTCTACTTCTTGAGCTACCTGACGCAGGACCTTTACCTTAAGCCCTGTTTTTTCTTCGGCTTCTTTGATGGCCTTTTTGGCCAGGATATAACGGGCCCTGAGGTTCAAGAAGCGGTCCATGTTAAGCCCCAAGCGCTCAGCGGCCCGTTCTATTTCGGCAAAGTGGCCGTTGGTCCGTAGGAAATAGGCCGAGAGTCGAGGTAGAGAATGGCCGGATTCTTCTTCACAACGTTTGAATTCCCGATGAGCCCTCTTAACCGCTTCCCAGGCCTTAATGACCGGTGAGGTAAGTCGTTCAAGACAACGTTTATCCAGGCGTACTTGACAAAGATGCTCAAAGACTTCGGTGCGGATCTTGTTGATCCGTTGGCGTAGGCGGAGTCGAAGTCCTTTTTTAGTGGTGGTCAGACATTCTTTATCCAATTCTAAAATTTCCTGACAAAGGGCGTTGATTTCTTGGAGCAGCCCTCTAAGCCCTTGACTGCGTTCTTCGGCTACTTGTTCTTCCTCGCTGAAACAATCGTCAAGGTCGCGCACGATATCCCTGGGCCTCAGGGCGCCTTGGAAGAATTCTTCACAGATCTTTAAGATCTCGTGAATAGTGGCCCGGGCTCTTAGGGCTGCTTTGAGGGCTTGGTGTTCTCCCTCTTCGATGATTTTGGCCACGCGCACTTCGTCTTCCCGAGAAAGGAGTCTGGCCTGTCCCATCTCTTTTAGATAGAGCTTTACCGGATCAGAGCGGGAGATCTCTTCGATGACCTCTTCGGTGATCTCTACCTCTACCGTGGCCTTGGGTTCTTCAACCCGGGGCTTTATTTCCAAGCCCTCGATTAGTTCCGCTACTTCTTCCAATTGAGAAGTAAGCGGTTTCATGATGGAGAGATGCTTGATGGGTTGCTTATGCTCCTCAAGCCCCTCCATCTCCATTAAATCTTTTGTTAGGTCTGCCATAGCCCCCCTCCCCTGGTAAATTTTAAAGACCGCAGCGCAAATCTTGATATTCCCTGAGGAGACGTTTGGCCTCCTCTAGACGCCCTTCTTTCTCAGCCTCTCTAATGGCCTGAAGAAGGGCTTCAAGTTGCCCCCTTTTGCGGCGTCTGAGCAAACAGACCTTTATTTCCTCCGCCACCTTGGCTGGTGAGACTTCTTCAAAGGCCGGTGGCGAAAGGATGATCTCACTCACCAGGGCTTGGAGTTCCAAATCCTCAAAGGAGAGATCTTCTAAGGAAAAGGCCCCCCGAGTCTCTACAAGATAGGCCACCTCTTTGAAGAGTCGTCGGTAGAGGTCATGGGTAAAGATTTCTTCCACCGCTTCCCGGTCGAATTCGGAGAAAAACTCTGGATGAAAGAGGAAGAACTCTAATACCGTACGTTCAAAATACCTGGCTTCCGAGGAGGTCTGGGGAGACTCTATCCGAAGACCTCCTTTGAGGCCTTTTTTGATGGAGGCCTCGGAGACCCCGGTTGCTTCTGCTAGCCGAGCTACATAGAGATCAAAGACCACCGGGTCTTTCAGGGCCTCAAAGATCGGTCGGAGTTCACGAATAATGGCCACTCGCCCTTCCGGGGCCCTGGAAAATTTCTGCTCGAGGACCTTCAAGAGAAAGTCAAAGATGGGTAAGGCCCGCTCTTTTTCCTTCCAAAAGGCCCCCGGCCCAAACTTGCGCACGAAGGAATCAGGATCTTCATCTGGTGGCAGGGAGATTACCTTGGGAAAAAGACTTTCGTTTAAGAAAAGCGGTGCTGCCCGCATAGCCGCCTTTACGCCGGCTTCATCAGCGTCAAAGACCAGATACCAATCAGTGGCTAATCCCTTCATTACCCGCACATGTTGCGGAGTAAGGGCCGTGCCCAAGGTGGCCACTACTTCGCGCACTCCGACCTCATAAAGGGCGATGAGATCCAAATAGCCCTCGACCACAAAGCCGAAACCAGCCGAACGGATAAAGTTCTTGGTATGATAAAGGCCGTAAAGCAATTGCCCCTTATGATAGACTGCTGTTTCCGGGGTATTGAGATATTTGGGCTCTCCTTTGGCAATAACCCTCCCTCCGAAACCAGCTACTCGCCCTTGAATATCGTAGATGGGGAAGATGACCCGTTCGCGAAAGCGATCGTAGAAACTTCCGTCTTCTCGGGCGACCAAAAGTCCGGCCTCTTCAGCCAATTTTAGGTCTATCCCTGCCAACCTTAGATGAGAGGCCAGACTGTCATAGGAGGCCGGGGCATAGCCCAAGCCAAAGGTCTTGATGGTCTCTGGAGAGAGCCCACGGCTTTTGAGGTATTCTCTGGCCGGGGCTCCGCTTTGGGCTGCCCAAAACATCTGACTGAAGAAACGTTGAGCCCTTTCGTTCAAGCGGAAAAGGGCCTCTCTTTTGGCGGCCTTGGCCTTTTCCTGCGGGGAAAGCTCCCCTTCTTTGAGTTCGATACCATAACGACGAGCAAGCTCCTTAACCGCTTCGGCAAAGCTGATCTGATGAAATTTCATATAAAAGCCGATGACGTCTCCCCCGGCTCCGCAACCGAAACAATGAAAGATTTGGCGCTCTTCACTCACGGTAAACGAGGGTTTGCGGTCGCTGTGAAAGGGGCAAAGCCCGACATAATTTCGGCCCACCTTTTTTAAGGCCACATATTCTGAAACGATGTCTAAGATATTGGCAACTTCTTTGATCCGTTGCGCGGCTTCGCGGAGGCTCACGCCTGCTCCTCCTGAGTGGCCAATTCGACCACGGTAATGGCGTCACCTCCCTCAAATATTTCCCCAGCACGGATGCGAGCCACCTGTCTATGCGCCGCCAAGTATTCTCTTACGGCACGCATCAACCGTCCGGTACCCAGGCCATGGATCACCGTAAGTCTTGATTGACCAGAGAGAAAGGCCCGGTCGATATACTTGTCTAAGACTTCAAGGGCCTCGTCTACGGTGAGGCCGATGAGATTTATGCTCGTGGGAACGTCCTTTTCGGCCTGAATGGAGAAAGAGGTCTTTTTCGGACGACCTTCCTCGGGCAAGACGATCAGATCGTCAAGGGCCACCTCTACCTTAAAGGGACCCAACTGAACTTCAACTACCTTCTCCCTCACCCGAAGGACTCGCCCTTCTTGCTCCAAACCTTTTAGCTTTACTCTGGCCCCAGGCCTTACCGGACCAGCAGAAGGTGCCTCGGGCAAGATTTCCTTAACTTTGTGCCGAAGGAACTTGGTAAATTCCTCTCTGGCTCGACGAAGACCCAGTTCACGGGAAGAGACTTTTTCAGTAAGATGTCTAAATTCTTCTTCAAGCTGTCTGAGACGCTGCTGGTATTCGGCCCGAAGGCGTGCTTCTTCTCTTTCTAGGGTAGCCTTAAGCCGAGTCTCTTCCTCGAGGAGTCGCCTTCTTTCGACCTTAAGGGCCTCCCGTTCCTTACCTAAGGCTTTACGTTCGGCCTCAAGGTTTTCTAAAGAGAAACGCAAAGATTCAAGGACCTGTTTAAAGGTCTCATCACTTCCGCCAATAAATTCTTGGGCCCGAGAGATAATTTCTTCAGGAAGCCCCAAACGCTTAGCCAGAGAAAGCCCGCGCGAAAGCCCGGAGACCCCATAAGCCAGACGATAGGTAGGCTCTCCAGTCTCTTCGTCAAAGCTCACAGAGACGGGGAGGATCTCTGGCCGACTAAAGGAGAAGGCCTTTAAGACCTCGTAATGGGTGGTGGCCAAGACCCGAGCCCCGGTGCCGATCAAGCGTTCGAGGACCGCCATCCCTAGGGCTGCCCCTTCCGCAGGATCAGTCCCCCGCCCAATCTCGTCGATCAAGAAGAGCTTTCGTGGGCCAGCAGAATCCAAGATTTCTCGCAAACGCCGAATATGGGCCGAAAAGGTGCTTTCATCTTGAGAAAGATCCTGCTCGTCGCCGATATCTACCAAAATCTCTTCGAAGACAGGGAGAGTACTATCAGGTGAGGCCGGAATAGGAATAGCGGCCTGGGTCATCAGACAAAGGAGGCCCACGGTCTTTAAGGCCACCGTCTTTCCACCAAGATTAGGCCCGCTGATGATGACGATAGGCCTTTCCAATGGGAAATGAAAGTCGTTTCGAACCACCTTGCGCCCGGAAAGGAGGAGCAGTGGATGAGCGGCGTTGAGCAGCCGGATCTCTCCTTCGGGCACCACTTCTGGTAAGGCCCCGGAGATCCTCTCGCCAAAGACGGCTCTGGCTTCAAGACTGTCTATCTCGGCGATGATCTCTTCTAGGGTGAAGAGATCATCCTTGAATTCTAAGATCCTTCGGGTAAGGGCTTCTAAGAGACGCCTTATTTCGCGTCCTTCTTCAAGACGCAAAGACTCTATCTCGTTGGCCAGGGGGATGATCTCTGCAGGTTCAATATAGACCGTGGCTCCGCTGGCCGAGGTATCGTGAAGGATGCCAGGCAACCGGTGCTTGGCCTCGGCCCGGAGCGGAAGGACGTATCGACCACGGCGCTTAGTGATTAGCTCTTCTTGGAGCCAACCGGCTCGAGAGGCTTTCTCTAGGGTCTTTTTGAGGCGTTCCTTGAGGGTCTTTTCCGTGGTTGCTATCCGTCTGCGGATAGAATGAAGCCTCTCACTGGCCTTGTCTCGAACTCTGGAACCGTCTTTTTCGATGATTCGGTCGATATGGCCGATGAGTTCGGAAAATTCTCCAAGGCCGGATAGAAGGCCCTTTAAACGGGGTAAGGGAAGGCCTTTTACGTGATTTTTTAAGGCCTTAAAGGTCAAGAGATACTGTCTTATGAGATGAATTTCTTCGGGACGAAGGACCTGCCCCCGGGCTGCACCTTTTAGGAGAGGGCTTATGGCCTTTAGTTCAGGCAACGGAAAACGACCTCGCTCGGCAAGCAACCGCCGCGCTTCTTCCACCTTGGCAATTTCGTGTTGGATGGCGGAAAAATCGGTTTGGGGGTGAAGAAAACGAAGCCTCTCCCTTCCTGGTTCGGTCCGGGCCTCTTCTAAGAGAAAGGCCTGAATCTGATCAAATTCGAGTTTTTGTAAGGAAATGGCCTTCATGCCATGAAAAAGACTTAATAAACCCCCATTCCGAAAAGGGATCAAAATCCAACACTATAACTAGGGAGGTACAAAAAAGCCCGGATTTCACTCAATTTTTTAATATTCATTGTTGTTTTTATTTGAAACTTGAAATCCGGGCTCACGGGTGAAACAAACCTTTAGTCATACTGTTTCATTCTCTTAAGGCGCTTAAGCAGTCTTTTGCGGGCTGCCATTAGTTTCTTTTTTCGACGAACACTGGGTTTTTCGTAATATTCCCTCTTTTTGATCTCGGAAAGAATACCCGCCTTTTCACACATCTTCTTGAAGCGTTTAAGCGCCTGCTCAAAAGGCTCATCTTCGCGAACGATAACTCCAGGCAAACAGACTCCCTCCCTCCGTATAATTTGTAATTATTGAACATATTAGCATTGCCAAGACCTGTCAACCGCTATGGGAGCATAAAATGAGGATTCATTCATTATTGATTCTCAGACTCTGCTTGATGTAAAAGACCTTCCAAATGTTTCAAAATATGGGCCGGAAATTTAGTCAGCCGCCCCTGTCGAGTTACCGGAGCATGGATGGTAAAACCTTCGGTAAGTAAACGTTTATCTCGATAAATAGCATAGTTAAACTTTACTTTATGGGGCTTTAGCTCCGTCAAATAGGTCTCGATCTCGACCAGGTCATCGTAACGTGCCGGCGCTCGATAACGGATATAGGCCTCGACCACTGGTAAAATAATTTCTTCTTGTTCTTCGATTTCTCGATAGGTAAGCCCTGAGACCCGAAGGAGCTCGGTGCGGCCTATCTCAAAGAGGCGCAAGTAAGTACCGTAATAGACCACACCTCCACAATCGGTGTCGCCGTAGATGATACGGTAGGTAACTTTTGCTATCTTTCCCATAGGGTAGGGACAAACATACTCGAAAGAGGAGGGCTTTCAAGGAGGAAAGATGCCCAAACTGCCTAAACGCAATCCGCGGGCCATGGCCCTCAAGGTACTGATTCGCTGGGAGACCAAAAAACCCTTACTTGATGAGGTCCTTTCTGAAGTCCTTGAAAAGAGCGTACTCCCCGATCCGAGAGACCAGGGATTGGTGGCGGAATTGATCAATGGTGTTGTACGTCATCTCTCTCTCATTGATTACTATCTTTCACGGGTCAGCCGCAAACCTTTAGAAAAAATGGATCCCGAGGTGCGAAATGCCCTGCGTCTCGGGGCCTATCAGATAATGTTTACCCGCATTCCTCCTTCAGCAGCGGTCAATGAGACGGTAAAGATCCTAAAACGCCGCCGTGGGACCTGGATTATCGGCTTTGTCAACGCTGTTTTGCGTGAATTGGCCGAAAAATGGGAAAAAATAGATCTCCCTCCCAGAGAGATGGACCTCGTCGGCCATCTCTGTGTGACCTATTCTTATCCCCGTTGGATGGTGGAAAGATGGCTCTCTCTCTTTGGTCCAGAAGAGACCGAAGCCCTCCTCCGCGCCGGTAATGAACGCCCCACCTTGGTGGTCAGGGCCAATACCATGCGGGTCTCTCGAGATCAGCTCTTGATTTATCTTAAGGCCGAGATCCCTGAAGTCGCCGCCTGCCGATATAGTCCAGACGGCCTTATCCTCCATGGCTTTCAGGGACGGATCACCAATCTTCGAGCCTTTAAAGTGGGCTGGCTTCAGGTTCAAGACGAGGCCAGCCAGTTAGTGAGTTATTTGCTTGCCCCTCGACCGGGAGAACGTATCCTCGACGCCTGTGCCGGGGTGGGCGGAAAGAGTACCCATTTGGGACAGATGATGCGCAATACTGGGCGGATCTACGCCCTTGATCTCTACCCATGGCGTTTGGAACGCCTCAAGGAAAACGCCAAACGTCTAGGGATCACGAATATAGAGGTCATGGCCGCCGATGCCACCAAGGCCATAGAGAGGTTAGGGGGGCAATTCTTTGACCGCATCTTGATTGACGCCCCGTGTACCGGTACAGGGGTCATCCGTCGCCATCCAGACATCAAGTGGGCCCGGAGTCCCAAGGATCTTAAAGAAGTCCCGGAAAGACAACTAGCCCTTCTTACCTCCTTGGCCCCTTTACTCAAAAAAGGCGGGGTGATGGTCTATGCCACCTGTAGCCTGGAACCGGAAGAAAACGAAGAGGTGGTGGCCAAATTTCTTGAAAAGACAAATTTTGTCTTGGAAAAGGCCCATCAGTTTCTTCCAGAGCCAGCGCGGGCGTTAGTTGACGAGCAAGGTTTTATGCGTACCTACCCCCATCGTCACGATTTAGATGGCTTTTTTGCCGCGCGCTTTCGAAAGAAGGGATAAGGATTTGCCTCTGTTTTTAAGTTCGAATACTATGATAGGAAATCCAAAAGGGGGTCTTTATGCCGGAAGCTATAACCGAATTACGCGGTACCGACCGTATCATTGTCCCTATAAAGCTTGAGCCAAACACCAAATTTGTCTTTCAGTGTGGTCCAGGAGTCCCTTGTTTTCGCCTATGTTGTTCGGATCTGTATCTCCCACTCACCCCTTATGACATCCTAAGACTGCGTAATCGTCTAAAACTCACCACCGATCAGTTCTTGATCCAATATACAGAGCCTTTCATCCTCCCCCGGTCCAAATTGCCTGTGGCCCGACTCAAGATGCGCAATGACGAACACAAGAGCTGTCCTTTCTTGAGTGAGAAGGGCTGTACGGTTTATGAGGATCGTCCCTTGGCCTGTCGTTATTATCCCCTGGGCCTTGGTATCTTTCGTAATCGAGATGAAGGGCGCAATGAAGATTTTTACTATCTGGTCAAGGAAGGCTTCTGTCAGGGGCTTGATACCGGCCCGGAGATGACAGTTGAGGAATATCGTCGTTCACAAGGGATTCCGGAGATGGAAGAGCCGGTTACCGAATGGGCAGAGATCATCATGAAAAAGGAATCTCTTGGGCCGATTGAAGTGCCGCAAAAGAGCCTTGAGCTCTTTTTCATGGTCAGTACCAACCCCGAGCGTTTTCGAAGGTTTGTCTTTGAGAGTCGGTTTCTTGAGATCTACGAAGTCGATCCGGAGACTTTAGAAAAGATCAAAGAGGATGATCTGGCCTTATTGCAATTTGGTTTTAAGTGGCTGAAGACCGTTCTTTACGGTGAAAATCTGGTCAAATTGCGGCGAGAAGTTCCGAAACACCGCAAGATCAAACCGGCTTAATCTAAGCCAAACAGAAAAGATTTTCATTCAAATGTGAAAATCTTTTCCTACAAGAGGAAAAATTTTTCATAGTCGGGAGGGGTGTAATGTATTTTAAGTATCGAAGAAAGCGCCATTAAATTTCTGAGAGATCGGCATATTTCTTGCTTCTTAAAAGATTAAAAGGCACACGGAGAAGATCAATGGAAGAGATCAGGTCCTCCGGTGAAGACGAGTTTGAAAAATGGTTTGAAGAGATGGCTTGTTTGGCCCAAAAAGACCCGGAAGCCTTTGAGAGGCGTCGAGCGGAACTGATCGAAGAGGCCATTTCTCAGGCTGAGCCCGAGTATCAGGAAAGGCTGCGCAGACTCCAGTGGCGTATTGATATGGAAAGAAAGCGGTGCAAGACGGCTCTGGCCGCCTGCCTTCGTCTCTACGAAATGATGTGGGATTTTATTTATGCGGAAAATGGCTTCCTTGAAGCCGTTAATACTCTACAGCAATTGGCTAATGCCTTGGAAAAGGGCGAGGTAGTCCGGCTGGAAGAAATAAGACCAAAGCTCCCTGAGCGGAAGGCCCGGATAATCCCCTTCCCCAAACGCTGATCTTTTTGATCAAATAACCCCTTTTCGACCCCAAGAGTAATTCTTTTCATTTTGTTTTGTTGCTTGACTATATAGCCATTTGGCTATATAGTTATGACATGTCTCTTAGGGTAGCTGTTACCAAACTCAAGGCCTTGGCTGATCCAACTCGTTTAAAGATAATGGCCCTCTTGGCCCGGAGGTCGTTTTGTGTCTGTGAACTTACGGTGGCCTTGGGTCTTTCTCAGCCGACGGTCTCCCGGCACCTCCAGCAATTAGAAGCAGCGGGGTTTCTTGTTTCTGAGAGGCAGGGCTCGTGGGTGATTTATCATCTACACCCCGCCGATGAAGAGACCGCCGCTTTTTTGGATTCGGTCCTGCATTGGTTGGCCAAAGATGTAGAACTAGAAGAACTTGTTCAGATGGCCGTTTGCCTTGATCGCTATGAATGTTCCAAGAAGATGCGGGAGGTTTCGTCAATATATCAACCTAAGGAGGATACCGATGGCCATTGAGATCCGAGATCCAGAACTGAAGGAAATGTTCGAACACGGGGTTTTCTTTCATGGTCACCTCTGTCCGGCCATGCCCTTGGGGCTTCGGGCCGGGCTTTTGGCCCGCCGTAGGCTAGGTGTGGAGAGGGCTAAGAGCAAAGAATTGATGCTCCTTTCCGAGACCGGGACAGGCCATCTTATGCAGTGTTTCCTGGATGGGGTGATGATGGCGACTGGGTGTACTTATGGTAAGGGCAATTGCCAAAAACTCTACTACAACAAGATGGCCTTTGTCCTCATCGACGTGGTGGAAGGAAAGGCCGTTCGGGTGGCTCTAAGGCCTGAGTTTATTAAGGAGGCCCTTAAATCACCCTTTCTTGAGAGACGCCAACAAGGTATTCCTCCAGAGATGATCGAACCGGAGATCGCCGAAGCGGTGGTCAATAAAGTCTTGAGTATTCCCGAAGAAGAGGTCTTTAAGATTAGCGAGGTCT
>Ga0256914_1001501_pt1 | contig 20863 bp, 25 predicted proteins | sample HulkmetaG_FD_191571 | JGI IMG/M metagenome (GOLD analysis project Ga0256914, IMG submission 191571) | Hydrothermal chimney microbial communities from Main Endeavour vent field at the Juan de Fuca Ridge, Pacific Ocean - Hulk | ecosystem: Environmental > Aquatic > Marine > Hydrothermal vents ... | reverse complement strand
CAACCGCGCCGCCACCCTCATGCGCCGTTACGGTATCCGTGCGGTGCCGGTTCTGGTGGTGGACGGCCGCTATCGGGTGAAAAACACGCCCAAGGTGCTGGAGACCGCCGACATCCTCATTCAGCGTATCCTGGACGAGCGGAAGGGCGGTTGAGCATGACCCGGTCCACCCCTGCGCATCGGCTGCCGGCGCGCTTTACCCTGCTGAGCTACAACATTCAGATGGGGGTGGACACGGCCCGTTACCGTGAATATCTCACCCAGGGCTGGAAGCATGTCCTGCCCCACCGGGCGCGCATCCACAACCTCAACCGCATCGCCAACCTGCTGTCACGTTACGACATGGTGAGTCTGCAGGAGGTGGATGCCGGAAGCCTGCGCAGCGGTTTCGTGGACATCACCGAGTATCTGGCTCACCGGGCCGATTTTCCCCATTGGTACCGACAGGTGAACCGCAACATCGGGGTCATCGCCCGCCACAGCAATGGTTTCCTCACCCGGTTCGAACCGGTGGAGGTGAGCCACTATCGGCTGCCGGCGGCTCCCGGCCGGGGCGCCATGGTGTTTCGCTTTGGAGAGACCCGCGAGGCGCTGACCTTGTGCAGCATGCACTTGGCGCTGGGTCGCCGGGCGCGCGAGAAGCAGCTCGATTTCGTCTCCGATGTGCTGCGCGGCCGCCCCCACCTGGTGGTGATGGGAGACCTCAACGCCAGCTGCGAAGCACCGGAAATCCGCCGTTTCCTCATGCGCCACGACCTCTTGGAGCCGGCCTGCGATCAGCCCACCTTCCCCAGCTGGCGTCCGGTGCGCAAGATCGACCACATCCTCGTCTCGCGCAGCCTCAAGGTGATCCGTTCCAAGGTGTTGGACTACACCTTTTCCGACCATCTGCCGGTGAGCCTGGAATTGGAGATTCCAGAGGCGGCCCGAGCGGCCGCCTGATCTCCTTTCTCATTCCGCCGCCGCCCAGGCGTGGCCCCATGGCCGGCCGGTCCCTGCCTCCAACCGTTGCAACAACCCTTCGTCCGGAACCGCCTCTCCCGGCCAGACCCGGGTCACCTCAACCAGCAGACGGGCGGCCACCCCGTACCGACGCCAGTCGAGCTCGGCGACGGCGTGCTCGCCACCGCAAGCGGCGCAGGTCACGACCTGGGTGGCGTCACGCCGCCAGGACTGGAAGGCGGTTTTCCAATCGGCGACCGGCGCGCCGCACCCCGGGCAGCGAGGACGGCTGCGCCGGGGCGTGATCCGCAACCGGGGCGGCGCCTCCTGACGCAGGCGCAGGTGGGTGAAGGCCCAGCCGCCCTCGGCGGGTGGTTCCAACACCAAGCGGGGTGAACAGCCGGCGAAGGTGATGTACCGGAAGAAGCCGGACCCCGCCTGGTAGCGGTCCCCTTCCAGCGGCGCACCCAGAAGGCCCGCCTCGGCAAGGAGAGCGACCACCACCGCCCGTTCGGGAGGCGGTTCTAGGGGCGGCAACGGAAACAGGAACAGGCTGGTCTCCATGGATCGACGACAGGGGCTCGGCATCGGCGGGTGGTAGAATGTAGCACCTTTTTCTCCCGTCCTCGTGCCATGCGCGCCGTTCTCTTTCTCTGTCTGCTTTTGTTGTCCGGCGTCGCAGCGGCCGAACCGCTGCGAGTGGCGGTGAGCGTGCTGCCGCAAAAGACCTTCGTCGAGGGGGTCGGTGGCGACGCGGTCCAAGTGCAGGTGGTGGTGGGCCGAGGTTACGACCCGGCCCTCTACCAGCCCACACCGCGCCAGTTGGCGCAACTGGCTCGAGTCCAGCTCTACGTGCGCGCCGGCGTGCCCTTCGAACGCGGATGGCTTGGTCGCTTCCGCCAACTGAACCCGCGCATGGAGGTGCTGGACATGCGCCAGGGGCTGCCGCTGATTCCCGACGAGAGCGGCCAGAGCGACCCCCATGTCTGGACCGATCCCCGCTTGATGATCCATCATGTCACCCTGCTGCGCGACGCCCTCATCGCGCTGGACCCGGCACACGCCGAAACCTACCGCCGGGGCCATCGGGAGTTGACCGCCCGCCTGACGACCTTGGACGCCGAGCTGGAACGACAACTGGCGCCGGTGAAAGGGAAGAGTTTTCTCGTCTTCCACCCCGCTTGGAGCTATTTCGCCCGCCGCTACGGCCTGCATCAACTCTCCGTCGAGCACGAAGGCAAGGCGCCCAACGCCCGCACCCTGGCCCGGCTCATCGACGAGGCGCGGCGTTTGAAGATCCGCACCATACTGGTGCAACCCCAACATCCGGCCCGCAGCGCCCGGGTGGTGGCCGACGCCATCGGCGCCCGGGTGGTGGAGGTGGACCCCTTGTCGGAGGACTACTTCGGCACCTTGCGCCGATTGGCCGCGGTGCTCACCGGAGAAGAGGAATGAGTCGCCCGGCCATCGAGATCCAAGGCGTCTCTTTCGCCTACGGGGAGGTGCCCGTCCTCGAGGACGTGAATCTGGAGGTGTCCGAAGGGGAGTTTCTCGGGATCGTGGGACCCAATGCCGGGGGCAAGAGCACCTTACTCAAGCTCATTCTGGGGCTGCTGGAACCCCAGGCGGGCCGGATCCGGGTGTTCGGCCGCCCCCCGCACAAGGTCCGCCGTCTCATGGGCTATGTGCCCCAGTACCCCCCATTCGCGCGTGACTTCCCCATCACCGTGGAACAGGTGGTGCTCATGGGCCGTCTCGGCGCCGGCAACTGGCTCGGCGGCTACCGGCGGGAAGACCGCCGGATCGCGACGCGGGTGATGGAGGAGGCGGAAATCGCCCCGCTGGCGCGCCGGCCCATCGGGCAGCTCTCCGGCGGGCAACTGCAGCGGGTGCTGGTGGCCCGCGCCCTGGCCTGCGAGCCGCGCATCCTGCTCCTGGACGAGCCGACGGCCAACATCGACATGCGGGTGGAGAACGAGCTGTTCGACCTGCTCGAACGGCTCAACGAACGCATGACCATCCTGGTGGTCTCCCACGACATCGCATTCATCTCCCGCTACGTGAGTCGGGTGGCCTGCCTCAACCGCACCCTCGTCTGCCACCGCACCGAAGAGATCGACGCCGACGCCATCGGCCGCCTCTATGGAGGCGAGGTGCGCATGGTCCACCACCACTACGGCCACTGACGCCCCCATGGACGCCTTTATTCAGTACCCCTTCCTGCAGACCGCCCTCATCGCCGGGTTGCTGGCCAGCATCGGATGCGGCGTGATGGGCAGCTACGTGGTGGTCAAACGCATCGGCTATCTGGCCGGAGGCATTTCCCACAGCGTCCTCGGCGGCATGGGGGCGGCCCTGTTCTTCGGCTTCTCTCCCTTCGGCGGCGCCCTGCTGGCGGCCTTGGCAGCGGCCCTGCTCATCGGTTGGATCAAGCTCAAGGGCGAAGCTCGCGAGGATACGCTCATCGGCGCCGTGTGGGCCATCGGCATGTCCATCGGCGTGCTCTTCATCGCCCGCACGCCCGGCTATGCGGCCGACCTGACCGGATACCTGTTCGGGAACATTCTGCTGGTCTCCCGCGGGCAACTCTGGGAGCTGGCGGTCCTGGACCTGCTGGTGATCGGGCTGGTGGCGGCTTTCTATCGCCAGTTCCTGGCGGTGACTTTCGACGAGGAGTTCGCCCGGCTGCGCGGTGTGCCGGTGGCCCTCTTCTATCTGCTGTTCCTCTGCCTGGTGGCGCTCTCGGTGGTGTTGCTGGTGCAGGTGGTGGGGTTGATCCTGGTCATCGCCCTGCTCACCCTGCCGGCGGCCATCGCCGGCCACCACGTGCGGACCCTGGGACGAATGATGGTCCTGGCCAGCCTCCTTGGCATGGGGTTCACCGGCGCCGGGCTGGCCCTATCGTTCCACTGGGACCTCCCTTCGGGGCCGGTCATCATCCTGGTGGCCGGCACCGCCTACCTGCTTTCGGCGCTGACTGGACGCCGGTTGCATCGCAGGGAGAAAGGAACGTGAAGCGGCTCCTCATCATGCTGGTGCGGGGTTATCAGCTCCTGATCAGCCCTTTCCTGGGCAACAACTGCCGTTACGTGCCTTCCTGCTCGGCCTACACCATCGAGGCCATGGAGAAGCACGGTCCCTTGCGGGGCCTGTGGATGGGCATCAAACGGGTGGGGCGCTGCCATCCCTTCCATGAAGGCGGTTACGACCCGGTACCCGATCCCGAAACGCGGAAGCGGCATGGTTCCTGACCTCTTCACCAGCGCCGAGCGCTACCGCAACGCCTTTGCCCTCGGGCTGGAGAGGCTGCTGGAGAACGACCAGCTGGGCGCCTTCATCCTGGTGCTGGCCAACGCCAGCTACGACGAAGCACTGTGGCAACGCCTGTGGCCGCGTCTCAACCGCCACTTCCAGGAGCTGGGGGACGCGCTCACCGAGGCGCTGCACCACGGTCGGCGGCTGGACCACCCGGAAGCCGACCTCATGGTCTTCCTCAAGCTGATGGTGCTGGGACTCAATCGGGTGGCCCTCACCCGTCACCGCCGCGCCGGCCCCTGGGAGCTCCAGTTCAACCCCATTCGCGCTCTGCGCCCGGCGCGCATGAGCAACGCGGTGGTGGAACGGCTCCACGCACCTTTCGACGAAGGCGGCTTCCATTTCAACCGCCCCTTCCTCCAGGCGGAACGGATCTGGGCAGGAGAACTGGCCGGCCACCCCCTGCGCCTCTTCTACAACAAGTTCCCCTTCGCGCCCCTGCACGCCCTGCTGGTGCCCGACCCGGAAGCGCGCAGGCCCCAGTACCTCGACCGCGCCACCCACGAGCTGGCCTGGCGGCTGCTGGAGGAGACCGGTGCACGGCTGCCCGGCTCGGGACTGGGCTACAACAGCCGCGGCGCCTACGCCTCGGTGAACCACCTCCACCTGCAGTTCTACTCGGGAAAGAAGGAGGGATATCCCATCGAGGATCCACGCTGGCGCCACAACGGCGGCGCGGAACCCTGGCCCCTGCCGGTGGAGCGGTTCGATTCCATGGAGGAGGCGTGGCGGCGCATCGAGACGCTGCACGCCGCCAACCGGGCCTACAACCTGCTCTACCGTCCCGGCCGCCTCTACCTCACGGCCCGCGCCATGCAGGGCACGTACCGCCACAGCGACTGGACCGGCGGCTTCGCCTGGGCCGAAGTGGCAGGATGCATCACCCTCTCCTGCGAAAACGACTTCGACGTACTGGGCGAAACGGAGATTGCGCGGGAGCTGGCGCAACTGGCACTGGAACCGGGGCGGACCGGGGAAAACGGGATCGGGCTCATCGGGAACCGCGGTTAGGCCGTGCGGTTCAAATCTCATCGAACGGCAAGGCCGGAGCCCCCTCCTGCTCCAGACGACGCCGTTGCCTTTCGTTGGTCAGAACGCCTCAGCCTGCCTCATGGGCGATGGCCGAGGTCGGGGGCGACGCGACATCCACGCCCTCCTTCCGCCCACCTCCAAACGGCACTCACGGCGGGCCGATCGCGCCCGTGGCACGGCCTTGGTCATTTTGGCGCCCGCCGAAGCCTCCCTGCTACAATAGCCGCCATGAGCGAATCGTCCTGTCTCAAGAATCACTTCCTCATCGCCCTGCCCAGCTTGCAGGACCCCAATTTCTCGCGCAGCGTCACCTACTTGTGCGAGCACACCGACGACGGCGCCATGGGGCTGGTCATCAACCGTCCTTCTCCACTTTCGCTGGGTCACATCCTGGAGCACATGCAGATCGAGCGCACCGAACGGACGCCGGACGAGATGCCGGTGTTCGTGGGCGGGCCGGTACAGGAAGATCGGGGATTTCTGCTCCATTCGCCCGCAGACCGCTGGAAGTCGACCCTGGTGGTGACCGACGAGCTGGCGGTGACCACTTCGAAGGACATCCTCCAGGCCATCGCACGGGGCGAAGGGCCGGAGGAGGTGCTCGTCGCGCTGGGCTACGCCGGGTGGGGCCCGGGGCAGCTCGAGCACGAACTGCAACAGGACGCCTGGCTGGTCGCGCCCGCCTCCCGCGAGATCATCTTCCACACCCCGGTGGAAGCCCGCTGGGAAGCCGCGGCCGCGCTCACGGGCGTGGATCTGAACCTCATCACCAGCACCGCCGGACATGCCTGATGCGCTTCCGCCAGGCCCCGGCCGTGCCGACCGACGGCCTCCCGCGGCGCCCCGCACGGTGACCGGCCCGCGCGAACAGACGCTGCTCGGATTCGATTACGGCACCCGCAGGATCGGAGTGGCCGTCGGTCAGAGCCTCACCCGCACCGCCACCCCCCTCGCCACCATCCAGACGGCCAACGGCCGACCCGACTGGATCGCCATCGCCCGACTGATCGACGAGTGGCGCCCCGACGCCCTGGTGGTGGGGCTTCCCCTGGAGATGGACGGCACACCGGCGGAAGTGCACGACCGGGCCTGCAAGTTCGCGCGCCAGTTGGAGGGCCGTTTCCACCTGCCGGTGCACATGGCGGACGAGCGGCTCACATCGCGCGAGGCCCGGGCCCGCCTCGGCGCCGAGGTCGTGAAATCGAAAGAACGGGTGGACGCCGTGGCCGCCAAACTCATTCTGGAAACCTGGCTGGAGACGCAGTGACCGGACGGATCTTCATGCAGCACGAGGCCATCCTGGATCTGATCCAGGGCATGGCCCGTCTGGCCCGGCACAAACTCGAATTGTTGGGACGGAAGAAGCCCGTGTTGGTGGGGATTCACACCGGCGGCGTTTGGGTGGCCCATCGGCTCCAGCCGCTGTTGGAGGTGGAAGAGCCCCTGGGCGAACTGGACATCAGCTTCTACCGGGACGATTTCACCCGCATCGGCATGAATCCCCAGGTGCGGCCCTCGCGCATCCCGTTCGAGGTGGAGGGTCGCCACATCATTCTGGTGGACGACGTCATCCAGTCCGGGCGCACCGTGCGCGCCGCCATGAACGAAATTTTCGACTTCGGACGGCCCGCCTCCATCCTGTTGGTGACCCTCATCGAACGCAGCGGTCGCGAGCTCCCCATCCAACCCGATGTGGCGGGTCTGCACCCGCCGCTCGCCGACGACGAACACATCCGCCTGGAGGGGCCCGATCCCCTGGTGCTGCGCATCGGTCGCCGCGCCGGACCGCGGGAGACGACATGAGGGACGATCTCCAATACAACGAGTCGGGCGGGCTGCGCCATCTGCTCTCCATCGAAGGGCTGGGCCGGGAGCAGATCCTCCAGATCCTGGACCTGGCCGAGTCCTTCGCCGTGCTGCCCGGCCGCCAGGTGAAGAAGGTCCCCCTGCTGCGGGGCCGGATCGTCACAAACCTCTTTTTCGAGAACAGCACGCGCACCCGCACCACCTTCGAGCTGGCGGCCAAACTGCTGTCGGCCGATGTCATCAATTTCAACGTAAGCGTCTCGGCCACCTCCAAAGGGGAAACCCTGCTCGACACGCTGCGCAATCTGGAAGCGATGCACAGCGACCTGTTCGTGGTGCGCCACCAACACTCCGGCGCGGCCCACTTCATCGCCCGCCACGTCTCACCCGGTGTGAGCGTGATCAACGCCGGCGACGGCTGGCATGCCCACCCCACCCAGGCCCTGCTGGACATGTTCACCATCCGCCGCCACAAGGGCGACTTCACCCCCCTCAGGGTGGCCATCGTCGGCGACATCCAACATTCGCGGGTGGCCCGTTCCCAGATCCTGGCCCTCAACACCCTCGGCGTCACCGAAGTGCGCATCGTCGGCCCTTGCACCCTGCTCCCGGCCGAGGCGCGCACTTTGGGGGTGCATCTGTACCATGATCTCGACGCGGGCCTGGAAGGAGTGGACGTGATCATCATGCTGCGGCTCCAGCGCGAGCGGATGGATTCGGCCCTATTGCCTTCGGCCCACGAATACTTCCAGCTCTACGGGCTTACCGAAGCCCGCCTGGAACGGGCCAAGTCCGACGCCATCGTCATGCACCCCGGCCCCATCAACCGGGGCGTCGAGATCGCCTCCGAAGTGGCCGACGGACCCCGCTCGGTGATTCTCCAGCAGGTGAGCCACGGCATCGCCGTGCGGATGGCGGTCATGTCCCTCATTCTCGGCGCGCGCGGAGGTGAAACCGAATGAACCGTCCTCCCAGCATCCACATCCGCGACGGCCGCCTCATCGACCCGGCCCAGGGCATCGATGACCATCTGGACCTGTGGCTGGCGGGCGGCCGGGTGCTGGCCGTTGGCGAAGCGCCCCCGGGCTTCGAGGCCGAGATCACCCTGGACGCGGCCGGCAAGCTGGTCTGCCCCGGCCTCATCGACTTGGGCGTCCACCTGCGCGAACCGGGATACGAACACAAGGCCACCATCGCCAGCGAAACCCGCGCCGCCGCCCGCGGCGGCATCACCACGCTGATCTGCATGCCGGACACCGACCCGGTCATCGACACGCCCGCGGTGTGGGAATTGATCCGGCGGCGCGCCAAGGCGTGCGGCCACGCCCGGGTGCTGGCCGCCGGCGCCCTCACCCGCGACCTGGCGGGGCAGCGATTGGCGGAGATGGGCGCCCTCCAGGCGGCCGGCTGCGTGGCGGTGACCAACGACCGCCGTCCGCTGGCCGACACCTTGGTGGCGCGTCGCGCCCTGGAATATGCCCGCACCTTCGATCTTCCGGTGTTGCTGTGCAGCGAAGACCCTCACCTCAAAGGCAAAGGGGTGGCCCATGAAGGGGCGGTGGCCACGCGGCTGGGGCTGCCCGGCATCCCCGCCGCGGCGGAGACGGTGGCGGTGGCGCGCGACCTGGCCCTCACCGAACACACCGGCTGCCGCAGCCACTTCCACACCCTCTCTACGGGACGGGCGGCGGAGATGATCGCCCAGGCGCAGCACGCCGACCGTCGGATCAGCGCCGACGTGGCCGTTCACCAGCTCTTTCTCCTGGAAACCGACGTGGACGGTTTTCGCGCGGAATGTCGCGTGGATCCCCCTTTGCGCACCCATTCCGACCGGGAGCAGTTGCGCCGGGCGGTGGCCGAAGGGGTCATCGAAGTGATCTGTTCCGACCACCAGCCCCACGAAGCGGACGCCAAGGCAGAGCCTTTCCCCGCCACCGCACCAGGCATTTCGGGGTTGGAGACGCTCTTGCCGCTCACCCTGAAATTGGTGGACGAAGGCGTCATGGACCTGCCCCGGGCCATCGCCCGCCTCACCGTCGGACCGGCCCGGGTGCTTGGGCTCGACCTGGGTCATCTGGCACCGGGCGCCAGCGCCGATCTGTGCATCATCGACCCCGAAGCGGTCTGGACCTTCCGCGCCACGGAAATGGCCAGCGCGGGCCACAACACCCCGTTCGACGGGTGGGAGTTCCGCGGCCGGGTCACCCACACCCTCTTCGAGGGCCGCATCACCCATCGACTGGAACCATGAGCCATCACGACACCATCTTTCTGGAAGAGGCCCGCATCCTGGAGCACGAGCACTGGCCGGGAGAGCAATTCGTGCTGCGGCTGGAGGCGCCGAAATGCGCCCGCGACGCCTGCCCGGGTCAGTTCGTCCACCTCACCGTGGATCCCTTGCTACCTCTGCGCCGTCCCATCTCCATTCAGCGCACCGACCCCGAAGAGGGCTGGGTCGAGCTGCTCTACAAGCGGGTGGGTCGGGGCACGGCCCTGCTGGCGGAAAAACGGGCAGGCGCACGGCTGAGCCTTCTTGGCCCCATCGGCCGGCCTTTTCGGGTGACGCAGCGCCGTCCCCTGCTCCTTGGCGGCGGTGTGGGGATGCCGCCCATGGTCTTCCTGGCCGAATCCTTGAAAGGGTGTGACATGGAACCGCTGGCGATTCTGGCCTCGGAGGTGCCCTTCCCCTTCGAGCCGGTGGAAAGCGCCTTGCCGGTGGAGGGACTCGAACCCGACATCCAGGCCGCCCACCCGTTGCTGGAAACCTGGGGCATTCCCTCCCGCTTGGCCAGCACCCGAATCATGCCCGGCGTGTTTCGAGGCTACGTGACCGAAGCGGCGCAACGGTGGCTGACGTCCCTCGACGAAACTGCCCGTTCGGAAGTCGAACTGTTCGCCTGCGGCCCCCACCCCATGCTGGAGGCGGTGGTGGATCTGGCGCGGAAATTCGGCCTGCCGGTGCAAATCTCCCTAGAAGAGTTCATGGCTTGCGGCGTGGGCGGTTGCGCCGGCTGTGTGGTGGAGGTGGAGACCGAAAGGGGCCCCGCCATGCAGCGGGTCTGCGTGGATGGGCCGGTTTTCGACGGCCACCGGGTATTCCCGGCGTAGGCGAAGGCCGGACGAGGCCGCGCAGCGGCCGACTTCGGCAAAACCGGAAGCTTGCCCTCCGCCCGCGTCGGCCTGCGGCCTCGGCGGGCCTACGGTCGCGACCATTTCCACGAAAGCCCGACCCTCTTCGTAGGCCGGACGAGGCCGCGCAGCGGCCGACTCCGGCAAACCCGGAAGCTTGCCCTCCGCCCGCGTCGGCCTGACGGCCTCGGCGGGCCTACGGTCTTTCAATAATCGTCCACCAGCGCAGCGGCGTCGAGATCGCGGGCGCGACGGCCGGGGCTGTTGTCCCCCAGTTTGATCATGAGCCGGACTTCGTTGGCCGAATCGGCATGTTTGAGGGCATCCTGCTCTGTGATCTCTCCTTCGAGATAGAGCTCGTACAGAGCCTGGTCGAAAGTGATCATGCCGTGCTCGCGAGAACGCTTCATCAGGTCTTTGAGCTCATGGATGTCCCCTTTGAGAATGAGATCGGAGACCAGCGGCGTATTGAGCAGCACCTCCACCGCCGCCCGCCTGCCGTTGCCGTCGGCCCGCGGCACCAGCTGCTGCGCAAGGATGGCTTTGAGGTTGAGAGAGAGGTCCATGAGCACCTGGCTGATCCGCTCCTTGGGGAAGAAGTGCAGGATCCGCTCCAGTGCCTGGTTGGCGTTGTTGGCATGGAGGGTGGTGAGCACCAGGTGGCCGGTCTCGGCGAAAGTGAGGGCGTGCTCCATCACCTCACGGGTGCGGATCTCGCCGATGAGGATGACGTCGGGCGCCTGGCGCAGGGTATTCTTGAGGGCCACTTCATAGGATTCGGTGTCGATCCCCACTTCGCGCTGGCTGACGATGGATTTCTCGTGGTGATGGAGATATTCGATGGGATCTTCGATGGTGATGATGTGGCCGTCGGCATTGCGGTTGCGATACCCCAGCATGGCCGCCAGTGAGGTGGACTTACCGGTCCCCGTGGCGCCCACGAAAATGATGAGCCCCCGCTTGACCATGGCCAGGTCTTTGAGAACCGGAGGCAACTTGAGTTCTTCGAACGAAGGGATTCGGGTTTCGATACGGCGCAACACCATGGCCACAGCATCGCGCTGGACGTAGGCGCTCACCCGAAAGCGGCCGATGCCGTCGGCGCTGATGCCGAAGTTGCACTCTTTGGTGTGACGAAACTCTTCCCGTTGTTCCGGCGACATGAGGCTGTACGCCAGGTCACGGGTCTGTTCCGCCGTGAGCACCGTCTTGGCCACGGGGCGGATATGCCCGTCCACCTTCATCGAAGGAGGGCGCCCCACGGTGATGAACAGGTCCGATGCCTTCTTGTCGGACATCAGGCGAAGCAGGTCGTTGAAATCCATGATGCCTCCTGGAAATCGGGTCAGCCGATCAAGCAAAAGCCTCTTTGTTCTGTGCCCGGGCGCGGGCATCCTGGCGGCTGATGAGGCCGCGTTGGAGCAGCTCTTGAAGATGCTGATCGAGGGTCTGCATGCCCACCGCCTGACCCGTCTGAATGGCGGAATACATTTGCGCCACCTTGTCTTCCCGGATCAGATTGCGGATGGCCGGGGTGCCGATCATGATCTCCCAGGCGGCGATGCGCCCGCCGCCCGTCTTCTTGAGCAGAGTCTGGGCGATGACCGCCCGTAAGGACTCCGACAGCATGGAACGCACCATGGATTTCTCTCCCGCGGGGAAGACGTCCACGATGCGGTCGATGGTCTTGGCGGCTGAACTGGTGTGCAAGGTGCCGAACACCAGGTGACCGGTCTCGGCGGCGGTGAGCGCCAGGCGGATGGTCTCCAGATCCCGCAGCTCGCCCACCAGGATGATGTCGGGGTCCTCGCGAAGGGCCGAGCGCAGTGCCTCGGCGAACCCCAAGGTGTCGCGGTGCACCTCTCGCTGGTTGATCAGGCATTTCTTGCTCTGATGCACGAATTCGATGGGGTCCTCGATGGTGAGGATGTGGCCGTAGAGGTTCTCATTGATGTGATCGATCATGGCCGCAAGGGTGGTGGACTTACCCGACCCCGTGGGTCCGGTGACCAGGATCAACCCGCGCGGATTCTCACAGATGGTCCGGAACACTGGAGGCGCATTGAGGTCTTCCAGGGTCAAGACCTTCGAGGGGATGGTCCGGAACACCGCCGCCGCCCCCCGATCCTGGTTGAAAGCGTTGACCCGGAAACGGGCCAGCCCCGGAATCTCGAAGGAGAAATCCACCTCCAAGAACTCTTCGTAGTCCCGCCGTTGCTTGTCGTTCATGATGTCGTACACCAGCGCATGGACCATCTTGTGGTCCAGAGCGGGCACGTTGATGCGGCGGATGTCCCCATCCACTCGGATCATGGGCGGCAGCCCGGCCGATAGATGGAGGTCGGATGCGTTGTGCTTGACGGTGAAGGCGAGAAGTTCGGTAATATCCATCGATTCTCCTTGAATGACTTGCGATCACTGCACGCAACAGGCCGGAAGGCGGCCTTCACATGAACTCGTCCCTGGTTGCCCAGAGGCTAACACAGCTCCGCCGACGGCTTGCGGAGAGTGCCCGAAGATGTGAACGGGATCCGGTTGAGATCCGCCTGGTGGCCGTGAGCAAACGCCATCCGGCGGAAGCCATCCGCGCCGCATGGGAGGCCGGCCAGCGCGATTTCGGGGAAAACTACGTGCAGGAGGCCGTGGCCAAGATGGTGCAGTTGGCCGATCTGCCCCTCGTGTGGCATTTCATCGGCCGCATCCAGTCGAACAAGACCCGTGACATCGCCGCCCGTTTCCACTGGGTCCATGCCCTGGCCGACGCCAAACACGCCCGTCGCCTCAGCACCCAACGCCCCTCCGGCATGGCACCGCTCCAGGTCTGCCTGCAGGTCAACGTCAGCGGCGAAGCCAGCAAGGGAGGCGTGGCGCCCGACGAGGCCGAGACGCTGGCCCACGAGGTGGCCGGCCTGCCCCATCTCACCCTGCGCGGCCTGATGACCATGCCGCCCGCCGACAGCGACGAAGGGGAACAACGCCGCATCTTCGCGGAACTGCGTCGGCTGCGGGATGCGATCAACGACCACGCCGGGCTGACCATGGACACCCTTTCCATGGGCATGAGCGGCGATCTGGAGGCCGCCGTCTGTGAAGGCGCTACAATGGTGCGAATCGGCACCGCGATCTTCGGACCCAGACCATGACCCATGACACCATCGCTTTCATCGGCGGAGGCAACATGGCCGGCGCCCTGGTGCACGGCCTCATCGAGGACGGCATCGACCCGGTCGACATCCTGGTGGCCGAACCGGACGGCGCCCGTCGGGAACGGCTGGCCCACCGCCACGGGGTGCGCACCCTGGAGAACAACACCGAGGCGGCACGTGAAGCGGACCTGGTGGTGCTCGCGGTCAAACCCCAGGTCCTGGAGGCGGTGGCCCGTGAATTGGCGCCCGTGCTGGCCGAGCGCCGCCCCCTGGTGATCTCCATCGCGGCAGGGGTGCGCCACGCCACGCTGCGGCGATGGCTGGGGGAAACGGTGCCCGTGGTGCGCGCCATGCCCAACACGCCGGCCATGCTCCAGGCGGGTGCCACCGGTCTTTATGCCCCTTCAGATCTGGAGGCGCGGCACAAGGAGGCGGCCGAGCATGTGCTCCGCGCCGTGGGCCTGGTGGTCTGGGTGGAGGACGAAGCGCTCATGGACGCGGTCACCGCCGTCTCCGGTTCCGGTCCCGCCTATTTCTTCCTGTTCATGGAAGCCATGGAGGCCGCGGCCCAAACCCTGGGCCTGCCGCCGGAGACGGCCAACCTGCTGGTGCGGCAGACCGCCCTGGGCGCCACCCGCATGGCCCTGGAGAGCAAACTGGAGCTGGAAACCTTGCGTCTCGGCGTCACCTCGCCCGGCGGCACCACCGAACGCGCCGTCGCCGTCTTCGAGTCGGGCGACCTCCGCGGCCTGGTCGAACGGGCCCTGACCGCCGCCCGCGACCGCGCCCGGGAACTGTCGCAACAGATGGAGTCGAGTTCATGAGCGGCGACTACCTCACCAACCCGATCATCTTTCTGGTCAAGACCCTGTTCGACCTCTACATCCTGGTGGTCCTGCTGCGGTTCTTCCTGCAGGCGGTGCGAGCCGACTTCTACAACCCCATCTCCCAGTTCGTGGTCAAACTCACCTCGCCCCTGCTGCTGCCCCTTCGCCGGGTGGTGCCTCCAGTGGCCGGCCTGGACACCGCTTCCCTGATCCTCGCCTGGCTGCTCAAAACGGTGGAGTTGGTGGTGATCACCGCCCTTGCCGGCGGGGGCCTCGTCCTCTGGGGCGCCCTCCTCATGGCGGTGCCCGAACTGGTGGAATCGACCATCGACCTCTTCTTCTGGGCCATCCTCATTCAGGCCATCCTGAGCTGGGTCAGTCCGGGCACCTACAACCCGGCCGCGGCCCTGCTCTACAGCCTGACCCTGCCATTGCTGCGTCCCGCCCAACGACTGATTCCCCCCATCGGCGGCCTCGACCTCTCCCCCATGGCGGTCATGATCGGCCTCGTGCTGCTCAAGATGCTTCTGTTGCCGCCGTTGCGCACCCTGGCCGCCGCCCTCGGCGGATGAGCACCTGGTGCCGTCGCGACGGCGACGACCTGGTCCTGCTTCTGCGGGTCAAGCCTCGCGCCCGGCGCACCGCCTGGGCGGGCAGTCGCGACGGACGGGGCCTGCTGGCGCTCCAGGCTCCGCCGGTGGACGGCAAGGCCAACACGGAGCTGGTGAAGTTTCTCGCCCGGCAGTTCGGCGTGCCCAAGCGGCGGATCCATATCGAGAGTGGCGAAAAACACCGCGACAAACGGGTGCGAATCGGCGGGCCGGTCGCCTTGCCCACAGATCTGGATTTCGATTGAGTCCCCGGGGAACTTTTCGGGCTGTTAGCACTCTTATGGGGTGAGTGCTAAAATTGAATTGGCCGACAAGAAGTAGAAATGCCGGCCGAAAACCAGGAATTCAAGGGGGGTTACAAAATGAGTAAAGAGCTTGCCACCACCGTTCTGCCGACCGGCAGCATGGAAGCCTATGTGAGCGCCGCTTTCCAACTGCCCATGCTCAGCCAGGAGGAAGAGCGCGAGCTGGCCGTGCGCTGGCGTGACCAGCGGGATCTGGAGGCCGCGCGGCAACTGGTGCTCAGCCACTTGCGGTTCGTGGTGCGCATCGCCCGCCAATACGCCGGCTACGGCCTGCCCCAACCCGACCTCATCCAGGAAGGCACCATCGGGCTCATGAAAGCGGTGCGCCGTTTCGACCCCGATATGGGGGTCCGATTGGCCTCCTTCGCCGTCCATTGGATCAAGGCGGAGATCCACGAGTTCATCCTCCGCAACTGGCGCATCGTCAAGATCGCCACCACCAAGGCCCAGCGCAAGCTGTTCTTCAACCTACGGTCCAGCAAGAAGCGGCTCGGCTGGTTCACCGAGCAGGAGATCCAGGAGGTGGCCGAAGATCTGGGCGTGAAGCCGGAGGAGGTGCGCGCCATGGAGGCCCGCCTCAACAACTACGACCTGGCACTCGAACCCTTGGGTGAAGAGGAGGACGAGGGACATCTGGCGCCCATCGGGTACCTGCCGGACACCCGGATGGAACCATCTCGGCTGGTAGAAGCCGATGACACCGAACGGGACGAACACGAACGCCTCTACGAGGCCCTGGCCGACCTGGACGAGCGGAGCAAGGAGATCCTGCGCCGCCGCTGGCTGAGCGAGAAAAAGTCCACGTTGCACGAACTGGCAGCGGAATACGGCGTCTCCGCCGAGCGGATCCGCCAGATCGAAAAGGCGGCCATGAAAAAACTGCGCGCCCGCATGGCGGCCTGAACCGCCACGCAACCGGACGCCCCCAAGGACGCCCTTCCATGACCGCCCCGGGGCATCGAAGGGGGCTTCCGGACATCGATCTCGCCCCATGCCATGGAACTGTTCGTCACCGGGACCGACACCGACTGCGGCAAGACCCTGATCACACTGGGTCTCATGGCCCGCCTGGAGGAAAAAGGCGGACGGGTCGCGGGCATGAAACCGGTGGCGTCGGGCGCCACGCGCACCTCCGCTGGCTTGCGCAACGACGACGCCCTGGCCATTCAGGCCGCGTGCCATCTTCCCTTTCCCTACGACTGGATCAACCCCTGCTGCCTCGAATCCGCCGTCGCGCCCCATCTGGCGGCGGCGGCCGAAGGCCGCTCCATCGACCTGGAAGCCATCCTCGCGGCGGCCGCCCGACTGCGGGCGGAGGCGGACCACCTGGTGGTGGAGGGCGCAGGCGGCTGGCGGGTGCCGCTCACCCAGGAAGCCGACATGGCCGGACTGTGCCGGATGCTCGAATTGCCGGTGGTGCTGGTGGTGGGGCTGAAACTGGGCTGCCTCAACCACGCGCTCCTCAGCGCCGAATCCATCCTCGCCTCCGGCTGCCGGCTGGCCGGATGGGTGGCCACCAGCCTCGCGCCGGACATGCCTTTGGAACGAGAAAACATCGACACCCTGCGTGCCCTCGTGCCCGCCCCTTTCCTTGGACACGTCCCCTGGCAAGCACGGCCGGAGCCCGGATTCACCGCCAGCCGCATCGCGCTGCCCGAAGCGGGGGCGTGAGCCACCCCACGGGCCGCCCGACGTTGCCCCATCGGCTTCCGGCCCCGGCATGACCATCCACGCGCCCTCGCCCGCGCCGACCCGCAGCGAGCCTAAGAGATCAGCGTCTCCGCCTTCACCGCCACCGGATCCGGCGCCCAGGCGTGGCCGTAAACCACCTCATGGCTGGCCGGCAACAGACCATCACGGCGGAAACGTTCATAAGCCCGTCGCATGGCGGCCATGCGCGCTTTGCCGGTGAGCGCACGAGGGCGTCCGGCGGTGGCGTTGTGGGCGCCGAGCCGCTTGAGATCGCGCATCAGGTCGTCCACCTCGGCATAAGTGAGCACCATGCGATCCACGTCCATCACCGGCGCGGCAAAACCGGTCCGAACGAGCAGATCGCCCAGGTCGTGCATGTCGATGAAGGGGCTCACGTGTTGGTGCGCATCCACTTCCGACCAGGCCTGGCGCAGCTCCTTGAGGGTGTCCGGGCCGAAAGTGGTGAACATGAGCAATCCACCCGGCCGCAACACCCGTAAGCATTCACGAAACAACGCCTCGGGATCGGCGGCCCATTGGAACGCGAAATTGGACAGAATCAGGTCCATGGAGCCGGCCGCCAAAGGCAATCGTTCCATGTCGCCGCACACCGCCGAGGGCCGACGGCGCCAGCGCCCCCGCCGACGGGCGCAGCGCACCATCGGCAACGCCAGATCGAGCGCCACCACCCGGGCTTTGGGGTAGCGGCCGAGCAGATCTTCGGTCAGAAAACCGGTACCACAGCCCAGATCCAGCACCCACCGAGGATGGAGCCGCACCAACTCCAGGCGCTCGACGAGGCGCATGCCCACCTCCCGCTGAAGCACCGCCACCTCGTCGTAGGTTTCGGCGGCGCGGGAGAAAGCGCGCCGCACCCGGGCCTTGTCGATACCGGTGTCAGCCATGGGTCGAGAACGCCGTCAACGTCGAGGCCACGGCTTCGGGGTGGGAAAGAAAAGGCGCGTGACCCGCCTCTTCCACGAAATGGACCCGCACCCCCTCCGGCAGCGCGTCGGCCAGCGCCGGCGGCACCAACCGATCGCGGCCGCCCAGGATCCAGAGCCGGGGCCGATCGACGGCCGCCAGCCGAAGGCGCAGGTCGCAGTCGCGCAGCAACGCCAACCCCGCCTGCAGCGCTTGCGGCCGGGGCGGCGGTCGCCGGGCCAGGTCCTGTCGCAGCCGACGCATGAGCGCCCTCGCCTCTTTCACGCCATGGAATTGCAGGGCCAAAAACTGCTGGATGGTCCCGTCAAGATCGTTCAGCAGCCGATCGCCGAACCCGGCCAGCGTCTCTTCCGCCATGGCCGGGCGCCAATCGGGACGCTGCACGAAGCAGGGCGTGGAGGCCACGCCCACCAGCGCTACGATCCGCTCCGGGGCCAGGGCCGTCGCCTGGAGGGCCACCAGTCCGCCCAGCGACCAGCCCACCCAGGTGGCGCGGGGCGGCGCCGCGGCGAGCAGAGCCCGCGCCCAGCGCGTCGGATCGCTCCCCTCACCGTTCCACCCGGATTCCCCGTGCCCCGGCAGTTCGAGGCGGGTGACCCGGAACCGGGACTCCAAGAGGGCCGGCAACACACCCCAGGCGGCGGCGTTCATCCCCCAGCCGTGAACCAGCACCAGGTCGGGCCCCGCCCCGGAAACCACTCGGGCGCACGTCACGACGGCAGCCCCTCCAGGGCATCGAGCAGTCGATCCACATGATGGTCCTCGTGAATGGCGGTGAGCGTGATTCGCAAGCGCGCGCCCCCTTCGGGGACCGTGGGCGGACGAATGGGCACCGCCAGGACGCCCCGCGCCTCGAGATGGCGGCTCCAGGCCAAAACCCGTTCGTTGTCCCCTGCGATCACCGGCTGGATGGGGGTGGTCGACTCCCCCAGGGGCAGCCCCAGTGCCCGGGCGCCGGCGCGGAACCGGGCCACCAGCTCCGCCAGGCGGCGGCGGCGCCATTTCTCGGCCTGCACGATCTCCAGGCTCCGCAGGGTCGCTTCGGCCAGGGCCGGTGGCGCAGCGGTGGTGAATAGGTAACTGCGCCCCCGTTGGATCAAGGTTTCGATCACCGCCTCCGGACCCGCCACGAACGCCCCCGCCGTGCCCAATGCCTTGCCCAACGTGCCCATGAGCAGGGGCACTTCCACCTGCCCCAGTCCCCAATGGGCCAGGCTGCCGCCGCCCTCCTCGCCCAGCACGCCCAGGCCGTGGGCATCGTCCACCATGAACCAAGCGCCCGCCTCGGCACAGCGGCCCGCCAGCTCCGGCAGCGGCGCCAGATCGCCGTCCATGCTGAAGACGCCGTCCACCGCGAGAAGCCGATTCCCCTTGCCTTCGGCCAGCAACCGGGCGGCGTGGTCCGGATCGTTGTGGCGAAAGCGCCGCAGACGGGCGCCCGACAACCGCGCGCCATCGATGAGGGAGGCGTGGTCGAGTCGGTCCAAGACCAGGGTGTCGCCACGGCCGCAGAAGGTGGTGAGAACCGCCAGGTTGGCCAAGTAACCGCTGGAAAACAGCAGCGCCCGGTCGCGCCCGGTGAAGCGGGCCAAAGCCTGTTCCAATTCGCGGTGGGCCGTCGTGTGACCGGTGACCAGGTGAGCCGCCCCCGCGCCGCAGCCCCATCGCCGCGCGCCCGCCGCCAGAGCCTCGACCACCCGCGAATCCGCCGCCAGCCCCAAGTAATCGTTGCTGGAGAAGTTGAGCAACCTGCGGCCCCCGACGGCCACTTCGGGCCCCTGAGGCGAGTCCAGCACCCGGTGGCGGCGGTAGAGCCTTTCCCGCTGGAGGCGGGCCAGCTCGGCCTCGAGCCGGCTCGCCCCCGTCGCCACGGCGTCGTCCTCCCGCTCGTCGCCCTTGCGCACTTTCATGGCCGTCACGCCGATGGCCGGAAACGGTCGAGCCGCACCGACGGGCCCTTCACACCCGGTGGCAGGCCCGACCCTGGGGCGGCTTTTCGGTCTGCACTCGTGTTTCCATGTGCAACCCCAGCCTCTGGAACAGGTCCAGATCACGACGGGTATCCGCGTTGTCCGTGGTGAGCAGGCGGTCGCCGTAGAAAAGGGAGTTGGCCCCGGCGAAAAAGCACAGCGCCTGCATTTCGTCGCTCATCTCCTGACGGCCGGCCGAAAGCCGGACATGGGAGGCGGGCATCATGATGCGGGCCACGGCGATGGTGCGCACGAACTCCAGAGGATCCAGCTTTTCGACCCCATGGAGGGGCGTCCCCTCCACCTGTACCAGAAGATTGATGGGCACCGATTCGGGATGCCGGGGCAGATTGGCCAACTGGCAGAGCATGGACGCCCGGTCGGCCCGGCTTTCGCCCATGCCGAGAATGCCGCCCGAACAGACCTTGAGCCCCGCTTCGCGCACATGGTCCAGCGTTTCCAGCCGGTCGCGATAGGTGCGGGTGGTGATCACCTTGCCATAGAACTCGGGGGAAGTGTCCAGGTTGTGGTTGTAATAGTCCAATCCCGCGGCCTTGAGCCGCTGCGCCTGCGCCCGACTGAGCATGCCCAAGGTGAGGCAGGTTTCGAGCCCCAGCGCCTTGACGCCACGAACCATTTCCACCACCCGCTCCAACTGGGTGTCGGTGGGGTTGCGCCAGGCGGCGCCCATGCAAAACCGGGTCGCTCCTTGGGCCTTGGCCGTGCGCGCCGCCGTCAACACCTCGTCCACCGGCAGCAGCCGCTCGCGCTCCAGAGCCGTGTCGTGGTGGGCGCTCTGGGCACAATATCCGCAATCTTCGGGGCACGCTCCGGTCTTGATGGAGAGGAGCGTGCTGGCCTGGATCCGGTTGGGATCGAAATGGGCCCGGTGCACCCGATGGGCCTGGAACAACAGGTCGTTGAAAGGGCGATCCAACAGCTCCAGCACCTCATCGGTGCACCAATTGTGACGAATTTCCGACATTTGGTAGGGTTTCATGGTCCATAATGGATGGGGCTCATCCTAGAGATGGATTTTCGGCTGTCAACCACAAGGAGGTGTCATGGTTTACGATCTTCCCCGCCACCTGGAACGCCTGTTCCTGCCACCGAGCTGTTTGCTCTGCGACGCCGCCGGCGAAG
>Ga0256914_1001500_pt1 | contig 20876 bp, 14 predicted proteins | sample HulkmetaG_FD_191571 | JGI IMG/M metagenome (GOLD analysis project Ga0256914, IMG submission 191571) | Hydrothermal chimney microbial communities from Main Endeavour vent field at the Juan de Fuca Ridge, Pacific Ocean - Hulk | ecosystem: Environmental > Aquatic > Marine > Hydrothermal vents ... | reverse complement strand
ATCCGGGTTCTGCCAAGAATGGCGGAAATCTCGGTTTTTTCAGGAAAGGCCAGATGGTAAAGCCATTTGATGAAAAGGTCTTTTCCATGAAAGAGGGACAGGTCAGCGAGCCTGTAAAGACGAAATTTGGTTTCCATATCATCAAGCTTGAGAAGATAAAACCCGAAAGGGACAAGAGTCTCAATGAAGTGAAGGGGATTATTGCAAGAAAGATCAGGGAAAAGAAGATCGAAAAGATGCTGTGGGATCAGGCCAACAAGGCCTATGACACAATCATAGAACTCGGAAGCCTTGAAAGCTATGCGGAAAGTGCCAACAAGACCATAGAACAGACCGGTTTCTTCTCCAGGAAAAGGCCGGCCCCGCTGCTGGGTTTCAATCCGCAGGTGCTGGATTCCATCTTTTCCCTGTCCAGGGGCGAACTGAGCTCTCTCCTGGAAGTCCCGGGAGGCGTCATGATTGCTGAACTTGCTGACAAGAAGCCCCCCTACATCCCGCCCTTCGAGGAAGTAAAGGAACGGGTCAAAGACAGCTACATCAGCGACCAGTCACTGGAACTCTGCAGGAAAAGGGCGGAAGAGGTCCTCAAGGCCGCCAGGGAGAAGGGACTGGCCCAGGCGGCAAAACTGTTCAGTCTCAAGATAGAAGAAACCGGATTTTTTAAACGGACCGATTCTTCTGCAAAGGGTAAACTCCCTGCCCCGGTGATAAAGGACGCCCTTTCACTCTACAAGGCCAAGCCCTTTCCGGAAAAGGTATCTTCCAGCGGAAGATCATTTTTCGTCCTCCACCTCAAGGACGCAAGGGAAAATGCCGACATGAAGGCGTTTGACGCCAAAGAGGACGAGATCAGGGACCGGGTCAGGAAGTGGAAGGCCCAGACCGCCTTTACCGACTGGCTGAAACACCAGAGGGAAAAGGCAAGGATAGAGATCATCAGAAAACCATGAAAGCCGGCTTCCTGACCACGTGAAACTCTGCGATCTCCACACACATACCACGGCATCCGATGGCTCGGACAGCCCTGAAGAACTTATAAGGCTCTCCAGGGAAACCGGGCTTTCTGCCGTCTCCATCACTGACCACGACACCACTGCAGGGCTTGCCAGGGGTGCCGAAGCGGCAGGAGAACTGGGGGTGGAATTCATCCCTGGAATTGAACTCAGCGTGGCCTTTCCCCAGGGGAACATGCACCTTCTGGGATATTTTATCGATGAAAATTCCCCGGCCCTGAAGGAAGTCCTGATACGGGTTCAGTCAGCCAGGGCCGAGCGAAACCCGAGGATCCTCGACAGGCTAAACGAGCTTGGTTTACCCATCAGCATGGAGGAACTGGAAGAAATGGCCCAGGGAGGCCAGATCGGAAGGCCCCATATCGCAAGGATCATGGTGGAAAAGGGCTTTGTAAAGTCGGTCGGCCAGGCATTTGACAAGTACCTGAAAAAGGGCGGGCCTGCCTATGCCCCAAAATCGATACTGGGGCCGGCAGACGCCATAAATACCGTCAGAAAGTCCGGCGGAATACCGGTGCTTGCCCATCCCTTCTCCCTGATGACCAGGGATGGAAGGGAACTGGAAGATATCATACTTGATCTAAAATCCCAGGGGCTAATGGGCATGGAGTGCTGGTACAGCGAACATGACGAGCACTTTACGGCCCTTTGCCTTGATATCTGCAGGCGAAATCGGCTTGTGGCAACAGGGGGCAGCGACTATCACGGAAAGGCAAAGCCCTACATCCACCTCGGAACAGGAAAGGGCAATCTGAGGATACCCTACTCCTGTGTAGAGGCGTTAAAAGCGGCAAGGGATGCCCTTTAAAAGAACAGCCCTAACTTTCATCTGCCTGCACATCCTCTTGTTCCAGGCTTATCCGGGTTTCTCACAAAAGGGGGCCAGTCCCGATTACGGAGATTCCATAATCGTGGGTTCCATTGGGGATGCATCTAACCTTATCCCCATGCTGGCATCAGATGCCACCTCCCACGAGATCGCAGGACTCATCTATAACGGCCTGGTCAAATACGACAAGGACCTGAATCTGACAGGGGACCTGGCCCGTTCATGGGACATCACCGACCACGGAAAGACCATCACCTTCCACCTAAGGCATGGCGTCAGATGGCAGGACGGAACACCTTTCACCTCGGCTGACGTATTGTTCGGCTTCAATACCATCATTGATCCCAAGACCCCTACTGCATATGCGGGAGACTTTCTGGAGGTGGAAAAGGCCGAAGCACCCGGCCCCTACACCTTCAAGGTGACCTACAAGGAACCCTTTGCACCTGCCTTGAGCTCCTGGGGGGATATTGTTGTGCTGCCGAAACACCTCCTGGAGGGAAAGGACATCACCAAAACCCCCCTTTCCAGGAACCCCGTCGGACTTGGCCCGTACAAGCTCAGGCTCTGGAAGACCCAGGAACGCATAGAACTTGAGGCGAACAAGGACTATTTCGATGGAAGGCCCTACCTGGACGGCTACATAATGCGCATCATTCCCGACCCTGCAACCATGTTCATGGAGCTAAAGGCCGGGGGGCTCGACTGGATGGGTCTTTCACCCGTTCAATACCGGAGGCAGACCGACACGGAATTTTTCAGGAAAAATTTCCGGAAATACAAGTACCTTTCATTCTCCTATACGTACCTGGGCTACAACCTGAGACACCCTTTCTTCAAGGACAGGAGGGTGAGGCAGGCCATTTCCTATGCCATTGACAAGGAAGAAATCATCCGCGGCGTGCTCCTCGGGCTAGGCGTTGCGGCCACCGGGCCATACAAGCCGGACGCCTGGTTCTACAACCCGGATGTCAGGCGCTATCCGTTTGACCCGGAACGGGCAAAAGCCCTGCTGAAGGAGTGCGGATGGACGGATTCAGACGGGGACGGCCTCCTGGACAAAAACGGCACCCCTTTCATATTCACGGTTCTTACCAACCAGGGTAACTCCCTCAGGGACAAGACTGCACAGATAATCCAGTACCGGCTGGGCCAGATAGGCATAAAGATGAACATCAGGCAGCTTGAATGGACCGCCTTCATCAATGATTTCATAGACAAGAGACGGTTCGAGGCAGTTATACTGGGCTGGACCCTGGGCCAGGACCCTGATATCTTTGACATCTGGCACTCGTCCAAGACAGGCGCCAAGCAGCTGAATTTCATCGGGTACAAAAACCCCGAGGTAGACCGGCTCCTGGTTATGGGCAGGAGGATATTCGACAGGGAAAAGAGGAAAAAGATCTATTTCAGGATCCAGGAGATACTGGCGGAAGACCAGCCCTACACCTTCCTGTACGTGCCAATGGCCCTGCCCATAATCCATGCCAGGTTTCGCGGCATAGAACCCGCACCGGCAGGCATAAGCTACAACTTCATCCGGTGGTGGGTGCCTAAAAACGAGCAGAAATACATAATGAGGTAAATGGACTTTCTCATCTGGACAGCCAAAAGACTCCTGGCCCTGGTACCGACCTTCATAGGCATTACCCTGATATCCTTCTTCGTCATGCACCTTGCCCCGGGAGAGCCCATGAGCCTTCAGGCAGATTTCAATCCCAAGATGACGCCGGAGATGAGGCAGCGGCTGAGGGCCCAGTACGGCCTGGACAAGCCCCTCTACGTCCAGTATGCGAAATGGTTCAAGGGGCTTGTGCAGCTGGACCTTGGAAGATCCTTCTCTCCCGACAGGAGAAAGGTCTGGGACAAGATCAGGGAAAGGCTTCCTGTGACCATACTGATAAATGTCCTTTCCATGGTATTCATACTGGTTGTATCTGTACCCCTCGGCGTGCGGGCAGCGGTCAGGCAGAACAGCCTGTTCGACCAGGTGACAACCGTGCTTGTATTCCTTGCCTATGCCGCCCCGGCATTCTGGGTGGCGCTTCTTCTCATGCTCTATTTCGGCATCGAGCTTGGCTGGCTTCCGGTTTCCGGGCTTCACACCCTTATGGGATACGACCAGATGGGGACCTGGCAGAAAATCCTTGACTGGGCCAGGCACCTGGTACTGCCCGTCTTTGTATCCGCCATCGGGGGGCTTGCCGGTTTTTCCCGGTACACCAGGTCTTCCATGCTGGAAGTGCTCAGGCAGGACTTTATCACAACCGCCAGGGCCAAGGGGCTGCCTGAACGCACCGTGATCTACAGGCATGCGCTCAGAAATGCCCTGCTTCCCCTGATAACCATACTGGGACTATCGATACCGGGCCTGATAGGCGGAAGTGTCATCTTTGAATCCATATTCGCCATACCGGGAGTAGGACAGCTCATGTGGTCCAGCGTCATGGCCAGGGACTATCCCGTTCTCATGGGGAACCTGGTGATAGTTTCCGTGCTCACTCTCCTTGGTAACCTCCTGGCCGACATGGGGTATGCCGCAGTGGACCCGAGAATCAGGACCGGTATCCAGGAGGCCGAGTGACACCATGGGAACCGCCAGCCCAAAAGGAGCCAGGAGTCCGATTCTTTCCTTTTTTGCCGCCATGTTTTCAAACCCGCTGGCAGTATCCGGTTCTGTCATTGTAATCCTTCTCTTTGCAGTGGCCCTCCTGGCCCCCCTGATCTCCCCGTATGATCCACAGGCGATTGACACATTCCACATACTGGAGGCCCCTTCCGCGGATCACTGGCTGGGGACGGATTCCCTGGGAAGGGACTGTCTTTCAAGGCTAATATACGGCTCCCGGATATCCCTGCTGGTAGGGTTTGTGGCAGTCGGCATTGCCACGGCCGTGGGCACGGTACTCGGGGCACTTGCAGGGTTTTACGGCAGGTGGGTGGACACCGTGGTAATGCGCTTTGTGGACATAATGCTCTGCTTCCCTTCCATATTTCTCATCATGGCTGTAATCGCCTTCCTGGAGCCTTCCATCTGGAACATCATGGCGGTCATAGGCCTCACCGGATGGATGGGAGTTGCGAGGCTTGTCAGGGCGGAATTCCTGAGCCTAAGGAAGAGGGACTTTGTCCTTGCTGCAAGGATTTCTGGGGCCTCGAACCTCAGGATCGTCTTCAGCGAGATCCTTCCAAATGCCATTGCACCCATAATAGTATCTGCAACCCTGGGCGTTGGAGGGGCGATACTTACGGAAAGCGCGTTGAGTTTCCTTGGCATAGGCGTGCAACCGCCTACTCCCAGCTGGGGGAACATGCTCACAGAAGGCAAGGACAACCTGGAAATAGCCTGGTGGCTGTCTGTTTATCCCGGCCTTGCCATACTTGTCACGGTCCTTGGTTACAACCTCCTGGGTGAAGGCCTAAGGGATGCCCTGGATCCCAGGAAACAAAAAGGATGAAAAAAACTGCCGGAAATACCGACAAATCCCGGAGCGCTCAGCCGGAAATAAGCCTCAGGGCATCGGTTGAGAGGGTCACCTATTCAAATCCGGAATCGGGTTTTGCCATCCTCCGGGTAAAACCAAGGCGCGGGGCCTGTTTCACCGTAAAGGGACACATCTGCGAACTGGCGTCAAATGCAGGGCTGGTTGGAGCCGAGTTTGAATTCAGTGGATCATGGCAGATGACCAAGTATGGCCGCCAGTTCGACTTTAATTCCTACAAGCTTCTTGGAAGCGAACTCCACTTCTTCCTCAGCAAGGTGGTAAAGGGTCTCGGGGAAAAGATGGCCCGGGACCTGATAAAGCAGTTCGGTGAGGAAGAACTGGTGCGCATCCTTGACCACGAACCGGAAAGGCTCCTCAAGGTAAAAGGCATAAAGGAAAAACGCCTGGCCATTATCAGGAAATCCTGGCACAAGCATCGGTCCCTGAAATCCCTTGCCAGCTACCTTGGGGGACGCGGGCACATAACTCCGAACCTGCTGGTACGAATTTATAACCATTTCGGGGACGAGGCCCTGGACATCATCAAGGAAAACCCTTACAAGCTCACTGAGGTGCGGGGAATCGGCTTCAAGACGGCAGACCGCATTGCGCTTTCTGTCGGCATTGCAGCAGACTCGCCCTGGAGGATCAAGGCCGGGATAAACCATGTCCTGGTGGATGCTGCAGAATCCCAGGGCCACTGTTACCTCATGCTTGAAGACCTCCGGGGAACCGTGCAGGAGCTCCTGGCAACGGATGAAACCCGCGTTTCCGACTCAAGGATAGAAGGAGTCCTGAACAAGATGGTCATGGAAGGCCTCCTGGTGCGGGGCAACAATGGCGAAATCGGCCTTTCATCCTACCGGTACATGGAAGACAAGCTGAAACGGTTTTTCCTGGAACGCTCCGGGGAGGGCCGCAGGAAAACCATTACTCCCGGGGAAGCCAGGGAATTTATAGCAGATTATGAAAACAGGCATGGAGTCGAATTTGCCCCTGAACAGCGTGAAATCATCCGTAAGATCGCCACGGAACCGAGGATGATTTTTGCCCTGGCAGGTTATGCCGGGACCGGCAAGACCACGGTATGCAGGGCCATCCTGGATCTGCTGAGCCAGTACTATGCAAAAAGGGACGATATCATCTGCTGCGCCTTCACGGGGATGGCAGCCTCTCGCATAAGAAAGACCACCGGGTACGATGCCGTAACCATCCATTCCCTTCTAAAGTACAAGGGCGAGAACCAGTTCGAACACGGGCCTGAAAACCCCGTTCCCCAGAAGGTCATAATCCTGGATGAGGCGTCCATGGTTAACCTGTCGCTCTTCTACCGGCTGGCCATGGCTGTGAGGCCGTCCACACTGATGATCCTTGTGGGGGATCCGGCACAGCTTCCGCCCATCGGAGCCGGCAATGTCTTTTCCGATGCCCTGAAGACAAGCCTCATACCTTCCGTGCACCTGACAAGGATATTCAGGCAGGGGGAAGACAGCGTGCTCGCCCTTTTTGCCAACGAGATAAGACAGGGCAGGGTCCCGGAGGGAGTTGCCCTGGACCACTGGAACGATTTCCTATTTGAAAAACTGGAGGTCCACAACATATTTTCTCTGAAGAGGCAGAAAAAGACCGAAAGGGAGCTGAAAAGATTCAGGGAGGAAAACAACCAGGCGATCCTGGATCGGATTCTGGAGCTTGCGGCCTATTACGTAAAGAGGCTCACGCATCCGTCCTGGGACTTCCAGGTCCTTACTCCCATGCGCATTGGCCAGCTCGGGACGGAAATCCTGAACAGCAGGCTCCAGGACATCCTGAATCCATCGGAAAAATCAAGGACTGTCACCAGGGCCGGGATTCGCCTCAAGGAAGGTGACAAGGTGGTTCACCTCCAGAACAAGGACATGGAAGTCATGCCCTGGGATGCCTTTGTGAAAGAGGGCAAGGAATTCGACAGGCAGGAATACAGACGGGTATTTAACGGAAACGTCGGCCTTGTCAGCAAGATAGACGTGGAAGCCGAGCAGTTTTTCGTGGTTTACCCGGAACGGATAGTAGTCGCATACGAGTTCGACCACATAGGAGACATCATAGAACTTGCCTACGCCCTCACCGTTCACAAGGCGCAGGGCAGCCAGTACAGGATTGTCGTCATTCCATTGTCAAATTCCCATTTCATCATGCTGAACAACAAGTGGTTCTACACGGCCATAACCAGGGCCGAGGAAAAGGTCTATCTCATCGGCCAGCAGTTTGCACTGAAACGGGCCTGCACCAACGTGGAAGGGGTTGAGCGCCTTACATGGCTTGCCATGGCCGAAAACGGCTCCTGAAACAAAAAAGGTCGTTCAAAAACTCACAATTTTATGCTAACCTCATATTAACGATTTGTAACAGCTTAAAAAAACAGTAACTCAGGCGGTTGACCTGCTGACGGCCTGGTGTTAAATAAACATGGTTAATATTTTTTACCTGTTGTTTTTTATTGCCTTTTTTCCGCAGAGCAAAAGATGATACTGATTCTAAAAAAAGACGTAGACAAGGAAGGACAGGAACTAAAGAGGATATACGAATTCCTTGAAAATTTTCCAGGCCTCAATATCCGGATGGTGGAGCTTACCGGTGAGACCAGGACCGTCAGGGAAATTCACCTGATAGGTCCGACCCACAACGTGCCTGAAGAGGTCCTCGGCGCCATGAGAGGGGTGGAAAAGGTGGTAAGGGTTTCCACCAAGTACCGGCAGATCGGCCGCCATGACGTCAATTTCGTACCGGTGGGGTTCACCTACAACGGAATAAAATTTGACCAGGAAGGCCTCCACATCTTTGCAGGTCCATGTGCAGTGGACACACCGGAATATATCGAAAGGGTTTTCAAGAACCTCCAGTCCCTGGGGATCGCCACTGCACGCATGGGTGCATACAAGCCCAGGACCAGCCCGTACGATTTCCAGGGCCACGGGGCTGCATGCCTGCCATGGGTCTTTGAACTTGCCGGCAAGTACGGCATCAAGGTCATTGCCATGGAGGTCCTCAAAGAAATCCACATCGAAGAGATCATAAAGGCCCTGGAGGATGCAGGCCATCCTACAGGGGTCATGCTGCAGATCGGGACGAGAAATGCCCAGAACTTCGAACTCCTCAAGGCGGTAGGCTCCCAGACGGAACTTCCCGTCCTCTACAAGAGGGGCATGGGGCTCACCATAGAGGAATCCCTTAACGCATGCGAATACATAGCAAGCGAGGGCAACAGGAACATCGTTTTTTGCCTGAGGGGCATAAAGACCTCCATGAGCTCCCCCCACCGGAACATGGCCGACTTCATTCACGTTCCGGTGATACAAAGGCTCACCAGGCTTCCGGTCTGTGTGGACCCGAGCCATTCCATAGGTTCCAAGGATCACGCCCCCAACGGTCTCATGGACATCTTTAACGCTGCGGCCCAGGGAGTCATAGCAGGGGCCAACATGATCCTGGTAGAGTGCCATCCGGAACCGGAAAAGGCCCTTTGCGACGGCCATCAGTCCCTGACGCCCAAGGAACTCGAACTGTTCGTCAAGGATGTGCAGATAGCACGGGAGGCCTTTGAAAAAAGGGTGAATGCCTACTCCCAGGAAATGGTCAAGGAAATGAGCCAATAGGCTTTTTATACAAAGGAGGGTTTTGGGAAAACCAAGTTGAAACGACTGACAGGGAGGTGATAAGGAAAAGAAAAGCTTTTTAATTAGTGAGGAGTTTTAGGTAAAACCTAATCATTTATTAAGGAGGGAAAAAATGAAAAAGATTTTAGCTGTGTTTGCTGTTGCAGTTACTACGCTGTTTACAGCTGCAATTGCCATGGCTGGACCGGGCACAGTGAATGTTCAGACACTTGGAGATATCACTGTCAGGATGGGTGCCCAGGTTCGCCTGGTACCTACCACTGAAGTCAGCAGAGACTTCGGTCTTTCCAGCCAGTTGAACAGGGAAGAGGAACAGAAGGCAGTTGGTATCATGAGGAAGCTCGGTGCACTCGGTAGCAGCACGAAGACCCACCTCACTGAGGCAGGCGGCGCTGTCAAAGACAGTTACATCCGCGGCGAAAACAGGTTGTTTTTCAATTTCGCCCATGACCAGGATTGGGACGTGTATTTCGCACTGGAATCCGACACCACCCTGGACAGGGCTGCTGTTGACCGCACCGACTTTGCCTACGGTCTCCAGACCCAGCAGTTCGGTATCGAAAGGCTGAATGCATCCTTCAACCTGCCCTGGATCAACTCGAGGTTCAACGGCGGCTGGGATGTAAAGGGCGCTGACGTGAAATTCGGTGGTCTCGTTTATGGCGATGATGACCCAGGCCTTGGAATCACAGGTTGTGCACAGGGTTTCAAGTGGGAAGCCTGGTACATCAAGAAGGATGAGCAGGAAGCAGGTTACGCCGGCATTGATGATGTCAAAAGCAAGGTCAATGCCATTGGCCCGCCAAGCCAGCAGGCACATTCAGACCGTACTTTCTACATGGGCAAGCTGGGTTACACCTTCATGAAAAATACCTACCTGGAAGGCGTATTCTTCTATGATCAGAACTACCAGCAGGGCAACCATATTGATATCGACCGCTTCTTCGGAGTTTTGAACTACAAGGGAAATTACGGCATCTTCCATCCCATTGCTGAATTCGCCTATGTGGGTGGTTCCTTCGACAACGACCGTGAAATCGACTATGACATCAGCTCTTATGCCTTCTTTGCAGACCTTCTTGCAGACCTGCATGAGATGGTGGGCATCAAGAAGTTCGAGGTCCACGTAGGTGGATACTGGCTCAGGGGCGATGATGATCCTGACGATGACGACCTTGAAGGCTTCACCCCGGGCGTGGGCATCACCAGGTTCACCCCGAGGTTCGGAAGCGAGCAGTCCATTTCTCACGACGGCAACCCGATATTCGGCCAGATCCTCTACTCCATGTTCCCTGCATACTACGGAACAGTACGGGGTGGTGGTATCAACGGCGGTGCCGCTCTTGACAACCCCGGTTTCAGCATGATCGGTGGCGGCATCAATGCAGCTTACGGCAACTGGACCTACATCACCCACGTGATGGCAATGTGGTTCAACGAGGAAAAGGCTGTTGAGAACTACTACGAGACCATGGGCGTTACCGGAAACGTGGACATCGACAGCTTCATGGGTGTTGAATGGAACAATGAAATCCGCTACCAGCTCTTCAAGCAGGTCACCATCAAGGGCGGAGCAGCATTTCTGTTCCCGGGAAGCGGCGCCAAGGACATCACACAGGCACTCGACGCCTATGGCCGTGGCGTAGACTTCGAACAGGGCAAGGACAGCGACGACGTCTCCATGCGTTTCGCAGCTGAATTCCTCTGGTTCTTCTAAAGAGCCCTGTTTAATAAAACGGCTTGAAATCAAAAGGCCCGGGACAAAATCCCGGGCCTTTTTTATTTGAAACCTTTGAAGATATTCCGTTTTTCAGTTCGGCAGTATCTGCTCACAGGGCACTACACTACTGCGTTGTGGGGCATTGGATCGTTGCAGCCCCAAAGAAGGGCAATTACTCAAACAGAAAGAACAGCCTTTACAATGGAATCACTGTCAAGCCCCTGCATCCTGTAAAGATCTGCAGGCTTGCCGGAGGCTCCATAGGCCGTTACCCCGAGATTGACCACCTTCTGGCTGATGCCGTGCTTCACCAGGACTCTTGCGACAATAGCGGCTATACCGGTCTGAACAACATGGTCCTCAACCGTGACAATGGGGCCATTTTCTGCTGCCTCACAGATTGCACCTTCGTCCACGGGTTTTATGGAGGCCGTATTCAGCACCGAAACCTCCAAGCCCTGCTGCCCGAGTTTTTCATGGGCAGCCATGACATTCGGGATCACTGAACCGTAGGCAATGATGGTACATGCACCCTTCTTGCCCCTCCTGAGCCAGTCGGCTTTTCCTGGCACAAATTTGTAATCAGGGCCGAAATAGGGTTTCCCCTCCATATCAAGCACCATTGACATCTTGGAGCGCCCCATTCCCACAAAGGCGTTTCCCTTGGTGCTGGCAACATGCCTGATAATCCTGTCGGTCTGGTTGGGATCTGCAGGAATAAAGATGGAAAAACCGAAGATGTTTTCCATGAGCCCGATGTAATCGATACACTGGTGGGTCGGGCCGTCTTCCCCGACATCCAGGCCAACGTGGGTGGCCACAACCTTGAGGTTGGTATGGTTCTGGTCGCTGAGCCTGTGCTGGTTATAGGTTTCGCAGGTGGCAAATACCCCAAAGGTACTGAAAAAGGCCACCAGGCCATCCCTGGTCATTGCTCCTGCGCAGGCTGCCCCGTGATGTTCCTGTATGCCAACCTCGAAAAATGCATCCGGAGACACCTGGTGAAAACCGTTCATCTTAACCGAGCCTTCGAGGTCACAGCTGAATCCTGCAATCCTGGGATGATCCGCACCTGCGTTGTTCTTCTCTGCAAGGGACTTCAGGGCATTTCCATAGGCCGAACGGCAGTCTGTAACCTGGTCTGCCCCATAAACTATCGGTTCTCCAGGATCTATTTCCAGGGAAGGCATCTTCCTGTAGGCATGTTCAGCAGGAACAATGGCACGGGCCTGGCGTTTTTCATCCCACTGGTCCAGAAGGCCCGGATCAAGGCCTATCTCTTTAAGGGCATCCCTTGCCATGTCAAAGGGAAGTGGAGAGCCGTGGTATTTTTCCTTGTTCTCCATGAATGAGACCCCGCGCCCCATAACCGTACGGTTTACCAGTGCGACAGGACGCTCCGGCACCAGGTTTTCGTGAAGGAGGGCACGCCTGAGGCCCTGGTAAAACTGCTGGAAGTCATTTCCGTCAGGCACGTAAACCACGTTCCATCCGGCTGCCTGGTATTCCTCCCGCACCCTGACAGGCATAACCTCCTCGGTATTCCCACCGATCTGGAGGTGATTTCGGTCAACTATACATAACAGCTTGTCCAGGCCGTATTTTACGGCAAAACGGCGTGCCTCTGCCACCTGGCCCTTCTGCTGTTCCCCGTCTCCCATGAGACAGAAGGTCCTGACACTGTCATGGCCCCTGAGCCTGGCTGAAAGGCTGAAACCGTCTGCTGCAGAAAGCCCCTGGCCCAGGTTCCCGGTATTCCATTCCACCCCCGGCACTCCCTGCTCTATATGGCCTCCAAATGCCGATCCTGCCCTCCTGAATTCCGTAAGGAAATCCTCTTCAGGGAAGTAGCCGAATTCGCAGAGCACGGCATAAACCGCAGGGGATATATGGCCGATGCTTACGATCATGCGGTCGCGGCCTTCCCAGTCCGGATCTTCCGGCCTGTGGTTCATTACGCCGTACAGGACTAGCAGGGCATGAAGGCTTGAAAGTGAGCCCCCTGGATGCCCGCTCCTGGCAAGAGTAGTGGATATAATGATCCTGGCTGCGCACCTCTGCCACATGCTGGCAAGGGTGCTCAGATGTTCAGAACTCAGACTTTCCTCTTTTTCAATATCAATACGAAGCATTTTTCTAGATCCCGAGCAAAATTTTTAAATTTCTCTTGATAGCGGCCAGAAAGATTGCGGCTCCCTGGCTACTGTGACTTGTCAAAGGTCTTTATCACATAGTCTGTAATATCTGCATCAGGTGCAGTGTAGTATATGCCAGGCATGTTCTTTTCCATGATGACCACGTAACCCTTGTCCTTCCCGATCCTGTTTACCACCTTTTCGAGTTTCTTCAGAATGGGCTCCATCCTCTTGGATTCGGCCTGGCGCATCTCGTACTGTGCATCGTCACTCTTGTCCTTGAATTCCCTGAGCATCTTCTTATACTGCCGCTCTTTTTCGGCCCTTGCTTCCTCGTTCATGAGGGGGGCCTTCTTTTCCATGTCCTGCTTAAAGGCCTTTAGTTCCTTCTGCTTTGCCTGCAGCTGTTTCTTGAGCCTGTCAAATTTCTTGTTGAGCTCGGCCATGGCCTTCTTGCCGGCCTTGGAGTTCCTCAGGACCTTCTGCATGTTCACAACGGCTATCTGCTTGGTCTGTGCATAGGCCACTGAACCTATAAAAAAGACGGAAAACAAAAAGACAGCGCATACAGCAGCGGACAAGACCTTTTCGGTAATCAAATTCATTATATTTAAACCTCCAACAAAAAGGTGCACAGCCTGAACGTCGGCTGTGCACGATCTAATTTCCATGGATTCATGAGAGGAAGCCTGCAGACAGATATTGCAGGGCCTTTCTGGAAATCCCTTTTATCCTATTGGACAGTAGACTCCTAACGAAAAATTATAAAATCGTCCCTGCGATTTTTTGCCCATGCGGCTTCATTGTGCCCCAAATCAAGGGGCCGTTCTTCCCCGAGACTCACAATGGATATCCTTTCCGGGCTTACTCCCATCATGACGAGATAATCCTTTGCAGCCTTGGCCCTCTTTTCTCCCAGGGCCAGGTTATATTCATTTGTACCCCTTTCATCACAGTTTCCCTGGATCTCTATCTTGATGTCAGGATGATCCAGCATGACCTGTGCATTTTTTTCCATCCGGTCCCTCATATCTGGCCTGATGGTGTAACGATCAAAATCGAAATAAACCGGCAGGAACGGCGCACTGGTCCGACCCTCGCTTATGGCGTTTTCGCTTCCTGGCTCCCGGATGCCCTCGCTTCCGATAACACCTTCCTGTATTTCGCCCCCCTGGCCCTGCTGTGCCTGGCCCTTTTCGACCTGTTCCAGGGGGATACCGGCTTCCTCTCCTCCAGTGGTTCCCGTTTTGCTTCCACAGGAGCACAGCAGGAACGCCGCAAACAAGGAGGCCAAGCCGACACCAAAAATCCTGATCACTTCTCTCATGTCTTCCCCTCTTTTTTAAAGATTACCTTTTAAACCTTTCTCCAAAGAAATCTGCCAATGCGCACAATTTAGCAGAGCATAGTCAAAATTCAACTTGAATTTTTACCAGGTTCCGATAACGGAAAACAAATGTCTCTTTTATTACATTTTTGAAATACTGAGTTCGATTTTTTACAATTATGTAATTTTTCAGGAAAATCTCCAGAGAGATATACTCTTTCATTTCAGCCAGTTAACCACTCTTCACCCTTGGCAAACTATTTGCAGGTCTTGGGCGAACCTTTTATGGAGGTACGACTCATGCAGACAATTTCATCCGGTGACACCGCATTTATTCTGGCCGCGGCGGGGCTGGTCCTGCTGATGACCCCTGCCCTTGGCCTTTTCTACGGTGGAATGGTCAGGAACAAGAACGTCCTGGGGACCATCATGCAAAGCCTCATCATGATAGCCCTGATCAGCTTTGAATGGGTCTTTATCGGATATTCAATGTCATTCGGACCGGACGTGGGAGGCTTTATCGGAGATCTTTCATGGTTCGGCCTCAGGGGAGTTGGTACGGCCCCGAGCACCACCTACGCCACAACGATACCCCACATTGTCTTCATGATTTACCAGTGCATGTTTGCAATCATCACCCCAGCCCTCATAACGGGTGCTTTTGCCGAAAGGATGAAGTTTGGCCCCTTTGTTGTCTTCAGCATCCTGTGGGCAGTACTGGTCTACAATCCCGTGTGCCACTGGATATGGGGCAGCGGTGGCTGGCTGGCCCAGAGGGGAGTTCTGGACTTCGCCGGCGGCCTTGTGGTTCACCTGACCTCTGGTGCTGCGGCCCTTGCCGCTGCCTTCATCGTGGGCCCGAGGAAGGGTTTCAGGAAGGAAAGCTTTCTGCCCCACAACCTCCCCATGACACTTCTGGGCACGGGGCTCTTATGGTTCGGCTGGTTCGGCTTTAACGGGGGAAGCGCCCTTGCCGCAAACGGAGTGGCTGCCACGGCATTCGTGGCCACCCACCTTGCAGGCATGGCAGGCATGGCATCCTGGTGTTTCATGGAAAAGTTCCGCCAGGGAAATGCAACCACCCTGGGCGCAGCATCAGGCGCCATTGCAGGCCTTGCAACGGTCACCCCTGCCGCCGGCTTCATCGGCCCCATTTCAGCCATCATAATCGGACTTGTAGCGGGAATCATGTGCTACCTGGCCGTATCCATGAAGGTCAAACTCGGTTATGATGACAGCCTGGACGTGGTGGGGATTCACGGCCTTGGAGGCCTCATGGGCACCCTGATGCTTGGCATATTCGCATCGAAACTCGTCAATCCGGATGGAGCGGACGGCCTCCTTGCAGGCAATCCCGCCTTTTTCGCAACAGAGCTTTTCGGTGTAGTGGTAGTCCTGGCATACGCATTTGCAGTAAGCTTTGTGCTGTTCAAGATCGTCAATGCCATATTCGGACTCAGGGTCAACCTGGAAGAGGAAGTCCAGGGTCTTGACCTTACCCAGCACAGCGAGACCGCGTATAATGACTGATACTGAAAACAGGTACCCAACCTTCATACAGATACCTTAGGGAGGAAGAACATGAAAAAGATAGAGGCAATCATAAAGCCCTTCAAGCTGGATGACGTCAAGGAAGGCCTTAACGAGATAGGCATTACTGGGATGACCATTTCAGAGGTCAAGGGCCACGGGCGGCAGAAGGGCCACAAGGAGATATACCGCGGCGCTGAATACGTGGTGGATTTCATTCCCAAGATAAAGATAGAACTCATAGTCAATGCCGACATGGTGGAGCAGGTGGTGGACAAGATCCGGAACTCTGCCAACACCGGCAAGATCGGTGACGGGAAGATATTTGTCCTGCCCGTGGAAGACGTCATCAGGGTGAGGACGGGTGAACACGGAAAGGATGCCATATAACGGCACGGTAAGACACAAGTAGCTTGCAAAACGCAGTAGCAGAAAAGGAACTGGTAAGGTTTTTGTCCCCGAGACAGGCGCTTGCCACCCTTTGGGAGCAGGGCCTGTCCGGCAAGGAACTTTTGCGCCGTCACTCATCCCTCATGGATGAATTCATCGCCCAGCGCCTGCTGGAATCCATTGGAGAGCCGCCTTCCGGCATATCCATCGTGGCCCTGGGCGGCTACGGCAGAAAAGAGCTGTTCCCGTTTTCAGACATCGACATCCTCCTGCTTTACGAAGCTGAAAACCCTGTTCTCATTGAAAAGGTGACGGATGCGGTCTTCTATCCCCTGTGGGATGCCGGCCTGGAAGTAGGACACGGGGTGCGTACCGTTGATGCCTGCATGGAGGATATTCAGAAGGACTTCTTCTTCCAGGTGGCTCTCCTTGATGCCAGACTCATCTGTGGCGACCAGGATCTTTTTACAAAATTGTTAAAAAAATTCCAGGCCAGTTTTGACCGCGGCACCAGGAAGAATTTTGTACAGGACATGATGGCCCACCGCCTGGAAAGGCACAGGAGATTCGGAGACCATACCTACCTCCTCGAGCCCAACATAAAGGAAACCCGGGGGGGGCTTCGGGATCTCCAGGCCATGTTCTGGACGGGCAAGGTCCTTTTCGGCCTGGGCACCCCGGAGGACTTCAGGGAGGCCGGGCTGCTCAACCAGAAGGAGTACCGGGAGCTGTCGGATGCCAGCAATGACCTTGTTATCATAAGAAACAGGCTGCACTATGCCAGCGGCAGGAAGAATGACCGCCTCTTTTTCGAATACCAGGAGGAAATTGCAAGGAAGCTGCGGCTCTACGATTCCAGGGAGAGCCTTGGAGTCGAACGCTTCATGAAAAAGGTCCACACGGACCTCCAGTGCATCGCATCGGCATCTGATCTTTTCTTCGAGCACGTGGAAGACGTGATCAGCTCCATGGGCATAAAGATCAAGTCCAGGCCCCTGGCCCCGGGCATAGAGCTTCTGAACAAAAAGATACTGCTTGGAGACGAAGGACTCCTGTTGCAAAAGCCGTATCTCCTTTTCAAGGCCTTTGCCATTGCCGCCTCGAAAAGGACCCCCCTTCATTACAGGTCCAGGAAGCTCATATCATCCCTGGTGGAAAGGCTGCCGGAGCGGCTCAGAAACTCCAAGAGGTGTGCAAGGTATTTCCTGGAGACACTGGAGGCCTCGGATTCTCCCATGGCCCTCCTCCAGATGCTTGATACGGGGCTTCTGGGCTTTTACCTGCCTGAGTTCGAACACCTCAAGGCCCTGGCACTCCACGACGTGTATCACGTGAACACCGTTGACAGGCACCTTGTTGAAACGGTGGTCCGCCTGAACCAGCTCAGGGACAAATACCCCGGCATATTTCAGGGCATCGATGACAGGCAGGTCCTCTTCCTGGCCGCATTTCTGCACGACATAGGAAAAGGACTCGGGGGCAGGCATGCCGAAAAGGGGGCAAAGCTGATCCCCGCCATAGCCAGGCGCATGGCCCTTGATGACAAGCAGGCCGAGACCCTGGAATTTCTCGTGGCCAACCACCTGTTTCTCATCGACAATGCCACCCGGAGGGACCTCGAAGACGAATCCCTGATACTGAAATTCGCCAGGCACATCAGGAGCATCGACAGGCTGAACATGCTTTACGTCATCACCATTGCCGACTCCCTGGCCACAGGCCCCAATGTCTGGACCGAGTGGAAACAGGCACTGCTCCTGGAGGTATATCACAAGATCGCACATCTCCTGGAACAGCATGAACTCATAGATCCTGACAGGATCGCGGCAGTGGAATGGATGAGGGAGAAGATTTCCGCCCTTCTCGGCAAGGAAAGGAAGGACGAACTGGATATCCTCCCTGAAGACTATCTCCTGAGCTTCACTCCGGAGGCAGTGGTCAGCCACCTTGAGCTCCGGAAGGAACTTTCGGGCCAGAAGGTGCTCATCCGGCCCGAGGACCGGAGGAATTACTGGTCCATACTGCTCATGACGACAGACCGCACCGGACTCCTTGCCAAGATATGCGGGGTCTTCGCCCTCTATAACCTGGCAGTGCTCCGGGCCCAGATATTCACCCTCAAGGACGGGACGGTGGTTGATGTCCTTGACGTTCGTTCCGACATCGACATGTCATTCCGGGAAGTGGACTGGCAGCACCTGGAATCCGACCTGAAAAAGGCCCTTCGGAACAAACTGAGCCTTTCCCACAGGCTGGCCTCGAAGTTCAGCCGTTTTTCAGCCCAGCCCCACAAGGTCTCCCTGGCCAGGAAACCGCGGGTGGTTATCGATAACGAACAGTCCGATTTCTTCACCATCATAGAGATCTACGCCCAGGACTCCCCGTGCCTCCTCTACAGCGTTACAAGGACCCTGGCCGAATTCGACATCAACATATACAAGGCCAAGATCGGCACCAGCGGCGATCAGGTGGTGGATGTATTTTACGTACTCGACAGCCTCGGAGAGAGGCTGGAGGAAAGCGAGTTTACCCAAGAGGTAAAAAATGCACTGCTTTACTCGGCAAAGAGTTGCCTGGTTCAGTAAAAATGTATTTTATTGTCCTTTTTATTTAAAAAAGGATTTATCTTAACTTTATTCTAAAAGGAGGAGTATTTTCATGACCCCGAAAGACGTATTAGACCTGATCAAGGAAAAGGACATCAAGGTTGTTGACCTTAGGTTCCTGGACTTCCCCGGAGTCTGGCAGCACTTTACCGTGCCTTCAACAGAACTTGACGAAGGCGCATTCGAAAACGGCTTCGGTTTTGACGGCTCGAGCATCAGGGGCTGGCAGCCCATCCACGCAAGTGACATGCTCGTTATTCCGGATGCATCCACAGCACAGATGGATCCTTTCTTTGAGGAGCCCACCCTGGTGCTTATCGGCGACATTGTCGACCCTGTAACCAGGGAGGCATACAGCAGGGATCCCAGGAACATCGCCAAGAAGGCAGAGGCATACCTCCAGAGCACCGGCTATGGCGATACCGCCTATTTCGGCCCCGAGGCGGAATTCTTCATCTTCGATGACATCCGCTTTGACAACGCATCAAACGGCTGTTTCTACGAGGTGGACTCCATCGAGGGCATCTGGAACTCCGGCAGGGACGAGTGCCCCAACCTCGGCTACAAGCCCCGCCACAAGGAAGGCTACTTCCCCGTGCCTCCAACTGACAAGCTCCAGGATATCCGCACCGAGATGCTCCTTACCCTGGAAAACCTGGGCATTGAGACCGAGTGCCAGCACCATGAAGTGGCAACAGCGGGCCAGGCTGAGATCGACATGCGCTTCAAGCCCCTGCTCCAGATGGGCGACCAGCTCATGTGGTTCAAGTACGTCCTCAAGAACATTGCAGTAAGGCACGGCATGACCCTCACCTTCATGCCAAAGCCCCTCTATGGCGACAACGGAACAGGCATGCACACCCATATCAGTATCTGGAAGGACAACCAGCCCATGTTCGCAGGCGACAAGCACGGCGGGATGTCCGAGATGGCCATGTACGGCATAGGCGGAATCCTCAAGCATTGCCCCGCACTGTGCGCCTTCACCAACCCGTCAACCAACTCCTACAAGAGGCTGGTGCCCGGCTTCGAAGCACCTGTGAACCTGGCCTACTCCACAAGGAACAGGAGTGCTGCCATCAGGCTGCCCATGTACTCCGCATCCCCCAAGGCCAAGAGGATCGAGTTCCGTACGCCTGACCCGTCCTGCAACGGTTACCTGGCCTTCTCAGCCATGCTCATGGCAGTCCTGGATGGCATCGACAACAAGATCGATCCGGGCGAACCCCTCAACAAGAACATCTATGACCTGCCTCCGGAAGAGCTGGCCAACATTCCTTCAGCTCCAGGCTCCCTGGCAGAGGCCCTGGATGCACTGAGGGAAGACCACGAATTCCTGCTCAAGGGTAACGTATTCACCCAGGATGTCATTGACATGTGGCTTGAGTACAAGACGGAAAACGAGGTAAACGCTGTGAAACTCCGTCCGCATCCCTACGAGTTCTATCTCTACTACGACATCTAATTCCCGATTCTTTTGAGATCAGAAACAGTAAAAGGGGCTGCACTGCAGCCCTTTTTTATAGAAAGCCTTTGGTGGCTCGCATATCTGCCTGCTTTTGTCGCCAGAGGCAGCCATCGGCCAGGTAAACCGGAGGGGCAACTTACCATGAAAACACATGTAAAGATTGTACTTTCAGCCTGGGAGGTGCCAGATATAAGGCGCAAGAGCCATGGGCGGGCCGAGGCAGGAGATGGCCTTGGGTGAGACGTTGGAAATAGGCCCTAGAGATTCTTGGGCTGAGCGAAGCGCCCGAAACCTCCATTTAGCGAGCGCAAGCGAGGGGCTTTGGAGGGTTTCAGCACAGCCACAAGCCCTTAGAATCTCTTGGGCCTGCTTTCCTGTCTCCGAAAAGCCTCCCCTGCCGCCTTACCTTGGGCTGCAAAAAATATTGCAGTATCAACATGATGCGGGTTTTTCCTGAATCGGAATCACAGCTCGCTCGCCTGTACCGGGTAGATCGAGGTGTCGGCAGCCTTGCCTTGACTCTTTTTTTATCCCGTGCCTTCTAATAAAGACTAAAGATGTGTAACTGACTTTTTTCTAGATATTTGGGCCCGGTCTTGGGTGCCCATGTGCCAGAAAAACCATAAGGACCATCCAGGTAAATGTCCGGCATACAAAGCCCGTTCCTATTTCAGGGTGATCATGTTGTCCCTGTGTATGACCTCTTCCTTGAAGGAA
>Ga0256914_1001499_pt1 | contig 20890 bp, 20 predicted proteins | sample HulkmetaG_FD_191571 | JGI IMG/M metagenome (GOLD analysis project Ga0256914, IMG submission 191571) | Hydrothermal chimney microbial communities from Main Endeavour vent field at the Juan de Fuca Ridge, Pacific Ocean - Hulk | ecosystem: Environmental > Aquatic > Marine > Hydrothermal vents ... | reverse complement strand
GGATGCCCGCCGCCAATGGCAGAAGCCACCTGGGTCACGCCCTCCTGTTTCTCCAGATACTCCTCGATCTTCCGGACCTTTTTTGCGGTCTCCTCTATGTGGATTCCCTCCCTGAAAAAACACTCCACCATGAACTGGGGCCTGGTGGATGCAGGAAAGAAGAGCTGCTTGACGAATCCAAAACCATAGACAGACAGGGCAAAGAGCCCGATCACGATACCTATGGTTACCCACCTGTGCCTGATGGCAACAGCGAGAAGCTTCCTGTATATCTGATAGAACTTACCCCCGTACGCATCCTCTGTACCATGATCTGCCGCCTTGTCCTTCTTGCTCATGATAAACTTTGTGGTCACAAGCGGTGTGGTGGTAACAGCAGTCACCCAGGACAGGGACAGGGAGATGAGGATCACATAGTAGAGTGACTGACAGTACTCTCCGGTGGAATTCGACATGCCTCCAATGGACGCAAACGCCATGATAGCCACTGCAGTGGCAGCAAGGAGCGGCATGGCGTTCTGGCCCACCACCTCTTTTGCGGCCTGCAGGCCATCCATTCCCCCCTTCATCTTCACCTTCATGCCATCAACCACCACAATGGCGTTGTCCACCAGCATTCCCAGAGCGATTATCAGGGCCCCAAGGGAGATACGTTCAAGGGTGATATGGTAATAGCCCATGACCACAAAGGTCGCAGCAATGGTGAGCATAAGGATGAAACCAATGATCAGCCCTGATCTCAGCCCCATGAATATGGCAAGCACCACGATGACAATTGCCACGGACTCAAGGAGGTTCACTACAAAGCCGTTTACCGCCTTGGTGACCGATTTGGACTGCATGGCGATCTCAACCAGATGCATGCCAACCGGTATCTGGCCCTTGAGCTCATCAAGGCGCTTCAGAACTGCGTTTCCCATGGTTACGGCATTACCGCCAAGCACCGTGGATATTGCAATGCCAACCCCCTCCTTGCCGTCAACCCGGAGTATCTTTGAAGGAGGGTCCACATAGCCACGTTTTATGGTGGCAACATCCCTGAGATAGATGAGCCTGCCGTTCTTGGAAGCTATGAACAGCTTTCCGAAATCCTTTTCCGACTTGAACTCGCCTGTGGGACTGATTGCCAGGTACTGCGGACCAAATTTCAGACGTCCTGAATCCACGGCCAGGTTCTTGGCCTTCAATGCGTCAAATATCTCCTGCTGCGTAATCCCGAGGGCTGCCATCTTGGCACGGGACATCTCCACATAGACCGCCTCGCGCCTGAGTCCGAACAGCTCGATCTTCTTCACATCCTGGACCACCAGCAGTTCACGCTGCAGAAAATCGGCCACATCCTTAAGTTCCGCAAAGGTGTAACCATCTCCCACAAGCGCAAAGTAAACGCCATATACATCACCAAAACTGTCATTTACAGTAATGGGGCCTGCGCCTGGAGGCAGGTCCTTCTCATGATCCCCCATACGGCGGCGAAGCTCATCCCAAACCTGGGGCAGCACGTCCTTGCGGTACTTGTCCTTTATGATCACATGTACAAGGGACATGCCCCTTGAGGAGTAGGACTCCACTCGCTTCAACTGGCCCATCTCCTGGACCGCCTTTTCAATGACCTCTGTAACCTCCTCCTGTACCTCCTTTGGAGAGGCACCAGGATAGGGGGTGAGGATCACGGCCTCCTTGATAGCAAATTCCGGGTCTTCGAGACGCGGCAGCCCCATATAGGAAAAATAGCCCAGGACCAGCATGACAAAGGTAAGGGTCCAGGTGATGACACTCTTCTTTATGGAAAATTCAGCTATGCTCATGCCTTATTTTCCCTCTCTCTGCTTTTCCCATGGCCTTACCTTCATACCCTCTCTCAGCTTGGTAACACCTGCAACAACGATGGTATCGCCGGGTTTGAGACCGCTCAGTATCTGGATGCTGGAGGAACCCTCGAGCCTTCCAATCTTCACCTCACGCCTGTGCACCACACCGGCCTTGGCATCATAGACCCACACATAGGGGTGGTTTCCAGGGGCATCGAGCACTGCTATTGCAGGTATAAGGATATAGGCATCAGAGCTGGATGCAGCATCAGTTGCCGTGACAGAGGCAGTCATGCCTGGCAGTATGTTGGCCTCTGCCGGCTGATCCATAACAAATACCACCTGATAGGTCTGGGTGGCAGGATCAGCCTCAGTGGAGTACTCCTTCAGCCTCAGCGGAAACTGCTTTCCCGGGATGGAGTCGAAACGTGCCACTACATTGCCTGCCCCCTTCTGCTTTATGGCAGCCATAACCAGCTCAGGCACGTCAACGAGCACCTCTATCTTGGAGATGTCCTGCAGACTTACAATAGGCTCCTTTGCCTTTACCTTCTGGAAATTTTCCACAAACCGCTTGGCAATCACACCGGCAAAGGGGGCCCTCAGGGTAGTGTCCCTGAGCGCGTTCTGAGCATCCTCAAGCTTTGCCTTTGCCACGTCCCGTGCTGCACGGTAGCGGTCATAGTCAGCCTTTGAGACCTGCTTCTTCACGTAGAGCTCCTTGTAACGCCTGAACTGCTGTTCTGCCTCACGATAACTGGCCAGTGCCTGCTGGACTGCTATCTGGAAGTCCCTCTTGTCAATCTGAGCAATAAGGTCCCCCTTGTTGACGTGCTGGCCCTCCTCAACAGGAAGTGCCACAAGTGGGCCGGACACCTTGAAGGAGAGTATGGCCCGTCTCGCAGCCCTTACAGTGGCAGGGAAGCCGTGGGTAAGCACGTTGCGGGTATCCTTGATGGTCATGATCTTTACTGGCCTAACAATCTCCTTCTTCTCCTGCACCTCCTCCTTGCTGCAACCTGCAAGCATGGTAAGCAGTAAGGCCATAACGGCAACAACACCAAAGCTCAAGGTAAAGAACCTGAAAATTCCCAACTGTCTTTTCGATTTCATTGGACCTCCTGGAAAACAGCCCTTTTGTTCATATGTCATCAATATATATTTATCTTTATGCCGCAAACCACAGACCACTTAGCCCTGTGGCCCAGCAGCCTGCTTATATTAAAACCCTTGAAAGAAATGACAAAATTCCACACTACACACCGGATAAGACTAACCAAAGCAGGGGAAAACTCTTGCGAACGGAATATGTTTTCACAACAATCCTGTGGTTATGGCAGACCAACAGCCAGTACAGATGCCATGAAAATTGCAGGGACTCAGCATATAACAACACACCAAACAATAAAAAATTACTATGAGCCCCCAATATTGTAAACATGAATCTTGAACAAATGGCCTGGCATACCTGACAATCCGGCAGAATCAGCCAGCATGGTCCCACTGCCAACCCAGAGATTCAGTCAAGCCCCCACGCTTAAATTGACTTATAGGCGTTACCGTGTAATCATCATTGAGGTCCGTCATGGAAACATCTGTGCCGGCCATCAAAAAGACGCTATACCCTGCCATAAAAGGCCCAGGAACTTCACGCGGTTTTACCACCTACACCTACGATATCCGCATCCCAGGAGACCAGTAAGATCATGAAAACAGAGAACGGAAAATCACTCTTTGAAAGATTTCTGCACTCCCAGGCATCAGGCAGCATTGTCCTGATGATAGCAGCAGTTACAGCCGTAATCTGGGCCAATACTCCATGGGCAAAGCTGTATCACGACCTCAGCCATCTGGATATTGGCGTCATATTTGCTGGAAAGACCTATGAGATGGGCCTGGCTCACTGGGTCAAGGACGGCCTGATGACCCTGTTCTTCTTTGTGGTGGGGCTGGAGATCAAACGGGAGGTGCTGCTTGGTGAACTCTCCTCCATAAGAAAGGCCACACTTCCGGTTATGGCAGCCATTGGTGGCTGCACGGTCCCTGCCCTCATATACTTCTTCTTCAACCGCACAGGTGAGGCAGCGGGCGGCTGGGGTGTGCCCATGGCAACGGACATTGCCTTTGCCCTGGGCATACTCGCCCTTCTTGGAGAAAGGGTCCCCATCGGCCTGAAGGTATTCCTCACTGCCCTGGCAATCGTGGACGACCTCATTGCAGTGCTCGTCATAGCCATCTTCTATACGGACCATATCAACATGGCAAGCCTGATAACTGCCAGTGGATTCCTGGCCCTGTTCTACCTTGCGGTAAAATTACAGGCCAGACGGCCTATTCTCTATCTGTTTCCAGCCATAGGTGTATGGGCAAGCATTATGGTTTCAGGTATTCATGCCACAGTAGCCGGGGTACTCATTGCCATGCTGGTACCTGTTAGGTCAGTAATCGAACCTGAACGTTTTTTCAATACCATCTGCAACCACATGAAATACCTAAAGAAAAGCGGACCACTTACCAAGGAAAGCCTGGTGTCCAATCACAGGCAGTGGAACGCCGTTGAGCAGATATTTCTCACTGCAGAAGACATGATACCGCCAGGTGTGTACCTTGAAAGACACCTGCACGCCCCGCAGGCATTCATAATCCTGCCGCTGTTTGCGCTGTTCTCTGCAGGTGTCACATTCAATGCCCAGATCATGTCGGCATTTCCCGGCCCGGTCAGCATTGGGATAATCTGCGGCCTTGTACTTGGGAAACCCATTGGCATCATGCTGTTCAGCTGGCTCACCATAATGGCAGGGGGAGCGGACATGCCCAAAGGGGTAAGATGGTCTCATCTGCTTGGCGCAGGCATATTGGGCGGCATCGGTTTTACCATGTCCATATTCATAAGCGAACTTGGTTTCTCCAGCTCAACCATGATTGACGAGGCCAAGATAGGCATATTCATTGCCTCATTTATTGCAGGGCTCGGCGGTTATATGCTCCTGAACAAGACCCTGGGCCCGGCACAGGCCCAAAAGAACGACGACTACATATCCTGAACACATTAGACTACCAGAAGACAACACCAGAAGACAACATGGATGCGATAAACCGCTTTTTCTCCAAACTCCTCTCCCACTACAGCTTTCACAACCTGCTTGTCTGGCTACTGGTATATCTCGTAGTAGGCCCCTTCATAAAGGGGACACACACGCAGATAATACTTTCCATCAGCATGTCCCTTGTACTGTTCTTTGCCGTATATGCCATAAACAGCAGGAGCAAACTGTTCAGATACGTCCTGCTCCTCATGGGTATCACACTGTTTCTCTACTGGTTGAACGTACTGGAAATCGTTAGCTTTTCCAGAATGGCCAGCAGAATAATCATGGCAATATACATCGGAACACTCATCTACTCCTTTGCCCGATATGTCCTCACGGCACGCAGGGTAACATCCAGACTGATAAGCGCGGCACTGTGCCTGTACCTGCTCACAGGCACGTTTTGGGGTATCATCTATGACATGTTGGAAACCCTCATGCCAGGCTCATACAAGGGAGAACTGCTCATAAACTCCGCCTCAATCCCTGAACAGTTCCAGCACTTCCAGTACTTCAGCTTTGTTACGCTCACCACTCTTGGCTACGGTGACATACTGCCTCAGACAGAGGGGGCCGCTGTACTGTGCCAGACCGAGGCGATCATCGGCCAGTTCTTCATGGCAGTGCTTGTGGCAAGGCTTGTGGGCATACAGGTTTCCCAGCAGTTTTCTGACAGGAAGTAGACAGCCCCCACCCTGCTATCCAGGGCTACTGTCCACCTTTTGGGCAATATTCTTTCTGAGGTCATCAATGATGTCATGATACTTTTCTGCGCTGCCGTAATCCAGGAACTGGTGGTAGTAACGGTGACGGTAGGCCACCTTCCTGGCATGCTTTATGGGGCACCAGAACAGTTCGGTACGGGCAGCCACCTCTTCCACATAGGCTATCAGGCCATTGAAATAGCTGCAGTACATACAGTTCAGCTTCTCTATAATGTTCAGGTAACCGAGATACTGCCTGTCAAACACGAGATAGTCCCTGCGCCTGACCATGGGTATCTTGTACACCCTGAAATTTATGGCCTGATAACCCATGACAAACAGGTCCAGGAGCACGGCAGGGATGATCACCGAATAGATGATGGGAGCTGTGAGCATATACAGGAGCGGGGCCTCGGCAAGGTAGCGCAGCAGGCCCACCAGGGCCTCCTTCTGTCTGCGCATGGCGTCCTCGTCGAACCTGATACGCCTGCCCTCAATGGTAAAACGTATCTTCTTGTCCTCCTTCAGGAGTTCGTCCCTGAGCTGCTCCTCCAAGGCGGTTATCTTACTTACTATTTCGTTGATTTTCTTGTTCATGCACTTTTCCCTTGCAGGCCTGGCTGTCAATCCCCTGAAAGGGGCCTGCCTGTCGAAACGTTCAATTTATGATGAAAGTTAATCCGTCACCGCCCTGTCCACAGCACGGCCCGTGGAAAGAGGGAAGAAAGGAGAAGGACTATTCGACTGTTACAAGCCCTTTGAGATAATCTATCCAATCATCCATACCCTGGCCTGTAACAGCAGACACCTCCAATATTCGAAGTTCGGGATTGATTTCAAGGGCCTCTTTCCGGACCTCTTCCATGGAAAAATCAAAATGGGGAAGTAGATCGGTCTTGGTTATGACAAAGGTATGGGCACCTTTGAAGGTAAAGGGATACTTGGCCGGTTTGTCAGACCCCTCGGGTACAGAGACGAGGACAATCCGCTGGTGCTCACCGAGATAGAATGTGGCCGGGCACACCAGGTTACCCACGTTTTCTATGAAGATCAGATCAAAGCCTTTGAGGCCGGCCTCCATTGCCTGATGTTCCAGGCCGTGAAGTCCCTTGTGGACAAGCGGGGCATCAAGATGACAGGCCCCTCCGGTGGTGATCTGAACCACAGGTACACCCTTTTTCCTTATGCGTTCAGCATCCCGCTCTGTCTCTATATCCCCCTCTATGACCCCCATACGCAGGCTGCCACCAAGGGCTGCCACTGTATGTTCCAGCAGCGTGGTCTTGCCTGATCCAGGGCTTGAAATCATATTGATGGCAACTGCACCCATTGCCTCCATGTGGCGCCGGTTCTCATCTGCCTGCCTGTTGTTGGCTGCAAGCAGGCTTTCATGCACTTCCACGACCCTCTTTTCCGCATCTTTATCTGCCTCATGACCATGATTATGGCACCCGCACGAATCACACATCTTACTCTCCCCTATACAACGATCATGCTGTCCCTGACGCACTGCACCGTAGGCACAGATAGATTCCTGTTTTCATCTTTTACCTTATCACTCCATCTCTACCCGATTGAGCACAAGATCTGCTCCGTCCATAGTATCAATATGGAGTACGGCATCTTTTGTAAGCTCCAGATCCGTCTTGATGGCATTGAAGCCAAACACGAAAGAATCCACCACAATACCGGACATAGAGCCAATACCTACATACACATCCAAAACACGTTTTGCCCCGTGCATCTGGGCAAGCCTTTCAAGCTCCCCCATCAGGCCCTGGGCCAGGGACAACTCATGCAACACCGGCCTCCCGTCTCTTGAACACGACACCCTGCCTGGCAAGCCTGTCCAGCAGCATATCAATGACCTCCGGGATACGCGCCTCAAGCACCGGAGAGAGTCCGAGCCCTGTGGACAGGTCCTGCGGCACCACGGTGATAAGCTCCACCAGGTCAGGCGCCTCTCCCCTCAACTGACACAGCGAGAATATTTCAAGAAGCCCCAACTGATGAGGGGACATCCTGCCCTGGATATTTCCCGCACGCACATCACTGTCTGAAAAACAGTGTATGGTACCAGGTTCCCCACTACCGTTCACAGTATCTATGACATACAACAGGTCCACAGACTCGATGAACGGGGCCAGCATGATCCCTGCGGTGCCGCCGTCAAGTACTGCCACACTGTCAGGGACCTGGTAAAGCTCCTGAAGGCGCTGTACACAGTGCACACCAAACCCCTCATCACGTATGAGTATGTTTCCGATCCCCAGGATTCCTATCATGGGTGCATCACCTCTGCGCTCCCGGGCTGGCACCATTTTATCAGGCAGTGTCATAAGATTCCCCTGAAAGTCATAAAAAAAACAGCCGGAAAACTCAAAACAAAACCGGAAGCCCCACACGGCTTCCGGCCTGGTCATACCTCATAACAATTGCCGCTTCGGCTACTTGGAACGCATGTACTTGTACCCGTTAAATATGGAAGATATGAGCCCCTCCTTGGATACCACATCATTCCACACGCAGAGATAGATATGTACCATGGCAAAAAACATAAAGTACCACATAAGGACAAAATGGATCAGGCGAGCGTTGAGCTGTGAGCCAAACACAGAGCCTATTGACTGCATTGTGGCAGATTCAGGATACAGCAGGTAAAAACCGCTCATGATCTGAAAAACAGCAGCCACCATGGTGACAGCATACACTGTTCCTGCAAGGGCATTGTGTCCCAGCCTGTGTTCATGGTGTTCCCGAATATATGCGTAATGCAGGTTGGTATCAACGAAATTCTTAATATTACGCATATTAACCGGCATGAAATCCCAGAAACGCTCCTGTCTGTTGCCAAAAAGAAGCAGATAAAACCTGATGATCACAGCACCAGTGAACACAAAGGCGGCAATAAAATGAAAGTAACGCATCGTGGCCACAGGAAAGGTGGTACTGCCCTCCAGCATGGTATTGGTCCATGGGAAATGGATATAAAAACCCGTGACCGTAAGGGCCACGATGGACAGCGCAAAGGCCCAGTGGTACAGCCTCAGCAACACGCTCCAGGCATACTTTCTTTCATAGAGCATAACTTCCCTCCTTATACAGGCATGGCTATTGGGCAAGAAAACCGGTTGCCTGTCAGAATGCCTTTACCCTGCACAGTTCATCACCGTCAGTATCTATCATGTGGATGGCGCAGCCTATGCACGGATCAAAAGAATGCACTGTGCGCAACACCTCGAGAGGCAGCTCTGGATCAGCAATGGGATTATCTATGAGCGACGCCTCATAGGGCCCCAGTTTCCCCTTGTCATCCCTTGGCCCGGCGTTCCATGTGGACGGGACCACGCACTGATAATTCTTGATCTTCCCATCCCTGATGACGATCCAGTGTGACAAGGCACCACGGGGTGCCTCCTGGAAACCGAAGCCCTGCTGTTCCCCCTTTGGAAACGTGGGCTTGTTAAATATGTCCAAATCGCCCCTGTCTATGTTGTCCATGAGCAGTTGCCAGTGCTTCAGGGCCAGATCAGACAGGACGGCGGCACGGATAGCCCGGCCAAGATGACGGCCCGGTGTTGAATGCAGGGCAGATATACCCACATTGGTACCTGCAAGGCTGCTCACACGGGACAGGGCGTCATCCACATACTTCTTCCATATCTCACCGCCCAGCGCATACCCTATAAGCACCTGGGCAAGCGGACCTACCTGCATAGGTTCCCCCTGAAAACGTGGCGCCTTGATCCACGTGTACTTGCCGTCATAGTTGAATCCTGTGTAATTGGGCACGGTATCCTCTTCATAGGGATGTTTGCTCCAGTCCCCATCATACCAGGCACGGGCAATGCACTCCTCTATGTTATCCCGGTAGAAGGGATCGTTAGTGCTGGTAAAGGCCCTGACGCCCCTGAGATCACCATTCATTATTATGCCGCCAGGAAGATCAAACTTGGTCCCCTCCACGTTCAGATTCATGTCAGGCACGGCCATGTAGTTGGTAATACCTGCCCCGTACTGGAGCCAATCACTGTACAGGGCGCCAATGGCAATAACGTCAGGCAGATATACATTCTGCACAAAACCGCGCACCTCTTCAAACAACTGTTTTACCCAGTAGAGACGCTCCGTGTTAAGAGTTGCCTCATTGTCAGGATTTATTGCCGCTGTGACCCCGCCAACGGACAGATTCTGCAGGTGGGGGTTCTTCCCTGATATAATGGCCAGGGCCTGATCCGCCTTACGCTGATAGTCCAATGCCTCAAGATAGTGGGATACAGCCATGAGATTTGCCTCTGGCGGCAATGTCATGGCCGGATGCCCCCAGTATCCGTTGGCAAACGGCCCCAACTGGCCTGAATCCACGATTGACTGAATCTTTTCCTTTACAGCCTTGAAACGGTCATAGCTGTTACCTGGCCAGTCAGCGATACTCTCTGCCAGCTTTACGGTCTTACGCACATCCGCCTTCAGCGCCGATACGACATCCACCCAGTCAAGAGCAGACAGCACATAAAAATGCACGATATGGTCATGCAGCGCATGGCCAGCCACAATTAGGTTGCGGATGTAGTGGGCATTCATGGGGATTTCCATCCCCAGGGCATTCTCCACGGCCCTTACCGATGCCAGTGCATGCACTGTGGTACATACGCCGCATATGCGCTGGGTAAACACCCAGGCGTCTCTCGGATCACGCCCCTTAAGAATGACCTCGATGCCCCGCCACATCTGGCCAGAGGACCATGCCTTTGTAATCCTTCCGTCTTCAGCCTCAACATCTATCCTCAGGTGCCCCTCAATCCTGGTGATGGGGTCCACCACTATTCGCTGTGCCATGGATATTCTCCTTGGTATCTCTATTCAGACTGCCATAGGTCCGGCTCTATTCCCCTTTGCCGTCGCCGTCCTTCTTCAGGATTTTTTTGCCTATGCCCACGGCGGCATGAACGCCAATGGCCGCAGCAGTAACACCGAGCACGGTCTTGCCTGCCGTCTCCGCATCGGCTATTATCCCGCCGCCACTACCCGGGATGGATACACCCGGAAGCCTCTCATAAAACGGAGACATGGTGTCCCAGAAACCAGGCTCGGTACACCCCACGCAGCCATGCCCAACACTCACGGGCCACACATTCACGTCATTGAAGCGCGCGGTGGGACAGTTTGAAAAGGTACCTGGCCCCTTGCAGCCCACCTTGTACAGACAGTAGCCCTTGAGATGCGCATCATCACCGAACTGCTGTACAAAGCGGCCTTCGTCAAAGTGGGCCCTGCGTTCGCAGTGGTCATGTATCCTGCGGCCATACGCGAAGAGAGGCCTCCCCTTCTGATCGGTCCTTGGCAAACGGTGGAAGGTGAAGTAGTGAAGCACCGTACCGAGAAAAGAGATGGGATTGGGCGGACAGCCTGGCACATTGATTATAGGCACGCCGCTCAGCAAATCGCTTACCCCCACAGCACCTGTGGGATTCGGTTCAGCAGCAGGAAGACCTCCAAACGACGCGCAGGTGCCAATGGCAATTACCGCGGCTGCCTTTGGCCCTACATCAGCAAGTATCTCCATGGCCGTCCTGTCTGCTATCTTGCAGTAAACACCTCCATCCTTTGTGGGAATGGCTCCCTCGACCACGCACACGAACTTGCCCTTGTACTTTTCAATGGTGTCGTGAAGTGACTTTTCGGCCTGATGTCCCGCTGCAGCCATCACGGTCTCGTGATAATCGAGAGAGATGATATCCAGGATAAGCCTGCCGATATCCGGGTGTGATGCCCTGAGCAGGCTCTCGGTACAGCCCGTGCATTCCTGGAAATGCAGCCAGACCACAGGTGGCCTGTCGGGAGAGGTGGCAGCCTCCACGAGCTTTGGCACCATTGAGTCTGACAGCCCCAGAGCCGCTGCCACCAACGTACAGCCCTTTAAAAATTTTCTCCGGCTGAGTTTAAGGTTGTGTCCAGCCTTCTGTTCTGCCACGGCTTCCTCCTTTCGATTCGGTAAGAATCTTTCCACGTGCTACTTATGCTACACAAACACACAATTTTCTTTTGTTACTATCGATCATACTACAAGGCACCTGAAATAGAGAAGCACTTGACAAGGACGCGCAGATATCCTGTAGCATGAAACCCTGCACCATTAATATTTTTCAGGAAAAGCGATACCCAAAACAAAGCGCGAGCACAATATAGGGCTTATTTCCATCAACCATACCGCACCTACAGACATTGGCCTTTTCAATAATGGATTTGATAACAGACTTATCAGAAATTTCTTTGTCTTTTCTTCTTCAGCTAACATTTATTATATGGGTAGCACATCACAGTGCAAATTTTTTTCACGGTTTGGTGAGGAAAATTTGCATCTGATACGAATCACACAAATGCCAGACTGCGACAAGACAAGAACTTCATAAAAACCGCCCGTCTATCACACAACATATCCCGCAGCACACCAGGTATTAATGACAACAAAACTGGATACAGTGACATCAACCTGTCAGGGAGAAAGATAGTATCCATCCAGCAATGGCCCTTCTGCACGATGACTACGTTGCCTGTCAGCAAAAAACTCATGTGCGCCTATTGCACTTCGCCTTTTCACCACCTTGCGCCTTGTGCCATAGAACAAAATTGCTCATTTCTGGATGGACACAGACTATAGACATGCAGTTGCCAGATTTGCTCAGGATGCGAGGCCGGGGGGCATCCATGGTGACGACCTCAACTACCTATAAACAGAGCAAATCTGTCAACTGCAAAGGAGGGAGGAGGGGGAGGAAACTGAACTACTCATTATCCTGATACAGGACACCTATACGCCCCTGTCAACCGCTTCTGCATTTCGGATGTCCTGTAGATGGTTTTGGTCGCTCAACAGACAAGGAATCTTACTCCTCATCTGCCTCTGCCTCCTTTTGGATAACACCAAACCTGTCACTCTGGACAACTTTCTGCCTCTCCAGTTCTTCAATCTCCTCTCTGGTCAAATGGACCAGGCCGCAGATAGGACAGGTACCGTCCACCTCTTCCCCCACGGCCCTTGCCTTTAGTTCGTCAGCAGTAAAATGTCCTACATAGCCGCAGGCCCCACTGGGGTTTTCCACCCGGACCATCCGACGTTTATTTCTCTTTTTTTCTGTCATAACAGCACCTCAAACATTCTGGAGCGTTGCCAAAGGGCTACCAGAACTATCAACAATCGTTACGGTGATGGGCAGACCGCCATCCAGGCGGTGTGTGGCACAGGACATTCACGGATCATAGGCCCGCACTGCCATCTCCACCTTGTTCAGCAACCCCTCATCGTACTTCCCTTCCTTTATAAGGCTGGTTGCCGCCTGCCTAACACTCATATTCATAGGGGCGATATTGTGCGTGGTACCCACTATCATGTTGGCCTTTACGATACAGCCATTCTCATCCGTGGTATAGTCATGGATAAGTGTACCCCTTGGGGCCTCAACAGATCCTATGCCCCGGCCAGCTCCGGCCACGGCATCGTTTCGCACTTCTCTGTCAGTAATGTCATCGCAACCAAGCAGCTCCACGGACCGCTCACACGCATAGACAAGCTCTATGAGTCTTGCCCAGTGATACAGCAACGTGCCCTGCGCAGGCCGACCGAATTTTTCCCTGAACTCCTCAAGTTCTGCCTGTGCCCTGCTGGTTGAGATGCGGTCCGCAATATTGATACGCGCCAGGGTATTTGAGCGGTAAACCCCCTTGGGCCCATCCAAATCCATTGAGAATCCCTCATTCCAGCACTTTGCATAGGGCATCTTGCCATAGGTCCAAGACTCCACATGCTCTGACAGATACTGGTCATATTCATCCACTGGAAATTCGGTAATGGAACCATCGGCCTTCATCAGACGGAACTTGCCGTCATAGAGCCTCAGGGCGCCGAAATCATCTACCGTGCCCAAAAAGCCTGTGGTAATGGCTCCAAGCTCCGCAATGATATCCTCATACCTTGAGAACACATTCTCCTTGGCAAAATCAATGGCGTAAAGGGCAAAATCGAGGAGTTGCTTCGTATCTCTCAAAAGCTCCTTGCGTTCCGCCTCTGTCATGGGCTTGGCATAACCACCCACTACGCCGGCAACAGGATGAATGGCCTTTCCGGCAAAACGTTCCAGGATGACCTGGCCAAGCTGGCGCATCTTTACCACCTGCCTGGCGAGATCAGGCACCTGCCTCACAATGCCCATGACATTGCGCACCGAGTAGTCGCTTTCAGGGCCAATGACAAAATCAGGGGCGGCAAGAAAGAAAAAATGCAGTATCTTGTCATTTATGTGCGCCATAAGCTGGCACAGCTCACGAAGCCTGTGCCCTGCAGGCGCCGGTTTCACACCAAAACATGCGTCAACAGCCTTTATAGAGGCGAGGTGATGCATCCAGGGACAGATTCCACAGATTCTGTTGACAATCCGGGGGACCTCTTCCGCAGGACGTCCCTCAATAAATTTCTCAAATCCCCGCAGAGACATTATATGTAAAAAGGCATCACTGACATTGCCATTATCATCGAGATGGATGGCTATCCTGGCATGCCCTTCTATCCGGGTTACCGGTTGTATATTGATCACTTTCCCCATTTAATCATTCCTCCTTCATTTTCCGGAAGATGCTGGCCTCAACAGGCCATGCGCACCGGAAAACCGCAACATGGAGCGGCGGTCCACCACTGACCTGAAATCAATGCCATTGCTGGCAAGGGCATTCATCATGTCAAGCATCTGGTTTCCGTCAGGCCTGACCGGACCAAAACACCCCCTGCACGGCACCCTGGCGTTTATACAAGCAGGCGCGCCGTTTTGAGCGCACCCCGCCGCGGTAACCGGCCCCATACACAAAAATCCCTGTTCAAGCAGACAGCGCATCTCGTCAACGGGTTTGTCCGGATCATACTCCGCATTGCTTAAAAAACGCCTTATCCTGTCCACACTACCCTTGCCCTGCCGTATGGTGGGACAGGTATCGCACACTGATTTATGTGGGATCACCGGATCCCTGTTTTCAAGAAATGCCTTTATGATCTCTGCTATGAGCAGGGGATTGGGAGGACAGCCTGGGAGCATGAGATCTACCTTCACCTTTTCATCCACGGCATAGACCCTTTCAAGCGGCGCCGGCACCACGTCTGTTGGCACCTGACATGGCTCTGTAGTGGGAGTAGAGTAATAATCCTTGATTCCCTGCTCCATGCCCCATGAATTCATAAGGGCAGGAATGCCGCCATGAGTGGCACAGGTGCCAAGCGCAACGAGTACCCCACACTGCTCTCGCATGGCCTCAAGCACCTCCACATGCTCCTCGTTTGCCACTCCCCCGGAAACTATCCCCACATCTGCCTCAGGTATGTCGAGATGTTTTCCTTCCCCCTGCTGACCATAATACTTGTGATCCATGAGCACGGGGATATGAACAAAATCCACCTGTTCCAGCAGTTCGATAAGAGGTTCTCCAATATTAAGAAGGGCAATCTCACAACCTGAACAGGAATGCAGCCACTCTTCTGCTATACGTACGCCCATGATCTCCTCCTTATGCCACCTGTCTGTCCATACTGTTTGCAGGAACAGGGCCAAGCTTCCTGATCCGGTCAGTCATCTCGGTAACGGCTTCAACGAATTTGTCCGGCTCTGCGGCAGAACACCAGGCCAGCATGAGCCGCTGAGGTTCATAGCCAAAATCTTCCATCAACTCATGAATCATTTCCACACGGGACTTCGCCTTGTAATTACCATCCTGGTAATGACACTCTCCGAGGTGTCACCCAAGCACCATTACCCCGTCGGCCCCCCTATTCAGTGCCTCTATCACCAGCTCTGAATGCACCATTCCTGAACACATCACACGGATAATCCGCACATTTGGCGGATACTGCATCCTTGAAGTACCTGCCAGGTCAGCGGCTGCATACGAGCACCAGTTACAACAGAAAGCTATTATCTTGGGTTCAAATTTCATCTGTCTGATCTCCTCAATCTAAAAATCCATACACTGACCCAATCAGGCTGCCAGTGCGGCCTCGAGCTGACTCTCAAGCTGTTTGAACGTGAATCCGGCTACTGCAATGCCCCTCTTGGGACATGTGCCCTGACACACGCCGCAGCCCTTGCAGTGGGCCTTGTTGACAGCCACAACCTTGCGGACCTGTCCGTCGTCTCCTGTCTTTTCCACAAGGGTAATGGCATGATAGGGACAGGCATCTATACAGAGGGCGCAGCCGTCACAGTTTTCCTCATCTACCTCTGCCTTGATGCCATCCAGGGTAATACCGTCTTTTGACAGCAGGGTCGCAGCCCTCGAAGAGGCTGCCAGGGCCTGGGCGATGGACTCCTCAACAGGTTTGGGATAATGAGCCATTCCTGCCACAAACAGTCCGTCAGTAGCAAAATCAACGGGACGCAGCTTGGCATGGGCCTCCTGGAAGAAACCGTAGCTGTCAAGAGGCACCTTGTAGAGTTGGGATAGCCTCTTTGCGCTTGCAGACGGTATTATTGCAGCGGCAAGGATCAACATGTCCGCGTGAATAGTGAGCGGACGGTGCAGCACATGATCCCATACCTCTATCTCAAGACCATCATGGGATTTCTCCACCTTGGGCTTGCCATGAAGTTCATAGTTGATAAAGACTATCCCAAGCTCCCTTGCCTTCTTGTACAGGGTCTCGCGCTGGCCATAAGTCCGTATGTCACGATACAGGATATAAATCTCACGAGAAGGTTTCTCCTTTTTAAGGTCAATGGCTGCCTGCACCGAGTGGGTGCAACACACCTTTGAACAGTAATTCCTGTCCTCTTCCCTTGAGCCAACGCACTGGATGAAGACAAATGAGTTGCTATTGCGTACCCGCCTGTCTCCTATCTCCCTGAGCTTGTCAAACTCCAGAGCAGTCACTACCTCACGGTGCTGGCGATAACCGTACTCATCAGGCATGAGCCTCTCTCCGCCTATGGCAACGATCGCCACACCATGCTCGATCTGACAAGTCTTTCCATCTCCTGACTTGAGAGTGGTCCTGAAGTTGCCCACATAACCCTCAGCGGCAGTAACCTCAGTCTCCATATGGACGGTTATGAGTTCGTGGCCCAGTATCTCTCCTATCATGTCGGAAAGTTTGGTAAAGATACGCTCTCCTGACCACGTCTTATGAAGATGCAGGGCGTTTCCACCAAGCACCAGACTCTTTTCAACGAGATCAACCGGGAATCCCTGCCTGGCCAGGTTCAAGGCGGCGGTCATGCCTGCAAGCCCTCCTCCAATTACCAGTGCCCGGCGGGTTATGGGTACGGAGACATTCTGGAGCGGACCCTGCCACGCCACCTTGGCCACTGCCATGCGGGTGAGGTCCTTTGCCTTTTCGGTAGCGGCTGTCCTGTCTCCGGTATGCACCCAGGAGTCCTGGTTACGGATGTTCGCCATCTCAAAGAGATACTCGTTGAGGCCGGCAGACCTGAGCGTCTCATGAAACAGGGGCTCGTGGGTTCGGGGAGTACACGCGGCCACCACTATCCTGTTGAGCTTCTTTTCCCTGATCACCTTCACCATGAGGTCCTGGGTATCCTGTGAACAGGTGAAGAGGTTGCGTTCCACATACACCACGCCTGGCAACGTGGCTGCATAGTCTGCCACCTCCTCCACATCCACATACCCGGCGATATTGGAGCCACAATGACATACGAAAACTCCTATGCGCAGGTCTTCGCCGCTTATGTCACGCTCAGGTGGAAAGGTCTTCTCCCTGGTAAGCGCATGTCTTGCTGGAGCAAGGGTATCCGCTGCAGCGGCAGACGCTGCAGAGCCCTCCATGACTGACTGGGGAATATCTTTAGGCCCTGCGAAGGAACCGCAGGTAAAAATGCCAGGTCTCGAGGTGGTGACAGGTGCAAAATCAGAAACCGCGGCAAAGTTATGAGGGGTAAGCCTTACTCCGGCCTTCTTTGAAAGTTCCAGCACGTGTTTCGGTGTCTCAAGACCAACAGAGAGCACAACGAGATCAAAATACTCCTCTATCTGCTGTCCCTGTTCATTAACATAGTGAATCCTGAGATCACCCTCCTTGCCATGCGGCTCAACCCCATTAACGCGGCAGCGGACAAAGCGGATACCAACCTCGTTTTTGGCGCGCTGGTAATAATCATCAAACTCCTTGCCGTGGGTCCTCATATCCATATAAAAAATGGACGCATGAAGCCCGGGGGCGTGGTCCTTGGCAATCACTGCCTCCTTGATGGCATACATACAGCATACCGACGAGCAGTAACTGTTGCCGCACAGGTTCTCATCCCTGCTTCCCACACACTGAAGGAATGCCATCTTACGCACCTCCTTGCCGTCAGAGGGCCGCACCAGATGGCCTTCTGTGGGGCCGGAGGCAGAGAGATAGCGTTCAAGCTGCATGGACGTGATGACGTTTGGATACTCGCCATATCCAAACACCTCGGTACCTGACGGATCAAAACACTCAAAACCAGGGGCCAGGATTACCGAGCCTACCTCTATCTCATGTATCTTCTCCTTGTCATCAAAATTAATGGCACCTGCAGGGCATACCTTGGCACATGCCCCGCACCGCCCTGGCTTGTTCAGCCAGATGCATGCGTCAGGATCAATCTGATACTTCAGGGGGACTGCCTGAGCATATTTTACATATATTGCCTTGCGCTTGGTGGTGCCTGCATTGTACTCGTCCTCCACCTTCTTTGGGCACTTGGACGCGCATTCACCACACGCGATACACTTTGTGACATCCACATATCTTGGATGTTCCTTAACGGTAACCTTGAAATTCCCTGCGCTGCCAGAGACATCCATTACCTCGCAGAGCGTCATCAACTGAATATTTAAGTGCCGACCGCACTCAACCAACTTGGGGGCGATAATTCACATGGAACAGTCGTTGGTAGGAAAGGTCTTGTCCAACTGGGCCATGGCCCCGCCAATGGCCCCGGAACGTTCCACGAGATAGACAAAATAACCCGCGTCAGCCAGGTCCAGGGCAGACTGCATCCCGGTAACACCTCCACCAACTACCATAACTGAACCGACTATTCTTTCATTTGACATATCAGTTGCCTCCTAACTAATTTTTTTATACGTCACGCCCCATACTGCAGGACAGACATAACCATTCCCTTTATCCACGGTCAGTTGTCCTTTGGACACTATCCGTGTCATACCGCCACGGCCTTGTCTTCAGCGCCTTCAGTACCGGGAAGCACGAGAGAATCTGCCACAAGCTCCCACATATATTTTACCTCTATCCCAAGCTCATACTCCTTATTCAGGGACTTCATAATCTGGTCCCTGCAGTTGTGGCATGGGGTCACCACCAGTTCTGCACCTGTTTCACTGATCTGACGGGCCTTTATCCGGCCATAGTAGACCCTTTCAGCGGCAAAGGGCATTGCCCACGCACCACCGCCCGCCCCGCAACAGTAGTTGCCATTGCCTTTGGGGGCCATGTCCACGAAATCCGGACAGCAAGCACGGGTTATTATACGTCCCTCCTCAAAATAGCCATGTCCAAAGGTCTTCAGGGATTTGCGGCCATAATTGCAGGGATCATGGTAGGTTGTAAGGGAGGTATGTACCTTTGGATCAACGGTGATACGGTTATCCTGTAGGTACTCCAGCAGAAGATCAAAGACTGAATAGATGCGAAACTCCCTGAGGGCCTCCGGGAACCATCTCTGCAACCCTGACCGGGTTGCATAGTATGCATGACCTCATTCCGGCAACAAAAGGGCCGAACAGTTGAGCCTGCGCATATTGTCAACGAGCCGCCCCACAATGGTCTTCATTGCCTGGTCATCTCCTGAAAAAAGTCCCCAGTTCACGCCCTCCCAGTTGTCAGACGGGATGGTCCAGGACTCTCCGGCCGCGTAAAAGATCTTCCACCACCACTTCATGTCGTCAGGCTCGGCAAACGGCTCCTTGGAGTTTACCGTGACCATGATCCTTGCCCCATGGACATCCACTGGCGTCTTGAATCCGGGACAGGACTCCTCAGCCAGCTCCTCTCCAAGGTCTTCAAGCAGAAAGAGGAAATCTTCTTTGGGAATGCCAAGATTGTTACCTCTCTCAAGGCATGTGACCACTCCCTTGTGGATTGGCCCCGGGACCTTGTCCCTGTCCCTGCGTGACCGTATCCTGCGGATAAGCTGCACGATCTCCACATCCATTGGACAGGCCTCCTCACACTTGGCGCACATGGTACATTTCCAAGGCCAGTTGGAGGCAAGGAGTTCATCCTCCAGTCCCAGAAATGCCATGCGCACAATCTTGCGTGGATCAAGGCCATCCACCCCTGAGAGGGGACAGGCAGAGGCACACGTGCCGCATGTCAGGCATACGTCTGCCCATGAAGGATCGTCATACAGGGTCTTTTCCCTGTTATTTATGCATACAGGCGGCACTTTGGCCTTGGAGGCCATCTTCTGAACCACTGCCGGATCCACATTCTGTGCAGGATTGAAACGTGGCTCCCTGCCGAACTTCTCACAAAGCTCCCGGTAATCCTCCCACTGCATCATGTAACGACGTCCTGGTCCCAACTCGGCCTTCAAGGTCCCATTGGTTATCCAGTTACGAATGGTGTTTCGGTGAACCCCGAATTCTTCAGCCAGTTCACTCACCCTGAACTCATAAATCATGGCATTTTCACCTCGCATTGATAGTCCTTGCAGACATCTGAAATTATCTGTCTCACCTTTTGACTCGCCTCCCTAACCGCATTCTTCATGGCCAAAGAGAGCCCTGGTGCTATTTCACCTGGAATATGCCTTACCTGTGCTGCTATAATGTAAACCTGTGAAGGGGTATGAACGGAAAGTTCCTGTAGGAGATTAACAGTAGGGAACTGGTGCAGGGAAAAATCATGAATTTTTTTGGCAGGAATCACGTCCGGCGTAATACAGAACACCTCCCCTGGATAACGGCCCTCAAAATCAACGGCATCGACAATGATCAGATGCTCAGGCGCCAGATCCGGCGCCAAAAGGTAGTCCAGCAGAAACTCCCTGATACCTGTGCCAACATCCTCCACCCTCACGTGGGGTGGCAGCGATCCTTGGGACATGAGTTCGGCTATTACCTCAGGGCCAAAACCATCATCACCCAGCAGTATATTGCCACAACCAAATACGGCAACTTTATCAGATTGCGTTTTGTGCATTTTGTGCATCCATTATTAAAATTAATATTGCATAACCATAATAATGCGCATATATTGCAGGTGTCAACAGAAAAATTAACTAAATATTAATTTGTGTAC
>Ga0256914_1001498_pt1 | contig 20894 bp, 19 predicted proteins | sample HulkmetaG_FD_191571 | JGI IMG/M metagenome (GOLD analysis project Ga0256914, IMG submission 191571) | Hydrothermal chimney microbial communities from Main Endeavour vent field at the Juan de Fuca Ridge, Pacific Ocean - Hulk | ecosystem: Environmental > Aquatic > Marine > Hydrothermal vents ... | reverse complement strand
CCGCCCGGGGGGAGGCGGAGGGGAAATTGGGCCCGGGCGACCCGGGTGGATCCGTCGGGCCAGAGTTCCAGGATGCGCCAGGCCGTGGGCTTGCCTTCGGCCGCGAGGGCGGGGATCCCCTTTACCTGGCCCTCCGGAAATGGGACGGAGACCCGGATCGTCTCCTCCCGGACGAGGGCGGTCCGGTTCTCCAGGAGGACCAGTGGGGGGCGGCGGCCCCGGGGAGGGCGGGCGGGATCGGACGGGGGGGAGGGAAGGAGGAGGGGGGCGGGGAGAAGCGTGAGAAGTCGCCTCACCGGAATTTCTCCTTCCAGCGCCTCCGGATCCTGGCCAGGAAGGGGGCGGGGTCGTCCCAGGCCCACCAGGTCCAGCGGATGGGGGGGCGCATGGAGAGGAGCCAGGCCAGGGGGGAGAGTTCGCCTCTCTCCCTGAGAGCCGAGGCGGCGGCCCGGTCTTCCTCCAGGTGGATCCAGCGCCTGGGGATCCGCTTGCGCCGGAGGGGAGGGGGGGAGAGGCCCAGCATCTCCCTGTAGGCCACGAGGGGGATGGGCACGCCGTTGGCGTCGGCCAGGGCGCTCTGCCAGTCCGTCCTTCCCACGGTGGGCTCCACCATGAAGAACCTCTCCTTCGTGGGGTCCCGCTTGAACTCCATGGAGCAGATCCCCTGGAACCCGACTTCACGGAAGAAGCGTACGGACATCTCCTCGAGCTTGGGCTCCCGGGCGGGCTCGCAGGCCGAGGTCCCTCCCGAGAGGGGCGGCCACTGGCGGAGCTTCCTTCCCGTGAAGGAGGCCGATGCTTCGCCACGGGAGTTCATGTAGAGGAGGCAGAACCAGACATCCCCGTCGCCTCCCGGGACGTATTCCTGCACGAGGGCCCTGGGTTCGGCGGAGCTGAAGGAGCGGTAGGCCTCCCGGGCCTCCTCGGGATGGTGGGCGATATGGGCCTTCCTGGCCCCGGACCTGAGGAAGCCCCTGGTCTTCACGACGGGTTTCACGATGCAGGGGAAGGGGACCTCCTCCAGGGCGGCCTCCATCTCCTCCGGGGAGGAGACGAAGAAGGTGGCGGGAACGGGGAAACCCAGGCGGGACGCCTCCCGGTGGAAGCCCTCCTTGTCCAGGAGGTCCAGGGCGGTCCCCGGGGGGGAGAAGGGAAGGAGGAACTTTCCCTCCAGGTCGCCCGAGCGGGCGGCTGCCCGGGCCACGGCCAGGTCCGTGACGGGAAACAACGGGGTGTTTCCTCCGAGCTCCTCCGCCCAGTCCAGGAGGAGGTCGATCCAGTTCGCGGAATCGGCCTCCCGGACCCGGCGGAAGTAGCGGCTCCGGGCCTCCTCGCCGGGGGGGCCGAAAGAGATTCCGTAGACGGGAATCCCGGCACGGCCCAGGGTCCGGGCCACGGCCAGGCCGTTGATGTTGAGCCCGGCCACCACGGCGGGAGGAGGAGTTCCGGCGGGGCGGCTCATCGGTGCGCCCTCCCGGGAAGGAGCCTGGAGAGAACCCGGGTCCGCTCCTCCCGGGTGGTTCCCAGGAGGATGCCCGGAACCAGGGCGGGAAGGGTGACCAGGAACCCGGCCAGGACGAAATCCCCCCAGTTCTCCACCCGGATCCATTCGTGGACGGGGATGGAGAGGATCCCCATGAAGGCCAGGGCGGCGAGACCGCCGGGGGTTACGTCTTTCAGGAACCGCACCAGGGGGATCGCCAGTTTGCGGGAGAGGAAGAGGGGTTGGATCCAGAGCTGGGTCACCAGGATGGGGATCAGGGTGCCCATGGCGACGCCCAGGATTCCGTAGTAGTGGATGAGGACGAGGCTCAGGACGAGGTTGGCCAGGGCCTCCCCCATGGAGAGGAAGGCCAGGAACTTCACCTCCCGCATCCCGAAGAGGACCTGCTTTCCGCAGCTCATGCCCGAACGGGCCAGGGCGGCCACGGCCAGGACGGCCATCACGGCCGCGCTCGAGACGAACTCCTTGCCCGAGACGAAGTCCGGTCCCACCCAGACGGTGAGGAAGTCCGATCCCAGGAAGATCATTCCCCCCGCCAGGACGGCGGCCAGGAGGAAGATGATCCGCGTACCCGCCAACCAGAGCCTTCCCAGGGCGCCTCTCTCTCCCTGGGAGTCGCAGGACGTGGCGTAGGGGGTGAGGGTCCAGGCGACGGAGTTGGTCACGGCCAGGGCGTAGAAGATGGGATTGGCTCCGACGTTGTAGAAGGCGATGGCCTTGCCCGCCAGGTCCGGGTTCTTCGGGGTGGCCATCACGAGGCCGATGACGAAGGCGTCGGTGTTCAATACGATCCGGTCAGCCGCATTCACGAGGAAGTTGTAGATGCCGAAGTTCCAGAGCTCCTTCACCGAGTCCCGCGAGAAGAAGGCCGGCGCGAGGGTGAGGCCCGGAAGGAGGCGGAAGGCCACGATCATCCGGACTCCCCAGGAGAGGAGGCTCAGTCCCCCCGTGACCCCGGCCAGGCCCACCAGGCCCTTGCCGTGGGTCAGGACCCAGATGGTGAGGAAGGCCCAGAGCAGTTTCTCCCCGATACCGATGGCGTTGGCGATGTCGAAGCGCTGGCGGGCGAAGGTGGCGCTCCCGAAGACGGCCAGGGGGAAGGAGAGGGAGACGCTCACCCCCATGATCAGGATGGCCCACTGGAAGTCCCGGGCCACGGGGCCGGAGATCTGGAAGAGGCCCGGCGCCAGGGGGACCATGAGGAAGGTGATTCCCAGGAGGAGGAAGCCCACGGCTCCCGTCAGGACCAGGGCGGTGTTGAGGGTCCTGTTCACCCCGTCCATGTCCTTCAGAGCCCAGTAGCGCGTCACGTATTGGCCCACGGCGGACCGGATCCCCAGGTCCAGGATGCCGTAGTAGCCCGTGAAGGAGACCACCAGGCTCCAGAATCCCCAGACGGACTTCCCCAGGTGGTGGATCACGAAGGGGGTGAGGACCAGGGCCGTGACGACGCTCACCAGGTAGCCGGCGGCGTTGCTCAGGGCGTTGCGGGCGATGGTCCTCAGGACTCCCATGGGCCTTCCTCGAATGGCTTTTCTTGGGGCCGGTAGTATGGGCCGGGGCAAGGACCAAGGCCACGCTTGTCCCCGCGGCAGGGGAACCTTAGGTTTCTCGGGCCGGAACCTGCCCGCCTTCCACCCCAAGGAGGATGTCCTTTGCGGATCGCCCTGGTGAGCTATTTCGCCCCGCCCCAGCCCGCCGTGGCGTCCCACAGGGTCCTCAGGACGACCCGGGTCCTCCTGGAAGAGGGGCACCAGGTCCTTTGGGTCACCCAGGAGGAGGACTCCCTCCTGGCCCGGGATCCCACACTGGCGGCCCTGGTGCCCGGGGAGGTGAAGATCCTGGGCCTGGGGGGCCCCACGGTCTGGTCCAGGCCGGCGGCCCGCAACCTCCCCGAGAAGGTCCTGCGCAACCTGGCCTGGCTGGCCCCCAGGTGGCTCGGCCTTCCGGACAGCCACCTGGAGTGGGCCTGGCGGCTGGGGCGCCGCCTTCCCGGGCTGTTGGAAGGGGAAGGGGTCGAGGCGGTCCTTTTGTGTTGCGGTCCCCACGGCCAGATCCTGGCCATCCCTTCCCTGAGGAGGGCCCTTCCGGGCTTGCGGATCCTGGTGGACTACAGGGACCTCCTTTCGGGAAACCCCTGGAACGAGCCCCCCCGCCGGGGAGCCCGCCTTCGCCTCCTCCGGCGGGAGAGGGCCCTCCTGGCCCGGGCGGACCGGCTCTTCCTCAACACGGTCCGGGCCAGGGAACGCTTCCTCCAGGTCGTGGGGCCCCTCCCCGGTCTCCAGGTGGAGGTCGCCCCCAACGGGGCCGATTGGGAGCTGGGCCGGAAGGTCCTGGAAGGATCCCCCCCTTTCGATCCCGGCCCGGGAAGGCACCTGGGATATTTCGGCACGATCTTTCCCAGGCGAAGACTCCTTCCCCTCCTCGAGGCCCTGAACTCCCTCCCGGACCGGGTCCGGGAGGGGCTCCGGTTCCACGCCTTCGTGGGAATGGGCGACTCCCTGGCCCTCCTGGAGGAGGACCTGGGAAGGCTCGGCCTCCAGGAGAGGCCCTCCTGGCTCCTGGTCCACCCCCTCCTTCCCTACGGGGAGGCCCTGGCGGCCATGCGGGCCATGGACGCCCTGGTCCTGGTGAACGGCCCCACCCTGGAGGACCGGGTCTTCGTCCCGGGCAAGATCTTCGACTACCTCATGGCCCGCCGGCCCGTCCTCTTCTGGGGGGAGAGGGGGGACGCCTGGGAGATTGCGTCCCGCTGGTCGGGGGAGTCCTGGTGCTTCAGGCCGGCCGAGGGGAAGAGGCTGGCGGCCTTCCTGGAGGAGCTGGCCTTGGGGAAGAGGCCCCCCGACCCGGAGATCCTCGAGGATTTCGGAACCCGGAGGGCCTTCCGGCCCCTCCTGGAGGCCCTGGAGGAAGGATGAGCAAGAAGACGGCAGACCGGATCTTGGAGTGGTACGAAGGAAGGCTCCTTCCTGCGGCACGGCGGGGCCTTCCTGCCATGTTTCTCCCTGAGCGGGAACTCTTCTGCTTCAAGGCCCTGGCCGGCCCGGCGGGGGAGCTGAAGGTTCAGGGCGTCTCGGAGCGGTATTCCGCCATGGCCCTGGCCGGGATCCAGGCCCTCCACGGTCCGGCCCGGGAGTGGGCCGGGATTCCCCTGGAGCGGGTGAGGAGGAAGCTTCTCGCCTGGGCCCTGGAGAAGGCCGAGCCCGGCGACGCGGGGCTGGCACTCCTGGCCTTCACGGCCGGCGGAGGGGAGGGGGCGGAAGAGACGGCAAGGCGGATCGTCTCGGCGAAGGCCTCCTTCCTGGAGCCCGGCACGGGCTTCACCACCATGGAGATGGGCTGGCTCCTCTGGGGCCTGGCTTCCGCCATGGAGGCGGGGATCCCCGTGGAAGGGCTGGAGGAGACCGCTCTTTCCGCCGCGGACCGCCTCCTCACCTGCCAGCGCGAGGGGGCGGGGCTCTTTTCTTTCGGGGCGGACCTGCGCAGAAAGAACCTTCATGCCGCCCGGTGGGACACCCGGCTCGGGAGCTTCGCCTCCCAGGTCTATCCCGTGATGGGGCTCGCCCTCCTTGGAAAGGTGACGGAAACCCGGAAGTACTCTGCGGCGGCCCGCAGGTGCGCCGACAGGCTCCGCTCCCTCCAGGGGGCCGGGGGCCAGTGGTGGTGGATCTACCTGGCCGGTAAGGGCCGGGTCGCCTTGCGGTATCCGGTATACACGGTGCACCAGGACTCCATGGGGCCCATGGCCCTCCTCGCGGCGGGGGGGGCCGGGGAATACGGTGACGCCGTCCTGGCGGGCCTGGACTGGCTCGAGGGGAGGCCCGAGGCGCCAGGGGCCTCCCTGGTGGACGAGGGGAAGGGGTTCATCGTCAGGGCGGTCCAGCGCGACGATCCGTCGGAGACGGGGAAGCTCGGCCTGGGACGCAGGGAGCTCAGGAGGCTCTCCTTGGCGGCCTGGTTCGGACTGGAGGACCGCCGTCCCGGCAAGGACCTGGTGCTCTGCCCCGAGTGCCGCCCCTACCACCTGGGCTGGATCCTCTACGCCCGCTCCCTCCTGGACCGGTGACTCCGCCCGGCGGGATCAGCCCAGGCGGCTCTCGATCACGCTTGCGATCCGCTCGGCCGTCTTTCCGTCCCACAAGGGGGGCGGCTCCCTCCTTCCGGGCTCCTCCTCCAGGGCCTGCAGGGCGAGTTCCACCACCTTGGCCGGGTCGGTGCCGGCCAGGCGGTTCGTGCCCTGGGTGATGGTGACGGGCCTCTCGGTGTTCTTCCGGATGGTGACACAGGGAATCCCCAGCCAGGTCGTCTCCTCCTGGATCCCGCCGGAGTCCGTGAGGACCAGCCTGCTGCGGGAGAGAAGGTGGAGGAAGTCCAGGTAGCCCAGTGGGGGGAGGATGGAGAGGCCCTTCCCCGGGAGCCGGTGGATTTCGGCCTCCTGTTTCTGACCGAGCCTCTTCGCAGTCCTGGGGTGGCAGGAGAAGACCAGGGGGATCCGGGATGCGATCCTTCCCAGGGCGTCCATGAGCCCTTCCAGGACGGCCGGGTCGTCCACGTTGGATGGCCTGTGGAGGGTCACGACCCCGAAGGAGCGGGGAGCCAGGGCGAGTCTCTCCAGGATGGAGGAGTTTCGCGCCTTCTCCAGGTTGGCCGCCAGGGAGTCGATCATGATGTTTCCGACGAAGTGGATCTTCCCGGGCGGGATCCCCTCGGCCAGGAGGTTCTCGTCGGCTTCGCGGGAATGGGTGAAGAGCAGGTCCGAGAGGACGTCCGTGACGATCCGGTTGATCTCTTCGGGCATGGTCCGGTCCCGGCTCCGGAGTCCCGCCTCGACGTGGGCCACGGGCACGAGGAGCTTTGCCGCCGTGAGGGCGCAGGCCAGGGTGGAGTTCACGTCCCCCACGACGACCACCAGGTCGGGCCTCTCCTTCTCCAGGACCTTCTCGAAGGCCGTCATGACCCGGGCGGTCTGCTCGGCGTGGGTGCCCGAGCCCACTCCCAGGTAGGCGTCCGGTTCGGGCATCTCCAGGTCCCGGAAGAAGACCTTGGACATGTTCTCGTCGTAGTGCTGGCCCGTGTGGATGAGAAGGGCCCTGTGGCCCCGGCGGGACAACTCCTTGACCAGGGGCGCCGCCTTCATGAAGTTGGGCCGGGCGCCGACGACGTTGAGGATCCTCACGGGGCAACTCCTTGGAGCGAGAAAAGAAGAAATTAGCACACCCCGAAAGGGGCGGGGAAGCCTTCTCGTGGCTCCTCGCCGCGGCGGCGGCCCTCTTCCACCTCCTGGTCGCCCGGGGATACCGGGTCTACTCGGGGGACCAGCGCCACTACCTCCTCCTTCCCTTCCGGGAGATCTTCCATCCTTTCGCCCCGGGAGACTGGCTCACCTGGAAGACCTCCCACTACCACTTCTTCTTCAGCGGCTTCGTCCGGGTTCTCCACGGCCTGGGGGAGATGCTGGGCCTTCCCTTCGAATGGATCCTCTTCGGGGCCTATTGCCTCCTCCTTCTCGCGCTCTTCCGGGGTCTCCTGGCCCTGGTCCGGGCCCTTGGGGGCGGAGCGCTCCACTTCGCCCTGGTCCTCTTCCTCGTCTTCACCTACGGAGACAGGCCCTCCAGGGGGATCGCCTTCTCCTTCTTCCTCCCCAGCGGTTACCTGGTCCCGAGCGGGATGGCGGCGCCCTTCTTCCTCTTCTCGGCGGCCGCCCTCTTCCGGGGAAGGAGGAGGACGGCCTACTTCCTCCTGGGGGCGGCCGGGTTGTGCCACGTGAATTACGGGACAGCGGGCTTCCCGCTCCTCCTCCTCTGGACCTTGCTCCTCCCGGGAGGGTTCCGTTCCCTCGGGGAGGCGGCCTCCTGCCTGGTTCTCTTCCTGGTTCCCTTCCTTCCCACACTCTACCCGACCCTGGCCGGGTTCCTCTCCAGCCTGGGGGATCCATCGGGCGCGGAGGGCTTCCGGATCCTGTCCAGGCTCGCCGCGCCGGGCCACTACGACGCCTCCTCCTGGCCCCTTCCGGAGGTCGCGGCCGGGTTCCTGCCGGTTCTCTGGGGGTATGCTGTACTCCGTAAGAAATCCGGGCCTCCCGGCCTGGCCCGGATCCTCCTCTTCTCCGCCCTCTTCTTCTTCCTGGTCTACCTGGCCCAGCTCGCCGGCTCGGGGACTGCCGCCCGGCTCTTCTTCTGGCGGGTCTTCCCCTACCTCCAGGTCCTGGGGTTCTTCGTCCTGGCGGGGGAGGTCCTGGAAAGGGAGGTTCCCCTCAGGCGGATTCTCTGGTTCGCCGCCGCGGCGGCGGCCCTGTTCCTGCTGCGGGACCTCCTGCCGGGGGGACCGGCCCGGCCGGCCTTTCCGAGGGGGCTCCTCCTGGGGGCGGGCCTGGCGGCGGCCGGGCTCTGGGTGAGGCGGGCCCCGGAAGGCCCGGGACGCCGGGCCGGGGCCGGGTTGGGGGCGATCCTCTTTCTTGGAGGGACCTTGGTTCTCTCCTGGGCGGGGATCTATCTCCAGAGAGGTTACGGGCTTCCCAGGTTCGAGCCCCTCGACGGAGACCCCCTCTGTGCCTGGTTCCGGGAACATACCGGCCCCGGGACGGTGGTCCTGGTCCCTCCTTCCTATGGGCGCTTCCGCCTCCTGGCCCGGCGGGCCGTGCCCGTCACCTTCGGCCAGTTTCCCCTCGGTAAGGGAGGGGAGATGGTGGAGTGGAAGAGTCGCCTCGAGAAGATCACGGGGGTGGGGGACCTCTTCTCCTCCGGCGGGGAGGGGGGCCTGGAGGCCAGGCTGGACCGGGCCTACTTCTCTCTGGAGCCCGGCGAGGCGGCCCGGATCATGAAGGAATTCCACGCTTCCTTCTTCGTCACCCGCGTGGGGGCCGGCCACTTGGGAGACTTCCGGGAGGACGGGCGTTTCCGGAAGGTCTTCCAGGCGGGCCGGTGGGTGGTCTTCCGCCTGCGGTGAATGGGGAAAAAAGAGAAGGCCCGCGCGCTCCGCCGCGCGGGCCTTCAAACAGGTTCCGTCGAGCCTCTCCTGCCGGCGGTGGGAGTCGCGGGAACCCCCGGTAGCTCGGCCACGGCGGAACCTTCCAGGCCCCCTGGCCCGTCTTGGAATTCCGGCCCTCCCCCTTCTTCCCGCTGGTTCGTCTTCTTCCGGTTCGCCCTCCTTTCCCTTTTCCCGGCCCCCGGAGGGGGCCAAAATCAAGTTCCCCGTCGGTTTTCTTTTTCGGTTCTCCCGGGAGCGGAATTGAGGAGGAGCGTGGTTTTTTTCGCCGATTTCCCCGGCCGGATGTTCTGGAATTCGACAATCCCCCTCCAGGGGAGAGGCGGGAGGGCCTTCCTCCGTCTCCTTCCGGTCCTCTTCGCCTGGGGATGTGCCGCTCCTCCCTACCAGCCGGCCCTCCTCTTCCTCCCCGGGATGGAGGGAAGAAAGGCCCTCCAGGCCTCGGTGGAACCGGTGCACACCTTCTTTCCCCGGGTGAAGGTCCTGAAGGAGAACCTCCTCCTCACCGATTGGACTCCTTTGAAGGGACTCCCTTACCCGTGCCGGGCCCGGGCGGAGATCGTGGCCAGGCCCGTCGAGGGAGGCACTCTCCTGGAGATCGCCGTCCAGCGGTGCCGCCTGGGGACGGCCCTCTTCACGGGACCGGCCTGGGTGGACGACGGGGGAGACCGGGCCCTGGAGGAGAGGCTCCTTCGGGTCCTGGAGGCCCAGTTGGGAGGAAGGGAGGTCAGGCCCGGCGAATTGCCTCGAAGACGGCCCGGGTCGCCGGGGAGTGGTTGAGGGTGAAGAAGTGGATCCCCGGGGCGCCCCGGTCCAGGAGCTCCCTGCACTGGGCCACGGCCCACTCCACGCCGATGGTGGGGACCTTCAGGGGGTCATCGCCGGCGGCCCGGAGGCGCCCCTCCAGCTCCGCGGGAATGTGGGCACCGCACATTTCGGTGAAGCGCTTCACCTGCCTGTAGCTCGTGACCGGCATGATACCCGGGATGACCGGAACACCGATTCCTGCTGAACGTATCTTCTCGAGGAAGGAGAAGTAGTCGGCGTTGTCGAAGAAGAGCTGGGTCACAAGGAACTCCACTCCGGCCTCCACCTTGGTCTTCAAGTGCCGGATGTCCTCTTCCAGGCCGGACGCCTCGGGATGCCCTTCGGGATAGCAGGCCCCGCCGAGGCAGAAATCCCCCTTTTCCTTCAGGAAGGCCGCCAGTTCCGAGGCGTGGGCGAATCCACCCGGGGCGGGACGGAAGGTCTCCTCCCCTTGGGGCGGATCCCCTCTCAGGGCCAGGACGTTCTCGATGCCCGCCGCCTGGAGCCTCCGGACCGTCTCGGCCAGTTCATCCCTGGCGGCTCCCACGCAGGTGAGATGGGCCATGGCCTCCAGGGCGAGGTCGTTCTTGATCCGGCTCACCAGTTGGAGGGTGCTCTCCCTCGTGCTTCCCCCGGCGCCGTAGGTTACGGAGACGAAGTCCGGGCCCAGGCGGGAGAGGTCCCACAAGGTCTCCATGAGGCGGGCCTCCGCCTGGGGGGACTTGGGGGGGAAGAATTCGAAGGAGAAGACGGGCTTCTTCTCCTCCAGGATCGCTCGGATCTTCACTCCTCGCTCCTCGGGCTTACCTTGGGATCAGGGGCTGGGACAGGTTCCGGGAACCGCCGCCCGGCGGCCCGGGGGAAGATTGCACCTTCCCTTCTTTTTTCTGTCCATCGGGAAAAGGCGGGGGAAGTGTGAAGAGAGTCGCCCCGGGGTTCCGAAGAGAAAGCGGGAGCACACAGATCCGATCCAAGGGGAGGAAGGTCTTGGAAGGGAAGGGGAAGCGACGGGAGGAGACCTGGAAGAACCTGGCCCCCCTTTGGGGCGCCGGGGCGGCGGCTCTCCTCATGGAGGCCGGGTTCAGGCTTGCGGGATACCAGGAGGCGGCCCGGGGGCTCTCCCTCTTTCACGGCGTCCTCCTCCTGCTCGTGCTCGGCGCCTTCCTTCCCAGGAGGCGGGCCGGGAGATCGGGAGACCATGCCGAGAGCTTCCTCCTCTTCGGCCTGGAGACGGCCTTCTTCCTCTATGCCCTGGGAACCGTTCCGGACTTCATGGACGGCGGGCTCCTGCTCCTCCAGAAGGCCGGGCACGATCCCTACTTTCCTTTCTGGGTCTGGGGGGGGATGGCCCTGCGGTCCGGTGCGGTGGCCCTGGGCTTCTCCTTCTCCAGGACCGAAAGGGGAAGCCTCTCCTGGGCGCCCTGGGAGGACGAGAGAGGAAAGGTTCCTTCCCGGGGGAAGTGGGAGCCTCCCCTGGTCAAGGCTCCTCCCCTGGCCCGGCGGACCCCTCCGATTCCCCTGGTGGAGGCGGTGGAGCAGGTCACCTGGGGGCTGGCAGGCCCCCTGGGAGACCTGGAGAACGTCCTGGAGGGCCTGCTCCAGGGGGAGGATCTTCCCGAAGGGGCAAGGGAGCGGCTGGAGCGCGCCCGGGCCGAGGCCCACTGGTGCTGGAAACAGGTGGAGAACCTGGGCAAGTTGATCCCCGCCGAGGTCTCCTTTCCCTCGGGAGGGGAGTGGGAGGAAGAAAGGTCCTCGGCGGAGGAGGAGGCCCGGCCTTCCTCCCAGGCCTCCCCCAACGGTCCCCACCGGGAGAAGGAGACGGCCGGGTTCTCAGGAAAGGGCTCCCTCTTCCTGGTGCACCTCTCAGGCGGTGGATCTCCTCGCCGGGAGGATACCGGGGATCCGGGCGGGGAGGAGAGGGAGACCCCCAGGGAGAGGGCCCTTCCGGACTAGGACTTCTCTTCCGAGCCTGGGGAGACTTCCTTCCCGAGCCTGGCGGGACCGCCCCGGGACTTCCTTTCTCCCCGAGGGGGTTCGAACTTTCCCGCGAGCCTGTCCAGTCTCCTCCCCAGGCTCCGCCTGCTGATTCCCAGCTCCTCCGCCAGGGCGGAGCGGTGGATCGCCCCCGAGGGTTTGAAGGGAACGTCTCCTTCCACGATCCGCCGGAAGAGTTCTCTCTCTTCACCGGCCAGTTCCCGGGAGAAACGGGAGAGGAATTCCTTCCAATGGACCTCCTCCTCGGGGGAGCGGATCTTTGCGGGGAAGGAGCCCTCCAGGCCGAGGGCCTTCTTCCTGTCCCTTCTCAGGACCCGGGCCGTCGTGCGCCAGACGGCTTGCTTGATCTTTCTCTCCGGCGGTTCGCCGGCGGGTGAGGAGGCGGGGTCTTCCAGGAGTTCCAACAGGGCGTCCTGGAGGGCGTCTTCCTCGAGGAAACTCCTGCGGGGTTCGGGGATTCCCGCCTTGCGGAGGGTCCAGGATACGTAGCGCCTGGCCCTTTCGGCGATAAACGTCCAGAAGGAATTGGTGGGGCCGGCCATGGCCCAAGGATCGGGGATCCACCTGGTGGGATCAACGATTCTTCCCCCTTCCGGGAAGGGTCCGGGAAAATCTCCGCGTCAAAAAGACCCATTTCGGGCGGGCCCCGGGAGGGGCTGCCTTTTCCGGGGCGTGAGGGAACCTCTTCGGCCCGGCCTTTCCGGGCTCCCCGGGGCTTCCCCGAGGGGGGCCGGGGGTGGATTGCTTCCCTTCCCCCCGCCCCATAGAATCCCGCGGCTCGCCGTTTTTCCCTGTTTTCCGGCCCTGCCGGCCGAGAGGAAGCCATGGCCGCCGATTGCATCGTTGGAGCCCAATGGGGCGACGAAGGAAAGGGGAAGGTCATCGACTACTTCGCCCGGGCGGCGGACTACGTGGTCCGCTGGGCCGGCGGGGGAAACGCGGGCCACACCATCATCCTGCCCGACGGCAGGAAGTTCGTCCTTCATCTCCTTCCGGCGGGTGTCTTCCACGAAGGAGTGGTGAACGTCCTGGGGGCGGGAGTGGTCCTGGATCCCTGGCTGGTCCTGGAAGAACTCCGGGCCCTGGAGGAAGTGGGGCTCCAGGTTCCACCCGAGAGGCTCCGGATCTCTCTTCGGGCCCACCTGGTCCTGCCCTGGCACAAAGCCCTGGATCAGGCCAGGGAGAGAGTGGCCGAGAAGGACGCCATCGGGACCACGGGCAAGGGGATCGGGCCTTGCTACGAGGACAAGGCCGCCCGCAGGGGCCTGCGCCTGGCCGAGCTGGTCTCGGGAAAGAGCCTGGCTCCGATCCTGGAGCCCCTGGCCAGGGAGAAGAACCTCCTCCTCCGGGAGCTCTACGGGGCGGACCCCATCGATCCCGCCCAAGTGGAGGCCTCCCTGGGGGAGGTCCGGGAAAGGCTCCTTCCCTTCGTGGACGACGGGGGAGCCCTCTTGAGAAAGGCCCTGGGAGAGGGGAGGAAGATCCTCTTCGAGGGCGCCCAGGGGATCCTCCTGGACCTGGATCACGGCACTTACCCCTATGTGACCTCCTCTTCCGCTTCGAGCGGGGGCGTCTTTTCCGGCACGGGGATCCCCTTCTCGGCCCTGGACAGGGTGATCGGCGTAGCCAAGGCCTACACCACCCGCGTCGGGGAAGGTCCCTTCCCCTCGGAACTCCAGGGCCCGCCGGGGGAGCGCCTGCGGAAGGCGGGGGGCGAGTTCGGCGCCACGACGGGCAGGCCCAGGCGTTGCGGCTGGCTCGATTGCGCCGCTTTGCGCTACGCCCTCTCGCTCGCGGGGGCGGAGGAGATGGTCCTCACCAAGCTGGACGTCCTTTCCGGCCAGGGGCCGTTGAAGATCCTCGCGGCCTACGAAGGCCTGGACAGGTTTCCCGCCTCGGCCGGGGAGGTGGGCGGGCTCAGGCCCCGCTACGAGGAGATGGAGGGTTGGGACGAGCCCCTGGCCGGGGTCCGTTCCTTCCGGGATCTCCCCGGGCCGGCCCGCGACTACGTGGCCCGCGTTGAAGAACTTACGGGAGTAAGGATTTCCATGGTCTCGGTGGGTCCGGGAAGGGAAGAGGTCTTTCCCCGATGATCGAAGTTCCCCCCGTCGTTCCCAGGAGGGTGGCCGTCATCATGGACGGCAACGGCCGCTGGGCCCGGGAGCGGGGCAAACCGCGGGTCGAGGGACACCGGGTCGGGGCCGAGTCGGTGCGGGTCGTGACCAGGACCTGCGCCCGCTGGGGGGTGGAGGTCCTCACCCTCTACGCCTTCTCCCTGGAGAACTTCCGCCGCCCCAGGAAGGAGGTGGACTTTCTCATGCGCCTCCTTGGCCGTTACCTCGTGAAGGAGCGTGGGGAGATCATGGAGAACGGGATCCGGTTCAAGGTGATCGGAAGGAGGGAGATGCTCCCCGGGAGGGTGCGGGGCCTGGTGGAACGCCTCGAGGAGATGAGTGCCGCCAACGAGGGGATGAAGCTCGTCCTGGCCCTGGCCTACGGGGGGCGGGCCGAGCTGGCCGACGCCGCCAGAGCCGTCGCCTTGAAGGTCTCGAAGGGCGAGATCGATCCCTCCTCGGTGGACGAGTCACTCCTGGAGGAGCACCTCTACGACCCGGAGGTGCGCGAGGTGGACCTCCTGATCCGGACGGCCGGAGAGATGCGGGTCAGCAATTTCCTCCTCTGGCAGATCTCTTACGCCGAGTTCCACGTCTCCCAGGTCTGCTGGCCGGATTTCCGTGAAGAGCAATTGCGGGAGGCCTTCCTGGACTTCGCCGGGAGGAAGCGGAAGTTCGGGGGACTCCTGCCGGGGGAAGAGAGCTGAGGGGCTCCATGGACCCGGGCAAGGTGAAATCCATGAAGGTCCGCTTCGTGGCGGGCCCCCTGATGGTCCTGGGGGTCGTGGCCCTGGTCTGGGCGGATTTCCGCCTCGACGGCGGGCGGGGTCGGATCTCCGCCTCCTTCGTGGGGCTCCTGGCCCTGGTGGGGCTGTGGGAGTACGTGACGCTCCTCGAGCGTTCGGGCCGTCCCGTGGCGTCCCTCTGGGTCCTGGGGGCCGCCCTGGGCCTCCACGTCTCCGCCGTGGTCCTGACTCCCTCCTGGAAGGTCCTGGACCGGGAACTCTACGCCCCCGTCCTGCTGGCCATGGCCCTCCTGGTCCCTCTCTCCGCCCGGGCCCTGACCCGGGAGGGAATGGAGAAGGGCCTGGAGACGGCGGGATCCACCCTGGTGGGATTCCTCCTGGTTTCCTGGCCCCTCTATTTCGCCCAGGGACTCTGCCTCAGGTTCCTGCCCTGGATGATCTGGCTGACCTTGACGGCCAAGAGCGGGGACACGGGGGCCTACCTGGTGGGAGTCTTCTTCGGGCGTCACAAGTTGATCCCCCACGTGAGCCCGGGAAAGTCCGTGGAGGGGGCCCTGGGGGGGCTGGCCGCCTCGGTGGCGGTCGGGATGGCCGCTTCCGGGCTGATTCCCGCCGATGTGGTGGAGCTTCCCCTTCCGGCCTGGGCCGGCCTGGGGATAATGGTCGGCATGACGGCCCAGATCTCCGATCTCGTCGAATCCATGGTGAAACGCCTGTGCGGGGCCAAGGACTCCTCCCGGCTCGTCCCCGTCCACGGAGGTGTCCTGGACCTGGTGGACAGCTTTCTTCTGAGCACGCCGCCCTTCTTCCTTCTGGTCGTGCTCCTGACCGGGGGGAGCGGTGCTTGAGGACTCGGTGAAACTCCAGAGCCAGGAGGAGGCCCGGGCCCTCATGGGTCCCATGGACGGCCACGCCAGGCTCCTCCGCGACCTGCTCCAGGTCACCCTGGTCCCCAGGGGGGACACCTTGAAGCTCCTCGGCCCGGCCGAGGGTGTGGTCCGGGCCAAGAGCCTGGTGCAGCGGGCCCTCCACGAGATCCGGAGCGGGAAAGGGATTACGCCGGACCGGTTCCGTGGATGGGTCCTGGAGGTGGTGTCCGGCGGGGGCGGCGGGAGGAGGCGCGGCCGGGTCGCTCCGAGGACGCCGGGGCAGGAGCGCTACCTGGAGGGGTTGCGCCGCGAGGGAATGGTATTCGCCATCGGCCCGGCCGGCACGGGCAAGACCTACCTGGCCGTGGGGGCGGCCTGCGAGAAGCTCGCCGAGGGAAAATACAGAAAAATGATCCTCACCCGGCCCGCCGTGGAGGCCGGGGAGAGGCTGGGCTTCCTCCCCGGTGACTACCAGGCGAAGGTCAATCCGTACCTCCGTCCCCTCTACGACGCCCTCAACGACATCCTGGACCCGGCCCTGGCCCGGCGCTACATGGAGAACGACGTCATCGAGGTCTGTCCTCTCGCCTACATGCGGGGCCGTACCCTGAACGACGCATTCATCATCCTGGACGAGGGCCAGAACACCACGCCTTCCCAGATGCTCATGTTTCTCACCCGGATGGGCGAAAATTCCAAGCTTGTGGTCACGGGGGACGTGACCCAGACGGATCTCCCCAGGGGCGTCGTCTCCGGGCTCGTGGACGCCGAGCGCAGGCTCGCCGGCATCGAGGGGATCACCTTCGTGCACCTGGGCAAGGAGGACATCGTCCGCCATCCCCTGGTGCAGAAGATCGTGAAGGCCTACGAGGAAGCGGAAAGGGAGGGGCTCCCGTGATCCCGGGACTCACCTTCGCCAAGACCAAGAAGAAGAAGGGTATCCGCCGGGTGAGCCCCGAGAGGGCCCGCCTTCCGGGAAAGGGGAAGGTCTCCACCGGCGAGGGCCCCCTGGGGAATCCCTTCCGCAAGGCGGGCCTCCTGGTCTTCCACGGCGTAATCCTCTTCCTCCTCTCCTTGTCCTCACTCCCTTCTCCCTTGAGACCGGGGGAAGCGGCGGGCCTGGCCGTTCTCGTGGCGAGCCTCCACTACCTGGGCGGGCTCTTCCTGGTCAGGTTCCACAGGGAGGACCTGGCCTCCCTTTCCCGGTGTTTCAGCGCCTTCGGGATCTCGGCGGCGGTCCTGGCCCTGACCCGCCTGGCCCTGGTCCTGGGGTGGCCTTCGACGGCCGTTCCCCTGAGCGCCGCCACCTTGCTCTTCACACTGGTCCTGTCCCAGAGGTTCTCCCTGGGGGCCACGGGTTTCCTCACCTTGTGCGTGGGGCTCATCCTCTATTGCGGGGGGAGGAGTCTCATGCCCGCCCTGGGGGTGCTCGGAGCCGGTGCCGCCGTGGCCGCCCTGACGGTGGGAAGGGTGAGGAAACGCTCCACTCTCATCCGGGCGGGGTTCTTCATCGGCCTGGCCCAGGTCATCGTTGGGGTGGGATGCTTCCTATTCCTGGAAGGCGTCACCCGGTTCACCCCCGACCATTTCGCCCGCCTGGCCTGGTACTTGGGACAGGGAATCCTGGTGGGGTTCCTCGCTTCCGGTCTCCTTCCCGTAGTGGAGTACGTCTTCGGCGTCACCACGGACGTGAGCCTCCTCGAGCTTTCCAACCAGAACGAACAGCCCGTCCTGCGCAAGCTCCTGATCGAGGCGCCCGGGACGTTCCACCACTCCTTCATCGTGGGGCTCCTGGCGGAGGCGGCGGCGGAACGTATCGGCGCCCACGGGCTCCTCTGCCGGGTGGGGGCCTACTTCCACGACATCGGCAAGATGGTGAAACCCCAGTATTACGCCGAGAACATGGGTGTGGGCGCCTCCCTCCACGACGCCCTCTCACCCGAGATGTCCGCCCTGGTCATCGCCTCCCACCCCAAGGATTCCCTGGAGCTGGCGGACTACTACGATCTCCCTCCCTGCGTGCGTCCCTTCATGACGGAGCACCACGGCACTACGAAGATCGAGTACTTCTACCAGCAGGCCTTGAAGAGGCAGGCCGAGAAGGGCGGGACCGTGGACGAGGAGAGTTTCCGCTACCCCGGCCCCAAGCCTTCCAGCAAGGAATCTGCCATCGTGATGCTCGCCGACGCCGTGGAGGCGGCCGTCCGTTCCCTGAACAATCCCACGCCTTCCCGCATCCGAACCGTCGTGGAGGACCTGACCTGGAAACGCCTGAAGGACGGGCAACTCGACGAGAGTCCTTTGACTTTGAAGGACATCAAGGAGATCGAGGAGGCCTTCATCGCCGTCCTCATCGGCATCCACCATACAAGGCCCGCCTATCCTTCCTCCCGCGAGGAGAACGCTTCGTGAAGGAAGGGGGGGAATTCCATCTGGAGATCGCCGACCTCCAGGACCGACCGGTTCCCGGAAAGGAGTGGTTTCTCCGGCTCCTCGAGGCGGCGGCCGGGGAAGAGGGAAAGGTCCCGCGGATCTCTCTGGCCCTGGTGGACGACGGGAAGATCGCCGAACTCCACGAAGCGTACCTGGGAGACGGCAGCGCTACGGACGTCATGTCCTTCCCCCTGGACGAGGAGGAGGGCGAGGTGATCCTTTCGGTGGAGACGGCCGAAAGGGAGGCGGAGCGCCTGGGTGTGAAGATGGAGGAGGAACTCGCCCTCTATTTCGTCCACGGCCTCCTGCACCTCCTCGGCTACGACGACAGGGACGAACAGGACCGCCGGAAGATGATCGCCGCCGAGAAGCGGGTCCTCGCCCGGGTCGGGATCGAACCCGCTTCGCGGGGGTAGCCTCTCTTCCCGGGAAAGGAGGGTCCCCCTCTTCGGCCGGAGAAAGAAGGACTTCGAATTCCGAGGGAGGATTCTCTTCCCCCGGGAAGGCGAAGGGGTGTGAAAGAAATTTTTTCTTCCCTCCCTTGCACCTTCCTTGCTGTGTTCCTACATTCTCTTTCAGTTCTTTCCATCTCATGTCGCGACAGACCCGAGGACCGGGAGACGAAGATCCCCCGGTAGCGGAAAGGTCCCGTGAAGGACCGCCGGCGGAACGGTCGCGGGCCGCGATCCGGAAGAGAGATCGGACCCGTCCGGCGCGGCGGTCCCGATGAGAACAGCCTTCGTGGCGGGTTAGGGAGGCGGGAACCTATGAAGCCGTCGAAGCCGGGCCCCGGAGGGGTAAGACGGAACGGCGCAATCAAAGAGGCGCCGGACCCCCTCTCGGTGCTCCGGCGCTACAAGAAGCGGCCGAACCGGCCCAACGAGAGCGCCCTCCTGGAGTGCTACAGGAGCCTCGTGGAGCGTTCGGTCTGGAGCTTCATGAAGAAGCTCCCTCCCACTGTGGACATCCAGGATCTCCTCCAGGCGGGGATGTTCGGCCTCCTCAAGGCGGCCAGGCGATACGACGAGACCCGCGGCGTGCCCTTCGAATCCTTCTGCCTGGCCAGGATCAAGGGTTCCATCCAGGACGAGTTGCGGAACCTGGATTGGCTCCCCAGGAGGAACGGCCGCAACGGGAGGAACGGGGGGACAGGCCGCAGGGCGCCCCAGTTCCTGCCCCTTTCCATCCATCCCTCGGAAGACGAGGAAGACCTTTCCCTGGACCTCAGGGACGAGTCCAAGCCCGAGGACGCCGTCCTGGAGGCTCTCTACAGGGAAGAACTCCTGGAGCGGGTCAGGCGGAGCCTGACCACCTTGGAGTGGAGGATCCTCCACGACAGCTACATCCGGGGCATGACCTTGAAGAAGGTGGCGGACCGCCTTTCCCTTTCCCCTTCCAGGGTGTGCATCCTCCGGTCCAGGATCCTGGAGAAGGTGCGCCGGATGCTTTCCGTGGAGGGGGATTGAACGGCCCTGCCATGGACGGAGGAATTCTTTTTTCCGGCGGCAGACTCCTGGTGGACGGTGTGCCGGCCCGGGACCTGGCGGACCGTTTCGGCACTCCCCTCTTCGCCTACTCCGCCTCCGCCCTGGACGCTTCCCTGAGGGAGATCCGGGATGCTTTCCGGGAGCCCCCGGCGGTCTTCTTCCCGGTCAAGGCCAACGGCCTGGCCTGGATCCTCAGGCGGTTCGCCGAGGGGGGATGCGGTTTCGACGTGGTTTCCGGCGGGGAGTTGAAGCGGCTGGAGGCGGCGGGGCTTGCCGGGAAGAAGGTGGTCTTCGCAGGGGTGGGCAAGGAGGCGTGGGAGATCGAGGAGGCCCTATCCCGCCACCAATTGCTCTTCTTCAACGTGGAGTCCCTCCAGGAGCTGGAGGAGATCGAGGGCGTAGCCGAAAGATTGGGTGTCCGGGCGCCGCTGGCGCTGAGGCTCAACCTGGACATCCGGGCCGGCGCCCATCCCTACCTGGCCACGTCCAAGAAGAAGAGCAAGTTCGGCCTTCCCCTGGACCAGGCCCGGGAAGCCCTGGCGAGGGCCGCCCGCTCCAAATGGTTACGTGTGAAAGGATATCATGTCCACCTCGGCTCCCTGGTCTCCGGGCCGGAACCCTACCTGGAAGCGGCCCGACGGGTCCTGGAGTGGGCCGGGGAGGATCCGGGGAGGACGGAGGGAATCGAGTTCTACGATACCGGTGGCGGATACGCCGTGCCCCTGGCTCCAGGGGGGGAGAGATTTTCCTTCCCTTCCTTCGCCCCGGCCCTGGAGGGCCTCCTGGCCCGGGCGGGGTGGAAACCCCTCCTCGAACCGGGAAGGTTCCTCGTAGGGACGGCGGGGATCCTCCTGACCCGGGTGATCCGGGAGAAGGTCATGGGGGGCAGGCGTTTCGTCGTGGTGGATGCGGCCATGAACGACTTCGTCCGACCCAGTCTCTACGGTGCGGAACACCTGGTCTGGCCCGTCGAGGGGCCCCCTCCGCCGGAAGGGGAGCTTCCCAGGGGGAAGACGGACGTAGTCGGACCGGTCTGCGAGACAGGGGACTTTCTCGCCCTCGACAGGGAACTCCCGCCCCTGGAGTCCGGAGACTGCCTGGCCCTTTTCGGGGCCGGGGCCTACGGAGAATCCATGGCCTCCCGCTACAATTCCAGGAGGCTCGCCGCCCAGGTGGTGGTGGATGGGGGCCGGGTCTTCCTGGCCAGGTCCCGCGAGCCTTTCGAGAACCTTTGGAAAGGCGAGGTGCGGCGGTGAAATGGAAGAAGATCCTGGGCTGGATCCTCCTGGCGGGGAGCCTGTTCCTGGTTTCCTGCTCCTGGCTCCAGGACGAGTACTTTTTCACCTACTCCACCGATCCAGGGTTGCATGGGCCTTCGGTCCGGTGTGAAGGCCTGCCCCTGAAGACCCCCTGAAGCTCGTGGGGCTGCGCATTTTTTGCGCGGCCGGGGAAGATCTTGCACAAACCTGGGGGGCGGTGGGCTTTCCCCGGCTCCTTTTCCTGGATGGCACGCCCTTTGCAACCAGGGAGGTTTTCCAAGGAGAACGAAAACCCAGGATCTGCAAAGGAGTGATCCCATGAAACTTTCCATCGCATCTCTCGGCCTTCTGGCCCTCTTCGCCTTCGCCGTCCCCAATGTGGCCGCCCAGGAGAGGCCAGGCTCTTCCTGCCGAAAAGGGGAGGCCTGTCGTTGCGAGAAGGGGAAGCAGGGCAAGTGCCGGGGCGGGAAGTGCGACTGCGGCGAGTGCAAGAAGGGCGGCAAGTGCCAGGGCGGGAAGTGTGACTGCGGCGAGTGCAAGAAGGGCGGCAAGTGCCAGGGCGGGAAGTGCGACTGCGGCGAGTGCAAGAAAGGCGGCAAGTGCCAGGGCGGGAAGTGCGGCCACGGCAAGGGCAAGAAAGGCGGCAAGTGCCAGGGCGGGAAGTGCGGCCACGGCAAGGGCAAGAAAGGCGGCAAG
>Ga0256914_1001497_pt1 | contig 20896 bp, 23 predicted proteins | sample HulkmetaG_FD_191571 | JGI IMG/M metagenome (GOLD analysis project Ga0256914, IMG submission 191571) | Hydrothermal chimney microbial communities from Main Endeavour vent field at the Juan de Fuca Ridge, Pacific Ocean - Hulk | ecosystem: Environmental > Aquatic > Marine > Hydrothermal vents ... | reverse complement strand
AAAAATATAAAAGAAAAAAAAAACAAAAATATACCAATTAAATATGAAATAAAGAAAAAGATTGTACCAAAGCTATTAATTGAACATCCTGTTTTATATAATAAAAATGCAACTAAAAATCCCCCTTCCAATAAATTAACTACCCAGGAATTAAGATCCGGAAGTAAAAAGACGCTTCCTACTCCAAAACCCTCTTCTCTTCAGAATTCTACTAATACTAATTTATCTAGCAATGAAGAACAAAACGCCACCACCAAGGTAGATTATGAACAAAAATTATTTCAGATAAAATTACAGATAAATAATGGAGAATATGATTCTGCTAGACAGGCACTTGAAGAGCTTTATAATGATGTTAATCTTCCAATGAAGATAAGAGAAGATGTTATTTTTATTCTTGTAGATGTTTATATGCAGGTATATAAAGATAAGTTAAAAGAAAATTATTATAAAATAACAAATCTAATAAAAGAAGGATTATATCTTTTTCCAAATTCACCATATAAAGCAGAAGCACTGTTAAAACTCTGTTATTTAAATTTAATAGTAGATAATTTAGAGGAAGCAAAAGGATATTTTAACTTACTTAAAAGTGAATATCCAAAATCTTCATATGTAGCACAAGCTTATTATTACTTTGGAAATTATTACTATAAAAATAAAAATTATATAAATGCAATGGAAAATTATAAAACAGTTGTTGAAAATTATCAAACCTCTTCTGTTGTAAGAGATGCAGCTATTAAATTAACTAGAGTATTATATAAATTACAGATGTATAAAAAAGCATGGATAGTTATGAAATATCTTGAACAGAGGTGGCCTTTATACTATCAAAAAGCTCCTGATATACTAAAATTAAATGGATTTGTTGCAATGTTCAACAAAAAATATGATCTTGCTCTTTCATACTACTGGAAATACTATAATATAGTCCCTGATATACAAAAGAAAGATGCAGACATTATTTTAACTAGAATAGGAGATCTATATCTAAAAAAGGGATTAAAACAATATGCAAAAAGAATGTATATATATGTTGCAAAAAAGTATCCTGATAAGGAAGGAGGATTAATTGCAAAGATGCGACTTGCTGAAGAGGGTATATATGATGAACCCACTATAAAGGAAATGTTTTCAGTATTTAACAGGCCCTATAACCTGAGGCCGGTTCAGATCTATACGGAAATTGTAGAAAGACATCCAGATAGCCCACTTGCACCCCTGGCTCAATTAAAACTTTCCATGTGGTATTTATGGAAAAATAATTATTCCAGTGCACTGAAGTCAGTTAAGAGGTTTTTTGAGAAATTTCCCCAGAGTCCTTTAAAAGAGAGGGCCCTTAAGATAGGAAGAATTGCCTTGAGTTCTCTCATAAAGAAGGCAGTAAAAAATGGTATGTATTCTTATGTCCTATCACTTTGGAATGATTATTCCTTTTTAAGAAAGGACCTCACCAAAATAGACCCAGAGACAGTGATAGGTGTTGCTATTTCCATGTGGAGAACTGGGAAGCCAGCAATGGGCCTTAACCTGGCCAGGCCATATCTCTCTAAAAAGAAACTGGACAAAACAGGGGTTGCCGCTCTGGAGCTGGTATTAAATATATATCTTCAAAGTGAGTCATGGAGGGATATTGTGGAGCTTGGAGACAGATTTTTAAAGAATAAATATCTTTCTCCTGATGTGCGCTCCCAGCTAAAATATGCATATGCACTTGCAAAGGTAAACCTGGGGATGGGAAAACAGGCCATTCCCTATCTAAAGGACCTTGCCCTTGACCCCCATATTACAGAAAAGCAGAGGGGATATGTCTTTTATTTTCTCGCAAAGGAGGAGATGAACCTGGATAACTATCAACAGGTTTACCTCTATGCCCAGGAGGCCCTTTCTATTCTTTTAAGACAAAAGGACTCCTTTGCAAAGATTGCAGATTGTTTTAATATGCTTATAGATGTAACAAAAAATTCTGGCAGGATACTAGAGGCAATAGAGTGGGCGGAGAGGTTTAAACAATATATCCCAAAAGATTATCCAAACTGGCCCCAATTTGAATACAACCTTGCCATGTTATATCATGATGCTGGCTATCTGGATAAGTGGAAGGAGATACTTACCTCCTTAAGGGATAAGTATCCAGACACATTTTATGGGCAGATGGCCTCCTCTGACCTGGAAAACCTCAGGTTAAAGAGAGAGGCAGAAAAACTTTTACAATAAGGAGGTGTAAGGTCCATGATAAGAGAGCCCTTTGTGGCAGGACAGTTTTATCCTGCAAATCCCTCTTCCTTACTTGCGGAAGTAGATTCCTATCTGAAAGGGGAGGAGGATATTAAGGAAGTGGATCCTGGTCTCATTATGGCCCCACATGCTGGTTATATGTATTCTGGTAGGATTGCTGGAGAGACATTCTCCCGGGCAAGGATACCCCATTGTGTAATATTGTTGGGGCCAAATCATACGGGAATAGGTGCCAGCCTTTCTCTCTGGAACAAGGGGATTTGGAAGATGCCCCTGGGAGAGGTTTCCATAAATGAGGAGGTTGCACAGGAGCTTCTCTCTGCCTCTAATTATATCCAGCCAGATTATAGTGCCCACCTTAGGGAGCATTCCCTAGAGGTACTTTTACCTTTTTTGTGGAGAAAAAATCCCTCCTTAACTATTGTTCCCCTCTCCATAATGGAGACAGATCCTTCTGTTTTGATTGAGGTTGGGAAGGAGATTTCCAGGGTGATGGGAGAGAGAAAGGATATTTGTCTGGTTGTGAGTTCTGATATGAGTCACTTTATTCCTCACAATAGGGCTGTAAAATTGGATAAAATGGCCATAGATGCCATATTAGAGATAGATCCTCTTGGATTATTTGAGACGGTGCGCAAAAACCATATCACCATGTGTGGCGTTTTACCCATGACCGTTGGTCTAAGTTGTGTGAAGGCATTGGGATATACACGGGCAGAGATGGTGGGATATGCCACTTCAGGAGAGATAACAGGGGATATGGAGAGAGTAGTTGGTTATGCGGGGATAGTGATCTATTAAATGTTCCTTACAATATGAGCATGGCATCTCCATAGGAAAAGAACCTGTATCTCTGGGTGACTGCATGTTTGTACGTCCTTAGAAGCAGGGATCTCCCTGTAAAGGCAGATACCATTAGGATAAGAGAAGAGCCTGGCAGATGAAAATTGGTTATCATGTGATCCACCACCTTGAAGTTAAAATCTGGATAGATATAGAGGTCTATCCATCCCTTAAATGGTAGTATCTTTCCTGATAATTTCCTGGATACCCCTTCCAGGGTCCTAACTGAAGTGGTGCCCACTGCAATAATCCTGCGACCCTCTCTCCGTGCCTCTTCTATTATTTTGGCATCTTTTTCGGAGATCTCTACATATTCTTTGTGCATCTGATGTACTCTAATGTCTTCATTCCTCACTGGAGAAAAGGTGCCGTGTCCCACATACAGGGTAATAAAACTACACCTTATTCCCTTTTTGGAGAGGTTGGAAAATATTTCTTCATTAAAATGTAGCCCTGCAGTGGGGGCGGCCACTGATCCGCACTTGTCTTCCCTGGAAAATATGGTTTGATAGCGCTCCTGGTCTATTTCTCCTGGCAATCGTCTAATATATGGAGGTAGAGGGATATTACCCTGGGCTTTTATCCTGCTATATAATTCCCCCACCCAGTAGAGGGCACCCTGCCATCTCCCAGCTCCCTCCCTGCGGTTTAATACAAAATACATCTCCTCCCCCAGATAGATCCTTTTTCCCTCTCTCATTCCCCTGGAAGGCCTTATAAGGGCCTCAATCTCTGCCCGCATATATTTCCCTTCCCTCTGGATGACCAAAAGTGGGAGGGGGGTGAGAATTAACACCTCTGCCTTTCCCCCTGTCTCCTTTTTTCCATATAGACGGGCTGGAAATACCCTGCTTTGATTAAATACCAGTAGTGAATCAGGGGGCAGGTAATTTACAAGGTCCCTGAAGTGGGTATCTATTATCTCGTTTTTTTTTCTATCCAGCACTAAAAGTCTTGACTCTCCCCGATTTTTTGGTGGATACTGGGCAATCAACTCTTCTGGAAGATGAAAATAATAAGAAGAGAGACGGTATTTTTCCGGAATTTCCATTGTGTTACTCCTTAAAAGATTATAGGAGCTGATATATGAAAAAAATACTCCTGTGGACCTGTATTTTGTGTATGTGTGGGTGTGCCCATTTAAGCACCTCTTCCAGCAAGGCCACCAGGGCCAGTGGAGCAGGAGCCTATCCTACTGCATATCAAAAATCAACAGCGTACGATTTCCCTGATATCCCCATTCCCCCTGAATTAAAGTTGGACATAAAATGTTCCCTGGTATTTGAGAGCGCAAGCATAAAGGCGGGTGTATTGGTGTATAGGGCAAGGGTAAAGCCTCTATCTCTTTTCAATTTTTTTGCCAAAAAGATGGGAGAAAACGGGTGGTCCCTCAGGAGCTATTTTAAGTATGGCAAGTTTATTGCCCTATTTTCCAAGCCACATAAGGATTGTGTTATCAGGATCCTGGATAAAGGGTTTACCACAGAGACCTCTATCTGGGTAATACCACGTATAAGTACTTCCCCTGCTGGGGAATCTTCTACAGGAGAGGAGATAATCAGGCCATGATTCCCCCCTATCTTAGATTTTCCCACATAAAGGGAAGGGGAATTCACCTGGGTATATGTGGAAGTATTGCCGCATATAAGGCCCTTGAGCTGTTACGGGACTTTATTCACAGCGATATCCGGGTGAGCGCTACCATAACCGAGTCAGGTCAGAGGTTTATAACCCCCCTTTCCCTCTCTGCCCTGGGGGCAGAGCCAGTATATGAAGGGATGTTTGAGGGGGAAGAAGTTTATGCCCACCTCTACCCTGGGGAACTTCCAGAGGTCTTCACCATTGCCCCTGCAACAGCAAATACCCTTGCCAGGATAGCCCATGGTCTTGCTGATGATATGTTAAGTGCCCAGGCACTTTCCTTTGGTGGAAAGATAGTGATGGCACCTGCCATGAACCCCAGGATGTGGTCTGCAGTGGCCACCCAGCGAAATATTTCTCTGTTAAAGGAGATGGGAATAGAGATAATTTCCCCTCAAAGGGGAGAGGTTGCATGCAGGGAACAGGGAGAGGGAAGGCTTGCCCCTGTGGAGGATATATATTTCTGGACCCTGCGGGCCATATCTCCATCTGACCTCAAGGGAGAGAGGGTATTAATCACCCTTGGACCAACCAGGGAATTCTGGGACCCTGTACGTTTCTGGTCCAATCCCTCCAGTGGAAAGATGGGCTCTGCCCTTGCCACTGCCGCATGGTTGAAAGATGCAGAGGTGGTTTGTGTCTGCGGTCCATGTGATGTGTATCTTCCTCCTCAGGTGGAGGTGATACATGTAACCACTGCCAGGGAGATGTATGAGGCGTGTGTTGATCTGTGGGGAGGGTGCACTATAGCATGTTTGTGTGCCGCTGTTTGTGACTTTCGCCCCTGTGAGCCAAAAGAAGAGAAGTTCAAAAAGGATTCCATCACAGGGCCTCTCACTATTGAATTTGAATTAAATCCAGATATATTAAAGACCCTGGGCGCGAGAAAAAGGTCACATCAGAGACTTATTGGATTTGCGGCAGAATCCAGTTCCCACTTTGAAGACCTTGCCAGGGAAAAGCTGGTAAACAAAAATCTTGACTTGATAGTTGCCAATCAAATAAATCAAAAAAATTCGGGATTTGAATGGGACACCAACTCTGTTACCATTATTGACAAATCAAAAAGAGCAATTACCATGGAGAATATGTCCAAAGCAGATGTAGCTTGGAAGATATGGGAGTTGATATCATTAGCCTAAAGTTTGAGGACTGGCTCTGGTCTCTCTCAGGAGTAGATGCGGTCTTTATTCCCCTGAGCACTGGATTAGATGCCCATGAAAATCCCCTCATAAAAGAGGCCCTCTCTGCGCACGTCCCACCCTATAGATATGTCCTCACCTACTATTTTTTGTCTCAAGATATGAGGTCTCCCTCGGAACGCTCCCACCTTTTTAAAAGGATGTTAAGTGCACTTCACTGGAAGAGGGGATATATCTTTTTGCCCCATAATTTTTTAAAAGGGGAGGAGATAATAAATACCCCCCGCCAGTTTTGGAGCACAGTGAGGGAGATAAATCAAAGGGGAGAGGGGAGAATTTCATATATCCTCATCTTTGGAAGGGATTGTGCCAGGGAGCTTGTTCCCAATAAGGAGTTTCGTTTTGGTCCATGCCCCTATGGAGAGATGAGACTACTGTTTTTGCCCTCTCCAGATGAGATGTTGCCAGATAACAGGGAGCTCAAAAATCTAGTGTGGCATCTTTTAAAGAGACTGCCTCTACCACGTTTTTAAGGAGTGAGTATGTCTGCTGTATTGATAACCGGCTGTGCAGGATTTATAGGTTTTCACCTTTCAAGAAGGCTTCTTGAAGAGGGGAGGAGGGAGATAATCGGGATAGACAATCTCTCTCCCTACTACTCTGTTAGGCTTAAAAAGGATAGACTAAAGATCCTCCAGAAGTATAGGGGCTTTCATTTTTATGAAATATCCCTTGAGGATAGAGCTGGTGTGGAAGAGGTCTTCTCTTCCCAGAGGATCTCAAGGGTGGTAAATCTCGCGGCCCAGGCAGGGGTGAGATATAGCCTCACCAATCCCCATTCCTATATTGAGAGCAATATCGTGGGGTTTATGAATATCTTGGAGTGCTGTAGAAAGGTAGAGATTGAGCACCTGGTGTTTGCCTCCTCCAGCTCTGTATATGGGCTAAATACCACCATGCCCTTTAGTGTGCATCACAATGTGGACCATCCCATAAGTCTGTATGCGGCCACCAAAAAGTCAAATGAGCTAATGGCACACACCTATAGTTATCTTTATAATATCCCCTGTACAGGACTGAGGTTTTTTACTGTATATGGTCCCTGGGGAAGACCAGACATGGCTCTTTTTAAGTTTACCAGTGCCATTGTAGAGGACAGGCCCATAGATGTATATAATTTTGGTAAGATGGAGAGGGATTTTACCTATATTGATGATATTGTGGAGGGTGTGATTCGGGTACTGGAGAGGATACCAACTCCCAATGAGCACTGGAGCGGAGACAATCCTGACCCCTCCTCTAGCCCTGCCCCCTACAGGCTTTATAATATAGGTAATAATAATTCTGTATCCCTTATGCGCTTTATAGAGGTAATAGAGGAGGCACTGGGAAAGAAGGCGAGAAAGAACTTTCTCCCACTGCAACCTGGAGACGTGCCAAGGACCTTTGCAGATGTGGATGACCTTATGAAGGACGTGGGTTTTAGGCCCTCTACTCCCATTGAAGTTGGAATACCCAGGTTTATAGAATGGTATAAGGAATATTATCAACTTTAGTTGGAGGAAGTAGATGGATTTTAAGACTTACAAGAAAAAGCTGGAAGGGATCTTTACCAGGATAAATGAGATATTGGAGGAGGGGGATATCCCTGAGATATCCCTTATCAAGGACTTTACCCGCCTTGCATCCAGACTACAGAACTATGCCACAGATGAATGGTCTTATGAGGCAGAGGATTTTGCCCACCTGGCAAATCAGCTAATAAGTGCAGTTAAGGGTAATGATTTTCAGGAGATATATAGGTTAATATCCTCCCTGGAGGATGCAAAAAATTATTGTCACAGGAGTTTCAGGGAAGAGTAGCAGGGGGATGGACAACATAATAGTTATTGCAAATCAAAAGGGGGGGGTGGGAAAGACAACCACCGCCATAAACCTGTGTGCCTCCCTTGCGGCCCTTGAGAAGAAGACCCTGCTCATAGATTTAGACCCTCAGGGGAACGCCTCCAGCGGCTTGAACATCTCCCCTGAGGGGGAGAGAAGTACCTACCATGCCCTTTTTCACCCTGGGGATGCCCCTTCCATGGTATATGAGACATCACTTCCCTATCTCCATCTTCTCCCCGCGAACCAGGACCTGGTGGGGGCAGAGATAGAGCTTGTGGACAAGATAGGGAGGGAGTATTTTTTAAAAGAGGTGGTGGATGTGCTATCTGGTCTTTATGAGTTTATCTTTATTGATTGTCCCCCCTCCCTTGGCCTCCTCACCATTAATGGCCTCACAGCGGCATCAAGGCTCCTTATTCCCCTTCAATGTGAATACTATGCCCTGGAAGGGATTGCCCATCTGGTGAGGACCTATAAGCTGGTAAAGGGCAGATTGAATCCCCGGCTCCAGATATTCGGGGTGGTCCTCACTATGTTTGACCGGCGGAATAATCTCTCTCATCAGGTGGCTGCAGAGGTAAAAAAGCATTTTGACTCCCGTGTATTTAATACAGTGATACCTAGAAATGTGAGGCTTTCTGAGGCCCCGAGCCACGGTCTCCCTGTTATATGTTATGACATAAAATCCAGTGGTGCCAGGGCATACTTGGAACTTGCACGGGAGTTTATAAGACGCATGAGCTAGCTTAGGAGGGCCTATAGGGTATGGTCTCAGTGGTGATCTTGTCCTTAAAGTGCTTTTTTACCACCTTGGCCCCACACCTGAGACACCTGAAGCTCACAAGTCCACTTACGCTTGCGGCAGTGAGGAGGAACTTCTTTTCCCTATCCTCTTCCCAGTTGGTGGTCTCATTTCCACACACCCCGCACTTCACACTAAAGTCATAAGGGTATTTAAAGTCCCAGCACTTCTTGAAGACTTCCCAATCAGAGAGGGGCTCTTTCACCTCCTCTATCTTCTCCTTTTCCCCACTATCCAGCTCTTTCTCTATTATCCTGGAGACCTCTGTGCCGATCCTCTCCCATAGGCTTGCATGGATGAATATCCCAAGGAGTCTGCCATGCCTGTCATATACATCAATCACCTTATCTCCCTGCTCCATAACGCCTCCTTTAATACTTCTCTTCCAGGGAAGAGAGAATTTGATTTTTTTTCTTTTAAAAGCTAAAACCTTTTTAAAACTAAATAAAAACATCTGGAGAGAAAATATGGCAAAGCCCAGGGGATTAGGTAAAGGATTAGATGTGCTTTTTCAACAAAAAATCTCCCTGGACGAGAAAGAAACCCCTGAAAGTCCCTACAGGGAGATAGACATTCACCTCCTGGACAAAAACCCCCATCAACCGAGAAAGACCTTTTCTGAAGATTCCATTGAGGAGCTTGCAGAATCCATTGCCTCCAATGGCCTTATTCAACCCATTGTTGTCAGACCCTCTCCCCATGCCTCGGATAGATATCAGATAGTTGCGGGAGAGAGGAGGTATGAGGCGTGTAAAAGGGCTGGCCTCTCTACAGTAAAGGTCATAGTTACAGAGATATCAGATGAAGAGGCCCTGATAATTGGCCTTATTGAGAATCTCCAGAGGGAGGATTTAAATTGCATTGAAGAGGCAGAGGCCTATAACAGGCTGAGACAGTCCCTGGGGATTACCCAGGAGGAGCTTGCAAAGCAGATAGGAAAGAGCCGTTCCCATGTGGCAAATACCCTGCGTCTCCTCTCACTGCAAGACCCTATAAAGGATGCCCTTAAAGAGGGAACAATTACGCCAGGTCACGCCAGGGCACTACTCTCCATCTCAGATAACTCTGCCAGAGAAAGGGCCTTTTCTTACATAATAAAGAAGGGATTGAGCGTGAGAGAGGCTGAAAGGATAGCAGAGCACTTTAGAAAAAAGGGAAGGCTTCCCGCTCCTGTATCAGGGGAAAAGAAAAGAGGGAGGACAAGTGAGGAGTTTTTGAGGATGGGTAGGGAGTTGAAGGAGAGGTTTCAGGAGAAGATAGGGGTGAAGGTCTCCTTGAGCGGGACGTTGGATAAGGGAAAGATAAGTCTGTTCTTTGAGTCCCAGCAGGAACTGGAGCTTTTACTCATGCGCCTATACTCTTTGTGTGAAGAGGAGGGGGAGATTGTTTCACGTGAAACACAGGAGGAGATAGATGCAGATACAGATACCCTCCCTATTTGATGTACTGGAGTCCATCTTTTCTCAAAGGGCATTCCCTGTGCTGGTGGTGGGGGATGTGATTGTGGATAGGTATCAATATGGTGAGGTGGAGAGGGTCTCTCCAGAGGCCCCTGTGCCTGTGGTTTTGGTGAGAGGGGAGGAGGTGAGGCCTGGTGGTGCGGCAAATGTTGCCAGCAATATTGTCTCCCTGGGTGGAAGTGTGGAGATGGTGGGGGCCATTGGGAGGGATGAGAGTGGGAGGGCCTTAAGGGCCCTCCTTGAGGAGAGGGGGATAGGCTCCCGTCTCCTGGAGCTGGAGGGGTATTGCACCATAGAAAAGACCCGGATAATTGCCAGAAAACAGCAGGTGGTGCGAGTGGACAGGGAAGATGTCCACTGGGAGGATATCCTGGCCAATGCGGGGAGGACCCTTCTAGAGGGGATATGTAAGTGGAGGGGGGTAGTGGTTGTCTCTGACTATGGAAAGGGTTTTCTGGGTCCCCTCTCCCTTAAAGAGATATTGTCCAGTTGTCCCCAGGTTATTGTGGACCCAAAAAAGAGGAACTTTGAGTATTACTCCTCTCCTTTTCTCCTTACTCCAAATCGCAAGGAGGCAGAAGAGCTGGCAGGGATGGAGGTGCGGACCCAGGAGGATATAGTCATGGCAGGGAAGCTGATAATAGAGAGGGTGGGGTGTAAAAATCTTCTGCTAACCCTTGGGCCAGAGGGAATGGTCCTGTTCCAGGGGGAGAGGATCTACCACCTTCCCTCCTGTGCCAGGGAGGTCTTTGATGTGACTGGTGCAGGGGATACAGTGGTGGCAGTGGTGGCCCTGGGTCTCTCATGTGGCCTTTCCCTGCTGGAGGCATGTATATTTGCCAATTTCTGTGCAGGCAAGGTGGTGGCAAAGGTGGGAACATCCACGGTTACCAGAGAAGAGATAGAAAAAGATGCCCATGAGTGGAAGGGATATATAGAAGTGGAGAAATGGGGTTAGAGAACAAGTCCATAATAGATATACGGCGCCTCTTTTTTTCCTTTGGGGACAGAGTGGTCTTTAAGGACGTATCTCTCTCAGTGGAGAGGGGAGAATTCCTCTTTATAACTGGACCTTCGGGGTCTGGTAAGACCACCCTCCTCAAGATCCTCCATGGGGAGCTACCAGTAAAGACCGGTATGGTGAGGATTGCAGATATAGATGTAAGGAGACTTCCCCGCTCTCACCTCTATAAGCTTCGGCAACGGGTCTCAATGGTGTATCAGGATTTTATGGTCCTGGAAGAGGCAAGCGTGGAGAAGAATGTCTCCCTTCCCTTGAAGGTGCGTTTTTTAAGTGGTGTGGAGATAAGGAAAAGGGTGGATATTGTGCTGAGGAGCCTTAAGATCTCTCATCTCAGGAGAGAGATATGCGGCACCCTTTCAGGGGGAGAAAAGCAGAGGGTGGCAATTGCCCGGGCCATTGTGGTAAATCCAGAGCTGTTGCTGGCGGATGAGCCCACGGGAAATCTGGATGAAGAACTCTCTGTGAGACTTATAAAGATACTGGGACAATTTAATAGACACGGGACCACTGTGGTCTTTGCCACCCACAACCCCTCCCTTAGAAACTGGATAAAGGGGACACGTCTCCTTAAGATACAGGGAGGCAGACTCATAGAGGGGTAGATCCATGTCCTTTTTGAAAAATATCTCTGAGCAGACCCTGGAGATTCTGCTCCTGCGAAAGAAACAGCAACTGGCACTGGTGTTATCCCTGGCCTTTCTCATATATTTTGGGGGCCTTTTAATTATGGGGTGGGTAAATCTGAGTAGATATTGTATTTCCTCCTCTCATTCCCTTCGCCTCATAATCTATTGGAAGAAGATGGACACAAGGGAATTTAATACCTGTCTTAATACTCTAAAAGGCCTGCCCCATGTGCATGTGAAAAAGGTCTATACCCCTGCCCAGGCCCTTAACATCCTGAGACACACCTCCCCTGAGGGAGTGAATTTACCCTCTATCTCTCCCAATCCCCTCTCCTATACCACTGTAATAGAGGTGGATGTAGGGGAAAAGGGATTTTATGGGCTTGTGGATAGGCTCAAAAGGCTAAAAGGGGTGGAGGATGTGATATTTTCTCCAAAGGGGCTGGAGATAAAGAGGGCATGGAAGAGGATGGCAAAGTACAGTGGAGGGGTGATCCTCATAGTCCTCGCAAAGATAATGGGATTTGTTATCTTTGTATCCTATTCCCTTATAAGGGCCATGCGGGAAGAGGAGATAAGGATATTGTGGCTGGTTGGGGCATCTCCCAGCTTTATACGTCTGCCCATTATCCTGGATGCCCTCCTCCTCACCATGTTTTCCTTTGTGCTGGGATGTTCCCTGGTAAAGCTCACCCAGGTGGGTCTAAATAGGTTTGCCTACACTCCTCCTCTGTGGATAAAGATAGAGTTTTTGCCCTTAAATACCATATTTGTCTTTTTTGGGGTGGTGATGCTAATTACTCTGGTAGGGTCATATCTTGCAGTGAGAAATATTGATCCTGCCCGATTTTAACCCTAACCTCTAAGGAGCGGTGATATGAGAAGCAATAAGATGAAGCAGGGAATTGAAAAGAGTCCTCACAGGTCCCTTCTCTATGCAACTGGCCTCACCCCTGAGGAATTAAAAAGGCCCATTGTGGGGGTGGTCAATTCTGCCAATGAGTTAATACCAGGTCATATCCATCTGGATACCATAACAGAGGCAGTAAAGGCCGGCATCAGACTGGCCGGGGGGGTGCCCCTGGAGTTCCCCACCATTGGTATATGTGATGGGGTGGCCATGAATCATGAGGGGATGAAGATGAGCCTTCCCAGCAGGGAGTTAATAGCAGACTCCATTGAGGCAATGGCAGTGGCACATCCCTTTGATGCCCTGGTATGTGTGACCAATTGTGACAAGATAATCCCTGGCATGTTAATGGCCATGCTTCGTCTGAATATTCCAGCCATAATTGTAAGTGGAGGCCCCATGCTTGCTGGAAGGATGGGGGAGAAGAAGATCGACCTAATAAGCGTATTTGAGGGTGTGGGCAGGTACCAGCGAGGGGATATCTCCAGGGAGGAGCTGGAGGAACTTGAACTTACCGCATGTCCTGGTTGTGGGAGCTGTGCAGGAATGTTTACAGCCAATTCCATGAATTGTCTCAGTGAGGCAATAGGACTTGCCCTTCCAGGCAATGGGACTATCCCTGCAGTGTATGCAGAAAGGGTAAGACTTGCAAAGAGGGCAGGGATGCAGGTCATGGAGCTCCTGGAGAAGAATATAAGGCCCAGGGATATTGTTACTCAGGAGAGTATGAGAAATGCCATTGCCGTGGATATGGCCCTTGGGTGCTCCACCAACACGGTTCTCCATCTCCCTGCTGTTTTTGCAGAGGCAGAGATAGAGGTAAATCTGGAGATATTTGATGAGATAAGCAGAAAGACCCCTAACCTGTGCAGACTATCCCCTGCAGGGGAGCACAGGATGGAGGATCTGTATCACGCAGGGGGGATACAGGCGGTTATGTCAGAACTCAGTAAAAAGGGCCTTATAGATCTGGGGTGTCTCACTGTCACAGGGAAGAGCGTGGGGGATAACCTCAAGGAATCCAAGGCCCAGGTAAAGGACTATACAGTGATAAGGCCCATAGATGATCCCTATTCCCCTGAAGGAGGCATAGCCATTTTATATGGCAATCTTGCCCCAGAGGGGTGCGTGGTGAAGCAGTCTGCTGTGGCAGAGGAGATGAGGGTAAGGATAGGCAGGGCCAGGTGTTTTGATTCTGAGGAAGAGGCAGTGGAGGCCATACTGGGAGGCAGGATAAAAAAGGGAGATGTGGTGGTCATAAGGTATGAAGGGCCAAAGGGAGGCCCAGGGATGAGGGAGATGCTCACCCCAACATCTGCTATTGCGGGTATGGGCCTGGATAGGGATGTGGCCCTTATAACAGATGGTAGATTTAGTGGGGGCACCAGGGGTGCAGCAATAGGTCATATATCTCCTGAGGCCGCAGAGGGTGGTCCCATTGCCTATATTATGGAAGGGGATGAGATAGAGATAAATATTCCAGAGAGGAGGATAACCCTGCGGGTAGAGGATAAGGTACTAGAGGAGAGGAAACAGAGGATAAAACTAAAACAAAAAGAGATATCCTCCTCTTTCCTGAAGAGATATGCCAGGATGGCATCTTCTGCCTCAAAGGGCGCCATCTTCAAGAGATAGACCACAGGGGGGAGGCTCCCCCCCTGCATTTTTAAAAGAGGGGGGTTTCCCCTTAAATTCCCAGAGGAGTGCGAGAATCCCATGACCTGTTGGAAGGAGTTGGATACCATAAGGGGATTTGCAGGAGGATGCATAGCATATTATAAGGGAAATTAATAATTCAACAAGAGAGTGCCTGATGCAACAGATAAGACTGGAGGAGAAAAGGATAAGGTTGTGTTTTTTTGGGGTATGGGTGATATGTGTATGTATGGATATACACTATTCCCTTACTCCCACCATCCCCATCCCCCTGACATTTGACAACTCGGATAAAATCCTTCATTTTCTTACCTATGGGTTACTAGCGGCCCTGCCAGGGTTATTCTGTGTTTCAATAAGACGATTTGTGCTTTTTGTATTATTTGTTATTATGCTGGGTACAGCACTGGAGATAAGGCAGTATTTTGTGGTAGGGAGGGATTTTTCCTTTTTGGACATGAGTGCAAACAACCTGGGGGCACTGGTCTCTCTTGTGATTATTGGCCACCTTAAAAAGGATGTGGGTGAATAGGGGATATGTATTATTTACATCACTATTTTGACCCTGATTTTGACTATATGAACCTGAAGCCAAAGGAGCAAGAGGATGGTAAAGTGGATTTTTATAATCTTGGCTATGTTCAAAATGTGGTTAGGGATCAAGTTATTGCAGAATGGAGGAAGGTGTCCCCTGATGAGATTGAAAAATATGATGAGAGATTTTTGTTCAAGGAGAAGCGTTTTCCCATGGGGCGTGGCTGCGGCGTAAACCCCAAGAATCCAGACCAGCTCATAGCCCTGGTAAATGGATATGTATATTATGATGAGGAAGGGAGGATTTGCGTCAAAGAGTTGTTAAATGTGAGACGCAATGTGGACTTTCATACAGGGAATATCTATTTTGTAAATAATATTGTAGTCCATGGGGACATAAAGACCGGTTTTGAGGTACAGGGAAATTCTATCCTGGTGAAGGGGATTGTGGAAGGGGCAAGGGTAATTGCCCTTAACTCTATTGCAGTGGAAGGGGGAGTAAAGGGAGAGGGGAGGTGCCTGGTTCGTGCAGAGAGGAATATCAAGGTAAAGTATGCGGAAAATGCCACTCTAGTGGCTAGACATTCCCTTCTGGATGAGGGGCATTGTCTCCACTCCAGGGTCTTTGTGGGGAAAAATTTGATCATAAGGGGTAAGGCAGTAGGGGGCAAGCTCTATTCTCAGGAACAGATCTTGATTGAAGGGGACCTGGGAGGGGGGATGAATGTTCCCACCATAGTGGTTCTGGGATATGATCCAGTGGACATGTATCACTTCTCCAGTCTGGAAGAGAAGCTAGATGCCCTAAACTCCCGTTTAACCCTTTTAAAGGTAAAGCAACAAAAGCAGAGGGATGAGGAGGCCCTTTTGTCCCTGGAGATACAGGAACTTACCAATAAGATTAGGATATTATCCAGAAAGATCGCCAGGATAAGTTCCAAGATAAAGTCCACAGAGTTTTCCAGATGTAAGCTCATTGTAAGGGGAGAGATATATCCAGGGGTAGAGATATCCATTGGACCTGCCTTTTATAAGGTAAATGACTTTTTAAAGGGGACCACATTTTCGTTTAAGGAAGATGAGATTGTACTTGCCAGATTTGAAAAACTAAAACACAGAGTTAGAGAGGGGTTTGAATGGACATAGGCACGGTTATAGGGCTTCTGGCTGGTTTTGGGCTTATATTTGGCTCCATCCTCATGGGTGGAAACCTGAAGTCCTTTGTGGACCTGCCCTCTGTGGCCATTGTGGTGGGGGGTACATTGGCAGTGACCTTTATTATGTATCCCATGGGTACGGTCTTTAGTGCGGTAAAGGTTGCCCTCAAGGCCTTTTTTACAAAATCCATGGACCCAAATCAGATAATATCTCAAATTACCTCCCTGGCAGAGGTGGCAAGAAAGGATGGACTGGTGGCCCTTGAGAAGGCCGCCACAGATAATGAGTTTCTCAAAAAGGGGTGTATCCTGGTGGCAGACGGGAATAATAGTGACCTTGTGCGTTCTGTACTGGAGATAGAGATTGATTTTATGAGGGCAAGACACGCCACTGGTCAGGGGATCTTTAAGAGCATGGGCTCAATGGCCCCTGCATTTGGAATGATAGGGACCCTTATTGGTCTGGTGCAGATGCTTCAGACATTAAACGACCCCTCCTCCATTGGGCCAGCAATGGCCGTGGCACTTTTGACCACCTTTTACGGGGCAATTTTGGCGAACGTGGTATTTATCCCCATTGCAAAAAAACTGGAGGAGCGCTCTAAAGAAGAGAGCCTTTACATGGAGATAATCCTGGAAGGGATAGTCTCCATTGCAAATGGGGAGCATCCAACCATTACCAAGGAAAAGCTCCTTGCATTTCTAGCGCCTGCCATGAGAAAATAATAGAGGTGTGGGGCCTCAGTAGGTCTCCACAGTTGGCCGGTAAAAATAGAATTCCACCCGCCTGTTTTTTGCCCGATTTTGAGGGGAGATATTGGGGACAAGGGGAAGGGTGTCCCCATATCCTTCGGCCCGAAAGCGGCGGGGATTAAATTTGCCCTTTTTCAATATGTATCTCAATACCGTGGTGGCACGGGCAATGGATAGGTCCCAGGGGGAATGATATTTACTATATTTTGCCTCTGTATCGTCTGTGTGGCCCCTGATGGCCACCATCCAGTCATTTTTTTTCAACAGCTTGATAATAGAATCCAGTACCTTTTTGGCCGAGGGGAGTAATTGGGCACTGCCCCGTTTAAACAGGACATCGCTCTGGACCCTCACCATTACTCCTCGGTCCTCAGCATTTATCTCTATGGGCTCCTTTTTGGCCTCTGTGCCCAGAAGACTCTTTACTGTTAGCACCATTCCCAGGACCTGTTTGTCCTGTTTTGATAGTTTCATCTTGTTCTCAAAGGGAGAGGGTGAAAAGGCCACATAATCTGCCTCTGGTCTTTTTACCTGTACCCCAAAGGCATCCTTTATGGAGCCAAGCATCTCCCTGAATTTCTGGATGTCCATGTTGGCAAAGGATAGAAGGAGCACAAAAAAGGTAAGTAATAGTGACATGAGGTCAGAGAATGTCATTAACCATTCTGGTGCGCCTTCTTCTTCTGGCTCAGGTGGTGCCTTTCTAGCCATAGTATCTTCTCCTAACTGGTGATAAACAGGTTATAGTGCTATCCTCCCATACACTCCCTATCTGGTATAACCACCTCTGCATGCAATACATTTCCCTCTTCCTCGTGGGAATAAAAATAGGAAAACCTGTCAGAGAGCTTTTTTATCAAATAAAGTCCCATGCCCCCCTCTGGGGGATCCTTAAGGTCAGGCTCTGGTATGGAGCTTGGGTCAAAACCCCTCCCAAAGTCAATGACCTCAATTACCACAGAGGTGGGTTCAAACCAGAGCCTTATCCTGAGTTTCCCCACCTCCTGGTCTTTATAGGCATGTTTTATCACATTTGAACACGCCTCATATAGTAGAAGCTCAAGGGAATATAGCCAGTGGTCTCTACACCGGGACAGGTATGGATGTTTGGAAAATATGGCCTTTGCAAAATGTCCTATGGCAGGAAGATAAAACAAGCGCGCTGGTAATTCAAGGAATACGTCCTGTGTTCTCATGGGAGTTTTCAAGATCTCTTCCATATCCTTCCCCTTGTCTATTCATTTATAAAGGAGGGGGGTTGTCCTGTGGAGGCCAGTACTCCCTTCCAGTAACTGGAATGGATATTCAGTTTTCTCCTCTTCTGTGTGACCAGGGAGAGGGGTAGATAGACAAATCGCTCCATGAGTCTGGTTACCACCATATTGGTCTTTCCTGCCATGGCCGCATGCACCGCGTGTTGTCCCAGGAAGGCACAATATACACTATCACTGGAATTTGCAGGCACAGACCTTATTATATAGCTTGGATCAATAAACTTTAAGGTAATGGGGATGTTTTGCTCTTTAAAAAATTCCTTTATCTTTTCCCTCAACAAGCCGCAAATATCTCCGAGGATTGGGTTTCCAGAGGGATCAGTGGGGATCTCTTCGTGGTTTTGTTTCATTATCCTTCTCCACAGGTCCTGTCCAGCACCTTCTGCCACCACAATTACTGCGTGGCCCCTTTCCTCTATGCGTCTCTTTAGATAGGCTAAAAGTCCATTAGGACCATCTAATTCAAAGGGCTGTTCAGGCACAAGCACCACATTTACATCCTTTTGTGCCAGTGTGGCCTCTGCCGCTATAAAGCCAGACTCTCTCCCCATGAGTTTTACCATGCCAATGCCATTTGGTGCCCCAAGGGCCTCAGTATGGGCACAGCGGATGGCCTCTATTGCCTTGGAAACTGCGGTGTCAAAACCAAAGGAACGGGATACAAAATAGATGTCATTGTCAATGGTCTTGGGGATACCCACTATCGCAATCTTCATGCGCCTCTTTTTTACTTCCTTCCACACTGCAGCAGCCGCTTTCATGGTCCCATCTCCACCTATCATAAACAGGACATTCACATTCATTCGCTCTAGGGCGTCCACCACCTCCTCTGGAGGCTGATGTCCCCGGGAGGAGCCTAGAATGGTGCCTCCAAATTCATGTATCTCAGAGACATTATCTGGGGTTAGTTCCCAGATCTCATGACCATATTCTGGTAAAAAGCCCTGAAGTCCATACCTTATTCCAATGGTAGCAGCCACCCTGTACTGATGATGGGCCTCCATCACAATGGAGCGGATTACATCATTTATCCCAGGACAAAGTCCTCCACACGTGACAATGGCGCACTTGGTCTTGGATGGGTCAAAATATATCTTTTCCCGGGGTCCTGCCTCCTCAAATATAAAGTATCGCTGGGCAGGGTCTTCTGTCTCCACCACCTCTTCAGATATGTAGAGGTTTACCTCTCCCACATCAGATAAAAACGGGGCCATACTCTTTGGGGAGGGGACCTTTGTCTCTCCCAGGGTGTCCACCTTTATCCTCTTTGGTCTTATGGAACGCATCTTCCTCTCTCCTTGTGTTTGCATTTTTCTTATTTTAACATTAAGAGATGAGTGTATTAAAAATGGCCCTGTTTGACAAGGTCATATATAGGGACATAATGCATGAAAAAGGGAGGATAAGGGATGAAGACAATAAAGGTTTCTACCTCCAGAAGAGAGGAGATGGTGGATATTACCAGTGAGATAAGGGGGCTGGTGAGCAAGAATCAGTGGAGGGATGGGGTCTTATATCTATATTGTCCCCACACCACCGCGGCAGTCACCATAAATGAATCCGCAGACCCCTCTGTGAGCAGAGACATAATTTCCTCCCTCTCGCGACTCATACCCCATAGGGGGGATTACCATCATGTGGAGGGAAATAGTGATGCCCATATAAAGTCCTCCCTCATTGGGTGTAGCGAGGTGGTGTTTGTGGAAGATGGCTCCCTTGTGCTTGGCACCTGGCAGGGGATATTCTTTACAGAGTTTGACGGTCCTAGAAATAGAAAGCTATATGTAAAGTTTATTCCAGCTTAACCTTATAAGGAGCTGAGGGGATATTAAGTATGGAGAAGCGAGGTCCCATATTTGAAAAGATATATCACGACTATCTAAGGCAGATGCAGTCCCTGGATTTTAGGGAGATCTCCAGGCGATTAAATCTTACCCTGGAGGGAGAGGAACTCATCGTTCCTTTTTTTCACAGGACCTATAGGGTCTCAAAACAGGGGATAGTGGTGGAAGAGGGAGATGCCCCTATCTATGCAGAATGTGTGGTCCTGGCAAAATATATCCTGCTTACTCCCAAGGAGCCCCCTCCTTGCTTTTCTCAATGGTGGACCTTTAAGGACTTTAGGGATGCGGCTCCCTTTGCAGGGGCCTTTCATAATAATGTGGAAAAGGCAATAGCAAGGAATTTCTCAGTAAGGATAAAGGAGCTGGAGATGGCGTGTAGGGCCATGGGGGGAATGGTCCCTGATGATATGTCCCTCTCCTATGAGCTGGTTCAAAGGTTTCATGCCTTGCCCACCATGGATATGCTTTTGGTATTTAATGACGTGGATGAGGAATTTCCTGCAGAGGCAAGGGTGCTATTTCCAGATAATGCCTCCCATTATCTGGATATGGAGTGTCTTGCCATCTCAGGATGGCTCCTTGCAGATTACCTCTATCTGCAGGCAGGAGGAACTCATTATACAATTATGTGACCCCTGGGGGAGGGAGAAATTGCTTGACATTTTTCTTTAAGCAGGTAAGATACCTTCCTGTTTCAATCTTCCCCGGTAGCTCAAGCGGCAGAGCGGGTGACTGTTAATCACCATGTTGGCGGTTCAAGTCCGCCCCGGGGAGCCACTTTTTTTTGCTCAATGATTATGGAAATTAATTTTGGCTCACAAGAGGATATCCCATTATTTTTTTATGTTTCAATAATTGAAATAAAAAGACTTTATAAACTTTTCATATAGTTACCAAGGACAATTTTAGTTTCAGGAATTTAACATCAGTTAAATATTGTGCTGTAGGTGCAAGCATTGTATTCTCTCCTTTTTTACAGAGATAATACAAAAATAGAAAAATTGGCTATATTTTTAGCTGCTTACAGTAAAAATAATTTCAAAAAATTTTCCCGCTACTAGCGGATGCACCCCAGAGGGATTGAGCTTCCACCAGAGAATGG
>Ga0256914_1001496_pt1 | contig 20900 bp, 25 predicted proteins | sample HulkmetaG_FD_191571 | JGI IMG/M metagenome (GOLD analysis project Ga0256914, IMG submission 191571) | Hydrothermal chimney microbial communities from Main Endeavour vent field at the Juan de Fuca Ridge, Pacific Ocean - Hulk | ecosystem: Environmental > Aquatic > Marine > Hydrothermal vents ... | reverse complement strand
CACACCCACTCAACCCCACCCCCGACTAAACCGCGATGAATTCCCTTACCTTAGGTAGGATTACCCTGTAGTCCTCATCTAGGATCGGTATCCAGTCAGTGTAGTGCCGCCCGCCCACGCTGCTTACCCTGCCCTGGAACGCCTCAATATCTTCCGAGTCAATCCCTAAGCGCTTGCATAGCTGCCGCCACCACTTACGGAAGTACTTGACTCCGAGGCCCAGCTCCTTAAGCTTCTTTTCAACCGTGTCCTCGTGCGGCAACTTACCGCCCCAACGCATTAGTTGCGCGTAGACCTCCTCAGGGAGGTACATGACGAACTCGTTCTTGCTCCCGCGCTGCAGGTCGACGTGAACCCTGACGGCCCCGTAAGGCAGTTTCACTGCCCTCAACCCCCTGACGTTCCGTATTAGGTACCTGGCCTCCACGCCCCTGCAGCCCGTGCTCACCAGCACGTTGTAGAAGAGCGTGTAGGGAGGGCCTAACTCCCTCACCCTATCCCTTACTTTAGTAATTAGGGAGTCAGGGGGCACGTAACTGTCTTCCCTGCTCTTGGGTCTCTTAGGTAAGGCCTTCTTCAACTTAACCACGAGCTCGTCGTAGGCCTCGAACTTCTTCTCGAGGAACGTTAGGAGCCTCCTGAACGCCTTGTATGTCTTATCGTTAACGCCGCCCATCCGCTTGAAGACCTTCCCAACGTCGCCCTTACCGCACACCCTGACCCCCAGGGCTTTCTCGAGGCACTTCACGTACGAGGCGGCAGTCACCTCCCCAGTCCCTTCCTCGCTAAGCAGCCAGTCCTTGAAGGCATCCAGCAAGCCCTTAGTTATCTCCAAGCAAGCTGAGGCGTTGTGGATAACTTTACCCTCGCCAACACTCCTTGAGCCACGCGTGGGCAAACACTTACAAGGCGGAGGTCCGGGGTTCGAGTCCCCGCGGGCCCACCAAACTTACTGTGGGTTTAGCCTGTATCACTAGTTTGTTAGAGGGACTCAGAGATTTCTCTTATTGCCCTTATGAAGGAATTCATTTCCTTGTCGGTTCCTATGGTGACCCTGACGTATTCCCGGAGCTTCTTGTGTGTTAGGGGTTTAACTATTATGCCGCGCTCTGCGAGTTTTGCATGCAGTTTCTTTCCTTCGAGCCCGTTTATTCCAACTAGTATGAAGTTAGTTACACTGTCCTTAACCTTCACTCCGTGTGTTCTATTAAGCTCGTCAACGGTTTTCTCTCGTGTTCTAATGATTTTACTAACGTATTCCTTGATTATCCCTAAACTCTCTAACGCCCCTATTCCCGCTGCTATTGAAGTTATCGGTATGTCGAATTCCCTCTTCTTAGACAGTACTTCATGAATAGTTAGGGGTTGACCCAATATGTAGCCTAATCTAGCGCCAGCTATTGCGAAGGCCTTAGAAAGTGTCCGCAGTATTATTAAGTTATTGTATTCCTTTACCCAATCCCTGAAAGTCACATTAGAGAATTCGAAGTAGGCCTCATCAACAATAACGTACTTAAACCCCCTCAGCGCCTCCTTGAGAAATTCATCGCTGACAATAAGGTTCCCAGTAGGGTTGTTAGGATTGGAAACATACAGCACACTACCTTTACCAGCAAAGTTGAGCATTAATTCATTGTCAAGGAGGAAATCATCACGTAAAGGAACCCGAATGACCGGAACCCCAGCCAACTCGAAGTCAATGAGCGCTGGCTCGAACGTTGGTGAAGGAGAGATCACATGAAATCCCCTGCTCCTGAAGTAAAGGGCGCTGTAGAGCATAAACGACTCAGAGCCGGGCAACAGCATAACATACTCAGGTTCAAGACCAACGTAGTTACACAGCAACCTCATTAACTCCCCACGCAGTTCCTCCGAGTCATATCTGTTCACAAGTAACGCGGCATCCCTAACCCTACTAACCACGGACTCCGGAGGCGGGTAAGGACACTCATTCAGGTTCAGTCTAATAGGAGATATCCCATCCAACGTTACCACCTTGTCAATACACATCAGTTAAAGCCAAGCGTTAAAGTTTTCCCCACACCTAAGGAACGCTTTTTAAGAATTCCTTAAATAACGGGGCATACAATGACGACAATCACCCGGCGAGGCATAAGCGGCCTCATAGCCGCCATAGTGCTCACCGCAATAGCACTACAACTAGTCTACGTACTCACAGAAACATACCGAAATTCCGCTAAAGCACTCAGCAACGAGTACGTCCAATCACTTAATAACATAGCTAAGCTCCAGACAAACGTGAAAATTAGCGTAAACAACTCAACAATATACCTAAGCTCCTCAAACCCCCTGAGGATCCTTGACGCATACCTAATAAGCAACTCCACAATCAAAGAAATTAAACCCATAACACAGGCAGTACGCCCAGCAAACACACCTACCCTTAACTCAACACTATACAATGAAATTCTAAAGGGAGGTACCGCCATACTAATATTCGACGGAGGGAAATACCTAATAATAAGGAATAGCACACTAACTCAAATCCAAGCAAGCACCACACCCTCAACAACCTACATTAGCGGCGACGCTAGAGTGACAACGATCGCAACCTCAGAGATATTCAATCAACAGTCAAGTACACTGTGCTTTAACGGCAGTTGCAAACTTGACCTAATATGGTTCGCCCCCATGATCCTAGGCTATGGCAGCGTGCACGCACTAAGGTTTCAAAGTGTGCTTTTCTGGAATATAGACTATACTGGCTCAAAATTCATTAACGAAACATTCTTCAATTTCACAGGTAAAATCTCCATAAAATGGTTCTCAGCAGCATCCTTTGGCACGATGATATACTACTCCCACATTAAGACGTTAAACGTGACGTTAACAATAGGTTATAGTACTCTATACTCATCATACTTTAACAGTATTGGGGGAGGCATAATAGGACAGGTAGTATATTATGTATTTCCAGGTAGTGATGATCCTGCAAAGCCCTTCCAGTTATACCCCGAGATCCTAACAAGCGTTGGGTTTCCGAACATACCGCTGGTCAGGCACGTAGTGAAGGTATATACCGTACCAAGCACGTGGGGTCAATGGGTAGTGAAGGACAAGCTATCATTCACTGTGGATCTAAGCAACGCCCCACCTGAAGGATACGTGTTCGTGGGCTTTGAAGCAAACATAAATACTCAGTTCATTTATTACCAGAACACCCGCCTATCGTAGAATCCCTGTTCATTTTACCTAGCTACTGAGTAATCTGATGGACCTCTAAGTTATGGTACTTGCTCTGTAAATCAACCTGTCGAAACCTTCCCTTGAGGCAGACTTGTCGTATATTTCTCTTATCCGTAGCACGTATGCTGGGTACTTAACTCTCGTTGAGTTAGGTGATCCGTGATATAAATCATGCATTATATTCAGGTATTCAACCACCTCTCCCTCCTCCCTGATCTCGGCATCGCATCTAACCTCGAAAGACGTTATGGGTGGCGTGTAAAAGAGCAACGTTACCTTCCCACTAGCCCTGACATTTTCCCAAGTATGTTTCCTTGCCATCTCAAGCGCACCAAACACTGTAAGGTCAAGCCTATTAATGTCGTAGAAGTACTCCGTGAGTTCCTTCAATACATACTTAATCCCCTCCCTACTTTTCCTCTCCGCAACTTCATGGGCCCTCTCAAGCATTTCATGAAGATATTCACGCCTCGGTATGAAGCCAACCATCTTCACAGAGCCATTAAGACCTGCAGGGCCGTACGTAATGAATACAGGGTTAGCCCTCGTGAACATTAAGTAAACCTCCCTAGGGTCGACGTGTTCCTGAAGCATTCGCTTGAGGAACTCTAACCTATCGTAGAAGACGTACTTTAAGAACTTCTCAGGCATTACGGGCACAGTCATCACCCCCACTATTAAGCGTCCTCATAAATTTAGGGTCTATTGTTAATATAATAATAGTTTAAGCCTCTTCCTTTTCAGCAACGAGCTGAAGCAACCTAGCTAGGATGCGTGCCTCAGCATTAACTACCCTAAGTACCTTCTCTCCATAAGCTGTGATAACGTAATACTTTCTCGGAGGGCCCCTACCAGACGCCTTACCCCAGAAAGATTTGATTAATCCACGCTTCTCTAAGTACTTGAGGGATTCATAAATAGTGCTTTCACTAGGCATTAGTGCACCGTCACTTAACTCCATGACCTTAACTCTCAAGGCATAGCCATGAATCGGACCTTCAGCCCTGATTATGTTCAATATTACAAGCGAATATATGCCTGTCCTCAGATCCTTCAACAACTTCCTCACAACGGCACCTAAGTCATTAGACGTGATTCACCACCCTCTTTTTATGTATGGGCACGCGATGCGGTTACTCCCGCTAACAGTTATTGCCTTAGCCCCGCGCTTATGCATTTAGACTACGTTAACTACTTAATAGTATTTAGGACCTTTTTCAAAGACTTTACTCCACGGTCCCCTAAAAGTTGAGAATAATGTGAGGAGCACCAGATACGTAATAGGGGGTGCTAACGACAAGACACATAACGTCAAACTATCACTAGCCATATTAATGACGAGTAGCGTCGCTAACGACGTAATGCCGAACGCTGTGAAGTAAAGTAACCCGCTAACGAACGCGGCTATTGGAACCTTTAAACCAGCTTTTACCAACACCTCAGCTACCACGCCAAAGATAGCTCCGTAGAGTGCGCATTGAAAAACCGCGAGGATAGGGGAGATACCCCAAACTACCTTGGTCAGCGACCTAAGAGGTTCCGGAAGGACGTTACCGTTCGATCCTGCTTGCACTGAAAGGATTTTGCTAAGGCTATTCATTATGGCTACCGTCGTGACGGACTGCAATAGTCCTGACATAATCCCAGCTAACAACCCGTATAGCACAAGTTTGCTTTCCACCCTGCTCAAATTCACGTTTTGCCGCGTCATTTACCCTTCCTTATTCTGGCTCTACTACTACGGCCGTACCATACGCTAGTATCTCGGCAGCGCCCTGGGCTACTTGAGATGAGCCTAACCTAACACTCACTATAGCATTAGCACCTAGTGCACGTGCCTTCTCTATCATTCTCCTGATTGCTTCATCCCTTGCCTGTGCCAGTAGTTCAGTGTACTCGCTTATCTCCCCACCAACGATATTCTTCAGCCCAGCCAGTATGTCCTTCCCTATGTGACGGGCCCGCACGGTGCTCCCGCTGACGATACCTAATACCTTGACTATCCTGTACCCAGGAATTGATTCGGTAGTAGTTATGATTATATTCTCAGGCAAGTCCATTCCCTCAAATAATACATCGGACTACGAGGCATTTATCCTTAACGTTGTTGCAGGGACCTTAACCTAAGGAAGCGCTGACCCATATAATATATTAACTCGAGGAGTGGATCATTGAGGAGTATCCTAAGGGCGTCCTCCTCCGTTACTCCAGCGTTAGCCATGAGCAACCTAACCGCGTACTCCAACTTAAGGGGATGAACATGAACAACAGACCTAATATGGCTTAAAATACTGTCAAGATTGCCTGCAGAGCGAGGGATATCATGCGGGGGCTCTAAATGACCCAGAAGCACAACACGATTCCTTCCCAGACCACTCCTTAAAACATCAAGAAATGCCTCAACAGCATCAGCAGGCGGAGGTGAAACCCAACTCTCAGCTGGCGGACGGACCGGGAGCATCACGTAAGCTGTGCGAGGTTCGATACTTCGAAGAATCTCAAGTAAGCCGGTAGCATCTTCAACCGTATCATTTACACCCCTCACCAGCATTGTTTCGGTGATCAAGTCACCCTGGAACTCCCTGGAGAAGACGCGGAGTCCGTTAAGAACTGTTCTTAGACTGAGTTGCGGGTGAGGCCTATTCAGAACCCTATACACTGATTCAGTACTAGAATCAACCTTAACTGATACTAAGTCGGCTGAACTCAAATCTCGCCTAACATCCCGCCTATACAGTAACGACGCGTTAGTGATTACCGCAACTTTAGCATCCACAGTATCCTTCAGCACCCCTATTTCCGTCCCTAGGTTCGCGTCGAGGGTAGGTTCACCGTTAGGGACGAAGGTTACGTAATCAACGTTCCCTACGTTCTCTAACGCCCTAATGACAGCATCGACGAGAATTTCAGGCTCATAGAACGTGGTTCTCTCGATGGTTAAATTGGTGGTTTTCCCCGCCTGGCAATAGATACAGGAGTAGGAGCAGTACTTCATGAATACGTTATTAATGCCGAGAGACCTACCTAACCTCCTTGAGGGCACTGGCCCAAAAACTATTTCATTCCAAGATACTCTCACCTATACTCCCCACTTTATAACCTGTCACTGCCCTATAATTACGGTGTTGGGTGTTGACCCAGAGAGTCAGGGAACTAATAACGAACTGGCTAGTGGAGGAAGGTTTTGAGGTCAAGAACTTAGGTTCCCTTCCTCCCATTCAAATAGCTTGGGGCTTAGACGTATTCACCCCTCCCCCGCTTAAGGTGAACCTGAAGATATTCAAGCCTAAAGGTAAGGAGGATAGAATCATAATTCTACTTGGCGTCGGCGTGTCACCAGTTCACGCTAAGAAACTAGCCGAACTCAAGCCCGAGGGCAGATTAAGATTCTCGTCAAAGCTCCTAGGGAGGGTGTTGTCCGTATGTAACATATGTAACGTGGCTATCCAGCCAAACCCTGTGGAAGTTCAAGCAATAACGGTTGCATTAACAGTATTCGATTCCAGGATCAATGAGGACTCGAAACCCGAGTTCCTAGAAAGGATAACCTTAGTAGTTAATGCGTTCCTCGAGATAATATCAACATTCAACGAGGAGTTCCCCGCCCTCCCTGAAGCTGGGGGTAAAGAGGAGAGTACAACGACTAGAATCTAGTTTTTAGTCTTTTACCAGGCAATCATTTCATATAACATTAGTTTGATTTGATTCGTCGTTAAAAATAAGGGACATCACTATTAGCCTAGCCCGGGGGCTTCAATCCTCGAAATCCATCGCCTCGTAAATCTCCTTAGGAAGCCCTGGGCAGTTCCTGTCCAGCCAGTATTTGCTAACCTCAATCTGCGCCTTCAGCAACCTCTTGAATTCCTCCATAGTTAAGTACGTGGTCGGGTCAAGCTGCTTAAGCCTCTCAGCAGGTATTCCAGGAACCTCCTTAGGTATGAGCATCTTCTCTCCCCACACCGGGTGAGGCTTATACTTAACGGCTCCTCGTACGGCCTGCAGTATGAATAGCTCAGTTTCCTCTATAGTGGGTCTCTCCCCGCCCACAGGCCTAGGCCTCCCATCCTTCTCCACCAGAACCGGTTCGGGCACCTCAAGTACCTTATCGCCGAATTTCTTCTCAGTCCAGTAGTACTTGGCTATGATCCTGCCAGTGTTGTTGAATACGTAGACCTCAACAGGGTCGCCTTTCTCTATTCTCTTTTTAAGGTATTCATAGAACCTAACTACATGAGCAGTGTTCGGCACACCCATCGTGAATGGCTGCGCGAACCTCGCGACATACCTTATCCTCCCTACTACCTCCTTAGCCTGTGCCGGGTGACCTATTGTTCTCCCATCAGCTAAAATCTTCGCAGCTAATGCGGGATCCGTTACCTTTGCCCACGCCCACTCGGTGAAGTAGCCTGGGCTGAGGAATATTGCCGTAGTTAATGGACCGGAGGATTCAACGTCACCGTCGAAGTATCCAGTGTCCTCTAGTTTAAGCACGGAGCGGGCGTTCCTATTGGGGGCGCCGAAGTACTGGAACAGCTCGCCCTTGAAGGACGGGTATCCCCTCTCATCAAACTCCGTATTCTCGTGCAGGGCTCTAGGACTCATGGCCGCCCTCCACATGGCCTCCTGCTCCGGTGTTAAGTCCTCGGTCTTAGTCCAGCAGCCCGCCTCTGACCCTATTACTCTATCCTCGAATATCGCGACTATGTCGTCGTTCTTTATTACCTGATCCTTAACGTAATCAAGCGGGTTTATGCCGAACTGCTCCACGTACTTCTTAGCGTTATTCTCGGTCCAAACGTAGAGTCCGTGGGTGGACTTGCCCGTTCCTGTAAGGCCCCAAACACACATGACTATGCGCTTCCACTTACCATCAACGGTCTTAACGGTGAATTCCCTTAACGATGCATGCTCACCGGTACCTCCTCTCTGGTAGACATGGAAGATCCAGTGGGTCAGAACGGCTTTCTTAACCTCACCCTGGTATGAGGATACCGTTATTATGGTGAAGTAATGGTGTGGGAACCGCATAACCATGAGCATCCTGTCAGTTCCTGGGATGTTTGGGTTACCTAGGTAGTGCGGTACAACGAAAATCTCGACGTCGGGCTTCTCGTCGGGCGGTGCTGGGAACACTAGTTGCTTCCACCTATATGCTAGGTCAGGAAATTGTGGATCGACATATACGGTCGCGTGCATCTGGGCAGGGGTTCCGGGCTTACCGACGTAGCCATCGACCTTAATAAATGGTCCCTGCGCGAGGATGTGCTCAAGAACACGTAACATTAACAGCTTATGTTCATATTTAAGATCCTCGTCTCTCTCTATGACTACGGTGTTCTTAGCGGATCTGCTCCAAATGTTTGATGCCCAGCCCCACGAACCATTCCTGTAGTGCGTACCGTACATCTTAGCGCGCTCAAACAGGTCAGGCGGATTGTCACGCAAAGCTATAAGGCCTGCCCTTCTTTTTAACTCCAGTATTCTCCTAAAGGTCTCCTTGAACCTTTCAGGCGTTAACTCCTCTACGGGGGGAATAATCCTCTCCAACTTTATCTCCGCACTGAAGTATGGAAACCTCCTTAAATAATGTTTTCACAAATCAAGCAATCATGATTTTTTACACGCGGTAACAAGCAACTATGCTTAATAACGTACATGTTAATGACTTAATTGGTTTACGTGAGATGGAAAAAACAGGAGCGGTAGGCGAAGAAAGGATACTTGCAAGGCTTCATCCGCACCCCTTAGCCTTTGCAGGTCAGGCACTGTTATGGATCTACGTACTGGTGGTATCTGTTGCGATGTACTTCATAGGCGGTCAGGTAAGCGCGTCGCTCAAGAACATACCAGTGATAGGTGGGCTAATAGGCACTTACGGAGAGTATATTATCTACGCGTTAGTAATAGTCGTACCCACACTCATATACGCCGTGGTTAAGATCGTGTGGAGATATTTCCTAGTAACGCTACTCATCGCCGTGGGGGCACCGTTAGTACTAACGTTCGTTGTTAAGTTACCGCTACGGTATACATTCATAATAGGTGCCGTAGCCGGTATCTTAGGCGTGCTTGCTGTAGAAATGCATAGGAGGGCACACAAGTACACAGTCACTGACAGGAGGATAATATTCGAGTACAACGGGCTATTCAAGAAGATTAGGAGGGACCTAGTTTACTCACGAGTCTCCGACATAATACTTGAGAAGGGTATACTGGGCAAGCTGTTTAACTTCGGAAACCTCATACCAGTCTCGCAGCCAGGCCTAGGTCTGGGGAGTGACATGTCCTTTGTCACCTTAGGAGGTAGTGTAGGTAAGGACGTCCGAGCAGGCCTTGCGGTGACAGGAGGTAGGTCCGTTAAGGTACCTAGGTCCAGGTCATTCTACATGTTGTACGGTATCCCACACCCTGAGAGAGTATATGATATGATAGTTGAAGCAATAAAAGCTAGCGAGGAGGCGCCTTACCTTAAAAAGATTTTAGATAAAATGGAGCATGGATCGAGTCTTAACATTAAATAACGTGTATTACGGAAAAAACATTTAATTCTTCTTCGAAGATTTTTAATAACGGTGTTCAAAACTTTGAGGAAAATATCAAGAAGAGTAAGTGTCTTCCAACCCTCCCCCCACAGAAAACTTGTTGCGAAGGTCGACGAACTACTTAGGGCTGGGCGCGAGGTATATAGCTTCTCCGCCGGGCAACCAGGCCTACCGCCTGACGAGGAAGTCATAAAGAAGACCTTCGAACATGCCCTAAAGGACCCCTTCAACCACTACAGATACATGAGCACTAGAGGCATGATGCAGCTACGGGAGGCGTTAAGTCAAGACCTTAAGAAGTACGGAGGGATAGATGTGCCCCCGTCAAGGATAATGATAACTAGCGGGGGTGTTGAGGGATTCAACCTAGCCCTAGCGGTGACTACGGATCCCGGTGATGAGATAGTGCTGCTTGATCCAACCTACAGTGTATACTGGGATCTCGCAAAATACCTTCAATTAAAGGTTAAGTCGTGTCCACAGTTAATTGAAAACAGTTTCCAGCCCAGTGACGAATGTCTGGAGCAGGTAATAACGAAGGATACTGCAGCGATAGTAGTTGTCAGCCCGGACAACCCGACCTCAAGGATACTTTCCGAAAAGAAACTCCGCCTCATAGCAGACCTAGCATCAGACAATGACGTGTGGGTAATATATGACGAAGCGTACAAGCACGTCATTTACGAAGGGCAACACGTATGGATCCACAACTACGGCGACATGCCGGAGAGGCTAATCAGCGTTAACTCTTTCTCGAAGGATATAGCGATCCCGGGCTTCCGACTAGGGTACACGTACGGACCTGAGAAGGTAATCAATGAAATGGCCAAGCTTAAGGGAATAACAACGATAAGCTCATCCGTACCTGCCCAGTGGTTTGCCTACTACGCATTAACGACAGGAGCCAAGGAAAGATACCTGAAGAAGGTCCTACCGATATACAAGAGCAGGAGAGACGCTGCCTACAACGCCGTCAGAAAGTACCTCCCCGAAGCGAAGGTATGGAAACCGCCAGCAAGCATGTACCTATTCCCTGACCTAAGCCCGTACCTGGAGAGGCTAGGCATGGACGACATAACGTTCGCCTACCAGCTAGCCGACGCCAAAGGCGTCGTGATGATACCTGGCTCAATATTCGGGAAGGCTGGCAAGAACCACCTGCGCCTAACATTCGTGACACAACCTGAGGAAAGGCTGGAGAAGGGCATATCATTGATAGCTGAGTTCATTGAGGAGAAAGAATCTAAATAAGAGCCCTTTCTTCCATCTCAACCCCCTAAACACTCGCGGACTCACTTAAGGTCTTCAGAACTTCATCATATTCGCTCTCCTTAATGCGCGTCACAATATGATATACGGTAGGCGGGCTTAGGGAATCCCTCTTAATGAAGCCCAGTAATTTTCTCGTACTTATCGAGAGTCTCATCTGAAGCGCTTCATCGAGGCTGAAGAATCCTGCATCCTCGCTCTCCTCGTTCAACCTAAGTTCGCCGCTGAAGTCCTTAATTAGGAAATCAATGATAACGTAATGATATTTCAAGCGCCCAGTAGCACTCAGGCAAACGTACTCCGTAACTGCCAGCAACCTCGGGTCACGACCCACTAAGCCCGTCTCCTCCAGCAATTCACGTAACACGGCCTCCTCCAGCGTCTCTCCCGGCTCCACGTGACCTCCCGGGAAGGACCAATACCCTGCTGAGGGCTCAAACCTTCTCTTAACCAGAAGTACCCTGTCCCGATCTATAACAACAGCACCCACCCCTATTTTAGGTTGTGCGCTCATGCTTGTTCCCTCTGCACTACCAAGTGTCTTTGCTGGCTCGGGCTAATGTTATTTTGTCCTCACTCGGATGTAGTGTGGTAAGTAGGGCTAATGAGGAATGAGTTAACGTGTGTGGAGTGCGGCCGCACGTACCCTGCGACGTCAGGTAAGGTTAAATGCGTTTGTGGTGGGCAGTTAGTTCCTACCCTACCTAAAAGCTTGGGGCGCGTTAACGCACCCGGTATTTGGTCTTGGGGAGCCGCTCTAGTGACGTCAGTATTTAGTGATAGGGTAACGTTGTATGAAGGGAACACGCCGCTGGTACGTGCCTCTAAGCTGGCTAAGGAACTTAACCTGAAGGAAGTTTACCTTAAGGACGAGTCTAGGAACCCGTCAGGTACGTTCATAGACAGAGGTTCGGCGACTCTTGTCACTGCGGCTAGGTCGCTGGGTCTAGCACGTCTAGTCACAGCGTCCTTAGGTGACTTAGGGGTGTCAGTGGCTACGTACTCTAGACGTGCTGGGCTCAGATGTAAGGTGATAATGCCCTCATACATCACGCCAGTGAAGGCATACCAAACAGCGATGCTGGCAGATAGCGTTGAGTACGTCGAGAGCTATGAGGAATCGCTAAGCAGGGCTTGGAAGTATGGCTCAGCACCAGCCAGTATGCCAGTAACGCCGCAGAACCCCTTCCTGCTTGATGGCTACAGAACCTTAGCCATGGAGATACTCACCGACCTGAGGGCAGGGAAGCCTGGCGTGGTACTTGTTCCTGTCGGGGATGGTGCTCTAGCCTACGCGACCCTGCAAATCATAAGTAAGTTCAGCCCAGGCACGACGGTCATAGGGGTTCGGGCGTCCTCAAAGTCACCGTTGCTCAAAGACGTAGCCGTTGACCGTCCTCTCTTCGCTGACCTGCTCAAGGAACTCATGGAGCACGGTAAAGGATACATAATTGAGGTTGGGGAAGACGATGTTGTGTCGGCGCTCAAGCTACTAGCAAGGTGCGAGGGAATGTTAACGGAACTCACTGGCGCTACGGCCGTCGCCGCATTAATTAAGTTATCCAGTGACCTACGCAGTACATCACCAATAATCTCGATAATATCGGGAGGGCCTGCCAGGGACCCGGCAGTTCTCAGATTGATGGTAAGTGAAGGGCACCCCAAGTACTTAACAAGGATAGGCTTCACTAAAATGAAGATCCTAGAGATCCTTGCTCTCCAAGGTCCCTTACATCCTTACGCCGTATGGAAAATCCTGAGGAGTGAGTATGGGGTAAACGTAAGTCTACGTTCCATATACCAGCACTTTAATGAGCTTAGTGAGATGCAGCTTGTGGAAGGTACTGAGGAGAGAGAAGGTGGAAGAAGGAGAAGGGTGTTTAAAGTAACGGATAAGGGCCTAAATCTAATCAGGTAGTTCATTCCGTTAATCAAAATGAAGGTATTGAAGCACATACTGAGGTTAACCCCCTTATTGATGCGTACCTTCATACAGGTTTGGGGGGATCATGGGTAGGATGAGCGTGGCTAAACTGGCGCTCTTCACAGCGTTAGTCTACGTAGCGACCATAGTCCTTCAGGTATATACGCCTGCAACAAGAGGTTACTTCAACCTGGGCGAGACCGCTATCTACGCCATAGCTGCTTTAGCAAACCCATTGCTGGCCGGTGTCGCTGCTGGTGTGGGGTCAGCGTTAGCGGATCTAACAACGGGTTATGGGTATTTCGCACCCGGTACTCTAGTGATTAAATTCATTGAGGGATTCACCGTAGCGTACTTAATGAAGAAACTAGCTCCCAAATCAAGGTACTGGTTAGCTAGGGCATTATCTGTGATTGCTTCAGTAGCCACTGGCGCAGCAATAGCCGCCGTAGGTTACTTCACGCTATCAGGTCCATCGGAAATCACGTCAATACCAATCCAGGTCGGTGGTTTCGAGGTGACGGCCTTCTACGGTAAGATAGTGATCCCTAGCGTTGTATGGTTATTCGTAGGTATCCTAGTGGCGGTGATATTACTATATGCTGTTCTCGTGAGGAGTAAGGAAAACATCTCTGCTGCAGCCTCAATGCTCGTAGGAGGTACGTTTATGGTACTAGGATACTTCCTCTATGAGTTCTTCATCACGAACCCACTGATATATCATGCGCCGCCAGAACAGGCACTAGTAGAGGTGCCGGTAAACTTCGGTCAGGTACTCGTCGGCATCACGGTCGCGTTACCAATAACGTCATTCATAAGAGAGGCTACCGGAAGTGAGGATTGAGGTAAGAGACCTAAACATAGTTTTCGACGGTACAAGTATTCTCTCAAACCTCAACTTAACAGTGAGTGAGGGAGAGGCAGTACTCATTACGGGGCCATCAGGGTCAGGTAAAACAACATTACTCAGAGTAATCCTTGGCATAATACCTAACGTAATCCCCGGATTAGTGAGGGGATTCATCGAGCCCGAGCCCCGCATGGTCAGAAGCAAAGCATACTATGTCCCTCAAGAACCGTGGTTTTCCGTAGTTACACCCTATGTTTGGTCCGAAATACTGTCATTCACCCCCTCCCAACTTACGCTGGAAGACGTTGAGGACATGCTCAGTGCTTGGGACATGAGCGGGTACGCCTTCAGGACAACGTATACCTTAAGCGCTGGTGAGCTACAGAGACTAGCGTTAATGGTGGCTAGACTCTCACGTAAGGAGGTAGTGTTGCTTGATGAGCCAGCATCGCATCTAGACTCGAAGAACGCTGAGAAAGTCGTAGGGATGGTTAACGTGCTTAGGAACTCCGGTATAGCGGTAATCATAGTTGATCATGATGTTAAGGCATGGATGGGCTTGGTTGATAAGGCCTATGTTCTTAAAAATGGCACGCTAGACGAAGACATCACGAGTTACTATAAAGAGTTTGATAAGTTAGTGGGTGATCTGAGTAAGCCAGAGGTGCGGGGCGACACCGTGCTCGAGGTAAGGGTAACCAAGTACAGACCCCCAGGGTCACGTAAGGTAGTGCTAGAAGACGTGGAGTTCACCGTGAGGAAGGGGGAGATAGTACTGGTGAAGGGTCCGTCGGGTTCCGGTAAGACGACGTTGCTTAGATTACTCGCAACGAGCGCCAAGGAGCCAGTGCTCGGCGTAAAGACCAACATCACTGGCAGACTTATTTACGTCCCAGACAACCCCCTGCTATACTTCACGGAACCGACAGCGGCTAAGGAAGTGGGTGAGGGCGGCATCGAGAGGTTGAGGGAGTTCGGTATCAGGGGCAGGGAGTCCACGCCAATCACTAGATTAAGTACTGGCGAGAGAAGAAGAGTGGCTGTGGCTTCAGCCCTAGCTAGGGGCGCTTCAATTATCGTTATGGACGAACCAACGGTGGGGCTAGACGTCATCAATAAGGTGCGTGTGCTGAAAGCTATAGTCAAGGCGGCTGAGGACGGCGCGGCTTTCGTTATTGCCTCCCATGATCCCCTAGTGGAGCGCATAGCGAATAATGTGGTGACCATCCATGGTTAGCGTGGGCACGGTATTTCGATGGATATCAGAAGTTATATTCAGGTCAATTTTTGCCGGTGATGATACATCGTTTAAGCACTCTACGCTACTAATAAACATGCCCCTAGTCGTTACTCAGGTACTCCTAGCGTCCGAGGGGCCAACAGGGGTGGTTGTAACCATGGTATCTCTCCTAGCAATTCACCTCATGGCGGAGACATTGGAGGTGCTAGCGTATGCATTAATAATGACTTCCCTGCCAGCAGTCTGGTACTTCATAACGACACTACCATTTACAACATCCTTGACGATATCTGCCGTAATTGCGCTTAGGGTAATCGCTGTCGGGTCGGCACTCCTAACCTTCATATATTTCCTGAACCCACTGGAACTCTCAGCGCTGGCATACAGGCTGGGCCTTAAGAAAGCATCTTTGTACCCAGCTATGACATGGAAGGTCACACCCCACGTAATGAGGGACATGAAGTCAGCGATGCTCTCGGCAGAATTAAAGGGTGAGAAGCTCTGGAAGGCGTTAGCAGTAACAATACTTGCTGTGAACGAGTACAGCAGCATGTATGAGGAGGGAACCTACGCACGTGTGCAGGACTTCAAACCACGATATTGGTATGACGGCAAGGCCATGCTAGTATTTGCCTTAATCCTTGCAATAGATGTCATTATGTTGCTCCTGCTTTACTTAAGGATGATTCCAGCTTAAATTACTCCACTAGATTAGATAGTAGGGTGTGACACTTGAACGTAACCCCCGGAGAGAAGTTCTCGTTTAAATTCAAGGCAGGGCCAGAGCACTCAGCCAAACATGTGGGTTCAGGAGATGTTGACGTTCTCTCGACACCCTCAATGATATTGTTCATGGAGGAAGCGTGCAGGAGATTCATGGACGAGCGCTTACCAGAGGGTGAAACCACGGTCGGTACGAGGGTCGATGTCTACCACGTGAAGGCGGCCCCCACTGACAGCGAGATTGAGGTCCGAGGAGCACTCCTAGCTGTTGAGGGGAGGAAGCTAGTGTTCTGGGTTGAAGCATGGCATGGTGATCAACGCATAGGGTACGGCGTGCATGAAAGATACGTGGTGAATAGGGAGGCATTCATAAACAAGCTTAAGGGCGAGAAAAAGTGAGTGAGTGGGTCTTCTTAACAGGGAAGGAGTTTGAGGAAATATCTAAGGATGTAGCCATACTACCGGTTGGTAGCCTAGAGAGGCACGGTGATCACCTACCGCTCGGAGCGGACATATTCGCGCCCGAGTGGATAGCGCGTCAAGTAGCCAGTAGATTGCGTGAGCATGGAGTAACAGCTCTAATCATGCCTACGGTGCCGTACGGATCCTCAAGAATCCTCGCTAAATTCCCCGGAACAATAAACGTTGACGACTCAGCTTTTAGAGAATACGTCAAGTCAGTCATGAAGGAAGCAATAAGGAATGGATTCAAACTCATTTTAGTAATAAACGGGCATGGGGGAAACACGACCCTACTCAGGGAGGCCGCGAGGGATGCATCGTATAGCACTAACGGAGCGGTACTACTGATTAACTGGTGGACGGACGTAGCACAGGACAAGCGCAAGTTACTCTTCCCGGAGGAAACCCTAGGTCATGCAGGAGCGGATGAAACCGCCGTGATAATGGCTATAACGCCTGACCTAGTCAAAATGGAGTACACGAAGAAAAACCCGGTTAAGTATCCATCACTGAGGCTATACTACAGGAAGTACGAGGAGGAAGTACTCTTCCCTGAAGCACTCTCGGGTGACCCGAGCGCGGCAAGCCCGGAGAAAGGCAGAGAACTACTTGCGGCTGTCGTTGATGGCATTACTGACTCAGTACTGAGAGCACTTAAACTAATTCAAGAATGTAGGTGAGAGTTCCACAGGTTTTTGCACGATAATGCAATCGTTATTAAAACATTAATATGTAGAGTCACCATCACTATTCTAGGTGACTTTAATGGATACCAAGGAGAAGCTACGGTTAGTAACTAGAGGAACCGCAGAGATAGTTACTCCGCAGGAGCTTAAGGAACTCCTTGAAACTAAGTCGCCCTCGGGGTATCTGGGTTTCGAGCCCAGCGGGATATTTCACGTTGGATGGCTTGTTTGGGCGCTGAAGTTCAAGGACCTAGTAGATGCTGGTGTCCGAATGCACTTACTAGCGGCAACTTGGCATGCATGGATAAATGATAAGTTAGGAGGGGATCTAGAACTAATACGCTTCGCAGCAATGCACGTTGTGGAGGTGCTTAATGCACTAGGGCTCGAAGGGAAATTCAACCTAGTATTCGCTGAGGACCTGGTCTCACACATTGAGTACTGGGAGAAGTTACTGAAGACCGCTAAATCCGTCTCCCTAGCAAGGGTTAGGAGAGCGCTCACTATAATGGGTAGGAGGCTTGATGAGGGAGAGGCGGACTTCTCAAAACTGATATACCCACTCATGCAGGTAACGGATATGTTCGCTCTGGACGTCGACATAGCGCTGGGAGGCATGGATCAGAGAAAGGCTCACATGCTTCAAAGGGACGTGGCAGAGAAGCTAGGGTGGAAAAAGGTGGTTGCGATACACACCCCGCTAATACCCTCACTGCAAGGTACCGGGAGAATGGACCTAAAGAGTGGTGAGGTAGATGAACTCCTAGCTCAAGCAAAGATGAGTAAGTCGAAACCCGAGACAGCGATCTTCATAGTTGACAGTGATGACGAGATAAGAAAGAAAATCCGTAAAGCATACTGTCCAGCAAGGGTCGTTGAAGGCAACCCCATAACCGAGATAGCTAGGAACATAATCTTCCGTGGTGAGGAGAAAGAATTCACTATTAACAGGCCATCCAAGTTCGGAGGGCCAATAACCGTATATACCTACGAGGAATTAGAGAAGCTCTACGTTGAGGGTAAACTACATCCACTGGATCTGAAGAATGCTGTTGCCGAGTACCTAATCAAGATAATATCACCGTTAAGGGAGAGATTGCTCGCAAGCAAGAGGTCAAAGGAGTTTATAGAGACAATAATGGCCCGGGTAGGGAGGTAGTAACTCCACATGTCATGAAAGCCCAGACCCTATCAATAATTAAGTCCGGCAGTCTACCACGAGGGCCAGGGGTGACCCTCCCTGCCTCATAATCTCCCGTGACGCGGGAGCTTCAGCAGGGCCAAGAAGTCTTCTTGTTCAGGACTTATTAATCCTTCCACTGCTATACCTCCTACCCCTTAAGAGGAAGTCGGGGGACTCAAGCTCATCAATTCGTTCCTCTAAGTGATCAACACGTGAGAGAAGATCATGAAGTAAGTTCTCAAGCACGTACAATTTACCTTTAAGGAATGCTATCTCATCCTCGTAATCCTTAATCTTCTTAACTACTGGTGAGTTGCTTCGAATGTCTCCATGGAGACCCTCGCTTATAAACATTTTTATCACATCAGTTACTTGGACACCCATAGATGCAGCTAGAGTCTTCAGCTCCTCATAGGTCTTCGATGGCAGCGATATATGCACTGTCGGTATGTCTTATCCCCTCAAGAGGAATACTGAAGTCTTACTATATAAAATTGCCCTCCAATATGTATTCCTCTTTAAAGCAGAAGACATATGGCAGCAGTACATGTAATGGTTATGCATCTTTTTTCATGACTTCCGTAGTCAAAGGATTGGGGATATGTTGTGAAGATAGTAACTTTCAAGGTGGAGGAAGCGTTACTTCGGAAGATAGACGAAATAGCTAGGATGGAGGGGGTCAGTAGGTCTGAGGTAATTAGGGAGGCATTGAGCGTTTACGTTACTAGGAGCCGGAGAGGGGAGAGAATACGGAAAGGTATTCGCGTAAGGCACGTTATCCTGACTTAATAGGTGCTTGATCGTACTTGCCCTTCTTTGATTACTGAATTAAGAGATACTGAGGTGCTTGGCATTTGTTTTTAAGATAACCTAAAATGTCAAGTCTTATGCTTTAAAGGGAAATACCACAACCTTGGTTTTAGGCCACGATAGCAACTCATCCTTACTCACGTTCCATTCGTTGTCCTGGAGCCTTAAGATTTCATACCTGTTGCTGACTATCTTTAGGAAGTCATCTAATGGTCTTAGAGGAAGGTTAATTCCTTTTACCCAGTAGTGCATCGGCACCACGGCTTTAGGGTTGATTATGCTTGATAGTTCAAGCGCCCCTCTGCTATCTATGGTGAATGTACCGCCCACAGGAACCATTAGGATATCAATCTCACCTAGGTTCTGCACGGTTTTGTTGTCCAGTAAGTGACCTAGGTCACCTGTGTGGAGTATGCGTAGTCCTTCAGCCTCGATTAAGTAGATTACTACCTTACCGCGTCGCCTTCCCTTGAATTCATCATGATATGCCTCGAACCCCGTTATAGTGAAGTTGTTTACCTGGAACTTACCTTTCCTCATAGAGAATACCTTGCCTCCCTCCTTCAGTACTACTTGGTAGGCATTGTGATCGAAGTGCTCGTGCGTTATTAAGACAGCATCGGCCTTAACCCGAGGCCTAGGAAGCCCTATGCTTCCACCATCATGGGGGTCTACAACGAGCGTGAACCCATCACTGGATCTTATCTCAAAGCACGCGTGACCCCACCACCTTACGGTGACCATTGCTGGCACCTATAGGTAAGGTGTTTCTAAGGTTTTAGAGATTTGCAACACCACTATTATAATGTGTCTTGGATGTTCGAAAAACTCAAGAATACCAACTGCTCATTAATAATGGAGCCGTGTAGGGTTGACGGCACCAGTTCCTTGGATACCGACGGAGGAACGTGTAATTAAGTATATTGTTGAGTTACTTAAGGCAAGCTATGGTAAGGTAGTAGCTGAGCTTGGATGTGGTGACGGGCGCGTCGCGATAGCTCTAGCTAAGGCAGGATCTAAGGTTCTGTGTATCGAATTGAGGAGAGAGCTAGTGCGTAAAGCTAAGCAAAATATTCTTAAGGAAGGCGTTAATGACTTAGTCACCGTCATTGAGGGAGACTTCATGCACGTACCGCTTAACAATGTCGACGGGGTGTATGCGTACTTAACTGAGGACAGTAACGCGAAGCTAAAACGCAAGCTCGAGTCGGAGTTAAGAAGCGGTGCACGAGTAGTGACTCTTGACTTTCCAATACCCGAGTGGGAACCTGCCCACGTAACCATCGTGTCCTCCGTAGATGGTGGTAGACCCAGAACACTCTTCCTGTACATCAAGGGGAGATGATGAATGTCGGTACGGGGTTCCCGTTCAAAGCCACTATCAGGTCACCTTGACATGTTGACTCCTCCACTACCGTTGAGTTGGGCTCCACAATCACAGATTCCGTAGTTATTGATCCGTTATCCATCACGCACACTAAATCTACTTCCTCTTTATCATCTCCCCAATTCGCTATAATGACCTTATTTGACCCGTTAATCACGTAGGCGGCCACGTTACCTACTCCGCCCTCTACACTTGACGGTGGCTGAACGCCTCTTACCGTTGAAAGTAGTATCGTGCCGAAGGCTACGACTATCATTGTTAGTATGAGTTCCGTGTAGAGGTTTTGAATGCCTTTCCTCAAATACTCACCCATCAAGTAGGAGGGTAATTAAATTGTTATCTATTGTTCTGCGAGAACTCTTGAAGTCTACTCCTGTAGTAAGGGCATAGGGAGTTAATCACGCATTTATGGCACAAGGGGTTCCTAGCTCTGCAGATCCTACGACCATGCGTGATTATCGCTAAGTGCGCGGCTAAGAGGAACTCCGGGTCTCTAGGGAGGAGCTGCAGTACTTTCTCCCTAAGTCTTTCGTACGGCTCACTCTTACGCCCTATACTCATCCTCTCTAAGAATCTTCTTATATGTGTGTCCATGGGGAAGGTTGGGTAGCCCCTCA
>Ga0256914_1001495_pt1 | contig 20903 bp, 16 predicted proteins | sample HulkmetaG_FD_191571 | JGI IMG/M metagenome (GOLD analysis project Ga0256914, IMG submission 191571) | Hydrothermal chimney microbial communities from Main Endeavour vent field at the Juan de Fuca Ridge, Pacific Ocean - Hulk | ecosystem: Environmental > Aquatic > Marine > Hydrothermal vents ... | reverse complement strand
TATTCACCACCGACGACATCAACGAATATCTTAGAGGGTACATGAATGAGCTACTGATGAAGTACTTATCAACATACAGCATTGTTGACGTATTCATGAATCTCGACAGAGTAAGCACGGAAGTGAAGTTAAGGGTCATGGAGGACTTCAAGAGATTAGGGCTTGAGCTAATCGACATTAAGTTTGAGGGTGTCGACACTACTGAGGAGTGGCGCCAGAAGATATTCTGGATAAGGCAAACAGGCAATGCCGCCATGGTGCTTCAGATGGAAACCGTTAAGTCCGTGGCCTCCGAACTAGGTAAGTCGCCCGGGGCAGCAACCGGGACGGGGATTGTTATGATACCTCCTTTGCTCTACGGTTCCTACGCACAACAACCACCACCGCAGCAACAGAGTGCAACCACTCCGCAACCCCAAGCACAAGGGAAGTTCTACTGCCCCTACTGCGGGGCGGAGGTGCCGCTAAACGCTAAATTCTGCCCCAACTGTGGTAAGAAACTCAAGTGGTGTCCTAACGGGCACTTGGTGACGTTAGAGGCGAGGGTGTGTCCATTCTGCGGTTATAAATTTCCCGAGTAGATTTGCAGCGACGCTGAATTAGGGTGAAGTCACGTTTTATTCAGCGACTAATATAATACTGCTTCAGAAGTCTGTTGTTAAAGAATGATAAAGGACGATTTAGTTGAAATTACGCTTTTGCTATTTGCATTTGCTCTTTGAGCCAAGGATACATGTCTATCCATTTCTCTAGGAAGGGTCCATAGGTCTTAAGGTATAGTGGGTGAGTTGTCATTTTCCTTATTAATTCGTTGTTTCTCCTGTACTTTATTGCCTCTCCTAGGGTGTGTTCACCTTTCATTTTCTTCCACTCCTCTAGCGTGAACATGTACTTCTTCTGCACATAATCCCTGTAGACATCACTTAGTACGTTGAAGGTACAGAAAGGCACTACTCTGCCGTCAGGCATTAAGTAGTGGATGTTACACCGCATGACCCTCTCAACATCGTAGTTGTATAGGTCCATGAAGTGCATCATTCCAAGAAATAGGAATTTGTAGTGCCACTTACCTAGGGCTTCGTATGATTGCTTAGTGAATATTTCCAGTAATAGCTTGGGCAGACTCCTCTTTAGCTCGGGTGGCACCTCACTCCATCGTATGAAGTCCTTGAGGATATTTAGAAGTATCTTAGTTCCTACCAGCAACTTGTGTTTTCCTGCCTTTAATTCCTCAGCCCTCTCACGTAAGTACTCCATGAATCCTTCAATGTCTATCATCCTAGGTATCGGTATGTACGTTAACCCCTCACCATCCCTACGTACGTAGACGTAAGTACCCACGCCGCACTCCGGGTGATTAGCCATTTCGAACTTGAATTTCCCGGCCAGTGCTTCAGCGAAGACTGATACCGGGACTGAGGTAGGTACCGGGTACCAGTCATTAACCGTTATTTGCCCGCCAGTTTGTTCCTCAATCAACTTCACGGTGTCATATATTGTTACCCTGAGCTTCTGTCTCTCAGCCCTCTTGATCATGCCTGTCAATGATACTGGCTGGAAGTTCACCGCCCTAACGATATCCATGTTAAGGGCGGCGAACTTTATTATGTCTCCTAACTCTCCTGTGTTTATACCCTTAATCACGGTGGGTACTAGAACTACTGAAGTCATTCCCGCCTTACGGAAGACCTCAAAGACAAAGGGGATTTCCCAGTGGTTCTTGGGGTTGGACTTAGGAGTTATGCCGTCGAAGCTCATATAAACAGTGTTTACGCCGGCGGTCCTTAACGCCCTAGCGAACTTCACTGCTTCTTCCTCGCCTTTCTCCAAGTACAGTCTAGCGAATTTTATGGCGTTCGTGTTTAGCTGAATGTGCTTTATGCCCATTTCCCTAAGTATCCCAATTATCTCAACAATGTCCTCACGTAGGAGAGGTTCGCCGCCAGTTAACTGTATTACGGGGGTGACTCCCTGCTTAAGGTACGATTCAAGCATGTGCCTTATTTGCTCTTGTGTCGGTTCGTAAACAAAGCCAGACTTCTCAGCATAGAAGAAGCAATACCAGCAGTCAAGGTCACACCTGTTAGTTAGAACTAGGTTAGCTAGGGCTGTGTGGTTCTTGTGTAATGGGCAGAGACCACAGCTGAAGGGACAAGGTGCGGTTAGCTCTGTGTACACGTGCCTTGGTCCGCGCCCCTCAACGAACCACTTCTCTATACGTTTAGCCCACTCGGAACTCCCTTGATAAATCTCCTCTATCTCACCATGCTCTGGGCAGATCTTCCTGATGTATAACTTCTCGTCACGCTCAACTATTATGGCTGGCAATAAGGCGTAGCAGTAAGGGCATATCGAGTTAGTGTACCTAACTAGTTTTTCACCTTCCTTAAGCTTCGGTAAAGGTCCGCCAACACGTATCTCCCTGTCTGCGATCCTAATTACTCCCTTAGCAGGGTCGAAGGTTGAGGGCTTAATTAGCTTGTGTTCGCCCTCGGTGACGGGCTGTGTCTCACCCATTAGCCTGACCTCTAGCTTAACCATATACTCCGTTAAAATAAAAGGTTACTCCGTACTAAGTTGAGGTAAACCCTCTAAAATTGTCCCATCCCCCAAGCACTTCCCTTCCCTTTAACAGTACTTTCCCAGCCCCTTTCTCGGTAAGATGCCCCAGTAGGAGGCCATTCCCGCATTTCTCGCCTTGACGGCAAACATAGATTACCGTGTATTCTTCCCCCATAAACCTGAGCACATCCTCCACGCTGACGCCCATCTCCTCCATGAATTCGGAGACATCTCTGCAGATTGGGAGCTCCTCGGATAATATTAGGGATAAGGAATTTGACGTGAGGAACCTTCTCACCGAACGCAACCCGTCACTCACGTCTGTGGCTACCTTAACTTCATCAACATATCGTAGGAAACTTAACGGTACCTCCGGCCTACGCAACCATTCCTTAACGCTGCTCGGTATCTCACCCTTAATTGATAAGTAATGCATTAGTGCAGGAATCGCTGACCTGCCTAAGCATGACGTTACGTAGACATTATCACCTGCCTGTGCTCCCCCCATTCTAATAGGTTTTCTTGCCTCGCCTAACATGGTTACGTCTATCCACACACCTAAGGGATCCTCAGAGGCGTTGAAATCCCCGCCCAATACCTTAACCCCGTATCGTCGGGCAAACTCGCGAATACCTGTCCCGATCAGGCGGACATCCTCAAGGGTCCTCTCTTTGGGCACACCAAGCGATATTAACGTGTACCGAGGTCTCCCGCCCTTAGCTATGATATCTAAGGCACACCCAGCTAGGACACGGTAAGCTAGGTCGTCTAACCCCATCCATGGGTACTTGGACGCATGTTCCGATGTACCGTCGACCTTGATTATGGTTATGCCCCCTAAGCGCAGGGCTACGGCATCATCTAACCTGTCTAGGATGCCCCCGTCGAAGCTATCGCTTAAGGACTCAATTAACGTACTTATTGCTTTGTCCTCCCCAACATCAGCTAATTTGGGTTCCGGCTTCAATCCTCTTGAACCCGCTGTGGTAGTCTCTATGTAAGTTATTAAGGCCTAGGCTATGGGACATTAGGGACCACGTTTGCGCGGCGAACATCTGTCGGCACTAATGCTTGCGGTAATCCTGCTTTCGATATCATCGATATCACTTAGTTATTCCTCAGTAAGCACCTCTGCGCAACCTAGCCATGGTAAATTACAGCACCTTGACTTCACGCTATATGATTATGCGTACGTTGTCCTAACAAAGAATGAAACGACAGCGTACTTTGAGATGCCATCAAACTATAGTGACGGCACACTCAATCAAACAGTGTACATTGTTGCTTACGGTGGGAACGTAACACTCGTGGGGAACGATAGTAACGTTACCGCACAGATTAAGGTCTTTAACGGAAGCTACGGTTTTGTGGTCGTTAAGATTAAGCAGACGTTCCTAAACTTAACCAGCATTGTGCTCGAAATATCTCGCAACCCTAAGGCGTTCGCAGGCGTTGAGAACGAAGTTCCACAAGACATTAGAAAGAAGTACGTGAAGAAACCCGTGGATATAATTAAACAGAAAGTCGTTCCCGACTTCACTAAATGGCTTAAGGAGAGGGGATATAACATCAATAACGTGTCTAAGGCATTCCTTGCTGTCCAAGCCGCCATATTCATCTACCTATCAGGCTACATACACTATAACGCGAGTGCCCTACCTAGGACGCTCGCCGACATAGTTAACAAGCATCAGGGAGACTGCGACGACATGTCTAGAGTCTTAATGAACTTACTGTGGTACTACGGCATACCCGCCAAAATGGAGTACAGTTACGTATACCTACCATTAAACATGACAATGCCCATTGAAGGTTCGTACATGAGGTTCCTCAACGCCGGCCCCCACGCCTATACACTCATGTACATCCCAACCATTGGCTGGGTCTCGCTTGATTTCTTAGCTGGGGCCAGACTCAACAACCCATCGCTAGTCGAGGGAGAATCACTTACTGCGGAGGTTACGCAGAAACAGCTAGAACACGCTAAAAAGGCGCTCTCCAAGATAAGATACGCTGAAGAGGTAATGCTATTCAAGGACAACGAAATACCATCGAAGTTAAGGACATACAACGTCAACAAATTAACAACGATACTACACGGTATGCTGCTTCCCCTCATCAAGAAGGTCACGTTAGAGACAGGACTAAGCATCACGAGCACGACAACCCAAAACACCGCGACACAATCCAGCACCACAACGACGAGTATGAATACACCAGAGAACCACACAGGAACGAACTCCACCACTACACCAGGAACAACACAACGAACCTCAACTACAAGTACAACAATATCGAGCACGACAACCTACTCAACACAGGAGACGGCCCGCACTGCATCCCAGACAAGTACGTCACACAGCACAAGAACAACGTCAGCAATCAGAACGAACGCTCCGGAAGCAAACATCATGAATGAGCCTGACCTCTTAGGGTTCCTACTGCTGCTTACTCTGCTTGTAATTATCCTCGCGCGATACACCATTAAGTCGAGTTCAGGGGGCTCAGCAAATACATCCTAGCACGTAACCCGCCGTGCATCACGTCAATCCTACGAACTATCTTAATCCCCACATCACCAGCCGCTTTCTCCAACGCCCTCACAGCGGCTGTAATTAACGCTAGTCGTGCCTCCGGGAAACGTTTGAAGAATACCTCCAAGAATTTCCTGTAGAACATAGGTAACTTCTTCGGGTTATGGAATCTTATTCCGTACGGCGGATTAACAGCGGCGTAACGCACTTCGGTGCCCACGGGTAAGTAAGTCTTCTGCAGCGTTGAGTCACCTTCAATGAACGTGGTGACCCAAGCAACATTAGCTGACGCCGCATTTAGGCGTGCACCGGCTAAGTGCTTTGGGCTAGCGTCAATGCAGTATACGTGAATGTCCTTCGTTAACTCTATCCCAGAGAGGAGATCCGTGATTGTATCGCGTTCGACCCGTGGATCGTAGAGCCTTAGTTTCCTGTAAGCGTAGTCCTGCCTAAACAGAGTGGTAGGCATGGAGAGCGCCCTGTGAGCGGCCTCAATAACTATCGTGGCCCCGCCACACATAGGATCCAGGAATGATCCTTCCTTGTAGTCCAGTAGCTCTAGTAGCGCGGCGGCTAACGTGGTCTTAAGTGCCGCTGGGTGATCATACACTCTGTACCTGCGCCTGTGGAGTGACGCGCCAGTAGTGTTGATACCAATGATCAGATCGTCATTTATTACGAATGCATACACCTCAACGTCGGGTCTCCTTAAGTTAACCTTCAGCCTAACACCGGTTTCGCTCGCATACGACTCAATTACGCCTGCCCCAACCTCCCGCCCCACATCAACACTTGTGAAATCATGCATACCTACACGTTCGGCCCTAACAGCGAAGGTCGCATTACTCTTAATGAATTCTGTATAGCTTAAACTTTCGGCAATCTCCCTTACGTCACGTAGAGTTCTGAATTTAGCGTGGATTAATTCAATGAAGACCCTATTCACGGTTCGCAAGGTATTATTGCCTACATAGGTAAAGCGTTCATCCGCGGTGAAGAATACCTTGCCAGGTGCGATCAACCTTACATAGACGCCCATCCTACCCAATTCCTTAGCCACAAGGTCTTCCGTACCCTGCGGAGCTGTACAGAAGTATCGCAACATCCTTAACACACTCCAAACGTTTAAGGCTGATTATTGAAAGCTATCCTCAACACGCGTGATTGTGTGTGACGTGGAGCCGCCGGCGGGATTTGAACCCGCGACCACCGGCTTACGAGGCCGGCGCTCTACCCGCTGAGCTACGGCGGCTCCAGTCTTTTGAATTAGTGAACCCTTATTTTCTTTTCTACCCCTTGCTCTTTAGGTGAGTTAGACTGACACATGTTAAACTAATCGCGTCCCTAGGACCTGCTTCTAAAGACCTAGAAACAACCATCAGGTTAGTTAACGCTGGCGCATCAGGGTTCAGGATAAACTTCGCTCACGGGAATAGTGATTTCTGGAAAACCCTTGCTGACAATGTTAGGAAGGCGGAGGAGGCTACTGGCAAGCCCCTGACGTTAATAACAGATCTTGAAGGATCCTCTATAAGGTTAGGTGAATTATCTGAACCCTTGACCTTAAGGAAAGGTGATATCGCTAGGTTAGTCCCACAACAGAGAGCTGAAGAACCGGGCATAATACCATTCCCAAATGAGAAGGTGCTTTCTGAGCTTGAGGAGGGAGACATCCTGGTCATGGATGATGGTAGGGTCAGGTTAAGGGTTGTTAAGGTTTCAGGCGACGAGGTTGAAGTCGCAGCCCTAACTGACGCTATCATTAAGTCCCGCAAGGGCGTTGTTGTTCAGAACAAGGAGTTCGACCTCCCGGTCCTGACTAAAAAGGATTTAGGGGATCTTAAGTTCGCCTGCAGTGTCGGGGCTGACTATATAGGGCTTAGTTACGTTAGGAACGCGGACAATGTGCGGGTATTGAAGGAATTGCTTAGGGAGATAGGGTGCGATGCCGGAGTAATAGCTAAGATAGAGACAAGGTCAGCCGTCAAGAACGTTGAGGACATAGCCCGTGTAGCTGACGTGATACTAGTTGCTAGGGGAGACCTAGGAATGAACTTTGGACTAGAGGAGATACCGAGGATTCAAAGACGGATTGTTGAGGCCTCATTAAGAATAGGTAAGCCTGTCGTAGTAGCAACACAACTCCTGGAATCTATGATTGAGAACCCTGTCCCGACACGGGCTGAGGTTGTTGACACCTACGTTGCCGTATCCGAAGGCGTTGACGCACTGATGCTGACTGGGGAAACAGCGGCCGGCAAGTACCCCGTTGAAGCGGTGAAGTGGTTACGTCGGATAGTTAGCAAGGCTGAGGCAAGCGAGAACATAAGGACGTATAGGGAGGGTGGCCCACTGAAGAGAAGGTACGCTAAGGGCGTTGCCGAACTCGCGGAGGATCTGAACGCCAAGATAATAATATACTCGTCGACAGGGGTTACTGCCCGTCACCTAGCATCGATAAGACCCAACGTGCCTTTCTACGTGGCTGTACCCAACATGAGGGTTGCTAGGTCAATAAACATACTGTGGGGCGTGAACACCATAATAACTCCCACAAAGAATCATGAGGAGGGGCTTGAAGAAGCCTTCAAGAAACTCATCAGGATGGATGAGATCTCAATAGGTGATCTAATAGTAATGACCTACGGCATGAAAGGCGAGGAGCAGGTAATCAAGGTTAGGCGATACGTGTAAGCGTCACTGAACCTGAAAATGATTTTATACTGAACCACATTATTGAAGCGGCTGAAGGAAAGGCGAGGTGAGTTAGGCTGACCAAGAAGAGAAAGAAAAGAAAGGGAAAGGAAGCAGGTAAGGTGATTGTCAAGAGGAAAGCAAGGATTTCGCCCTCCATAAGAACTAGAAAGATTAGGTGGGACTTAATCATAGCTGCTGTGATAGTAATATTCATAGCTGTAGGTGTAGCCTACCTTGTAACCCATGCGTCAAGAGAAACCTCCAGTAATCAAATAAAGCCGACCACGGAGAACCTTTACAAAGCACTTAAGGAGATATACTTCACAAACAAACCCAATCCCAACGCAACCCTCGACGTGTTCTATGACATTAGAGGCGATGTCAACCTAAACGGCACGGTCTTCGGTGTTAAGGACTTCATACAGTTCAGGATATTCTTCTATAACAGGACACTCAAGGTACCAACAAACGAAAGCGGTACTCCCAGCAACAAGACAGTTGTGTTGAGCGGACATGGCGTCATACCGCTTGGCGCCTACTATGTCCAACCGGTGTTAGATATACTGGGCTTCACAAGTAAAGTTGAGAACATCTCAATGCTCTTAGTTAATGTTGAGAACCTCAAAAACCATAATATAAGCGTAGAGACAACGTACCTTGGACACGATAGGGTCACGATACCTACGGTTAAGGAGCCGCTGGACACTGTGAAGGTACGGTATATCTACACAATTGAATTACATAATAAGACCTACCATGTTAACGCCACTGTGTGGTACGAGACTAAGTATAAGTTCCCTGTAAAGGCGGTCGTAGACATCAACGGGTATGTCCTGACGTTTAAGCTCGAGTACGCTGAGCTAACGTACTTAAGTCAACAGAGGGTCTGAGGAGCCTGTCCACGTACTAACGTAATCACTTTTAACTCCACGAAAACACTCAAATGTAGTGATGTGAGTATGGCCTCAAACCCACCGTCAAGTAAGATAAGGGTTCACGTACCACGCGAGTACCTTGAAAGGAAGAAGAAGCTTCAGGAGCGAATGTCCAAGATAAAGCATAAGATAGTCGTAATGTCTGGCAAAGGCGGTGTCGGGAAATCATTCATAGCGTCTAGCCTCGCACTAACATTCCAGAAGCTAGGTCACAGAACAGGACTTATGGATGTTGACTTCCACGGCCCCTCAGCCCCAAAGATGCTGGGATTAAGAGGGACTAGACTAACGATGTCGGATGAAGGAATAGAGCCTGCCTTAGGACCTCTAGGACTTAAGGTGATGTCCTTGGACTTCTTGCTCCCGGATGATGACTCGCCAGTAATATGGCGTGGACCAATTAAATCCACCGCGATAACACAGTTCGTAACAGACGTTAATTGGGGAGAGCTTGATTTCCTAGTGATTGACATGCCGCCAGGCACTGGTGATGAAGCACTAACCGTTGCCCAGGAGCTTCCGGAGGTGGACGGAGCCGTATTTGTGACCATCCCCTCCGAGGTTTCGCTCCTCGTTGTCGGTAGGTCAATAGTCTTCGCCAAGAGGGTAAACATAAGACCCTTAGGAGTTATAGAGAATATGTCCGGCTTCCTCTGCCCTAAGTGTGGCTCATTCTACAGGATCTTCGGTAAGAGCTCTGGCAGGGAAATAGCTAGCAAGTACGGGATAGAGTTCCTTGGCGAGATACCACTTGACCCGAGAATAGCTGAATGCAATGACGCTGGAACACCATTCATACTGAAATACCCGGACGCTGAAGTGTCTAAGCGCTTTGTAGAGGCTGCACAGCAACTAATCAAAATAGTGGGTAACGTTTGAGAACGTACTTCCACTTAAATCTTTTCTCCTTCGACACATTCCAGCCTTAAGTTAAACCTACTTATTAGCCACTCCCATGATATTTACTTGGGATGTAAACATGGGGTTTGAATGGTACAATGAGTTCGTGGACAGGAGCTACAAGCCAAGTAGCGACGAGTTAATTGCAGTGTTTAAGGCTAAGCCTGCCGAAGGTCTCACAATGGATGACATAGCAGGGAGGATCGCATCAGAGAGCAGTGTCGGTACTTGGACCACGCTAACGACGCTGAAACCACACGTACGTAAGATTATGGCTAAGGCTTACGTCGTCCGTGAGGATGGCTTAATTAAGGTGGCGTACCCCCTAGACCTCTTCGAGCTTGGATCGATACCTCAGCTCTTCAGCTCAGTATTGGGTAACATCTTCGGTATGAGGGCCATAAAAAGCTTGAAAGCGCTTGACATAATGTTTCCTGAGAAGTATGTTAAGTCGTTCCCCGGACCCTCATTCGGCATTAGCGGTGTCCGCGACAAGCTTAAGGTTTATAAACGTCCGATACTTGCGACAGTACCTAAGCCTAAGGTCGGGTTAACTTCGGAAGAATACGGTGAGGCAGCATATGAGATCCTAAGTGGCGGGATGGATCTAGTAAAGGACGACGAAAACCTAACTGACCAGCCCTTTAACCGCTTCGAGAAGAGGCTAGCTGCCGTGATGAAGGCCATAGACAAAGCTGAGAAGGAAACCGGTGAGAAGAAAGGGTACCTATGCAACATAACGGCACCAACGCTGGAGGAGATGCTACGTAGGATGAAACTTGTAGCCGATTATGGTAATGAATTCATAATGATTGATATTCTGACGGTTGGTTGGGCAGCTGTTCAGACGGCTAGGGAACACGCGGCCGACTATAGGCTAGCAATACATGCACACAGGGCGTTCCACGCTGCCTTCACAAGACCCAGAGATCATGGGGTGAGTTTCTACTTAATAGCCAAGATATCAAGGCTTGCCGGAGTTGATCACATTCACATAGGAACCAACGTAGGTAAGATGGAAGCCGACCTGAAGGAGCTAAAGTTAACTCAGAACGTAATAACTCAGGAGGACTTCAGCCCTGAGGGGGACGAGACAAAAGAGCCGCAGAAATGGTATGGCCTTAAGCCTGTCCTCCCCGTGGCATCTGGAGGGCTACATCCTGGGGTGCTACCGCAACTGCTTGACTTCATGGGTTCCGACATACTAATACAGGTAGGAGGAGGTGTTACAGGTCACCCAAGCGGCCCTAAGGCCGGAGGAATAGCAGTGCGTCAAGCGCTAGAGGCATACTATAATGGTGTCCCCTTAGAAGAGTACGCCAAGACGCACAAAGAATTAAGGGAAGCACTAGAGAAATGGGGTAAGATTAGGCCTGAGTGAACAGGGCCTGAGCCAGCTGGAAAAAGATTACGTAGCTTCTCTTTTTAATAATTCACTGATTAATTACTCCTCCGGCACCCTTCCTAACAGCACTTTCCCTTTAAATAGGGAAATATGGAGAGCCCCGTCATAGAATTTTGACCTTACACCCCGGGATTTCAGCCTATCATTAACTTCGTCCTCACTCATTAGGGCTGGGTCAAGTACGTCAGATGCGGCTATGAAGTTACAGGCGTATCCGAAGGAAGGTACCCATACCCAGTATTCCCTGACGATACTGAAGTTTGCTTTAATGTTCTCTAGTACCCTAGCATATGTTCTTGGGTAGAAGAAGGAATTACCGGCTTGGGTCACCATAATGCCACTGTCCCTCATCACCGACTTAATCATGGCGTAGAACTCCTTGCTGTACAGCTTTCTCGAGATTTCCGGGCCGTATGGATCTGTAAGGTCTAGCACAACAACGTCGAAGTATTTCCTTGGCGCTATTTCCTTAACGTACTTGTAGCCATCCTCTATTAGTAGCTTACTTCTCGGGTCGTTGAAGGATCCCTGATGCATGAAGTCAAGGTACTTCTTTGCGAATTCTATTAACTCACCGTCTATGTCGACCATTACTGCTTCGTCGATTGATGAGTGCTTTAGAATTTCCCTTAGTGTCGCACCCTCTCCGCCCCCAATAATGAGGGCCTTCTTAGGATGTGGATGCGTTATGGTGATGGGGTGAACCAGCGATTCATGGTATATGAACTCATCATACTCCGTTGATTGAATATATCCGTCGAGCACCAAGGCCCGTCCATACTCATAGAGCTCTAGTATCTGAACTTCCTGGTACTTCGTTCTAGTAGTTAATATGAACCTCTTCACCCTCGTCATGAATGCCGCATTCGGTGAAACACCCTCGAATACCACCGGACCATATTTTAGGCCCACGTCATCCATGTCCACCGCCTCAAATACATTAACCTGCCTTACACTATTAAAAGACGGCCTCAACGTTTAAACCCCTGGTAGTGTTTCAAGAGAGGATAGGCGATGACAGAAGAGAGATACTCAAGGCAATTAAAGTTGCTTGGACGTGAGGGGCAGGAAAGATTGCATGAGGCAACAGTACTTGTTGCTGGCCTCGGAGGGCTGGGATCACCGGTTACGTTATACTTGAGCGCGGCTGGGGTCGGTAAGTTAGTCCTAGTTGATAAGGGGAGGCTGGAACTAAGCAATCTGAATAGGCAGGTGCTCTACAGCGTTAATGACATAGGGAAATTCAAAGCTTTAGTAGCGGCAGAGAAAGTACGTAGCCTTAATCCTAGTGTTAGTGTCGAGCCTTACGTGATGAATGTGCAGGATGAAAGGCTTGAGGAACTTGTGCGCCAGGCAGACGTGGTCGTTGATTGCCTTGATAATTGGGCTGGGAGATTAACGCTCGATAGGCTAACATGGATCTACTCGAAACCCTTGGTGCATGGCGGGATAGCTGAGTTCTACGGGCAGGTCACCACCATATTAAGAGGGAAAACGCACTGCCTTAAGTGCGTCCTCGGCATAACTAGCGAGCAGGGAGGAGAGCCACCGCAGGTTATCGGCCCTACACCTGGCGTCATAGGTGCCATCCAAGCCGCTGAAGTAATCAAGCTCGTGACAGGCATCGGTGAGCCGCTATTTAATAGACTTTTGATCATGGATCTTAAAAGAGGAGAATTTACCACGCTCGAGGTCCGCGGTAATCCCGAGTGTGAGTGCTGGTGATTCATTGTGGTGCTGGGACTGGATATAGGTGCATTAATTCAGGATATCATAATGCTCTTCATTGTGATTGACCCAATAACCCTCGGGATTTACGTGGGGGCTAACACTGCTGGTCTTGAGCCTAGCCTACGTAAGGAAATAGTCCTTAGGGGTGTCACCGGCGGCACTATTATCTTGCTTTTCTTCGGTTTAGTTGGGGACAGTGTTATGAGTTACTTTGGTATAGAGACTCAGGACTTCATGATAGCGCTAGGTATACTCTTGATGATAGTCGCCATACTTGATTTCATGGACATCAGGTACGCTTCAGAGCTACGTAGGGATAGACCCTCGTTGGTTCCCATAGCTACCCCCCTGATAGCCGGCCCTGCAGCGATTTCAACAACGATATACATTAAGTACGCTCACGGTATAACATACGCGTTAATAGCCATAGTAGTTAACGTGTTCCTAACGTATATCTCCATGCTCGGCGGTGCTAAGCTCTCGGAAGTGCTCGGTAAGTCTGGCTCTCAATTAGTAGATAAAGTCATAGCCCTAATACTGGCTGGGCTCGCTATCTCACTTATTCGCCGTGGAATAATCATGATCATAGCGTCGCTGAAGTAGATCACACAACCACAAGGTAAGTACGATGAGGTTCCCTTACACAACGGCGAGGAAAGGTCAGCTCGAGGCCTGCAAGAGGGTAGCGGAGTCCTTAGGCACATACATAGTTCTTAAAGCCCCCACGGGTTTCGGCAAAACTATAGTTGCGTTGGTCTCTCACTCAGACGTTAGTCCCGTACTGTACGGTGTCAGGACGATAAACGAAATGAGTCCCGTGATACGGGAGCTACGTAGGTCGGGCTTCTCCTTCACGTTCGTGTATAGTGCTGCTAAGATGTGTCCCTTAGCTCAAGACGCGGGCGGCGGGAAAAACGCGGAGGACTTCTGGGCTGCATGTAAGTCCTTGAGAATGAGGAAAATGTGCCCATATTTCTTCGGTATTGACGAGAAACTTGATGACGTGCGGGAATTACTTAACTCTGAGTCATCATTTGATCCCCATGTTCTGACGTCGCTGATCTCAAGTAAGGTTGGTGTTTGTCCTTTTTTCTCGCTCACTAGGTTAATTCGTGACTCACAATTCGTTGTCGTTACGTACCCTTACGTGTTTCGTGAAGAAGTGTTTGACACCGCCTTCGCCGATGTCGGGCCCGATGACTTCTACTTAATCCTAGATGAAGCCCACACACTCCTCATACCTCAGTCCGTGATTGATGAAGAGATAGATAGCATAACGTTGGAGCAAGCATTAAAGGAGGTTAAGCAATACGGTGAGCACTATGACGAAGTTCTAAGTTACCTGAGGAATCTCTTAGGCATAGTTAGCGAGCAGAAGGGAAGGTTACTGAAGCGCGTGGATAAGACCCTAGTCCTTCCCGGCGAGGGCACGTTATTTCTCCTAGAAGACGCCCTCGCCGAGATAAGATTGAAGAAATTACTTAGAGCGCCGAGCGTGTCGGACGCTGTAGCTCTGAGCACTAAATTAAGTAAGGTTGTTAAGTTCCTCCGCTACCTAAGAGAACCCGACTTCCAGTCCTACGGGTATCTCTCTGAGTCAGAGGTAGGTATTCTTAAGGCACTTCCCTTAGGTTACGGGTTCATCAAGAGGAGGCTCTCACTATTCAGAGGCGTCCTACTCATGTCAGGCACGATGCCCCCTACGCACATATTAACGCCGATTTGCGGAGGTAACCTAACATATATCGACATCGAGTCTGAATATGGGCGTGTATTCCCTCGTCATAACATAGCGTATATTGTCGTAACCAGCGTAACCTCCAGCTACAGGTACCGCAGTAAGGGGATGTATGAGAGGTACGCTAAGTTGATTGAAGCAGTGTTCAACGCCGTCCCTGAGGGTGTGACGTTAGTCGTTTACCCCAGCTATAACTTCATGAGCAACGTTCTGCGGTACTTGGTCATTAATGGTAAGCAGTTTGAGGAAGGTAAGGGAACTAAGTATGAGGAATTGCTTAAGACCGCTTCCGCCACCGATAGGGTATTGGTTCACTGCGTAGCCGGTGGCAAGATAACTGAGGGGTTAGAGCTACTCGACGATAAGGGCAGGTCATTAATTAAGGCGGTAGTAGTTGCAGGCGTACCTTACCCCCAACCAGACGATTATGCTAGGGACTTCGAGAAGGTTATGGAGGGGATCGCGGGGGTCTCCGCCCGCACGTACGTCATGGAGCTACCAGCCGTGATAAAGGTCATGCAGGCGGCTGGACGTGCCATAAGGTCCGAGCACGATGAAGCCGTGGTGATACTCTGTGATAGGAGGTATATGATGCCGAGGTTGAGGGAGCTACTTAATGAGAGGTACGATAGGATCTGCAGAGATGAAGACGAGTTAGTGGCTACTGTTAAGTCGTTCTTTGAAGGTAAGCTCTTAACCCACTCATGACGATATATATCAGTATTAAGTAACTCACAATTATCGCTGTTGATGACGGCGCATACCCTATCGCGATGTAAAGCCCTAGGAAACCCACGCTCTCAACAATACCTGACGTGGACCCCATGGTTGAACCGTCCTGCAGGTGTAGAGGAGCTGTACCGTAGAGAGGTAGCGTGATAACCCCCGCGGCTAGTAAGGCTACGGCGAGGGCCGCACGTACCTCCCTCCCAATTCCTAGAATGTCAAATATTGGGAGCAGTAACGGTACTGGGGAAGGGAACCCAAGTATTAGGGACAGCAGGAGTAATTCCTTTGCGGGCAACATCACGGCGATCATGGAGAGTACCGCGGACGTCATGGCGAGCGCTATGGATGCCGTGCCCAGCAATACGTACTTCAGCGTCTTCCCTACAGGGGCCTTAACCATTACGGCGATAGCCGCGAGAACAACCACGATGTAGGACAAGAAAGGAGAGAGAAACAGGGTTAGCGATAGTATGAATAACCCTACGGTGATTATCACACCTGAACTAACTCCACGTTCATGCGTGGCGCTCTGTCCCTCTATCCCGCTTAACTCCTCGCTCATGACTTCACGTACCTTGGACTCGCATTTTCCCTTATGAATTCCCTATCCTCTATAACAACCTTACCGTTCACTATTAAGTGCTTGGCCCACCCGCATAGTTCCATGCCTTCGTAGGGGGTCCAATCAACCTTATGGTGAAGCACATCTGGCTTGACCTTAATCGTTAGGCTAGGATCTATCAACGCTATGTCCGCATCCGAGCCTACGGTTAAGGTACCTTTCCTTGGGTAAACACCCATTATCTTGGCCGGGTTAGTGGACGTTACCTCAACGTACCTCTCAATCGTCAGTAGTCCAAGCCTCCTGATACCGTACGTGAATATTGCTGGAAACATTGTCTCTATCCCAGGTATGCCTCCCCAAGCGCTCCACACATCGACTTCCTTCTCATCACGTGGTGAGGGAGCGTGATCGGAGGTGACGGCGTCTATAGTCCCATCCGCTAGGGCCCTCCATAATTCCCGCACATCATCCTTCGTTTTCAACGCTGGGTTCATCTTAAGGTAATTACCCCACTTCATGACGTCGTCCTTAGTGAATAGGAGGTAATGAGGACAGGTCTCGGCAGTTACCTGCACACTAGCTTCCTTGGCTTTCCTAATGAGCTTCGCGCTCAGACCTGCTGATACGTGTGCGAAGTGGACACGCGCATTCAGCATTTTCGCGATAATGAGTATCCTTGCTACGGCTGAGGCCTCAGCTTCAGCAGGTCTTGACTCATGATGGGCTATTGGGTCATCCCTCCCTAACTTCCTGTACTTTTCGATGAAGTAGTCCAGGATGGCGTCGTCCTCGGCGTGAATCATTACGGTTCCGTCGTTTGAGTTAACGACTTCTATGACCTTCGTCATCCCGGCATCACTTGCTGGGCGGAATGGCTTACAGGTGAATAACTTGAACGCCTTTACCCCTGCATCACGCAGTTGCTTTACGTTACCGATGTTCCTCTCATTCATCATTCCGGCTATGATGCCGAAGTTAATTACTGAGTTACGTAACCCTTCCTTAACCTTTATCTCCAGCGTCTTGAGATCCTCAACATACATTCTCAAGGGCATGTCATATACTGTTGTTATGGAGCCATACGCCGCCGCCAGCGAACCTGTGAAGAAATCTTCGTGGTGCGTGTAGTCTGGGTCATAAATATGCGCGTGGATCTCTATACCGCCCGGCACTGCTATTAATCCTTTGGCATCAATAATCTTATCGTACTGATTAGCGGTTAACTCGGTGTCATGAGCACTTATCTTCACTACCTTATCATCCGCTACATGGATGTTAGCCTCCCGCAAGTAGTTATCTTTGATGAGTACTTTAGCACCCCGTATCAGGAGGGAAGCCAAGGCTTCTCCCTCATTCCTCCGCTTCAACCTCTAAGATGGGATCTATGATCTTCCCTGCGAGGACGTCCACTACTCCCTTATCCGTTACCCTGACTTCGGGGATCACCGGTAAGGAGAGTAGCGCTATCGTCATGAAGCATTCATGGTAGTTCATCCCCATGGCCATGAGGGCCTTCCTGTAGGCCTCCAGCTCCTCGTAAACCTCCTCGAAGGGTTTATCAGACATTAGCCCAGCTATAGGCAGCCTCACCGACCCTATCACCGCACCGTTCAGTACAGCAACCATACCTCCTCCCATCCTTACTAGTTCGTCAACGGCTTTCGCCATCTCATCCAGTGTTTTACCGACAACTACCACGTTATGGACGTCGTGAGCTATTGTTTGTGCTAATGCACCCTTCTTTAAGCCTAGGCCTACAACTATTCCCTTGCCTACGTTGCCTGTTGCGTGGTGTCTTTCTATGGTTGCTATGTATGCGGTGTCGCCGACAGGTAGTTCTATGATACCTTCATTCACGTTTGCTTCTATGATCTCCTTCTTTGTTATTGCCTTCCCAGGAACAGCCCGGATTGCTAGGAACTTTACCTTCCCTTTCCTCGCCGGTGCCTTTATCGCTAAGTCCTCTGCTTGGATTCTACGCCCTATGTTCATTGTCTTATAGGCTTTCTCAGGGAACTTGTAGCGCTTAGCACTTGATGCTATGTACTTTCCGTTATGAACTACTACCTTACCGTTTACTATCACGTCACGTACCTCGAACTGTCTGAAGTTCTTTAGAACCACTATATCTGCGAACCTTCCGGGAGTTACCGCGCCTATCTCCGGTAGCTTTAGGTATTCTGCTACGTTTATCGTTGCCATCTGAACGGCTGTTATTGGATCTATTCCTAATGAGACAGCCCTCCTGAGGATCCTGTCGAGGTGGCCCTCATCAACTAGGTCGGTAACCTCGATATCGTCGCTGGCGAAGACTAGGTACCTCGTGTTGATGCGCATGTACGTGAGTATCTTTGAAAGCTCGTCTAGGTCCTTCCACGCTGACCCTTCCCTGACAAGCACGTGCATCCCGTTCCTGAGCTTCATCAGCGCTTCCGTTATGAAGACCGACTCGTGATCACCTTCGATTCCGGAGGCTGCGTAAGGAACCAACATGTCCTCTGGTAGTTGCGGCGCGTGACCGTCGACTACCTTGCCAGCTAGTTTTGCGCATGATATCTTCCTCATTATCTCTTCGTCAGCGTTGATTACGCTTAGGAAGTCCATTACTTCCCCTAAACCTATCACTTCCTCCTCTTTCATCAGCTTCTCAGTATCATCTGCTGTTATTGTTGAGCCTACGGTGTCGAGTCCCGCCTTTGTGGGGGGCACGCATGAAGGGACGTAGAAGAAAACTCGGAGGGGTACGTGTCGTGATTCCTCGATGAACATCTTAACTCCATCGACGCCTAGGACATTCGCGATCTCGTGCGGATCTGCTGCCACTGTCGTTGTTCCGTGGATTAGGGCTGCCCTACTGAATTCTTGTACCGTAAGTAGGGAGGATTCTATATGGACGTGGGGCTCTATGAATCCTGGTGTTACCATTTCAGCGTCTTTAACATCCATTATGATGGTTTCCGGCCCTCTATACTTGTCCACGTCGAAGTACCCTACACGGACTACGTAGTTATTCCATATCGCGATGTTAACCTTCTCCCTTATGTCGCCAACTACTACGTCAACTAGGTCTGCGTTAGTGATTATTAAGTCAGCTTTCACCCTGCCCTGAGCAGCGAGCACGATGTTACGCAGGGTCTGAGGGGAGTAATCCTTTCTTAACGTTTTTGTTGTAGTACCCTCACTACCCATGATTAAATACCTCACTTGTGTGTTAAACTGAGCAATGAGAAAATAAGGATTTATATATGATGCCTAAATTAAAAGGGGGTATCATTGGCTGATATTTACGTGAGAGGCAAATTTGTCATAACCGTGGATAAAGACAGAAAAATTATTAAGGATGGTTGTGTCGCCATTGAGGACGGACGCGTAATAGCCGTCGGCAAGTGCGAGGAGCTTGATAAGGATTTCAGAGGAAAAGCTAAGGAAGAAATTGACGCGCCACGCTCCATAATAATGCCCGGTTTAGTCGACACACACGTACACTTAGTGCAGGGCATGCTCAAGGCCTGCGCCAACTACAAAAGGCTGATTCCATGGTTAACCAAGTGTGTATGGCCTCTTCAGGGCAATATGACGGCGGACGACGCGTTGGCTGCCGCCTCCCTCACGATGCTGGAGATGATAAAGACCGGGACAACGACATTCCTTGAAACCGGGATGGTCGGGAGGTACGGGCCCGACCGCATAATTGAGCGGGTGCATGATGTAGGGTTAAGGGCGGCGATAGCTAGGCACGTGATGGACATGACCGGCTACGCGTTAGAGGAGAACGCCCTTCATCCCGGCTTAATAGAAAGCGGAGAGCAGAGTATGGGAGACACAGAGAGACTTTATAGGAAGTACCACGGATGGGACGGCAGGATATTCGTGTGGTTCGGCCCGAGAACACCTGGAGCAGTGAGCGTTGAGCTCTACAGGGAAATATCAGCTAAGGCTAAGGAACTGGGCACGGGAATAACGATGCATTTAGCAGAAGTACCTGAGGACGTTGAGTACATGACGAAGGTCTTCAACAGGAAGCCTGTGGAGTTCGCTCATTGGGTTGGATTAACCGGACCTAACGTCGTTCTAGTGCACGTTGTGTGGGCGAGTGATGAGGAAATAGAACTCTTGGCTAAGACTGGCACTCACGTCAGCCATAACCCGTCAAGCAACTCCAAGCTCGGTTCTGGCATAGCTAGGGTGTCCGACATGCTAAGGGCTGGAGTGAACGTCACGCTGGGATGTGATGGGGGTCCGAGTAACGACAATTACGACCTCATAGAGGAGATGAAGATAGCTGCGCTGTTGCAACCTGCAGTGAAACGCGATGCTGAGGCCATTAGGGCTGAGGACGTAATAGAGATGGCTACCATAAGAGGTGCTCGTGCCCTGGGTCTCGAGAATGAGATAGGATCCATAGAGGTAGGTAAGAAAGCTGACATCATAGTTATTAATTACTGGGATCCCAAGCTAATGCCCATGAACGACCCAGTCTCACACGTGGTGTACGCGGCACATGGTGATGATGTTACCGACGTGATAATAGACGGGAAGATAATAATGAGGAATAGGAAGGTACTCACTATGGATGAGGAAAAAGTTCTGGAGGACGTTCAGAAACACGCAAGGGAGTTATTTGAGCGCGCAGGAGTTTGTGTCGAACCTAACATTAAGTGGCCTATAGTGTGACTTAATGGAACCTTCGACACCCGTTAAATTTTTCTCACTCTAACCCCAGTTTCTCGGGGAAACAAATATTGGTAAGTGACTACGTACGCGAAATAATAGCGAAGAGAATTGCTGGAGATATAGTCATGAGTAATGAGCACGGCTCAGCACTCCGTCGCTGGAGGGAGATATTCAACGCCACACAACAGGAATTAGCCAGGATAATGGGAATAAGCGCATCAGTCATTAGCGATTACGAGAAAGGGAGGCGCTCACCAGGGGTTAAGTTCCTACGTAGGTTCGTGGATGCTTTGTTGCTCATAGACTCCAAGCGGGATTGGGCAACTGTGAAGCAACTTGCTAGATCCCTCAGCATAAATGTCGGCGCGATACTAGATGCTAGGGAACTCAGCATACCGTTAACGCTAGCTGAACTCGTTGACGTTGTTGAGGG
>Ga0256914_1001494_pt1 | contig 20921 bp, 17 predicted proteins | sample HulkmetaG_FD_191571 | JGI IMG/M metagenome (GOLD analysis project Ga0256914, IMG submission 191571) | Hydrothermal chimney microbial communities from Main Endeavour vent field at the Juan de Fuca Ridge, Pacific Ocean - Hulk | ecosystem: Environmental > Aquatic > Marine > Hydrothermal vents ... | reverse complement strand
CTGTCACTCCCAAACCACAAAACGGAAATCCAAAACCTAGACTTTTTAGGTTAAAAGATGATAGGTCAATACAAAATGCAATGGGGTTCAATAATCTTGGAGCAGATTATATGTTAAAGAGATTAAAACGACTATATTTTTTTGATTATCCAATAGGCATTAATATTGGAAAAAATAAGATAACCCCTGAGGAGAAGGCAATAGATGATTATAAGATACTTCTTAAAAAATTTAAAAATTATGGCGACTATATAGTAATTAATATATCCTCCCCAAATACACCAAATCTCAGAGACCTACAGAATGAAAAGTTTATAAAAGAGCTTTTTAAGGTCGCAAGGGGGATTACAACTAAACCAATCCTTTTAAAAATTGCTCCTGATATGGAGGCTCAAAATGCTATTAATTTATGTAAAAGTGCAGTAGAAGCTGGAGCTAGTGGAATAGTTGCTACAAATACTACTATAGATTACTCTTTAACCGAAGAAGCGAAAGATTTTGGTGGAATATCTGGTAGCTTATTAAAAGAAAAATCATTTAAACTATTTCGAGCTATAGCAAAAGAGTTATATGGCAAAACTATCCTTATATCTGTAGGTGGTATCGAAGATGCAGAAGATGCCTATCGGAGAATAAAGGCTGGTGCTTCACTTATTCAACTCTATAGCATGTTAATCTATAATGGACCAAATATGATAAAAGAGATAAATCAAGGAATTATAGAGCTTATGGAAGTTGATGGCTATAATCACATAACTGAAGCAATAGGTGCAGATTATAGATGAAAAAAATTTTAATAATATTACTATTTACAGGGATTATAATGGCAAATTCGCTACCAAAATATTATACAATAAAATTAGATAATGGATTAGAGGTTGTAGCTATTCCAATGAATAATGGTTCAGGTGTAATCACAACAAATATATACTATAAGGTTGGAAGTCGTAATGAAGTAATGGGTAAAAGTGGAATTGCCCACATGTTAGAACACATGAATTTTAAATCAACTAAAAATCTAAAAGCTGGAGAGTTTGATAAGATAGTTAAATCTAAAGGGGGTATAAATAATGCTAGTACAGGTTTTGATTATACCAACTATTTTATAACATCAAGTGCGAAAAATATCTCAACCTCAATGGAGCTATTCGCTGAACTTATGGCGAACCTCAATTTAAAAGATGAAGAGTTTCAAATAGAAAGACAAGTAGTAGCAGAGGAGAGAAGAGTAAGAACAGATAATCCACCTATTGGATATATGTATTTCAGACTTTTTAATACCCATTTTGTAGCCCACCCATACCATTGGACACCGATTGGATTTATGAGTGATATTCAATCTTGGACTATTGATGATATAAAAGATTTCCATAGTAAATATTATCAACCAAATAATGCACTATTGATAGTTAGTGGAGATATTGATAAAGATATAGTTTTTAAAGAGGCAAAAGAGAAGTTTGGGAATATTAAAAATAGAAATAAAGTTCCAACTTGTCACCCAATTGAACCTAAAAGAGATGGGGCAATTAGAAATGTTATACATAAAGATAATAACAGAGTTGATACTATAGCAATAGCTTATCCAATTCCAAATTTTGAGCATAAAGACCAAGTTGTTCTCTCTGCAATCTCTGAACTATTAAGTTCTGGTAAAAGTAGCCGTTTAAATAGTGAACTTATTGATAAGCGACAACTTGCAAATATGATTTATGCCTATAATATGGAGATGACAGATAATGGAATTTTTATATTTATGGCAATGGCAAATCCAGATGTAAAAATAGAGGATTTAGAAAAAGCAATACATGAAGAGATAGATAAAATTAAAAAAGGTGAAGTAACCAAAGAGGAGCTTGAAAAAGTTAAAATAAATGCTAAAGCCGATTTTATATACTCATTAGAAAGTTCATCAGATGTAAATTCACTTTTTGGTAGCTATTTGGTCCGTGGAAATATAAAGCCTTTACTTAATTATGAAGAGAATTTAGATAAAATTACACCACAAATGGTCACAAATATAGCTAAAAAATATTTTAATGATGACTTATCAACAACAATTATACTTAGAAAGAGCAAATAATTATGAAAAATTTAATCTCAGGAGCAACAACGGCATTAATTACCCCTTTTAAAAAAGGGACATTAGATGAGGTGACTTTTGCAAAATTAATTCAGAGACAAATAGATAATGGAATTGATGCAATATGTCCGGTGGGAACGACAGGCGAATCCGCAACACTTACCCATGACGAGCATAAGCGGTGTATAGAAATAGCAGTAGAGGTTTGTAGAGGAACAGATACAAGAATTTTAGCAGGAGCGGGTAGTAATGCTACCCATGAGGCTATAGATATTGCACAACATGCCCAAGAGTGTGGAGTTGATGCTATATTTTCAGTGAGTCCATACTACAATAAACCTAGCCAAGAGGGATTATATCAACACTATAAGGCAATAGCTAATTCCGTCGAGATACCTGTTATGTTATATAATGTACCGGGTAGAACAGGGGTTGATATAACAGCTGATACAGTATGCAGACTATTTGATGAGGTAGATAATATATTTGGAATAAAAGAGGCGACAGGCTCAATAGAGAGAACAGTCGAACTTTTATCTAAAAGAGAAAATTTATATATCTTTTCTGGAGATGATGCAATAGATTATCCAATATTGGCAAATGGTGGAAAGGGGATAACTTCAGTTACTGCAAATCTACTTCCTGACCTCAAAAGTGAACTAGTCCACTCCGCATTAAATGGAAATTTTAAAAGAGCAAAAGAGTTAAATGATAGATTATATCCAATCAATAAAGTACTTTTCTGTGAAAGCAACCCAATTCCTATAAAATTTGCTATGTATATAGCTGGATTAATTGATACATTAGAGTATAGACTACCATTAGTTCCTCCAAATAGAGTTAATATGAATAAGATTGAAGAGGTAATGAAAAATTATAAGATAGTAGGAGTTAAATAGTATGTCGAGTAACAAGGGTAAAACAGTAGTCATTACGGGGGCAACTAGAGGTATAGGCAAAGCGATAGCTTATAAATTTGCAAAAGAGGGTGTAAATGTAGCCTTTACATATAACTCAAATAAAGAAGTGGCAGAACAAATAACTAAAGAGTTAGAAACAAAATATAATATTAAAGCTAGAGCATATAGATTAAATATTTTAAAACTTGATGAATTTAAACCCCTATTTTTAGATATAGATAAGGATTTCGATAGAGTTGACTTTTTTATAAGCAATGCTATGATTTATGGAAGAAGTGTTGTTGGTGGATATGGTAAGTTTATGAAACTTCGTCCATCAAAAGGACTTCAAAATATCTATACTGCTACTGTTGGTGCTTTTGTGAGAGGTTCTCAAGAGTCTGCTGTAAGAATGCAAAAGGTAGGAGGTGGCTCTATTGTAACCTTAAGCTCTACAGGCAACCTCATCTATATAGATAATTATGCCGGGCATGGTACAAATAAGGCAGCAGTTGAGGCTATGAGTCGTTATGCAGCTGTTGAGTTGGGTGAGATGGGTATAAGGGTAAATGCTGTAAGTGGGGGTCCAATTGATACAGATGCACTTAGAGCATTTACAAACTATGAAGATATTAAAAATAGAACTATTAACCGTTCATCACTCGCTAGAATGGGAACACCCCAAGATATAGCTGGAGCTGTATATTTCTTATGTACAGATGAGGCATCTTGGATTACAGGACATACGCTTATAGTTGATGGTGGGACAACATTTAGATAAATTTATTATTTTATTGGGATAATAGAAGATTATCCCTTTACTCTAAAGGAAATCTTTTATGCATAATATGAAAATTATAAATATCCCAAATATTTTAGCTTTTATTCGTCTGCTTTTAGCTCCTATTATGTTTTTTCTCTTGATAAATCAAGATGCTACTATTTTTAAAGATATTCATCCGTCTTGGTTAAACTATTTTGCTGGATTTATCTTTGTTTTAGCAAGTACTACCGATTTTTTTGATGGATATATAGCTAGAACATTCAATCAAATAACTATTATGGGACAGATTTTAGACCCATTAGCAGATAAAATGTTAACCTTAGCCGGTTTTTTAGGTCTCATGATACAAGGGGTTGCCTCTCCTTGGGCTATATATTTAATCTTAACAAGAGAGCTATTTATTACAGGACTTAGAGTCTCAGCAATATCAGAAGGAATTGATATATCAGCCTCCTTTATAGGTAAGATAAAAACTGTAATACAAATGATTGCTATAGGTTTTCTCTTAATGGATTGGATAGGAGGGGAAATTTTGCTTTGGATAGCAGTTGGTTTAACTATCTATTCAGGATATGAATATGTTAAAAACTTTTTTAAGAAAGTTAAGTTATGAAGAAAATATTAATTGTATTTGGTACACGACCAGAGGCAATAAAAATGGCACCTTTAGTTAAAGTATTAGAAAAGGAACCATCTTTTATTTTAAAAGTTTGTATTACTGCACAACATAGAGAGATGTTAGACCAAATATTAGAACTTTTTGAAATAAAGCCAAATTATGATTTAAATATTATGAGACCAAATCAGGACCTTTATGAAATAACATCAAATATATTACTAAATATAAAAAAAGTATTAGAGGATTTTATGCCCGATATAGTTTTGGTTCATGGAGATACAACAACAACAAGTGCAACGGCTCTAGCTGCATTTTATCAAAAAATAAAAGTAGGACATATAGAGGCAGGATTAAGAACAAGAGACAAATATAGACCTTTTCCAGAAGAGATTAATCGTCAAATCACAGGTGTTATTGCTAATTATCATTTTGCACCAACTAAAACAAGTGCTGAAAATCTTTTACTAGAAAATAAACCTAAAAATAATATTTTTATTACAGGAAACAGTGTAATAGACGCTCTATTTTGGGTTTTAAATAAAATAGAGAGAAATAAAAATTTAAAAAATCAAATTATCTCATCTATAAATTCTCAATATAAATTAAGCAATAAAAAATTTATTTTGGTAACAGGACATAGAAGAGAGAATTTTGGTCAATCTTTTATAGAGATATGTAAAGCATTAAAGAGTATAGCTATTAATAATCCAAATATAGATATAGTATATCCTGTACATTTAAATCCAAATGTACAACAGCCGGTAAATAAAATTTTATCAAATATATCAAATATTTATCTTATAAAACCTCTAAAATATGAACTATTTGTTTATCTTATGAGTCGTTCATATTTTATTATCACAGATAGTGGAGGTATTCAGGAAGAGGCACCAAGTTTGGGTAAACCTGTACTAGTCATACGAGATAAAACAGAAAGACCGGAAGCTTTAGAGGCCAATACTGTTAAGTTGGTAGGAACCAACTCTCAAACAATTATTGAAGAAGCCCAAAATTTATTAAACAACACTATCGAATATAACAAAATGAGTAAAGCTCACAATCCCTATGGAGATGGAAAAGCGTCTATTAGAATTAAGAGGTTTTTAATAACTCTCAGCGAAAATCCCGATGGTTTTAGTCGTTAAGTAATCCATAAAACCATCACATTTTCAGATGGTTCGCTTTTTGTTGCTGTAAACTACCCAACCGCCAAAGACAATTGAGATTTCAGTTATTTAGTTATTAAAATTATTTATTTTTTAGCCATTTCTCTCTTAATTTTTGATGGAAACTACTCTCTAAACCGTTTGCCTCTCTAAGTTTTAAAAGGGTTCTATCAACAGATTCTTTTAGTCTGCTTTCTGTTGGAAAAACTATACCATAATTTTGAGGATTAAATTTAAATGGTAATACTGCTAAAATCCTTTTTTTTGCCTTTTTATTAATTTTATTTGCAAGATAAACAAGTCTTGGACCATCGTGAACTAAAGCTTTAACTTTCCCCTTTTTAAGAAGTTCAATACCCTCATCTAAAGTTGCAACAGGAACAACATTTGCACCAATTTTTTCTATATATTTTCTAGGTGCATCGGTAGCTACTGCTGCTATAAATTTACCGGCTAAATCTTTTTCAGAGTGAATTGAACCTTCAATAGTTTGAGCAGTAAGAGCTGCTGTTACAATGGCAGTTAATATACTAATTGCTATAATGCCCACAATATGCCAAAATAAATCTATAACTCTTGCCAACCCTTTACTGTGAGGGGTTTCCCAAGTTACTAACATAGTAATTCCCCACCAAAAAGCATCTCTTATTCCCACAGAGTAATCTTTGGAAAAAAGTTTTGACTCTTTATTCTGTTTATCAACATACCATCTTAAATGGATTGTAATAAATAAAAATAGAAAAAATATAATAACAGATTGCATCGTCATCATTTTATTTATCTCTTTTGCCATAATTGATAAAACATTAGATGAGGCATTTTCTGCATTTATCATTACTTGTAATCCAAGCTCATACATGGAGTTAGAAAAATCTATAACCTCTTCTCTATCTGAAGTTATAGTAATTGCTGAAATTCCAACATCTACCTTTTTATCTTTAGTAGCTTTTATTAAATCTGTTGTTGAGTTAAAATATACGAACTCCGTTTTTAGCCCTAAGTTTTGAGCAATCTTATTCCATAAATCAATGCTAAAACCTATAGGTTTTCTCTCTTGAATAGTGCTATTTTTATCATACATTACCCACGGTTCAGAAGGTTTTATACCAACTTTTACCGTATCAGCATAAGAGGTAAGAGTTGAAAATAAAAATGTAACTAACACAATAATATGTCGCATCACTATCTCTCCTAATTTTAAATTAATTTGGGATTATACTGAATTTGCAGTCCAATTGATAGATAAAATGATGAGTTGAATAAAATTATTTATATTTTTTGAAAAGAGTTTCTATATAGAACAGTAGCCACTATAGTACCCAAAAATGATGCAAAGACTACATCACTTATATAGTGTTGAGTTCCAACAACTCTACTAAATGCAACAGTCGCTCCAAACAATAGAAAGAGATATTTTAACTTTGGAAAAAGAAGAGATAAGCCAACAGTTGTGGATATAACAGTTATTGTATGTCCTGATGGAAAAGAGGTTAATTTATGGTTTATCTCAAACCACTCAAAGCCATATAAATTATTTTGTAAATAAAGTTTAGGTCTTGCTCTACCAAATGGAATTTTAATAAGCCAAACTCCAATTCCAGCTACAACATTTGTAATAAATATATACCAAGCCATCTTTGCATACTCTCTATTCTTCTGTTTACTAAAATACCAAAATAGTAAAATAGATGGAGCTATATACCACTCACTTTTTCCAAATCTTGTTAGAAAATGAAAAAAATCTTTAAACTTTTGATTATCCATATTATAAAAATATATAGCAATATCTCTATCTACATATTGATATAGTAATACTACCACAACAACTATCACTATAAAAAAGATATATTCTCCTTTTGTCAACATAAAAAACCTTAAAAATATAAAAAATTGTAAAAAATAGTATCAGATTTTTTTTAAATTTGTGTTAAAATAGTTTTTTACTTACGATAATTAGAGGTCATTATGACAAAAAGAGAGTTTTATATTTTTATATTTCTATATGCTATATCTATATTTTATGTAGCAATAGAGTTGCCAATTGGACCAAATGAGGCAACAGTTTTTTATACAGATACTGGATTTCTATATTACACTACACATATTTTTCATGGTCTTTTTGGAAACAATTTGGATTTTCGCCTACCCTTTTTACTCTTTGGATTACTAAATATATATCTATTTTTTCTAATGAGTAGAAATTATTGCAAAGAAATATCTGAAAGTTATTTGGCTACTACAATTTTTGCACTATTACCTGCTATAATTACCTCATCAGTAATAGTTAATATTGCTGTGTTTGTTATTACATTGGTTTTGGAGTTTCTAATTTTTCATATAAAGAGACAGATAGTAGGGCAAGGAGTTATTATGCTTCTACTTCTGTTTCTGCATGATGCTTCTATTATATTTTTTATATCATTATCTATATATTTTGCATTTAAAAGAGATAGTAAGCTTTTTGGAATTGCTATACTGTTTACTGCAATTAGTCTATTATATTTTAATGGCTTAGATATTGGTGGAAAACCAAAAGGCACATTTTTAGAGCTTTTTGGACTATATGTAGCACTATTTTCTCCTCTTGTATTTATATATTTCTTTTATGCCCTATATAGAATATGGCTCAGAGAACCAAAAGACATATTATGGTATATCTCTTTTACAGCCTTTTCTCTCTCTATTCTTCTCTCCCTTCGTCAGCAGGTAATTATGACCGATTTTGCCCCTTATGTTATTGTAGCTGTTATCTTAATGTTGGTTACATATCATAAAACTCTATTTGTTAGACTACCCCAATTTCGTAAAAATTACATATTGGGCTATAGAGTTGTAATAACCTCTCTCATTATTACTTCTCTAATTATTATATTTCATAAACCCATATTTTTTCTACTAAATGATAAATCAAAACATTTTGCTTACTCTTTCTATAAGCCATATTGGTTAAAATTGGAATTAAGTAAAAAAGAGCAAAATTGTTACACCACAAAGAGTAAAAAAATGTACTATCAATTAAAATATTACGGCATAAAAGAGTGCAAAAATGGAGATGTTCCTAAAATACACAAGTAAATAAAAGTTATAGTGACTATTCGTATCAAAAATATAAAATATATTCTGCTAATGGTAGAATTATCCAACACATTTAAAACAAGGAGAACTCGATGGCTCAAAAAGCGATTAGAGAATACGACGCAAAGTCGATTTTAGCTAGACATTGGGATAAGTACTTTCCAAATTTTACTTATGCTTATGAAACAGTAATGGTTAAAAGCGGAGCAGAATTAAAAGAGGTTGCAAAAACACATTCATGGTTAAAAGAGAAGCCACTAGTAGCAAAGCCTGATATGTTGTTTGGTAAAAGAGGTAAAAATGGATTGGTACTATTTAAAGACCAAAAGCCGGGTGATGTTTCTTTAGAAAAAGCAATTGAATGGATTGATGAGAAATCAAGCAAAAAACAAAAGGTTTACTTCTCATTTGACGGAGATACACCAAAAGGTGAGCCATCTGTTGATATGTTAACACATTTTATTGTTGAGCCATTTACACCTCATAGTCAAGAGGAGGAGTACTATATTAGCGCTACTTGTGTTGGTGATGATGATATGTTATATATGTCTGCTGAAGGTGGTATGGAAGTTGAAGATGGTTGGGACGAAAAAGTAACAGAGGTTGCTTTTAAAATTAATGAGAGCGAAGAGGAGATTGAGGCAAAAATTAGAGCAAATGTTCCTGCTGATGTAGCAGAAGGTGACAAAGAGAACTTTGCAGAGTTTGCAATTGGTTTCTTTAAAGCTTATCGAGAATTAAATTTTGCATATCTTGAAATTAACCCTTTTGTTATGCAAGGTCGTAAAATAGAACTTCTTGATATGGTTGCGAAATTAGATGATACAGCAGGATTTATGATGAGAGATGAGTGGGGTGATGTCCCTTATCCTACTCCATTTGGAATGGAGACAAAATCTCCGGAGGAGGAGGCTATTGAAGAGGCAGATAGCAAAACCGGAGCATCATTAAAACTTACAATTTTAAAACCTGAAGCTAGAATTTGGACAATGGTAGCCGGTGGTGGAGCTAGTGTTGTTTATGCCGATACAATTGCAGATTTTGCAGGTATTAATGATTTGGCAAATTATGGTGAGTATAGTGGGGGACCAACAACTGGTGAAACAAAATTTTATGCAGAGACTATATTTGATTTAATGACAAGAGAACCAGACCCACAAGGTCGAGGCAAAGTTCTTATTATTGGTGGAGCTATTGCTAACTTTACAGATGTTGCAAAAACATTTACGGGTATTATTCAAGCATTTGAAAACTATCAAGATAAGTTAAAAGCAGTAGGAACAAAAATATATGTTCGTCGTGGTGGACCAAACTATGAAAAGGGTCTTAAAGATATTAAAGAGGCAGCTGATAGAATGGGTCTTTATATTGAGGTGTATGGACCAGAGACTCATGTTACAGACATAGTTCGTATGGCACTAGAAGCGTAAGGAGAGAGCAATGGCAAGATTATTTACTAAAGATACACAGGCAATTTTTTGGAATAACAATAAAACTGCAATTCAGAGAATGTTAGATTATGATTACACTATTAAAAGAGAAAAACCCTCAGTAGCAGCTATTGTTGCACCAACAAGTAATAATAAGTTTGAGAAGTTCTTTTATGGTGCAGACGAGATTATGATACCTCTATATAAAAATACAGCTGATGCTAAAGAGGCACACCCAAATGCTGATGTACTTCTGAATTTTGCATCATTTAGAACAGCTTATAATGTAACTGTAGAGGCTCTTGATATTGGTGGATTTAAAACAATTATGATTACAGCTGAGGGAATTCCTGAGAGACTTGCAAGAGGTATGAACCAAAAAGCACGAGATTTAGGAGTTACAGTAATAGGTCCAGCTACAGTTGGAGCTATTAGTCCGGGTGCATTTAAGATTGCAAATATTGGTGGAACAATTGATAATATTATCAACTCAAAACTACATCGTACAGGAAGTTGTGGACTTGTAACCCGTTCAGGTGGTCTATTTAATGAATTATCAAATATTATCGCTATTAATGCTGATGGAATTGCTGAAGGTGTAGCTATTGGTGGTGATAGATTTGTAGGTTCAGTATTTATTGACAATCTTCTTAGAATGGAGCAGAACCCAGATGTAAAATATATGATACTTCTTGGTGAAGTTGGTGGTACAGAGGAGTATAAAGTAATTGAAGCAGTAAAAAGTGGAAAAATTACTAAACCAATTATTGCATGGTGTATTGGAACAATTGCTAAATATTACGATAGTGGTGTTCAATTTGGACATGCTGGAGCATCTGCAAATAGTGATATGGAGACAGCTGAAGCTAAAAATAAGGCAATGGCAGAGGCTGGTATTCATGTACCAAATAGCTTTAATGACCTACCAGCTAAAATTAAAGAGGTATTTGAGTCATTAAATATCTCTCCTATTGCTGAACCTGAAATAAATGAACTTCCAAAAGTAAGACGACCAAAACAGTTTATCTGTACAATCTCTGATGATAGAGGAGAAGAGGCTACCTATGCAGGTTATCCTATCTCTAGCGTAGCACTTCCAAGTACCGGTAAAGGAATTGGAGATGTAATCTCTCTTTTATGGTTCAAAAAAGTCTATCCAAAATGGGCTACAGAGTTTATTGAGACAGTTCTAAAAACAGTAGCAGACCATGGACCGGCAGTAAGTGGAGCTCACAACGCAAAGGTAACAGCAAGAGCGGGTAAATCTGTAGTTGAGTCACTTGTAACCGGACTTCTTACTATTGGACCTAGATTTGGTGGAGCAATAGATGGAGCTGCAGAGTATTTTAAGTATGCAGATGATAATAACCTATCTCCAAAAGAGTTTTTAAGTTATATGAAGAAAAAAGGTATTCCAATTCCGGGTATTGGACACAGAATTAAGTCTCTAAAAAATCCAGACCTAAGAGTCAAAGGATTAATGGAGTTTGCAAAAGATAACTTCCCATCGACTCCACTTCTTGATTATGCAAGAACAGTTGAAGCTCTTACAACATCTAAAAAAGAGAACCTTATTTTAAATGTCGATGGAACTATTGGTATTTTAATGGTTGATATGTGGAGAGCATTGGGTTATGAAGAGAGTGAAATTGATGAATTTATTGCTAGTGGAACTCTAAACGCATTCTTTATTGTTGGTCGCTCCATTGGATTTATTGGTCATATTCTTGATGAAAAAAGACTTGCTATGCCTATGTATCGACACCCAATGGACGACATTCTTTATGATGTTCAAAAGGCTGATGAGATTTAGTTTCTCTAGTCCGTCTATAAAAACTTATCAAAACCTACCAAAAGGTAGGTTTTAATAACTAAATAGCTAAAATATCAATTGTCTGTAGTGTTTGAGCTGAAAGCTATAAGTTAAGTACTGCTTTGGTATTGATTTTCAGTAATTTTTATTTTTTCTCATCTAAATTAAAAAAAACAAGATTTTTTAAATATTGTGGTAATTTAAATTTTATAAACCATTGAATTTTTTAAATGAAAATAAAATTTTTTTAATTTTATACCAATATTAAGCATTTTTCACTACACTTACTTATATATATATTAGGAGTTGATAATAAATGGAATTTTGGCAACATATATATAGTAAATTTGACCCTGTAGCAATAAACTTATTGGGATTTAAAATACATTGGTATGGAATTATGTATATATCAGCACTTTTAAGTGCATTATATATAGCTCAATGGATAATTAAAAAAGATAATTTAGATATTTCAGATAATCTGCTAAATAATTATTTTATCTATGCGGAAATAGGAGTAATTTTAGGTGCAAGATTAGGATATTTTATTTTTTATGACCCCAATTATAGTTACTATCTGCTTCATCCTTGGGAAATGTTCAACCCTTTTAATAGTTCTGGAGAGTTTATAGGAATTAGAGGTATGAGTTATCATGGTGCAATTATTGGTTTTGTATTGGGGTCATGGCTTTTTGTTAAAAAATATAAAGTATCATTCTTATTTTTAATGGATTTAGTAGCCATTAGTATTCCTCTTGCATATACATTGGGTAGAATAGGAAACTTTTTAAATAAAGAATTAATTGGCAGAGAAACAGAATTGTCTATAGGAATATATGTAAATGGTGTACTTAGACATCCATCACAACTTTATGAAGCTTTTTTAGAAGGAGTTGTACTTTTTATAATTATATATACATATAGAAAATATAAAAGGTTTAATGGTGAATTAATGGCACTTTATTTATTTGGATATGCTATATTTCGGTATATTATAGAATATGTAAGAGAACCTGATATACAACTTGGATTTATATGTTGTGGCTGGATGACTATGGGACAGTTATTATGTCTTATTATGATTTTTATTTCAATTATTTTCTATTTTATTGCTTATAAAAAATCGACTTTAAACTGATTTTTAATATAGATTACATTACTATAAATGTTCAATGCTGAAGTTTTATTACTTGTTTATAAGTAAGAAATAAATATAAATAAAACCACTGGTGGAGGCGTGGGGAATTGAACCCCAGTCCTAAAATAGATAGAACTATGACTCTACATGTTTAGATGCTATTGTTTGATTTAATCTGGCTTAGCACAACAGCCCAAGCTTGGCAAGACTAGCTAAAATTCTCACTCTATAGCATAGCTTCTATAAAGCATAGTCATCAAAATGTTATACTTCATAATCTAGTTACGATGACACTCACTAGCGAAGCAGTCCAAAGTTCTATTAAACTTACGCTACAGCGTAAGCTGGACGATAATCTGTATTGTTTGCGTTTATTTGCGTTTAGACCGTATAACGGAGTTGTCTAGTCCGACATGCACATAGCCCCGACTATTCTAGTCGAAACCAAGTCGCCCCCATAATTACATGGACAACTTATATTCTAGCATGATTTAAGATTTATGTCAAGATTTAAGCTAACATCTTTGTAATTCTTTGAGTAATATCCTCAATTTCCATGATTTTTAGCTCATCTTCCTCTTGTAATCTTACAATTTCAAGACTTTGCTCTTCTATTTTCTTTTTTGCATCTTCTAACTCTTTAGAGAGTTGAAGATTTTCGTCTTTCATTTTGTTATATTTTTCTAGTAAAAGTAAAATTTTTGCACTTAACTCTTCTAAAGCTGTTTGATTTCTCATAATTTACTCCTAATTTATAAAAATAATATAAATTTTATATTATATTAATATAATATCATAAAATAGTTGATTATTCGTTGATTTTTGCTTTAATCTCTTTTGCTATGAGTGATACTTTAGATATTTTTTGAATATAAGTTAAATTTCTATCTAAAAGTATTTTTATAAAAGCAGAACCAACTATAACTCCATCTACACCTTTAGCTTTGGCTTTTGCAGTTTTTTCATTAACACCAAATCCAACATATATAGGGGTGTTACTATACTTTCGTATATTTGATACTATATTTTTTAAATTTTCACTCTGCTTAGAACCTGTAATTCCGGTATAAGCTACAAGATATATAAACTTTCGTGAATTGACTACTATCTTTTTAATTCTATCTCTACTATCAGTGGGAGCAATAAAATCTATAAGATTTAAACCAGCCCCTTCTATAAGAGATTTATAAGGTTGTGCCTCTTCAAATGGTAAATCGGGGATAATAAATCCATTTACTCCACTATCTTTTGCCTCTTTTATAAACCTATCTAATCCCTTACGATAAAATGGATTAAAATAGCCCATCCATAGCGTATCTATGTGAGGTGCTATCTCTTTAGATATATCAAATAGATTTTGTATTTTAAATCCACTTTGAAGTGCTTTAAGGTTTGCTTTTTCGATAATTTCCCCATCTGCTACAGGGTCAGAAAAGGGAATACCTAACTCTAAAATATCAACTCCAGACTCTTTTAGGGCCAATGCCATATCTATAGTAAAATTTAATGATGGGTAACCTGTGGTAATATATGCAACTAAATTTTTCAATATAAACTCTTTTATAAAATATTGTTGGTATTATACATTTTTTTAATTAGATTAGAATATAAGGTATAGAAATTATGAGTATTCACAGAGATAGAGTTACTAAAAAGGTGACTATTAGCACTCTTTCAAAAATGAAAGGTGTAGAGCCTATTACTATGATAACAGCTTATGATGCACTTTTTGCAAAGCTTTTTAATGGTAGTGTTGAGATGATTTTAGTAGGTGATAGCCTAAATATGAGTTTTTTAGGTAAAGAGGATACACTCTCTGCTACAATGGAACAGATGATTTATCATACACAAGCTGTATGCAATGGAGCATCTCTTCCACTCATAGTTTTGGATATGCCTTTTGGAACATACACAAATGAGATAGATGCTGTAAAAAATGCAACTAGAGCCTATCAAGAGACCAATGCACAAGCTGTAAAAATAGAGGGTGGGAAAGATAGAGCAAATATTGTAAAAGCACTTACAGATAACTCTATTGCAGTTTTAGGACATATTGGACTTATGCCACAATTTTTAAGAAGTGAAGGAGGTTATAAGATTAGAGGAAAAAGTAAAGAGGATATAGATATATTAATAGAAGATGCAAAATCATTAGAGAAGGCGGGTGCATTTGCTATTGTAGTGGAGGGTGTAAAAGAGGAGGCTGGAGAAGCAATTACGAAAGCTGTAAATATTCCAACAATTGGGATTGGTGCAGGGGTTCATACAGATGGTCAAGTTTTAGTATGGAGTGATGCTTTTGGATTTTTTGAAGATTTTAAGCCAAAATTTGTAAAACAGTATTTAAATGGAGCTGAAATGATAAGAGATAGATTACAAGAGTATGTATCTGAAGTAAAAAGTAGAAAGTTTCCAAGTAAGGAGTTTAGCTATTAAATTATGGAGAGAATTGTTGATATAGAGAGATGTGATAGTGAATATATAGAGGAGATGAGTTTAAGACCATCTTCTTGGAATGAGTATATAGGTCAAGAACAGATAAAAAAGAATTTAAAAGTATTTATTGAGGCTAGTAAAAAAAGAGATGAAGCTTTAGACCATATACTTCTATTTGGACCACCTGGTTTGGGAAAGACCACAATAGCTAATATTATAGCCAATGAGATGAATAGTCAAATTAAAACAACATCAGCACCAATGATAGAAAAATCGGGAGATTTAGCAGCAATTTTAACAAATATTGAAGAGGGTGATATTCTGTTCATTGATGAGATACATAGAATGTCCCCAGCAATTGAAGAGATACTATACTCTGCTATGGAAGATTTTAGATTAGATATTATAATAGGTTCAGGTCCATCAGCCCAAACTATAAAGATTAGTTTACCAAGGTTTACATTAATAGGTGCTACAACTCGTGCTGGAATGTTATCAAATCCTCTTCGTGAACGGTTTGGAATGCATTTTAGAATGCAGTTTTACAGTTCAGAAGAGTTAGCCAAAATAGTAAAATTGGCATCAATTAAATTATCTAAAGAAGCGTCAAATGATGCCTCACTTGAGATAGCAAAAAGGAGTAGAGGCACACCTAGATTAGCACTTAGGTTACTTAGAAGAGTGCGAGATTTTGCAGAGGTTGCCAATGAAAATATTATATCTATAGATACTACAAAATATGGACTTGACCAATTGGGAGTTAACCATTTGGGTTTTGATGAAGAGGATATAAGATTATTGGAGCTTCTTATTTCTGCAAAAGGTCGTCCGATGGGGCTTAGTACAATAGCTGCTGCTCTGAGTGAAGATGAGGGAACAATAGAAGATGTTTTAGAACCATACCTAATAGCCAATGGGTATATAGAACGGACAGCAAGAGGAAGAGTGGCTACTGAAAAAACATATACACATTTTAGATTAACACCAAAAATAAAAAAAGAATAAAGTATGATGAGAAAAACAGACTATATTATTGCAGTACTATTTGTACTTGCACTAATTGGAGCATATTCAATATATCAACCATTTCTATTATCTATAGTTGTAGCTCTCCTACTAACCATGGCTACAGCTAATATGCATAATAGCATAACAATTAGAATGTCATCGGAGTATTTTTCTGCTACATTTTTAACTCTTATGCTTTTTATTATACTTTTTGTTCCAATTATATATATTGCAACTGTTGGAGTTCAGTATATATCTACAATTGATACTAATATCATTACTAAAATAACACATAAGATTACAACATTAGCTGAAAATATACCAATATTAGATGAGTGGTTACATGAACACTTATCAGATGAAAAAATTTTAGATACAATTAAAACCTCAACCTCAACAATTACAAAAGCAGGAACTCAAGGTTTTGGATTTGTTAAAAACATCTTCTTTGTTATAGTATTCTATTTTATATTAAATTTAAATGGTGAAAAACTCTTTAATCTTATGAGAAACTTTTTACCTATGCGAGATGAAGAGGGAAATAAGATTTTAACAGAGATTTCATCAACTATGGAGATAGTATTTTACTCTATTATTGTAACTGCGATATTTGAGGGAATACTATTTGGAGTAATGTCTAGCTTTTTTGGCTTTAATGGATTACTACTTGGTATAATATACGGTTTTGCATCTCTTATTCCTATTGTTGGTGGTGCTGTAGTTTGGATACCAATATCTCTTTTTGCATGGAGTATTCTTAATGCAAATGCAGGAATATTTATAGCAGTTTACTCTGTAGTCATTATATCTATAATTGCAGATACTTTTATTAAACCAATGATTATTAAATATATTAAAGATAATATATTAAAAAGCTCAGTTAGAATTAATGAGATGATTATATTTTTCTCTATTTTAGCAGGAATGAGTAGTTATGGATTTTGGGGAATGATATTAGGTCCAGCCATTACCTCTTTTTTAATTGCAATTTCAAGAGTATATATTGACCTATATGGACATAATGCCCATAGATAACTCCCCTCCAATGCTAAATAGCATTAGGCCTTTAATTTAAAACTCTATTAGCAATGGCTTTGGCAGCCTCCCGCCCATCAAGTGTAGCGGTTACAACTAAATGTGCCCCTCTATGACAATCTCCACCCGCATATACATTAGGTTTTGAAGTCTCATAGTTACTATCTACTTTAATACCATTCCATTTATCAAGTTCAATTCCATTGGCCTCTAAGAAGTCATACTTAATAGGGTCAAAACCTAATGCAAATATTACAATATCTGCATCAATAATAAACTCACTCCCCTCTATCTCTTTGACTTTAGCTCTACCACTACTGTCCGATTTATCAAGTTGAGTTTTTATCATCTTAATACTAGTAATTGAGCCATTCTCATCTACTATTATCTCTTTTGGAGAGCTATAAAACTCAAAATCAACCCCCTCCTCTTTAGCATTAATGAACTCCTTTCTACTACCCGGCATATTATCAGCATCTCGTCGATATAGACATGTTACACTTCTAGCTTTCTCTCTAAGAGATGTTCTAACACAATCCATAGCGGTATCACCACCACCAATAACAGCTACTCTTTTATCTTTTACATCTATATCTCTATTATAATCTTCTCCAAAATTTTTCTTCTGAATTGCTGTTAAAAACTCCATAGCTAAATATGCCCCCTTGGCATCTGCTCCATCTATTGTAGCTCTTCTACCTTGAGTAGCACCCACTCCAATAAATACAGCATCAAAGTTTTGAGTTAACTCCTCAAATGCTACATCTTTTCCAACTTCACAATTTTGATGAAAAACCGCTCCTGCCTCTTTTAAAAAACCTACTCTTCTCTCTATATCCCGTTTATCTAGTTTAAATCCCGGTATTCCATAGGTTAAGAGTCCACCAGCTCTAGCCTGTTTATCAAAGAGTTCAACTTTAATACCTTTTCTAAGTAAAAATGTAGCACATGATATTCCAGCAGGACCTGCACCAATAATTGCCACTTTTTTATCACTCATTTTAGTACTTATCATAGGTTTTAAGCCCATTTGAAATGCTTTCTCATTAATAAATGTTTCAACCGAACCAATAGTAATTGCTCCATGACCATCATTTAAGGTACAGTCCCCTTCACAGAGTCTATCGTGTGGACATATCTTACCAAGAATTTCTGGAAAGGGTGAAGGTTCATTAGATAGTGCAAAAGCCAACTCTAGGTCTCTATTTGCTGTAGCTTTTAACCAATGTGGAATAAGGTTATGTAGAGGACACTTATTATGACAATATGGGTCTCCACACTGAATACATCTTGCAGATTGGCTAGACGCTTTTCTTTCTGAAAATAGTTCATAAATTTCATCAAAATCTTTAATTCGCTCTCCTCCTGACCTCTTTGTTGCATCAATTCTCTCTAAATCAAAAAACTTTTGCATCATATTATTCTCCTTCTTCTATCTTTAATGGGGTACTTATCATATCTTTTGGCCGTACCATCCAGAAGTTTCTAATTTCAACTCTAAAATTATCTAAAATATCTTTTGCTTTTGCACTTTTAGTCTCTTTATAATAGTCTTTGAGTAGTTTTTTTAGATAATATCTCTCATTATCTGTATCGTCTGTATCAATTCTTTTAGCTTGAACCAACTCACTATTAATTGTTTCAACAAATTGATGCTCCACATCATAAACAAATGCAACACCACCAGTCATACCTGCACCAAAGTTGACACCTGTTTTTCCAAGTACAATAACCACTCCACCTGTCATATATTCACAAGGGTGGTCTCCCGTACCCTCAACAATAGCAATACACCCTGAGTTTCTAACAGCAAATCTTTCACCAACTTGACCTGTTACATAGAGTTTTCCACCTGTAGCTCCATATAAACATGTATTTCCAGCTAAAGAGTAGGTTGAACCTGATAATTTAGAGGTTATAACAATTTTTCCTCCACTCATACCTTTACCAACATAGTCATTTCCTGCTCCATTAACATAGATACTGACACCTTTACTCAGAAAAGCACCAAGAGATTGACCAGTTGTACCTTTTAGATTAATTACAATTGAATCTTCTGGAAGTCCATCATCTCCATAATATTCGGCTATTACACCAGAAATTCTAGTACCAAAACTTCTATTTAAATTACTAATTGTCTTAGTAATATTTGTAACTTCACTTGGCTGTTTAATAGTTGGCATAACCTCTTTCAATATCTCTAACTCATACTCATTCTTATCATAAGGCTCATTAAATTCAACCTGCTTAGTATTTATGCCATCTAACTTTACTAGAAGAGAATTGAAATCAAACTTCTTAGCAAATTCATCATCTATCACCTTTAAGAGATTTGTTTGACCCACTATCTCCTCTATAGATTTGTATCCCAATTTTGCCAAAATCTCTCTTACATCATTTGCCAAAAGTGTAAAATAGTTAATCAATCTCTCTACAGTTCCCTGATAATACTCTCTCAACTTCTCCTCTTGTGTTGCAATCCCAACTGAACATCTATTGAGGTGGCAAATTCTCAGTATTTTACAACCTAAAATTGTTAATGCTCCTGTTCCAAATGCGTAACTCTCTGCTCCCAAAATGGCAGCCTTGATTATATCTGTTCCTGTTTTAAGTCCACCATCTGTTTCAAGTTTTACCTGACCTCTTAGACCATTGGCTTTTAGTGCATTGTGCGCCTCTATCAATCCTAATTCCCAAGGGTTTCCTGCAAACTTAATTGAGCCAAGTTGTGCCGCACCTGTTCCACCATCTGCACCTGATATAATAATCTTATCTGCATAACATTTAGCAACTCCAGCAGCAATTGTTCCAACTCCAGCAGTAGAGACTAGTTTTACAGCCACTTGTGCCTTTGGGTTAATCTGTTTCATGTCAAAGATGAGTTGAGCTAAGTCCTCAATAGAGTATATATCATGATGAGGTGGAGGAGAGATTAGTGTTACACCGGGAATTGTATGTCTTAATCGTCCAATTAGAGGAGTTACCTTATGACCCGGTAGCTGTCCACCCTCACCCGGTTTTGCACCTTGGGCAACCTTAATCTGTAACTCTTGAGCAGAGCGAAGATATGCAGGGGTTACACCAAATCGTCCTGATGCAATCTGTTTGATTTTCGAGTTTTTTATGGTATTAAATCTAATAGCGTCCTCTCCACCTTCACCTGAGTTACTCATACCCCCTATTCTATTCATAGCCTCAGCCATACACTCATGGGCTTCGGGTGATATTGAACCCAAACTCATAGCAGCAGTGGAGAACCTCTTAAAGATACTCTCTTTTGGCTCTACCTCATCAATAGATATACTCTCTCTATCTGAGGTAAACTCAAAATAGTCTCTAATAAACTTTTTATCTCTCTTATCGATAAGATTTTTTAACTTTTCAAAATCCTCTTTTTTACCTGTAAGAGATGCTTGATGTATGGCATGAACAGCT
>Ga0256914_1001493_pt1 | contig 20948 bp, 18 predicted proteins | sample HulkmetaG_FD_191571 | JGI IMG/M metagenome (GOLD analysis project Ga0256914, IMG submission 191571) | Hydrothermal chimney microbial communities from Main Endeavour vent field at the Juan de Fuca Ridge, Pacific Ocean - Hulk | ecosystem: Environmental > Aquatic > Marine > Hydrothermal vents ... | reverse complement strand
GTTCTTCGATATATGCTGGGCCGCCTGCTGCAGCCGCTCGATATTGGTTCGGGAATCGTTCACCGTACCCTCCAGAGACTCCACCGTCACGTTGACACTGCTGGACACGGTTTCAATCAAGCCAGCGATTTGATCGGTCGCTTCACTGGTCCGCTTGGCAAGCTCTCTGACCTCGTCAGCAACAACGGCAAACCCCCTGCCCTGCTCTCCAGCACGCGCAGCTTCGATAGCCGCATTGAGGGCCAACAAATTGGTTTGCTCAGATATCCCGCGGATGGTGTTGGTGATCTGGGTAATCTGGCCGGCCGCTTCGGCAAGCTTCTGCGTGACACCAACCGTCTGCTCCATGTCCCGCTGAAAACGCTGAAAATCCTCCACTGCCGAGACAATTTCGGTAGCCGAGGCGGTCGCCGTATCCGACGCACAGCGGCATTCATCGGCTGCTTCATCAAGGTGCTCTATCGCCTCGCTTGTGGCGGACAGGGCAATGCCGGATTCCTCTTTGATCTGTCGGACATTTTCGTGGATGTGATGGGTGGCGTCCTGGATCATTCCCGCTGCTTCGGTCAACTCATGGCTCTCCTTGGTCAGCATACCCGAGCTTGCCATGATGCCGCGGATGATCCCATGCAATTTGCCAACCATCTTGGATATGGCATTTACCGTGCGACCCATCTCATCCTTGCCCCCTGCTTCCAGGGTAATGGTTAGATCACCGCTTGCTACCGAGGCCATACTTTTTTCAATCATCACTAGCGGGCGCGTAATTCTTGCTGCCACAAACAGGCTGATCACCACGCCAATCACGATACTGGCCAGGACGAATGCCCCCAGCATAAGCACAATCCGTTTGCCCTGTGCTCTGCTCTGAGCCAAACCGGCCGCTAGCTTCTTCCTTTCCCCGTCAACAAGCTGCTGGGAAACCTCCTCCACCTCTGTAAGCAGGGATTCGGCCTCCTTTAGCTTGCCCAGCCCCGCTGCATCATTATTCTTTTTGCCGGCACGGATGATACTGAGTTGATATGGCTTCAACTTCTTGAGCAGATCTGCCAGACGCTTCACCTCCGGACTCTCTGGAAGCGCCTTCTGCAGATTATGAATGTTCTCATCCAGCTGGGACGAGGCCCGAATACTGGCGATAGCCGCCTTGCGGATATCCCGGCGCTCATCAGCAGCCAACAAGGTGCTGACCGCTGCATTCATCTCGACGATGGCTACTCGGGCCTGGGTTGCTGCGGTCACCCTGGCCTGGCTTTCAGCCACCGCCTTCTCAGTGGTCTTGCTTTGGTTATGGATAAACCCGGCACCTAACAGACCCACTCCAACAATACCGACAATCAGCAACCCGGCCAGAAAGAGGATCTTTGTGCGCAAGGATGAATTGTTGATATATTCGCCCAGACCAGTCGCCATGGATTTGCTCCATCAAAAGATACTTTCAATACTCCCCAGAATAGCGACCGATTGGGGAAAGCCTTTAGGGATAACTGTTTCAGCCAATTGTAAATAATTTGTCAATGAAAAATATAAGTGAAGTATTATATACTTACTATATTCCCGATTACAGACGAAAAAGATGTTCCATGCCCTTCGCTATCACATTGAACTGGTGTAAAAGAGACAGGAAATGACTTCTGGTCGGGATCTGTCTTTATCCTCCTCCATCTGTCCCATTCTGTTGATATAGATCAATGCATTAACTGGACAAATTTGGAAACATATAACCGCAATTGTTAGTGGGGATTTACTTAAGTTAAATTCTGATGAATCGAGGTCTGCCCATCGTTGTAGGATTGAAGCTGCTGCCGGACAGTCTTCATACCGATCTCCTGATCGCGATTGTTAACCACCTCATGCGAGGGCAAGAGGTGGAAGAGCAGCTGGATTACCTGGAAGGCAAACGCATCTGTCTTGCCATAAGCGATACTGGAAACCGGTTTTATATCAGGATTTCGGGCCGCCGGCTGGTTCGCAGCTCCAGACATGTCCCATGGGATGTTCGCATCAGCGGCAAATTGATCGACTTCTGGCGCTTGGCAAACCGTAGCGAGGATCCTGATACCCTTTTCTTCAATCGGGATCTAAAGCTGGAAGGAGATACCGATGCAGCGCTTTACATCAAGAATTTGCTGGATGCGTTAGAGTTTGATTTGGGCAGACATTTGGAAGAGGTAGTAGGCCCGAAATGGGCGCCCCATGTGCAAAGCCTCATTGAACGTATAGAGCGGAGTGCGCTAGTGGAGCGGGCGCAAAGACTGGTACAGACTTAAAAAAGCGTAATCGAAACAAATTGAAGTAAGAGATGAGATTATCCTGGTAAAAGGTTTTGCTCTCTCATACAAGTTTCCTGGCAGTTCTCCTGCTGTTGCGGCACATGGACGTGCTGCGTTTTTTTATGTGACAATTGAAGGCGCGCCCCTTACGCCTATGCCAGCCTTGCAGCCTCCTCGACAGCCGCCATTCCCGGTTCGCCAAACCAGTATCCATTGCAATAGGCCTCCCCGGTGATTTCGTCCAGCCTTTTCTGAGCCGCCTCTGGCGTTGTCTCCCCCTTCATGACCTCATGGAAGGCACTGATCACCTCTTCTGAGTGGCGGGAATGCGGGGAGATTCGGATCACATCCACCTTCAGTTCCTCAATCTTGGGCAGTTCGGTCAAAAGGTTACACATTCGACCAGACTGGGTCTGAATTCCATTGAGAGTCAAAAAATGCTCCCCTTCTTGGGTCCCCAATGGCAAACCATCGGGATAATCACCACAGCACAGCCGGCAATCATCCTTGGGCAGGTCACGATTACGGGCGGTAAAACAACGAGCAGAAAAGGCTAGAGGCATCCGCCCGTAAACAAACAGTTCAGTCTCCAGGCCAGCGGGACGTCTGTCCTGCATCTGCCCCAACGTCTTCCATGAAAGCTCAAGCGGCATCACCCAGCGTTGGGCGCCCAATCCAGCCAGCAGCTCCAGGGTTCCTTGATTGTAAGTATTGAGATGAGGCCCTGCGACAAAAGGGATCCCCGCTGCTGACGCCACGCTGACCGCGGCCATATCATTGGCCTCCACCGGGTAGGTACCATTGTCGACAATCCGGCGCATGGTGCGGAGTTCCGACTCCGACTCCATGAGCGTCAAGGTGGAGAGAAGCACCTCTTTCCCCGCCGCACTCAACCGCTCTGCTACCTTCAGCCAATCGGAGCGGGTGAGAAAACGGCGCTTGGAACAGACCGTTTCCCCGAGATAGACAATATCCACTGGCAGATCAGCCATCCGGGAATAGAAATCCATCACTTCATCTCGTGACCATAAATAGAGAATGGGTCCCAATGCAAGCTTCATAATGATTCAATCACCCAGATAACTCGGAGCCTATTGCCAAGCCCTATCCAAGGCACCCAAAGTATGGGTACTTCCCTCAGCAACCCGATCGAGCTGCGCGGTCCACGCAGCCTGCGGAGAATAACCCTCAGGATCAGCAAGACAGGCATCAAGGGCCCGGCGCATGACAGTTGTCACCTGACGGACATAGGCCGGACTACGCTGCCGTCCTTCTACTTTGAGGGCCTTGACACCCGCCTTGAGCAGCTCTGGCAAATGGTCCAACAGGCTAAGGCTGGTCGGTTCCTCAATGGCATAGTCCAACCGCCCGTTGACCTCGAACCGGCCCTTGCATAGTACGGGATAACCAGCGCTCTCGCCCGGCTTGTAAGAGTCGATAAGAACCCCGTTCAGACGGGAACGACGACCTTCCGCATCTTCCTCCCACCGCACCGCCTTCGCCGGAGAGCAAGCACCGCAAGTATTGGGAGACTCTCCTGTGACGTAAGAGGAGAGTGCGCAACGCCCCTCCACCATGACACAAAGGCTCCCAAATCCAAACACCTCGATCTCCACATCAGTATTCTTGATCAAGCGCCGTACCTGGGCGAAGGAGAGCACTCGTGGGAGAACCGCGCGCTGAATACCAAACTGATGCCGGTAGAAATTGATGGCCTCATAGCTAGTCGCTGATCCCTGTACTGAAAGATGAAGCCGTAGTTGAGGATAAGAAGTAGCGGCGTAACGCAATAGCCCAGGATCAGCCATAATCAACGCATCCACACCCAGCTTGGCGGCGCGGTCCACCGCCTGCGTCCAGTGTTCCCAACTGTCCGGCTGGGGAAAGGTATTAAGAGCCAACAACACCTTGACTCCCCGCTCATGAGCATACTGGATCCCCCTGGCCGCCCCACCTTCATCAAAGTTCAGCCCCGGGAAATTTCGTGCATTGGTGGCATCACGGAACCCCATGTAAACCGCATCAGCGCCACAATCCACCGCAGCCTTCAGGGCGGGTAGACTACCCGCCGGACAAACCAGCTCCACTCTCTTGTTGCTCTCTGCCGTCATTGGTTACCAACCTCTCTCTCTCTACCCGTTGCACCTTGCCGGGTTCCCCGCCGTGCCAGTTCATTTTCAATCCCATTGAGTACCCGCCATTTCCATGAGCACCAATCGGGAGCCAACAGCAGCGGCGGCTTGGCTGTCCCGGTAAGCCGGTGATAAACAACGCCCGGAGGGGTCATCTCCACCAGATCGGCCGCAAGGGTTATATATTCCCTGAGACGTAACGGAGTATACTCCCCGCGCCGCCACTCGGCTGCCAGTCTCGTACCTCTCACCACGTGCAACGGATGCAGCTTGAGCCCATCGACCCCTTCACCCAGCACCCGCTGCAGCGTAGTACGCACATGAAACGCCTCCTCTCCCGGCAACCCCGCAATAAGATGGGTGCAGACCGGCAACCCCCGCTCACGTGCCGCGCGTAGCGTTTGCCGATACTCTGCGAAGCCGTGGCCGCGGTTGACCCGTTTCAATGTCTCATTGAAGCTGGACTGCAGTCCAAGCTCAAGCCACACCTCGAAGCCGCGATCCTGATAACCAGCCAATAGATCCAGCACCGCTGGTGACACACAATCCGGCCGCGTCCCAATGGAAAGGCCAATAACGTCAGGCTCGGCCAACGCCGCATCATAACGGGCCCGCAGTGCTTCAATGCCGTCGTAGGTATTGGTATAGGCCTGGAAATAGGCCAAAAACCGGCGTGCTCCGGTTCGCTTCGCTATTACCTCCCGGCCTGCCGCAATCTGCTGATTTACCGGTACAGCAACCTGGCCATTTGGACTGAACGAACGGTTGTTGCAGAAACTGCATCCCCCTTTTCCAACCGTTCCATCCCGGTTAGGACAGGTAAAACCCGCATCGATGGCCACCTTGTGCACCCGTTCACCATAGCGAGCAAGAAGCATTTGCCCGAAGGTGTCCACGTAATCAGACAGCGCCATCAGCCGACCACGTCCAACACCCGGCGACGAAAGGAGACCCCCATTCCTTGCGCAAGACGACGACAAGCGGCGATATCCACCCCTGGAAGGCCATCAATGGCAGTCATCACCACCTCGGGTACATGTTCCTGGATTCGCCGTGAAAACTCCAACATGGCAAAGAAGGCCTCTCGATGACGGGGTCGGCAGTGTCGATTATAGGTCGATTCATCCTGGGCATTCATGGAAATAGAGACAGCATCCACTCGCCCGGCAAATTCCGGGGTTACGTCTCGCCCATGAACTAGATTTGCCAACCCATCCGTGTTGACCCTGATTCGCGTCCCGGCTCCATGAAGCTGCTCGGCGACCTCAAACAAAACCTCCAAACGGCGGGTTGGCTCTCCCAAGCCACAGAAGACTACCTCGCGATACCGCGCCGGGTCCCCTATAGCAGCGATGATCTCATCCACCGGAGGCTCGCGCCGCAACCGTAACTCATACTGCCTTACCTCCCAGCTCCCATTGAATTTGGGACAAAAGGCACACCGCAGGGTGCAACGACTGGTAATGTTCAGGTAGCAGTTTCCATGCAATTCATAAGCAATGGTAAGGGCTTCTGTCTGTGCCGGCTCCGCCATCTACCTCAACCTGTTAAAGGCGTACGATTCTATAGTGAAGCATCTTTTTTTCATTGATTTCGATCAGCCGTTGTCAAATAATGACATATCAACATTTGATAATCATTTGATATGAAAACCCATTCAGTCACCCGCATCTTCATCCCGTTCCTCATCATTCTGGGTGGTGCTGTGACGAGTGTCGCTCTGATCACGCTGCAACTCACCTCCGCTACGCTCCTTCCCGGCCTGCTCTTGTCGTTCATTATTTTGGTCGGGGGAGCCGGTCTGTTTTTCGTTATCCTCAAGAGGGCATTTCACTCTGCAACGCCCCCTGATAACCAAAAGCCAGCATGCGCCTCCCTCCCCCAAGGCCTGGAACAGCTCAAAGCCTCCTATACCGCTGCCATGTCCCACGAACTCCGTACCCAACTGAATGCCATCATCGGGTTCACGGGGGTCATTCTCCAAGGAGTGTCCGGGGAAACGATCAGCAGCCGTCAAAGGGACCAACTGGAACGGGTCCAAGATGCAGCAAAAAGGCTGCTATCCATGATTACAGATATTATCGATATCGCAAAAATCGATGCTGGCAGCGCCGGATTCTTCCCCTCAAGCTTCGATCTCAATGCGGCAATCGAAGAGAGCGTCATGCAAATGAGCGGAGACAATCAGCAACATTTCAGCAAGGTGTCGCTTGATGTTGATGTTCCACATCAACTATTAATACACACTGACAAGAAAAAACTGCAGCAATGCATTATCAACTTGCTTATCTGTGTTGTAGAATACACGGATACTAAAAATATTACCATTGCCGCCGACAAGAGTGGCGATCACCTGAACATCTTCATCACTGTTTCAAAACAAGATCAGGGGCAAAACTCGCTGGCTGACCTCATCCGTGCGCCAAAAACAAAAAAGAGAGAGGCCGCTCAAAAGGTCGAATGCAACAAAATACGGCTTTATCTGACCATGAAGATGATTACTGAGTTGCTAGGGGGGAGCATCTCTGTCGATACAGAATCCGGAAACAAAGCATCGTTGCAAATTGGTTTCGACGCAAACTCCGCTCCTGGATCGAGGCAACGGGAGGACCAAGGATAACCCTTTGCCTGAACCACGAACCCGGAACTCACACCAGAGCAGTATCATCGGGTGGCTCGCAACAACAAGGATCAGGGAACCACATTAATGAAAATATTGATTGTCGAGGATGACGAAAACTCCAGCCTGCTGCTAACCACAGCGCTGGAAGGGATGGGACACAAAGCGATCAGCGCGGAAAGCGGGGAGTCTGCGTTGCGTATGATGTACCGCTCGCCACCGGATCTGGTCATCTCCGATGTAATGATGCCGGGGATGGATGGGTTCGAACTCTGCCGAATTATCAAAACAGATCCCCAACTGAGCCACATCCCCCTGGTGTTCTATACTGCAACCTTTACTGAACCAGAAGATCGTGAGCTAGCTCTCACCTTGGGTGCATCTCGTTTTATCGTAAAACCAATCGATATCGGTGAATTTTTAGGTATCGTGACCACCATCCTTGAAGAACACAGAGAGAACCGTCTTCCCGTCCCTCGGCCTTCATCAACAGATTTCTCCAAGCTGGGAGAGATACATAAACAGCGCCTCACCCTGAAACTGGATGAGAAGGTTCGTCAACTGGAGCAAAAACAAAAAATGCTCCGCCTCAGCGAGGCGCGTTACCGTTCGCTGATCAACGACGTCTTGGACAACTCCAGTGTGGCCATCGTGATCCTGGACAAGACGTTCAACGTAGTCTGGACCAACCGCTCCTTTGAGCGCTTTTTTCACATCAGGCGGGAACAGGTCATCGGCAGGGATTTTCGCGATACAGTCAATACTTTGTTCACGGACATCTGTAACTTCAGATGTAAACTGCTATCCATTTACCAAGATAACCAACCCGGCAAGCGGATGATATGCCATTTGAAAGAAAGCAAGGGGAAGAGCGGGCGATGGCTCGAGTACCACAGTCAACCCATCCATACCGGCCTTTACCGGGGAGGAAGAGTAGAGCATTTCAGCGATGTCACAGAGATCAAGCAAGCGGAAGAACGACTGCGTATTTTGTCCCAGGCAGTGGAACAAAGCCCGGCATCTGTGATCATCACCGACACACAGGGCAACATCCGCTATGTCAATCCAAGATTCAGCCAGATTACCGGTTACAAGGCCAAGGAGGCAGTCCATCAGCATCTACTGGAAACCGTTGCCGGATATGCTCCAACCGACATCCGCGTCGAAATCCAGGCAACATTGGAACAGGGCAACGAATGGCGAGGAGAGCTTCCCAATCAACGGAAAAACGGGGAGGAATTTTGGGAATATGTCGCCATTTCCCCCATTCGGGACGAGGATGGAACCATTTCTCATTTCCTGGCCATTTGTGAAGATGTAACAGTACGCAAGGTATATGAAGAACGCCTTTTCAACCAGGCCAACTTCGACTCACTGACCCGCTTGCCCAACCGTGTACTGGCCTTCGACCGTCTCACCCAGGCCATTGCAAGGGCGCATCGCAACGGGCGTATCGTTGCGGTGATGTTTATCGACCTCGACAATTTCAAGAACGTCAACGATACACTTGGCCACGCTGCCGGTGATCAACTGCTTATCGAAGCGGCGAAGCGGTTACGAAATGCCACCAGGGAGGGAGATACCGTAGCCCGCCTGAGTGGAGACGAGTTTCTGGTCATCCTCCCGGATCTGGCCGCAGTACATGATTCAAAAGTGGTTGCACACAAGATCCTGGCAGGTTTTTCCGATCCTTTTCTGCTTGAGGGAAGGGAACTGTTCTTCACTGTCAGTATCGGCCTCTCCACCTACCCGGACGACAGCGACAACCCTCATACCCTCTTGCAACATGCCGACGCCGCCATGTATCGAGCAAAAGCAAGCGGAAGAAACACATACTGCTATTTCACTCCCGACATCAACCGGCAGGCAGTGCATCGTCTGGAACTGGAATCACATTTACGCCAGGCGCTAGAGCGGGGTGAGTTCATTATCCAGTATCAACCAATCATCGATGTCATCGAGCAACGAATGATTGGCGCTGAAGCCCTGCTCTCCTGGCATAACCCGGCTCTTGGCCAAGTCTCTCCAGAACAGTTCATCCCGGTGGCAGAAGAGACGGGGCTCATCGTTCCTCTTGGAGAATGGGTCATGGAGACCGCCTGCATCCAGGCAAAGACGTGGCAGGATCAGCTCCAGTCCCCTTTCCGCATCGCCATCAATGTCTCCTCACGACAGTTCCGGGAGAAAAACTTTGTTAAGATGGTCTCCCGGGTCCTGCAAAAAAGCCACCTCACCGCAAGCAATCTGGAGCTGGAGATCACGGAAAACCTGTTGCTCAAAGAGTCCGGGGAAGCATCGGAGATCCTCAATGAACTGAGCCAGATGGAGGTCTCCCTGGCCGTGGATGATTTTGGGACGGGCTACTCGGCTTTAAGTTATCTGAAACACTTTCCATTCAACTCCCTGAAGATCGACAGGACCTTCGTACGGGACATCACCACCGACAAAGAGGATGCTGCACTCACGCGGGCTATTATCGTTATGGCCCAAAGCCTTGGTTTGCGGGTCACCGGTGAAGGGGTGGAGACCCGGCAACAATTGAGCTTTTTGCATGACGAAGGATGCAACCAGGTACAAGGGTATTATTTCTGCAAACCAGTACCTGCGCGGAAGTTCAGCGAACTGCTCCGGAAACGGGATGCCATCGACTGGTTCTCCCGCAACGCAGCCAACCCCTCTGCCATACATTGAGAGGGAAATTTGAGGATTTACACAGGGGCTAACACCCCTCCTTAGCCATCATTATGTAACGCACCACCCGAGAAACCCACGCTGATTCCGAAACGAACCACCCAGGGATCACCATAAGGGGAATCATCTTCCTCGTAACTAAAGTTATAGAGGGCCGATAGATACATGGCCGTATTTGCTCCCAGTGGAGTACTCATTCCTCCGCCAGCTAGAAAACTGTGGTACTGGCGACGTCCGCTGAAAGAATTGCTGCGATATTCATGATCCAGATATTCGTAATCCCCCTCCAGATAAAATGTGGGAGCAATATGGTAACGGGCAAACAGGGAACCGCCATAGTCGTCACTGCTTCCCACACGATCGTCATTGCGGTAACGATAGAGAAGAGAGATCCCGACCGAGGTTCGCTCATCCAACCACATACCGACCATGGGTGACAGCTCCACGTAATCGACGGTACCAAAGCTGGCGCTGATTCCCCCACCATAGAATACGGTGCCATGAGAAGAAACCACCCCCACCCCAGCGCTGGACGAAAGCGGAAAAATTCCCAGGATTCCGGCCGACAGAACCACCGGCAAGACACCCGGAACAGTATGTCTTTCCATGTATGACTACCTCTTTTTCTTTACGAACCGCATCAGACGCCGCCGTTTTTCCTGTTGCCTGCGGGTTAAACGATTCCGGCGGCCGGCAAAGGGATTTTCCCCGCTCTTGAACTCAATTCGTAACGGCGTCCCTTCCAATCGCAACTGCTTGCGAAATAGATTACCAAGATAGCGACGATAACTGTCGGGCACTGCTCCGGTCTGGTTGCCGTGAATAACAATCACTGGTGGATTTTTCCCCCCCTGATGGGCGTAACGCAGCTTCACCCGCCGCCCTCGCACCAGTGGCGGCGGATGTGCCGCCACTGCATCCTCCAGCAGACGGGTAAGTCGAGGGGTCGGGATCTGTACCATGGCCGAACGGTAGGCCCGCTGTACCGACTCAAACAGGTCCCCCACGCCGGTACCATGCAGAGCCGAGATAAAATGAACACGGGCAAAATCCAGAAATGGAAGTTTCAAGTCCAATTCCCGACGCACTTTCTCTCTTTGCTCCGAGGACAGGTGATCCCATTTATTGACCGCAATGACAATGGCCCGGCCGGTTTCGACAATATAGCCCAGCAAATGGGCATCCTGTTCGCTGATCCCCTCCCGGGCATCCAGCACCATGATAACCACTTGCGCCGCATCAATGGCTTGCAAGGTCTTGATGATACTGAATTTCTCAACCGCCTCTCTTACCCGGCTACGGCGTCTTACCCCTGCAGTGTCGATAAAAACATAGCGCTGTCCTTCCCGTTCAAATGGGACAAACACCGCATCACGGGTGGTTCCTGGCATATCATAGACCACCACCCTCTCTTCCCCGAGAATCCGGTTCAACAAAGTGGATTTACCCACGTTGGGGCGTCCCACCAGTGCGATGCGAATTCCTTTTTCCTCGGCCTCATCGGCCTCTTGCACCGCTGGCTCCGACGGCAACACCTCATTGACGAGCTGTTTCACGCCCTGGCCATGAACCGCAGCGATCGCCAGGGGCTCGCCAAGACCCAAGGAGTGAAACTCTGCAACAGCAAGAGCGGGCTCCAACCCTTCTGCCTTGTTGACCACCAGGAACACCGGCTTGCCGACCTGACGAAGGCGTTTTGCGATATCCTCATCCGCCGGGGTAAGCCCGCTCCTCGCATCCACCAGAAAAAGCACCACACTGGCCTCCTGCACGGCTAGCCATGACTGGTGAGCCATTCGTTGGTCGATCCCCTCCGAATCACCACTCAACCCGCCAGTGTCGATTACGATGTAATCACGCCGTCCCAGTCGACCCTCTCCATATTTGCGATCGCGGGTCAGACCCGGTTGATCGGCTACCAACGCGTCACGGGATTCGGTCAAGCGATTGAATAGGGTTGATTTACCCACATTGGGACGGCCAACCAAGGCCAGGACAGGTTTCATTGCGGATTTCACTTGGGAAGAATACCACAAAACATCAGGCAGCCAGACCCCGGCTCCCGACTCAATGGTGAGGTGCCGCCTCGAGACAGCTCAATCGGCCACCATCATCATAAAGGTAAAGCCGTTCCCCATCGGATACAGGAGAAATACGAACGCCACCGGCCATCTTGAAACGAGCGAGGAAGTGACCGTCACCACGTGAGAGCCAGTGGATGAATCCTTCCCGATCTGCAACTACCACACTCTCCCCGTGGAGCACTGGTGCAGTCAGGACTCGGTGTTGCAAGGCATCCTGTTGCCAGAAAGGAGCGCCACTGGTGCGATCCAGAGACCAAACGCGATCCTGATCATCGGTCAGATAAAGAGCTTTCTCATCAGCAATCAGCCCGGTGGCAGATGACATAGGGCGACTCCAGAGCACCCGACCAGTCTGTAGATCAATAGCGGCCACCCGGCCCTGATAGCTCACCACATAGAGCACACTCCCAAGAATCAAGGGTGGCCCATCGATGTCAACCATCCGCTCTAGCTCCGAGCGTCCTCGCGGAACGGCTACGCTTTTTTCCCACAGCACTCGGCCATCTTGCAGCGCAAGCAGCGCCACCTTGCCACTGGCAAACCCGTCCACCACAATGTCTGACAGTATTATCGGAGAGCTGGTACCCCGCAAGGTAAGTGTGGGTACGGTTCGATCATAGACCCAGCGTTGCTTGCCGTCGCTAGCCGAAAGTGCAAACAGCTTACCATCTACTGTATGGGCTACCACCATCCCGCTGCCAATGGCGGGAGGAGCAAGGATCTCGCTGGAAAGCTGAGCACGCCAAAGTTCCTTGCCATCTTCAGCCGCCAGGGCAATAATCTGTCCCTCTCCGGTACCAAGCACCACTTTGCCCTCACCATACCCGGGGCCACTGGTCAGGGTTTCGACAAGCTCTACCTCCCAAAGCGTCCTGCCATCGTCGGTCCGAACTGCCGCCACGGTTCCTTTGTAATCATTGGCATAAAGTGTATCTCCAGCCAAATAGGGCCGGAGTCGCAGATCCTGTTCATCCACGCCGCGCCCAATCCGTGTACTCCACACCATCTTTATATCCAGCTCCGGCTCGAACTCGGTAAGTGGTGTCGGCGGCTCCACATTGCTGGAACTGCAGCCAACCAATGCCACAAGCCATACCACAACCATCATCTGCAGCAACCCGGAGATTCCGGAAACAGGGTATGGAACAAATCGCTTCATAACAGGCGTCCGAAGGCCAGATACCTCTCCACCTTTCGGTGATTCCTTTTCAGACTCAAGGAGTTACCTCAGGCTGTTCCAAGTCGGAGACCAATGCCAGATCATCCAGGCGCATCTGCAACAAACGTGAGTTTCTTCCCCCAAGGGTCAGCGCCCGTTCAAAGGCCGCTCGCGCCTTGGCACGCTCCCCTCGGGCAAGGTAGATGTCTCCTTTGATGACCTCTAGATCGGCCTGATTAGCAGTAGAGCCGGCCTTCTCAATAAGCGACCACGCTGAATCCAACTTACCATCGGCCAGCAGCACCCGGGCCAGCCGCATCCTGGCGATCTCCCGAACGGCATCCTGTTCCGCCCCTTCCATCACTTGGCGCAGCAATGCCGCGGCGGCAGCCAGGTCCCCTCGCTCAACCTTAAGCCTGGCCAGCACCAGTTTGGCAAGTGACGCATAGGGTGTACCGCTATACTGCGTGAACAACGTTCCGGCGAGCTGCTCGGCCTCTCCGGAGTTACCATTCTCCACCAGTTGGAGCAACTGCTCATATTGTTGGGATGCCGCCTCTGCCGTCCGGTTGCGGGCGTCAGTCCACAGGCGGGTACCCACCACTATGGCAAGTCCTACCACCAAGCCGGCGATCACAAACTTGCCGTTTTTACTCCACCACTCCCTGAGTCGCTCTAACTGCTCCTCTTCTGTATGATCCACGATTACCTCCGAAAACTATTCTGCAAATCGGAAACCAGCCACCCAGGATGCCAGCTCCTCCAGTGCCACCCGCTGTTGCTCCCCCCCGCCACGCAGGGGCTTGACCATGATACTGCCTTGCGCCACCTCGTCTTCCCCCAGAATCAATGCAAGCTCGGCTCCGCTCCTGTCCGCCCGCTTGAGCTGGCTCTTGAAACTGCCTCCTCCACAATTGAGCTGCAAACGCAACTCTGGCAATGCGGTTCGCAACTGCTCCGCCACCTTCAATCCGATCCGCTCGGCTGCGCCACCGACCGCCACCAGATAGATCTGCGGCCCTTCTTGTGGGATACGATCATTCCCCTCTTCCATCAGCAACGCCACCAGCCGCTCAACCCCCATCGCAAATCCCGCTGCCGGTGTCGATTTTCCTCCCAACTGACTCACCAAGGTATCGAAACGCCCACCGGCGCACACGGTCCCCTGCGCCCCCAATCGATCCGTCACCCATTCGAACACCGTTCGATTATAGTAATCCAGCCCCCGAACCAGCCGCGGATTGATCTGGTATCCGATTCCAGCTTCGTCCAGATAGACAAGCAGCTGTTCGAAATGCTCCCTGGATGCCTCATCGAGATGCTCGGAGAGCTTGGGTGCTCCCTCAATCAGCGGCTGCATCCGTGGATTCTTACTATCGAGAATTCTCAGCGGATTGCTGTGCAAGCGGCGACGGCTGTCCTCATCCAGCCGTTCACTGTAATGGCTGAAATAATCCACCAATAGTTCCCGGTAACGGGAGCGGGACTCCGCGCTGCCTAGGGAGTTAATCTGCAAGACGATTTCATCCGCCAATCCGATCTGCTCGAGGATTCGGGCGGAGAGCAGGATCAGCTCTGCATCAATATCCGGTCCCGCCATCCCAAAAGCCTCCACCCCTAACTGATGGAACTGTCGGTACCGTCCTTTTTGAGGACGCTCGTGACGGAACATCGGGCCCTGATACCAGAGGCGCTGGATCTGGTTATAAAGCAAGCCATGCTCGATCCCGGCACGCACACATCCGGCTGTTCCTTCGGGACGAAGGGTCAGGCTGTCACCATTGCGATCGATAAAGGTGTACATCTCCTTCTCGACGATATCGGTGACCTCACCGATGGAACGTTTGAACAGTTCCGTCTTTTCCAAAATAGGCAGCCGAATTTCACGATAGCCGTAACTGGCAAGGATCTTCCGCCATACCTGTTCCAGATACCGCCAGTAAGGTGTCTCCTCTGGAAGGACGTCGTTCATCCCGCGAACGGCCTGAATATTCCTGGACATCCGCAACACCCCTAGAGTTTTCCCTCTTCCTGATATCGCCGCCAGGGGGCAAAATCGGGATAGGATTGTTCGAGACGACGCCCATATTGCGCTGCAGCGGCCTCATTCCCCTTGGCCTTTTCGATACGGAAACCAAGCCAAAGGGTCTCCGCGACCGCCGGAGCAACTGCCTCATAACGCTGCAGATAGGCGCGTGCCGGCAAATACCGCTGTTTCTGGAAATTGATCTCGGCCAGCTTGAAGAGCGATTTCGGCAGACGCGGATTAAGTTTCAATGCTGCATGAAAATAGTTTTCTGCCTTGGTCTCCTCGCCAGCATCCAGTGCACAAAGCGCGGCATTTTCATAACTTTCGGCGCGTCCCGGGTAGAGGGGATCCCGCATCGCAATCTGAAACTGTTCCTCTGCTTCGGAAAAACGCTGCTGGGTACAGAGAAAAACACCGTAATTGTTACGCAGCGACGCATCACGCGGAGTAAGCTTCAAGGCTCTGGCAAAGTGTTTGTCCGCCAGATCAGTCTCCCCCAGGCGACTGTAGAGCTCAGCAATATAGTGGTGAGCCCGAGCCGAGTCGGGATCCTGTTTCAGGGCTTTCTTTAGCTTACGCAGCGCCTCGGCGTAGTTGCCCTTCCGGAGATATCCCAAACCCAACGCTGCATTGGCTTCCGCTGCCGTGGTTATCGCCGTGCCGGATGCGTCAGTCTCCTGCCGAGGCGCACTACCGCAGCTTGCCAGCAAAAGCAGCGCCAAGATCAACGAAGTCAGGAACATCGAGCGCATCAACTGGCCTCCCGAATCGGGATGGCATTGCTCCGCCGTGTTCGATCCCGCACCCGTCCCACCAACTGACCGCAGGCCGCGTCGATATCGCCTCCTCTGGTACGCCGCACGATGGTCACGATACCTCGTTCCTGTAGAATCGAGGCGAACCGCTCGATTGCTTCCGGAGAAGAGCGGGCATAACGGCTACCGGGAAATGGATTGAACGGGATCAGGTTCACCTTGGAGCGGATCCCGCTGAGCAGCCGGGCCAGTTGTGCTGCTTGTTCCTCACTGTCGTTGACTCCCTTCAGCATTACATATTCGAAGGTCACTGCCCGTTTGGCTTCCCCAGCAATATAGGCGCGGCACGCGTCAAGCAACTGAGCAATGGGATATTTCTTGTTGATCGGCACCAATTCGTTGCGCAAGGAGTCATCAGGTGCGTGAAGCGAGACCGCCAGACTGGCGTCGCTCATCTTTTTGAGACGTCTCAGCGCCGGAACCACTCCGGCAGTACTGATGGTCACCCTCCGCTTGGAAAGACCATAGGCCAGATCGTCCATCATCAGATCCATAGCGGCAACCACGTTGTCAAAGTTGAGCAATGGCTCACCCATCCCCATCAACACCACATTGGAGATAACCCGCTCTCCCTTGGGATCCCGCCCCAACTCCCGATTGGCCAACCAAAGTTGACCGATGATCTCGGACGCATTCAAATTCCGATTGAAACCTTGCCGGGCGGTAGAGCAGAAGGTGCAATCCAGCGCACACCCTGCCTGACTAGAAATACAGAGGGTGCCTCTCCCTTTTTCCGGGATAAACACCATCTCGATGCTGTTGTCGCCGTCCACCTTCAGCAGCCACTTGCAGGTGCCGTCTCGGGAACGTTGTTGTGAAATAACCTCGGGTCCGCGGACTTCCGCTATTTCCTGCAACCGCTCGCGAAGCGCCTTGCTTATATTGGTCATGGCGGAAAAATCGGCTACGCCGAATTGATGGATCCACTTCAACACCTGGGCTGCGCGAAAAGGCTTCTCGCCTAGCTCGGAAAAAAACCTTTCCAGCCCGTCCCGGGACATCCCCAACAGATTGACCTTTTTCCCCTGCCTGGAAACCATCACTATTTCGGATTACGGCTTACCGAGTGCGTGGACAGATCTCTTCCGGTTTGAAAAAGAAATCGATCTCGACAGCTGCGGTTTCCGGGGCATCCGAACCATGTACCGCATTCTCATCGATGGATTCTGCAAAATCGGCCCGAATAGTCCCCGGTGCCGCTTCGGCCGGATTGGTCGCCCCCATCACCTCGCGATTCCTGGCAATTGCGTTCTCACCCTCGAGAACCTGCACCATCACCGGACCAGAGGTCATGAAATCGACCAGGTCCCTGAAAAAAGGACGCTCCTTGTGAACCGCATAAAACGCCTCGGCTTGCTCCCTGGTCAGGTGTACCATCTTGGCGGCGACGATTTTCAGACCAGCCTTCTCAAACCGGCTGTATATCTCGCCAATAACATTCTTGGCGACGGCATCGGGCTTGATGATGGATATAGTACGTTCAACTGCCATGGTTACTCCGTTGTCCAATCTCGAAAATAGATAAACGCCTGATTATACGCAGCCCAGCCAGTGCGCGCCAGCTCACTTTATCCTTTCGACTCAAGCCACAGCCTGGCCTTTCCGAAGGCGGCGCTGAATGAGGCATACCCATATACCCACCACTGACAGCAGAGCCGACCCCAGGGCACCCCCACCACTGCCATCCACCGTGCCGCCATCAACATCCGCTTTTCCTTCATTACCTGGCGCAGCAGCAAAACTCACCAACTGCGCAGAACCAGCATCCGGGCGTCCATCGACGCCAGCAGAATAGGCCCCTGCGAGTAGATAATCGGAAGTCAGCGCCACAGAGCTGCCAAAGCGATCGCCCGCCACCCCTTCGGGTGAGAACAATTTATCCTGAAACTTCCACCCCGTGAAAATCCGCTGATACATATAGACCGCCCCGGCTTTCTCCCCGTGCTCATCGTCCAGCAATGCCCCGACAGCCAACCTGTCCCCCGTTGCATCTAGAGCATAACCAAAACCCTGATCAGGATGACCATCACTGGGTACGATCTTGGTCCCGTTCCACTCAGGGCCCGAAAAGAGATAGATCGCCCCTGCACCACTCCCCTTGCTATCTTCCATATCCGCACCCACGACTGCCCAAGTCCCGGCCAGTGCGACCGAAATGCCAAACCGTTCTCCGGGCTTGCCGTCATGAACTTCCAAGAGCTCGTCCTCGTTCGAATCGGTCCAGCCACTGGCAGGTCTCCTGAACAAATAGGCCGCGCCACGCCCCTCCCCTTTCCCATAGGCACCGACCAGCAGAAATTCGCCTACCTTGTCGAGCGCATATCCGAACAGGTCACCATTCCGACCATCAGAAGCAGTCAATTTAGCCCTTTGAGTCCATACGGTCTCTGCGCCCTCAAACAGGTAAACGGCTCCCTCGAAATTCCCTTTCTCCGGTCCGGGGGCCCCTACCGCCAACATGTTTCTGTCAAAGGAGAGTGCCGCGCCAAAGGTGTGCTCCATCGCTCCATCGTTTGGCAACAAAATGGTCGTCTGAGTCATGTCGTGCCATCCTTCGTCTGGCTCAACGAACAGATAGACTGTACCTGCATCCGTGCCCTGCTCGTTGTCATCCTTGGGAGCCCCAATGGCAACTACGCCGTCACCAATCGCTACCGAGGTCCCGAAAAAATCGGTTTCTTCACCCGCAGCAGCACTCAGTCTGGCTTTGAGTTGCCATCCCGAACCGGAATGCTCGAATAGGTAGGCGGCACCCCGACCTTGGGCCTCTCCAGGAGCCCCTATCACAGCCAGTTCACCCTTAATGGCCACCGCTTGGCCGAAAGCGGCGCCACCGCTGCTACTTTCAGGCAACAGCTTTTCCATCGAGCCGAAGCTGGCCGCACGACTACTATCGGGAAGCGGGATGAAAAAGGAAATGGCCAATGACGACATAAGGAAACAAACGACTCTGAAAGCTTTGCTCACTTTGCTTTCTCCGTGAAATCAGAAGAGATGGATAACGTCAAAATCGACGTCATTGACGCTCGGACGAATCGGCTTTTTGGAAAGACGCTATCCCAAACCGTTCGATTACTGCATATTGCTTATTTTCGAAACATGCGACTAGAAGACGACCGCCTCGCAACCGCGGTTCCTTCAATGGGTGACTATCTTGCCCAAAACCCGAACCTCAACGGGATAGTTATCCAGCGCATCGGGAATCGCAGATATAGTCTCCTTCTTTTCCTTCTCCACCCCTACAACGATGACGGATTCCCCTTTTTTGTTCTTCCCAATCCCCACCGATACCACCCCGGGGATGGCCATCAGCTCCGCTTCGTGCTGTGCCTTTACCTGCTGAATCGAGCTCTCCATTTCACATGCCCCCGTCATCACACCCGTTGCCAATGCCAGGGCTGTCAACAGGAACCGGAAGACCTTTCTCATAGCGTGACATTCAATGCGGAAAACACATTCTCTATCCGATTGATGATGGTACTGTTATCGCTACCGGCAAACAGCAGCCCCACCAGGCGATCAGAATCATCAAGCACTGCAGAACCGCTATCTCCACCCTGACTCATCGCCCCTGCCATCAACTGATCGGTAAACAGAGCCACTCGGCCACCCCCATACTGGACCTTTACAGTGACATCGATCTGTTGAATCTCTCCCTGGGTGAAGCCCGTAGTTCGCCCACATTTCTTGATCGCCATACCCAAAACACCTTGCCCGACGCCTTGTATCGGGCCGATATGAAGGATCTCCCGGCTCAAATCCTCGTCCTGGAGAGGCCGGGCAATCGCCGCATCCACCTTGTTTGCCTTTGCTTGGGCCCTCACCGCCTGGAGCCGGGTATCGCTACCAGCCCATTCCGCCAGTTTGTTTAGAAAACCCACCAGATTACCAGCGATTCCACAACCGCTCGGCGCACCCTCAAATTCGATGGGCATGAAATCGGAGAGTACTGCAATCCGATCATCCGGCAATTGCCCTCCATCGTACGGGCCCGGTTGCAAAACAGGGTCACCAATGCTGGCAGCATTACTGTTGGCAAGCACATGATTGTTGGAAAGGATATAGGGTTGCCCGTCCCGATATACGACGCAGCCGAGCGTCCCAGCGGTAATGTCACGGTGACCGATACTCACCCCTCCAGGTGCTGGGCGAAAACGATCCGTGGTGGATTGTAATGCCCGGATAGGGCCCGTCTCCACCACATCGGTGGGAAGACCGTCTATCTCCGGCGGGACCCGATCTATCTGTTTGAGTTCCGACAAGGCAAGCTTTCTCTCCACCGAGCAGACCACACAAAGTGTATCGGTCCGTTTTCCTGCAGTGAATTTGTATCCAACGCCGGTTGCCACCACATTGGGTTTCTGCAGCAATACCTTCCCATTGGCATGAGCGACGGCACGTGCACTCTCGAGGGTGTGGGTCATACAGCCTCCTTGTGAGTCCTCGCCTTCTATAACGTTATAGAATGGGACCTAAATCGAAGATATCAAGTTCTTGCAAAAGCCATGCTATGCTATCTTCTACCAAGGAAACGGGACGTCCTTCACGTTTTGGGCTACTGGCTGGAAGAACCCTCTGCCTCTGGCGGAAACCAGCCGACAGATCGGTGCCCTTTTTCATCATTCCTCACCCGCAAACCAACAAAATCATACAATGCTCTGTCCGCTAGATGAGACGGAACCACATTTTGCATCGCTCGGAAGATTTTCTCTAACCGCCCCGGTGCTTCCCTCTCCCAAGCACGCAGCATCTGCTTGATGGCCTGGCGTTGCGAGTTCTCCTGCGAGCCGCACAAGGTGCAAGGGATGATGGGAAACTCACGAGCTGCCGCGTAAGCCTCGATGTCTCGCTCACTGCAGTAGGCCAGAGGACGAATCACGATATGATGGCCATCGTCGGTGCGCAATTTGGGAGGCATTCCTTTTAGACGACTGCCATGAAACATGTTGAGGAACAGCGTTTCAATCATGTCATCCCGATGGTGGCCGAGTGCAATCTTGGTCATTCCATTCTGTTCCGCGAAAGTGTAGAGAGAACCTCGGCGCAACCGTGAACAGAGACTGCACATGGTCTTTCCCTCGGGGACGATGCGCTTTACAACACTATATGTGTCCTGCTCGATGACATGGAAAGGAACCCCCAGCT
>Ga0256914_1001492_pt1 | contig 20952 bp, 19 predicted proteins | sample HulkmetaG_FD_191571 | JGI IMG/M metagenome (GOLD analysis project Ga0256914, IMG submission 191571) | Hydrothermal chimney microbial communities from Main Endeavour vent field at the Juan de Fuca Ridge, Pacific Ocean - Hulk | ecosystem: Environmental > Aquatic > Marine > Hydrothermal vents ... | reverse complement strand
AAATTCTGGTGACTATGGCGACGGGGAAACACCTCTTCCCATTCCGAACAGAGAAGTTAAGCCCGTCCGCGCTGATGGTACTGCCCGCCTCGGCGAGTGGGAGAGTAAGTCGTCACCAGAATTTTTTGTTTTAGCCCCTTTGCGGGGCTTTTTTATTTTCCGCCATAAAAAAAGCCTCCTTACGGAGGCTTTTAAATTTTACGCATCAGTGTCTATTCTATTTTAATGCATCGCGATGCTTGTCAAACCATTCTACCGTCCGTTTCAAACCCTCTTTTACCGGAACTAACACTTTGTAGCCCAGATATTCTTTGGCTGCCGAAATATCTGCCAGAGAATGTTTGATGTCTCCGGGGCGCGGATCACCATGTTTTGGCTCGACCGTCGCGCCGGTCAGTTTGCGCAATTCTTCGGCCAATTCATTTAGGGTTATCCGCTCGCCGCAGGCAATGTTAAAAACATGCCCCGGTGCTTTCGGTGCCTTACACGCCAGTAAATTTGCCTGAATTACATTATCAATATAAGTGAAATCACGACTTTGTTCTCCGTCGCCGTAAATAACGGGGGATTCATTTTTGAAAAATGCTTTGATAAATTTCGGGATTACAGCCGAGTAATACGAGTTCGGGTCTTGCCGACGGCCAAAAATGTTAAAATAGCGCAATGCCACCGTTTCCAGACCATATACCTTGTAAAAAACGGAGCAGTACTGTTCCGCGGCTAATTTGTTGACCGCATAGGGTGAAAGGGGATTGGGTTTCATGGTCTCTACTTTGGGCAACGTAGGCGTGTCTCCATAGGCCGAAGACGAGGCCGCGTACACCACTCGCTTCACACCGTTTTCTTTGGCCGCGTAAAGAACATTTAATGTTCCGTTCAAATTTACATCGTTACTTTCCAGTGGCGTTTGAATCGAGCGTGGCACCGAAGGTAAAGCCGCCTGATGCAAAATGTAATCGACGCCTTTGGTCACTTCCAAAACGGTGTTCAGATAACGCACATCGCCGGTAATGACTTCCACTTTATCCAATAAATGCTGAATATTTTCAATGCGGCCGGTCGAAAAATTGTCTAAAATTTTGACGGTCGCCCCCTGATTAACCAGCGCCTCGGCCAGATTTGAACCAATGAATCCCGCTCCGCCGGTGATTAAATAAACTTCGCTCATAGTCGTATTTTCCTCCAGATGGTTTAAGTCCCGATTAGACAGAAATCGGACGTTTTTTTGAAAACTAAATCTAATAATTTAAACGAATGAAAAAAAGAATGATCAATTGCCGAAAAGTTCTTTTTCGGTTAATTCCACCAGAATGTGCCCGATGGCGATGTGCGCCTCTTGAATGTATTGGGTATTTACGGAAGGTACGATGATGGAAAGCCCGGCAATATCTTTACAGCGCCCCCCATCATTCCCCAATAAGGCAATTGTGTGCATTCCCATTTCTTTTGCCTTGATTAAGGCGCGAATGATGTTGCCGGAATTCCCACTGGTCGTAATGCCGATCAGCACATCGTTTTTATTGCCCAGCGCCTCGACCTGACGGGCAAAAACCTGTTCGTAGCCCAAATCGTTACTGCCGGCGGTGAGAACGGATGTGTCGGTAGTCAGGGCAATGGCCGGGAGTGCCGGACGCTCGAAATCGTGGCTTAAGCGAATGACAAATTCCGCGGCCAAATGTTGTGCATCGGCTGCGCTGCCTCCGTTACCGCAAAACAATATTTTACCTCCCTGATCCAGTACCGAACTCAACATAAGCACAGCTTGTTCGATTTGGGAGCGGCAATGCCTGTTAACCAGCTGTTTGACACGGGCACTCTCTTCCAGATGCAAAGAAATAGCTTCGGAAATATTCACGAACGGTTCCCTTTCTGATGGATGGCCGAGGCAAAGGCCTTGATAAAGTTCAAATCGTTTTGGGTCTCCAGAATATTACCGGTCACCACAAAGGAAGCTCCTGCCGCTACCTTTTCGTAAGCTTCTTCCGGGGTTCGAATGCCACCTCCCACGATTAAGGGAATGTCAATAACGGAGGCAATGGCTTTAATCAGTGGAACGGGAACAGAAAATTTGGCGCCGCTTCCCCCCTCCAGATAGACCAGCTTAAAACCAAAGTACTGAGCGGTTAGGGCGTGGGCTACGGCAATTTCCGGCTTGTGCCGGGGTAATGGACGGGTTCCGCTCATGAATTCGGCAGAGGTGACCTCCCCCGATTCGATGAGTAAATAGGCGGTGGAAATCGGTTCCAATTGTAAACGGTGGATTATCGGCGAGGCCTGCACCTGTGTCCCAACCAGGTGATCGGCATTGCGTCCGCTGAGCAAAGAGAGAAATAAGATGGCGTCAGCGTGGCGTGACAGTTGATGCACCCCGCCCGGAAAGATAATGACGGGCTTATCTTCGGAATATTTTTTAAACGTTGCGATGTACGAATCGAAATCGGGGGTGAGCAACAGGCTGCCCCCAACCAAAAAAGCATCTACCCCACCCAACTGGGCCTTCTCGATTACCTGAGGCAGACGGGATTCGGGGGTCTTATCCGGATCTATTAAAATAAAAAAACCGGCGCCTGAATTTTCTTTAACTTGCAAAAGTTTCTGAAAAACCGACATAAAGTCCTTTGCGGTAAGTCTATCGGAAATAAATCCTTTATTAAAATTCAGGTCGAAAATACTAAATTGGCTCAAGAAAATCAAGCCAGAGCAAACAATGATAAAACAGCTGCATGGTTCGGAATCTTGATCGCTCAGGACGAGGCGGGAAGGTAAAATCGCGCTTTGGCCAATTCAAGGCTTGTCCGGATTGTGCATGACCGGGAAGAAAGTCTGCCGTCCAATGCCGGGGAAGCCTGTCCACTCATCCGAAGAATTGAATCTAAAAAAAGAAAAGATTCGAAAGCGCGAGGATGCTATTTTCAGAGGAAATAAAATATTAGGTGATGAATTAATTGTTACAACCACGATTAATTTGTAAATTTGGAAAACAAAACAAGCCTTAAAAAACAAAGAGGTGCCTATGTTAGGTGCAAAAATAAGAAAACCGGCCGTGGCCGGGATGTTTTATTCGGCCAATCCGGAAACGCTGGAACGCGAAGTTGCTGTCTTTCTGGAAAGTGCCCAACCCGAGCGAGATGCCGCAGAAATATATGGGCTGGTTGCGCCTCATGCCGGATACATGTATTCCGGTGGGGTGGCGGCCCGCGCCTATCGGCAAATTATGGATCGCGAATATGATGTGGTGGTGGTTATTTCGCCCAGTCACCATGTTTATTTCGAAAAAAATTCGGTTTACAACGGCGATTATTACGAAACGCCTCTGGGATTGGTACCCGTAGAAAAAGATTTGGCTCTGGCGCTGGCCGATGCCGATCCGCAAATCATCTATTCTTCCATTGGTCATGAGGGCCAGGAGCATGCTCTGGAAGTGCAGTTGCCGTTTTTGCAGCATGTGCTGGATCGCTTTAAGCTGATTCCGATAGTCATGGGCGATCAAAATTGGGAAAATATCATGGCGCTGGCCGAAGCATTGCCCAAAGTGCTGGAAGGGCAAAAAGCGTTAATAGTGGCGAGTTCCGACCTGTCTCATTACCATCCCTACGATGTGGCCCAACAATTGGATGCCGTTGTGGTGGAACACATCAATAATTTTGACGAGGATGGCTTGTACCGGGATTTGGCCAGTGGGGTGTGTGAAATGTGCGGCGGCGGCCCCGTTATTGCCATGATGAAGGCATGCCGCGCACTGGGTGCGAATAAATCCAAGGTAATTTTGTATCGTAATTCGGGCGATGTAACCGCCGAGCGCTCACAAGTGGTAGGCTATTTGGCGGCCATGCTGTATCGATGACAGGTAGGCGGTGAAACTTTTGTGCCCGTTTGCTCGTTAGTTGAGAACCTTTGGGAAAAATAGTTGGAGGATGTATGAAGAAAGGCTGTTTAGTCGGATTATTGGTTGGCCTGGGGCTGCTTGTTATTATCGGTTTATCGTTGTTTGTAACGGTTAAGAATTATTACAACCAGTTTATTACGCTGGAAGAAAATGTGAATCAGGCCTGGGCTCAGGTGGAAAATGTGTACCAGCGGCGTGCCGACTTAATTCCGAATTTAGTGGAAGTGGTGAAGGGCTACGCCAAACACGAAAAAGAAACCTTGCAGGCGGTAATAGAAGCGCGCTCCAAAGTGGGCGGACAGGTTAAAGTAGGTGCCGATGTTTTAAACGACCCGCAGGCCTTTGCCCGCTTCCAGCAGGCCCAGGATGCGCTTTCCAGTGCGTTACAGCGCCTGATGGTGGTGGTGGAACGCTATCCCGAGTTAAAAGCGGATCAGCGTTTTGCCGATTTGCAGGCACAATTGGAAGGCACCGAAAACCGCATTGCCGTGGAACGCCGCCGTTTTAACGAAGCGGTGCAGGCGTACAATACCGCCATCCGTCGTTTCCCGGCAAATATTATTGCCAATATCTTCGGCTTTAAAGAAAAGGCCTATTTTAAGGCCCAGCCGGGCAGCGAACAGGTACCGAAAGTTAAGTTTTAATCGGAGCCCCGCTCCGGAATTCCTGAACATTGCAGAAAAGAAGGATCATGAGACGATTACCACACATTTTACTTTTAATTGTATTTCTTTTAGCCGTTTTGGGGGCTGCGCAGCAATTGCCCGAAAAGCCCGAGGCCTGGGTTTCGGATTACGCCGGGGTGCTCACGGCCGAGCAAAAGGCTCAGCTAAATGCGCTATTGGATGATCTGGAAAAAAGAACATCCAACCAAATTTTTATTGCCATTTTTAGACGTCTGCCGGAAAATTCCTATCTGGAAGATTTTACCAATCGCCTGTTCGAAAAGTGGCGTCCGGGTCTGCCGGACAAAGACAATGGGATTTTGATCACCATTTTTACCGAAGATCACAAGGCACGTATTGAAGTAGGCTATGGGCTGGAAGATGTGGTAACCGATGCGCAGGCACGGCATGTGTTGTACCAATACATGATTCCTTATTTTAAAAAAGGCGATTATTTTAGCGGTCTGGTGCAGGGCTTAAAAGTGCTTATTCCGGCGGTGGAAGGGAAGTACCAGATTCCCGTTAAAAATACGAAAACCGCAAAGAAAAAAGACGATGCTTCGGGCTGGCTGGCTGCCATCATCGCTTTTATTATTTTAAGCGGGATTTTTCGTCGGCGTAAATATACCGGCATCGGTACCCGGCGTCGCAGCACGTGGATGGGACCATTCTTTTTCGGCGGTTTTGGCGGCGGTGGTAGCAGCGGAGGTGATTTCGGAGGCTTCGGCGGCGGAGGCTTTGGAGGCGGATTCGGCGGCCTCTCCGGTGGGGGCGGAGCCAGTGGCAGCTGGTAAACAGGCGAACGCAAACAGGCAACAGAGCGAAATTAAAAACACAAGGAGCCGAAATGAATCCGGCAAAGTTTTTTACCGAAGAGGAAAAAGAGCGGATTGTACAGGCCATTAAAGAAGCGGAAAAGGAAACCAGCGGCGAAATTCGCTTGCACATCGAATCCAGGTGCAAAGGCGATCCCCTGCAACGGGCCATGAAAGTATTTGCCAGGTTAAAAATGCACAAAACCGCGTTGCGTAACGGGGTTATTATTTATTTGGCTATTGACGACCGGAAATTTGCTATTTACGGAGATAAGGGCATTAATGAAAAAGTGCCCGAAAATTTTTGGGAAGATGTAAAAGAAGTTTTAGCACAGCATTTCAAACAAAATAAACATGTCGATGGGCTGGTTAAGGGCATTCACATGATCGGTGAAAAACTGAAAGAATTTTTCCCACACCAGGCCGATGACGTCAACGAACTCTCGGATGACATCTCCATCGGTTCGTAATTGAACAGGGCCGCCTTTTTGGTGCGATTGCCTGCATTATTCGCGAATCACAAACGGATCGCTGGCCCGGTCTTCTTTCTCCAGAAATTCCAGGTTCTTTTTGTCTTTAAGCCACAGCAACAGCCGGTATTGCCCGTTGTGATCGCCTTTAATAAGCGAAAGTAACGGGATGGTGACGGTGTGCTTAAAGGTGCTCCCGGCCGGAATGGAAAAAGGCTCGACGGTTTCTCCCATGCAATCGGTTGTGAGGACTTTGTTCCATTTTCCGTTAATTAATTTTTGGAAATCAAAACCCGGCTCACTTCCGCAGGGCTCCAAAATCAAATCCATGTCGGTATGGTTGTTTATGGTCAGGGTGGCAACATCTCCCGGTTTGTAGATGCCCTTATCCATCACGATGGAAAGATTGGTAAAAGGAATGACCTTTATTTCCGTCGGCTCTTTTTTACAGGCGGTTGAGCTTAAAGAAAGAGACAGCGCAATAAGAACGAGAAGGGTACGATAACGCATAAGTTTCTCCGCGGTTTGGATTTTTCTACAAATTATCAAAAGATTCTGAACGGGACAAGTTAAATTTAGCGCACCTTCATCGCTGCGGGGACACCTGTAACTTTAAGACAACTTCCCAATCCAATTCAATAATTATTCCGGGAACACGCAATTTTTGGGAAAGCTATTTAGTTTTGTATGGTAAACAAAGAATAAAAGAAAGGAAAATAGAAACGTGAGCTATTACGAATGGATCGGGTACACAGGGTCGGTTTTGGTAGCCATTTCGCTGATGATGAAAAACATCTACCATTTACGGCGCATTAACTTTATCGGGGCGGCTACCTTTGCTTTTTACGGCTATTTGGTCTCGGCGTACCCCGTAGTGCTGCTGAATGGTTTTATCGCCCTGGTCGATTTGTATTACCTTGTTCGCATGAATAAGGAAAAAGAGAGTTTCAGCCTGATGCCGGTGCTGGACGAATCGCATCCGTTTTTGACCAAATTTCTGGACTACTACCGCAACGATATTAAAAAGTATTTTCCGGAATTTGATCCCACCGCTCTAAAGGGGCTTAAATGCTTTTTCATTTTGCGCAATATGATGCCGGTGGGCATTTTTATTTACGAACGCACGCCGCAGGATGAAATTTTAATCAAACTGGATTACGCCATTCCCGATTACCGTGATCACAAGAACGGTAAGTTTCTGATTTACGCCCAATCCAAATTTTTACTGGAACGAGGCGTGAAAAAAATGATAGCCGTTAGCCACGTGCGTGCCCATCAAAAATATTTGGAAAAAATTGGCTTTAAGCGTGTTTCCGAAAATCAATTCGAGCTGGAAATCGCACCCCACCGTTCGTGAAAAGTTTTCGGTCTGGCATTGCCGTTTGTGTATTAGGTTTGCAACATTCGGGCAAAATCATTAACCTTTAACGAATGAAAAATGTATCGGATACCATGCGTCGTTATGTGTTGATCGGACTTCTCGGAGTGGCCATTCTGGCGGGGGGCGTTGGTGCGGCGGACGTGCTCGTTATCGAACGGCCCCAGGCGTTGAACGTGCTGGATGCCTACCAACGAACGGTGCCGAATTCCCTGAAAAGAGAATGGCCCGCTTTCAGTGCGTTTGTGCTGGGGGCGGTTCAGCTATTGCCCGATCAGGTTACCAGAGTGCGTCGGGCCCGGCTGGCCGGAAAGTTTTATTTCCTTCTTGTTGATCCGCAGGGAAATCCTGTTTTCGAAAGCGATGCAGGGTTTGCTAAAACTTACAGACATGCCATTCTTTTAAACGATACGGTGTCGGTCGAAGCCGCACACATTCCTTTACTCCATCCGCAAAACAAACAAACCCTCCTGCTTTTATCCCGGGGCCAACAACTAATTCGCATCTTTAAAGACGGGGCGTGGTATTACGTGCGCACGCTGGGCGAAAGGCCGAGGTACGGCTGGTGTGCGGCCCGTTATCGTCGTTTTTTTCGGCGTGTGGATCGCCAGACACTACAAGAACAAAATGTCCGGCAGAATTTTTTGCAACAGTTACGTTATTTCGTGAACAAGAAAAATGCGGCGTATGCCCTACTTTTTCACTTTTACCGGAAGGAATTGCCCCGAAAGGTCGGAGGTCCCGTGCCGCAATGGCAGGTACAAACAAAGCAGGGAGACATTTATTTACGGTTCAACCGCCCCAAAGATTTGCAACGCTGGCCGAAAAGCACTGAGCTCTTTTGGCGGGAGCTGCAGACCCTGTGTGACCGATTTAAGTTCGATGTTCGCGCAGAACAGGCGGGCGTGTGGAAGGTGGTTCGCCGATGAGCAGGCAAAACCTTTTACGGGAACATCTGGGCAGCGTGGTATTTGTATCGCTTGTCATGCTCTTCTTGTTTTTTACTCAGCGTCCTGCCCATCGGGTGGCTCAAGGCAGCTTTCCCGACGAAGTGCGTATTTTGGCGGAGATGAATGCGGATGCCCAGGATCCTTTCCAAAACCGGCTTTTTGACGATTTCGCCCACACTCTGGCCGGTAAAGACAGCAGCAAATTTTTGCGAGTTTGGCAGCAGCTTAAAAAGTTTAATCGGGCCCAAATGCAGGTGTCGGAACGGGAGCTCCGGCAAAAGATGGCCAATCGCCGTTCCTTTGCGGAACTGCTGATCATGTACCTGAATTTTATTCTGATTTATTTAATCGTGATGGCCGTTACCTACTACGGGGTGCAAACGCTGGGCATCTATTTTTTCGTGCGCAAAAAACAGGGACATCCGTTACCCGTGGTGGCTTTGCTGCAGGCGTTGCGTCGGGTAACAGAAGATTCGACGTGGGTAAATATTCGCCGCCTGTTGCGTCTCGCTTTCCAATATTTTGCGGCGTTTTTAGGCTATTTGATTTTGTTCTCTCCGGCGTACGTTATTGCCTATTCCATTAAATCCGATTTCAACACCGAATCGGTACTATTCATGATTTTGCTGGGAGTTATTTCCAACGCCGTACTCATTACCTACGCCAATAAATTTTATCACTTGTTGTTAAACGAGAGCCGCAAGGGATATGTGCGTACGGCCATTGTCAAAAATTTGGAAAGCAGCTATCGCCTGAGAGGCGGCACTTTGCGCTGGAGGCAGCTTTTAGCATTACGCAAAAATTTTGACGGCCATGTTCTGCAACACATTTTTATGAATGCACGCTACCAGTATTTGGCGACTTTTAAGGAACAGGCGGCGTTTTTAATTACCGGATTGATTATCATTGAAATGGCCTTAAACATTCACGAACATTTGAGCTACGAACTTTTACAGCAACTGTTGTACAAAAATTACGATTTGGTGGTGCTGATTGTTTGGGGCATTTTTTTGCTGGTTAAGGCCACGGAATTTTTTACCGACTGGCTTTTGCTACGCTGGGAAAAACGTCTGGAAACACAATGAACGGCAAAAAGAAAGAAAACCACTCATCCGGCCGCACATCCGCGGTACGCAGGCACGAAATGAGGAGTAGTTTGTCGCGAATTTTGCGCGATTTGATCCGCCGGGCGGAAAAGCTGGAAGCGTACAAAGCCCAGATCTGGTTGGGGCTGTGGGCAGGCGGTCTGCTCTTTGTGTGGCTCTGGGATTTTTTGTTTCTGAATGCGCCGGAACGGGCAATGCTGCAAATTGCGTTCGGCAATTCCATGTTCATTGCCAGTGTGGTAGCAATTTGGACGATGGTACTGGGCTGGCTTTTGGCCTTTGCTCTGGAATTTTGGGAAGTGCGGGAGAAGACATTCCTGAAAACGGTCGGCCAATTCGCCCTAAATCTTATTCGATCTCTGCCTCAAATTGTCGGGGTGCTGTTGGGATATGTGTGGATTACTTATTTGATGGATCAGGGGAGACTTGCCGGGAGCGTTAGCGCCATGCTGTGGATGGCTTTTTTTCTGAGCCTTTTTATTTTGCCGGAAGTTGTGGACATGCTGCGGGAACGCATTCGTCATTTCCGCCAATCCGATTTTTACAATGCGATGCGGGTACTGGGCATTGCCGAGTGGCGCATCATTAATGACGATATCCTCTGGAAGAATAGCCGCATTCACTTGCTGAACAAAACCATTGCGGTTTTTGCCTCGGCCATCTTTTTGCAATGCAGTGTCGATTTTATTATCTCGGTCGGGCTTTCTACCCGTGTTAGTGCCCTGAATCTTCCGACCACTTTGGGCAGCCTACTGGCCAACATCGACAGTAAACAGGATATTCTGGCGATTGGCTACAGCTTAACCCATCCGTGGTATTTTCCCAATTTGTTTTTTGTTCATCTGCAGGGAATTAGTGTGGCGTTCGTGATTATTTTTACGCTTTTTGCGCTGTTTAAAATGACCAATGCACTGGCCGAAAGGTTTCATTTATGATGCGCTATCGGGTTCACATCAAAAGCTGGCAGCGGACGCTGGTTGACAGCGATGTCTTTTCTCTGGCTTCCAATGAAATCACCGTGCTTTTCGGCGAGTCGGGTATCGGTAAAACGTTAATTGCTCAGGCGATTTTCGGGCTGCTCGATCCGGACGAATTGCACATTCGGCTGAACGGACAGGATTACAAACGGTATTTGCGCTCGCAAGAAGTGAGAGACCTGCAACGAAATGGTTTTTTTGTCTTTCAGGAGCCCTCTACCCATTTGAATCCTCTGCTTTCCATCGGGGAACAGTTAAACGAGGGAAGCCTGGCCCGGGCGACCAATGAGCGCCCCATTTTGGAAGCGCTTTGGCAGCAATCGTTTGAGCGGCAAATTGCCCCTCTTTTGAAAGTGTACCCCAAACCTTTTCGGCCCAGTGGCGGAGAGAAACAGCGATTTTTGCTGGCGATGGCCTTCAAAAAACTCAGCCTGCGAAATGCGGGAATGCCCGGCCTTTTCGTGTTTGATGAACCAACCGGGAGTTTGGACAACCGCTACCGCAACATCTTTTTACGGGAACTGATGCAGGCCTATGCCCAAAATCCGTTTACCTGTTTGCTTATTACCCACGATTATTCCATGATCAGCGTGTTTGAACGCTACCATTCGGCCATGTTGCCCCACGTTCATTTTAAAGAGCTGCGAAGAAAACGGGGCGGGAAGGTGGAGATGATCGATTTTGAACCGCGTGCCTACACCGATTGGCTGAGCAAACAAAGAGCCACTTCCGGGAAGTTCTCAGCGGAGAACACGGTACTAAAAGTAGAGTCGCCGTTTCGGGTGTTCGGTAAAGAATTTTTCTTTGCCGGGGAGAACGGTTCGAAGCACCACACATTGCAGGTGCGGGGCGGTCAGCTGGTGTATTTAAAGGCACCCAGCGGATTAGGCAAGACCACGCTGGCTAAAATAATTGCCGGCTTGCAAAAGGCCGAACGCATCCGCTTTGAATTGGCGGGAATTCCCTTGAACGAACAAAGCAATCAGAAAATTTGGCGCAGGCACATTTGGGGAAAAAGATTGGCAATGGTTTTCCAGCATGCGGACGAAGCTCTGAACTTGCAGGCGCGGGTGCGGGATGTTTTCAAAGGATTACCCGGCGGAGAAGCAACCGATCCGCAGAAAATACAGCAAGGGTTGAAGGATTTTTTTGAGCGTTCCGTAAACGAACGTTTTCTGAATCAGAAAGTAGCCTATTTGAGCGGGGGGCAAAAGCAACGTTTAAATTTGCTGCGGGCTTTTTTGCTTCAACCCCAACTTTTAATTCTGGATGAGCCGTTGAATGGGCTTGACTTTGAGAGCCTGCGTAAAGTAATCGAAATGATTCAGCGAAAACGAGCCGCCGGGAGCGGCGTGTTGCTCATTTCGCACAACGAGGAAATTTTCGATCACATCATTCCCCCGAAAGATCGGTATCGCCTGCACACGACGACCTAAGTGAAGCACATTCTCTGCTTTTTGTCCTGCACAAAATAAGATGGAAGGAGAAACCCCTTCCATCTTCCCAAAGTAAAGCGCGTGTAAATTAGTAGCCGAAATCGTACCAAAATTCCAATCCGGTAGGTGCAATTTTGTGCCGTGTCTTCTTCAGAAAATAAGAGATCCACAAATTGCCGCCCAATGTTTGACCGTTTTGCCGCACGTAACGCACGCCGGGCGTAAAATTGAGCATGGGTAAAATTTTGCGTTTCTGCGGATCGGGCGGACTGACAATCATAGCCAGTTCGGCGCCCAATTTGCCCTGCCAATGGTTGCCCGAGGTAAAATAGTTGTACCCGGCGCTCATGGCGAAAGGGAACTTTTTGCCGGGCACCAGCAGGGGGTAAAACGTGGCCTGCACGCAATGGTGGCTATCGAAAAAATGTTCTGCCTTTACGCCAAAAAACAGATGCCCGCTTAAAACAAACGAAATGCCCACACGGTTATCGGATGGGCCTTTGGCCTGCGCCGAACCCGCTAAGAATCCCGCGAGAAGCATGAGTGCCAAAAGTTTTGTTTTCATGACTTAGCTCCTTTGCGTAAATGATTCTTTCAAAAGCACAATGCCGCTTACCAGCAAGGGCAAGGGGACTAAAGTGTACATGAGCAAACGGACGTACAGGTCCAATCGCCACCAACCGTGAAAAAAGATGGTTAGGCCTACGGCAAAAAGAATAAAGAGAACACCGCTCACGGCATGGCGTTTGCGGAAAAGAAAAACGAGAATGACAACCAGAGCAAACGGGCTAAATTCGATAAGTGCGGTTAACGAAAGACCGTGAGAAAAAAGGACGAACAGCAGCCACACGCCGCCCCAGCCGTAACCAACGGCATAGGCCACTTTTTTAGGATCGTAGTTCTGGTACAGGCTGATAGCGAATTTGACCAGCAAAGGAATGAGGAGCAGTGCGTACCATTCGGGTGCGGGATTTTTGCCCAGACGGACATAATCACGCAGCATGATCAATACGGTTAAACCTAAAAAGACGTAGAATCCCCAATGACCGGAAAGATGGCTGATGTACACCTGCCGTTCATCCAGCCTGGTTTTCGGGCTAAATTCGACGATGATCGGTACAAAAAACACGATAGCAACCAGCGTCGCCAGTAAAGGCAACGGAAACCCGCGACCGATCATGACCAAAAGGGCGATCAACAAAAGCCAGATGCTTTTTAGTAGACTTGCATTCCACTTCATGACGTTTTCTCCGATTTTAACGGACGTTCATTTTCTTCCAATTGAAAAAGGTCTTCAACCGTAATATTGAAAACCAGGGCGATTTTTAACGCCAATTTGACCGAGGGATTAAAACTGCCCTTTTCGATGGCAATAATCGTTTGCCGGGTTACGCCGACGGCCTCGGCCAACGCCTGTTGGGTCATTTCCCCATGTATGTGCCGATAATAGCGAATGGAGTTTTTCATCATACGAACCTCAATTGTTTCTTTGTAAATGTAATGTATTGTTTACTTGATGTCAAGTATTGTTTACATTTTTTATTAAATTTTATCCAATAAATTTTTTGATATGGAGAGTGAAAGAATGTGCAGATGTTTATTCATCTAAACTTTGTGGGGTAATGTTCGATTAGGAATTATCCGGATTTTTAATTAAATTATAACGAGAACAAGCGATACGATCGAATTTGAACGGATTTATTATTCGAGGGTAACCATTAAAGCTGAGGAAGGTATGAAGTCGACACCATTTGATCCTAAAGAAGATTTAGCTCCTATTCCTTTTACGGAACGCGTGTGTATTTTTGCCAAGAGTTTAAAAGAAAACGGGTTGATTTGGGATCCGCATCCGGGATGTTTTGTGTGGGACCCCACGCGGGCCTTAAAAGTTTCGTCGCCGTTCCCCAATAATATTTATTTTGTTCTAAATGTTTCTCATTTTGAAAAACTTCTGGGAAACAAGCAATCGATGCGACGCCGTTTGGTTTGGTTGCCCACTTGGTATCAGGCCCGGCAACTTTTGCAAAAGCTGAATACACCGGCCGAAGAAATTCAGGCGTGTTTTACGGACGATCCGGAGCAAGAATTGTTAAATTTGTACACGAAAATTCTAAACGGACTTTCCAGATAGCTCAAACAAAAGCCATCCTGCAGGATGGCTTTTGTTTTTTAAATTTAAAAATTTTTGCAATTTCGAAATAATTTCCCTATTTTTTTGTAACCCTCCCATCCCTTCTTTTATATCCTCAATTTTCTGTTATTAGGAGGTACCATGGTAAAGTCTCGTGTTACTTTCCGAGCCATTTTGTATTGGTGGGGAGTTTTGTTCCTCTTGCCCGGGATGCTTTTCCCAAAAGAGAAATTTCAAAAAGAGCAGGTACAGCCAACAATTGCGAATGCCCAAATAGTAAACACCATGCTTAATATCGGCAATTGGGGATATTGGGCCAATTATGACGGTTTAAGCGCCTACAATACTGCAAAGAGACTACCCGGTGGGTATTTCCCGAAAGGAGAGACCCGGGTTCTTCACACGGAAGGTCTGCTTTGGGGTGCCATTTTAAAAGACAAGACTACCGGCGTTGCCCTGAGCGATACTCCGCGAGTAGGTGGCATTTATTATCGTGTGGGCATGCAGCCCGGTTGGATTAATGCCGACGGTTCGCCGGCAGACCTGAGCGACGCTCGGGTGCGTATTTACCGGATTCGTCCCGATTGGCGTACCCTGAGCAAAGCGGATTTGCGAGCGGATTGCGCCTATTTGCATCATGTGGATCCTTCTGCCGTAACGGAAGCGATGATGCAGGCGGTGCGCAGCCAATACGAAGAAGATTGGCGTAATTGGCCGGTGGATTTGGGCGCACCGTATGTGGATATGAACGGTAATGGTATGTACGATCCCGTATTGGATTCGTTAGGGTGCCCTGACGGCACCCGTGGCGATTACCCGGGAATTCGGCAAGCCGATCAGGTAATCTGGCTGGTAGCCAACGATCTGGACGGGAACAAAACCCGCTATTTGTCCGGTTCCGCACCCATTGGTCTGGAAGAGCATTTGACCTATTGGACGTACAAAGGTGCCAACAATCCATTAAGCAATGTCATTTTTAAACGGGTGGAATTGATAAACAAATCCGGATTTGTGCTCGATTCCATGTATGTTTCCTTCTTTTCCGATCCGGACATCGGCAGTTATTACAATGATTTGGCCGGTTGTGACTCGCTGCGTAGTTTGGCCTTTGCTTACAATGGTACGGATGAAGATCCGGAATTTCAAAAGTTCGATTTGAAGCCGACCGCCATAACCTACGATTTGTTGCAGGGTCCCATGATTCAAACGAACGATCCGCAAGATACGGCGATTTTTGATTTCCAATATCGTTTCGGATATAAAAATTTAAAAATGACTTCTTTTTCCTATTTGGCACTTGGTGATTGTAACGGTTCTCTGGGCACCATTTATCTTACCCTGCAAATGTACAATTTGATGCGGGGATTTTTATTGGCGTACGATCTGAAAAATCCGGCGCCCTGGCGCTTTGCCTCTGGTCCCAGGCACGGCCAGATAACAAAATTTCCTTTGTCCGGCAATCCAATTGACGATCCTCATGCTCAATATGGCGATATTGACGGCCAGGGAGTCAACCGGAAGCCGGGTGAACGACAAATATTTTTTAGTTCCGGGCCGTTTACCATGCAACCGGGTGAACGTCAGGATATAGTTGTGGCGCTCATCGGCGGATTGGGCAGAGATCGTTTAAATTCGCTCGAGCAAACATGGGAAACGGATCTTATCGTAAAGCGTTTGCACAAGCATTTGCTTACCGATATGCCCAAGCCTCCGGCCACTCCGGTAGCCCGGGGAAATCCGTTTGATGATAAAATCGTATTGAACTGGGGAATCGATTCGCAACTTCTGCAAAAAATCGAACAGGAGATTCACGGCGGCTACGTTTTCGAGGGATACACGGTGTACCAGCTTCCCTCACTCGATGCCCGTTTGAGCGACGACGGCGTAAAACGGTTGGCCACGTTTGATCGTGTGGACGGAGTAAAGAGTATTTACGGTTATTTCTATTCTCCGAAATACCGGCGCGTCATTTATGCACCGCTGCAATACGGAAGCGATTCGGGCATTAAACATTATTTTACGGTAAGCTGGGATTCGGTAAACAATTGTCCGTTATATCGCGGATCGACCTATTATTTTGCTATCACGGCGTACAATTATAATAAAAATTACGAACGGTATCCCAGCATGGAATCATCGCCCCAAATTGTTGCCGTAACCCTGCAAGGCCCTAAACCGGGAACGCGCTATGAGGCGAAGCCGGATGATGTTCTGAAAGTGCGGCAACAAGGAATTGCCGATGTGGAGTGTCGGGTGGTTGTGGCCGATCCTTCCTTGACCACAGGCCATAAATACGAAGTATTTTTTAATCAGGACAATGACACCCTTTCATCCCATTACGGGCAATTGGTCTGGAATTTAAGGGATGTGACCAAGAATGAAGTTGTTCTGAGGAGTCAGGAAATAGTTACCCTTCGCGATTCGTCCCAGATTGCTCGCCCCCCTATTGCGTACATCGACGGATTGGAAATCAAGGTGTTTAGAAAACATAAACCAGGCATAAAGGCTATCGTAGAAGTAGCCAATGGGGATGGGCCGCTGCCTGAAGACCAATGGGATGATGCGGGAGCTCCGTTTAAGGGTAATAATGTCTGGCACAGCGTAAGTGCTCCTTCCGATCCGAATCAATTTTACATTAGCGCGGGCGGAGGCAATGGAGAGCTTTCCCGCATTGAACGCAGCATTGCCCATGCCGATGGCCATGATTTTGAGCTACGTTTTACCCCGGGGGGTGGCATTTTTGCCTGGTGGTATGATTTTAAGGAGACGGCGGCTACGAGGGTACCTTTTGCCATTTGGGATGTGGGCTTTGGCACCTATGATAATAGTTTCGATGATGTGCGGTGCCTGACCGGGGGGTACTCCGGCGGTGAAACGGTGGGGATATTCGATTTTACCTGTACGGATGCTGCGCTCGGTTACCCGGCAACGGATTGGATTTATGCCCGTCTTCCGTTAGATGATAAAGGAAGTTACCAGGCTTATTATAACGATGTGACCTCCAATGTGTGGACATACCGATGGTGGGGGCATAGCGTAGAAGCACTGGCCCGCATCGTAATTTGCGATTTCGGCGGAGCGCGAACCCTGCCGCAGGTAGGAACAGTGATCCGGTTTATTACCTATAAAGGCCCGAATGACTCCCTGAAATATTATTTTACCGCTCCGGGACGCATCGAGAACAATTTGGCCCTGGCCAAAAAAGATGTGGAAAAAATCAATGTATTTCCCAATCCCTATTATGCCGGAGCCGAATGGAGCCCAAACGGACCGCCTCAGGGTGTTACGTTTAATCATTTGCCAGCACATGCGATTATTCGGGTATTTGCTCTGGATGGCGCTATGGTAAAGAAGATGGAAAAGAAAGATGAAACGCAGTTTTACCACTGGAATTTAACGAATGACAAAGACCGACGTATTGCCAGCGGGTTGTACATTGTGCACATCGACATGCCCGAATTGCAAAAAAGCAAAACCTTAAAGTTAATGGTCATTATGGCAGAGCGGTAGAATGACTTTTTCGGTTGAATTCGTTTGCCCCGAATGGATTGTTTCGGTGCAAAGCGTACCAAGACTGGCGCTCGCTATGTGGCCTGGAAAGCCGCGCCACGTTAGTGTAATTAATGAAAGTGGGTGAATCATGAAAACATTAATAGCTTTTGTAATCGTCGTCCTGATTTTTTCCACCCATGTGTTTGCCCGAGAATTTGAGGCCCGGCTTGCAAAAACGGAAGCAGGAGCCGAAGTACCGTTGCATGATAATGCCGATTTGACGGTTGGCAATTGGGAGTTCTGGAGCAATGCAAATGGAATTTTGGCCTACCATTATAAGCCGAAAGGAATTTTCCCCAAAGGTACAGCCAATATTTTGTACATGCAGGGTGTGCTTTGGGGAGCCTGGTTAAAAGATGCCAAAACCGGCGAAAAAATTCCGGACAGCCCGCTGCGAGTTGGAGGTACGTATTATCGTTCGGGATTGCAGCCCGGCTGGATTCAAAGCGACGGAACACCCGTTTCTTCGGACGATCCACAGGTGAAAATCTACTTTATTCGCAAAGATTGGAAGCAATTAAGCCAAGCGCAACTTAAGCGTGAAGCCGCCTATTATTTTGACATCGACAGCAATGCGGTTACGGAGCAAATGATAAGCGAACTGAAAAATACGCTGGCCGATAATTGGAAAAATTGGCCGGTAGAGCTGGGTGCTCCTTATAACGATGTCAATAAAAACGGAGTGTACGATCCTGTTTTTGATGCCGGAGGCTTTCCCGACCCGACGCAGGGGGACTATCTGGGGATGGCCGGGGCCGATCAGGTGATCTGGTTTGTAACAAATGATCTGAACACGACAAAAACCCTGCAATTAAGCGGCGTGCCCCCGATCGGGCTTGAAGTGCAAACCACCCTTTGGACGTACAAAGGTGACTTTACTCCGTTGAGTCAAACCGTTTTTGTCAAATATCGTTTGATTAACAAATCAGCCTATTTGTTGGATTCTATGTTTGTGGCAATAACCGGCGATCCGGACGTGGGCGACTATGGCGACGATCTGGTCGGCTGCGATACGCTGCGTAATTTGTGGTTCGCCTACAACGGACATCCCGTGGATGCGGAATATTTTAAATTCGGCCTAACACCGCCTGCTATCGGTTATTTGTTGCTTGCCGGGCCGGTAGATAGCCTTGCGGCGCCATTGCCTTCGGGAACGCCGCGGTTTTTGCATTCGTTCTTTGCCTTTTGCACGGGAGAGGCAGTTGGCGATCCGCCAATGGGTAATGCGGATTTTACCTATGGTTGGTACAATATTATGCAGGGGTATTTACCCATCAACGATCCGGAGCATCCTATCCCCTGGAGAATAGGCAGCGGTCCTCAGAAAGGCCAGGTGACACGTTTTCCCTTTTCCGGTGATCCGGTGAACGATCCTGGTGGCAGTTACGGAGATGTGGACGGAGCCGGAAGCAATCTTCCCGCAGGATCCCGCCATTTTGCGGGCACACTGGGGCCGTTCCGTTTGGCGCCCGGCCAAACGGAGGACATTGTGGTAGCCGTAATCGGGGGAATGGGCAGCAGCAACCGCAATGCCATCATCGAACTGAAAGAAATCAGTGATATTCTTAATGCCAATCGTAATAACGGGCTGTCCCGGCTGACTTACACGCCGTCTCCCCCGGCCGTTAAAGCTACCTCTCTGGAAGACAAGCTGGTTTTAAACTGGGGCTGGGATACACAGCGCATTCGCGAAACCGAAGAATTCGAACTGGGTGCGTTACGCTTTGAAGGGTACAATGTGTACCAGTTGCCGTCGCCGCAGGCAAACGTGAGTGATCCCGGCGCGGTCAAAATCGCTACGATTGACGTGCAAGACGGGGTGACTACGGTAAATACCTGGCGCTACGTTCGCGAGCTTGGACGCCGTATGATTCTGCCCCTATTTAATGGGCCGGATAGCGGGTTGCAAAGGCATTTGGTTATTTGGAAGGACTATCTGCACAATCAACCGCTCTATCGGGGCTCTACCTATTATTTTGCGTTAACGGCTTACGCCTACAATTCGGAATATCCGGAGGCTCCGGGTTACGAATCCCGGCCTGCCGTGGTCTCCGTAACCATGCAGGGAACCAGCCCCGGAGAGCGCTTTGAAGCAGAATTGCACGATACGCTTGTCGTGCAAAGCAATAAGCCCAGCGATGTAGTGTGCAAGGTGCGAGTCATCGATCCCGCAGCAACAACCGGGCACGATTACCAGATATTTTTTAGTAAATGCGAAGACAGTACCTCGGTGCTTTACGGTCGCTGGGTCTGGAATTTGAAAGATGAGACTACCGGCCAGATCATTCTCAAAGATCAGCGCCTTCATACCTTTGAAAAGCATTTTGAATTGCAGGACGAGGTTACGGCCGACGGGTTGGCCTTGTATGTGCAGCGTCCCGAAAAGCTTCTTAAAGCGGTCGTGGAAGTGGCCAATGGCAGTGGCCCTTTGCCGGAAAGTCAATGGGATGATACGGGCGCTCCTTTTCATGGGAACAACGTCTGGAGAAGTATGAGCGCACATTCGGATGCGGTGCCCTTTTATTTGAATATTTACAGTCAGGGTAATTGGAACAGAATGACGAGTGATTCTTTGCTGTCCGTTCCGATTTCTGATGATTTTGAACTGAGATTTACCCATCGGGGCGGCCTCTTTTTGTGGTGGGACGATGCGGGAAATCAATGGGCGCAGGTACCGTTTGAGTTCTGGGATGTGGGCTACGGAACCTATCGGGATACGACCGATGATGTACGCTGTATTACCGGGGGCTATTCCGGTGGCCAAACCGCAGGTGTTTTCGATTTTCTGAATGCCGATTGGTGGGGCGGCAGTCGTGCGGTGGCCAGCGATGTGATTGCCGTTCGCAGGCCCTTGAACGAGAACGGTAGTTATGACGCTTTTGCCCGGGATGTTCAATCGGGCCGTTTTACGATGAATTGGTGGGCGAATTCGCAGGAAGTGTTAGCCGGTCTTGTCATTTGTGAACTGGACGGAAGCCCTGCATTGCCCGAGACAGGCACGGTAATTCGCTTTATTACGACAAAGGGTCCAAGCGAAGCCTTGACCTTTTGGTTTACTGCGCCGGGACGCATTGAAAACGATTTGGAACTGGCGAGAAAGGATGTGGAAAAAATTAATGTATTTCCAAATCCGGTTTATGCCGGTGTGCAAATCGGGCCGAATGGTCTGGTGCGGGAGGTAAAAATCAACCATTTGCCACGCCTTGCGACCATACGAATTTTCGATTTGGGCGGGCGTCAGATTCGCAAATTGACAAAAAACGATCCGTCTCAGTTTTTGATGTGGGATTTGCGCAATGCCAAGGGCAAACCGGTAGCCAGCGGTTTGTACGTTATTTACATCGATATGCCGGAATTGAGAAAAACAAAAACATTAAAATTGATGATCGTTCAGTCGGAGAATTAAAAATAAAGAACGGGAGGGAATCGAGATGCAAACAAAAAGAATTCTGCACGCCATTTTGCTGGTGCTCTTCCTTGCATCACTGCCTGTTTACGCTGGTGATGCAGACAGGATTGGTACGGCAGCAGGAACACAAGTTCTCGTTCCGGTCGGTGCCAGAGATCTTGCCATGGCAGGTTCTGA